>JAFEHB010001209.1_pt1 | contig 11398 bp, 9 predicted proteins | sample 9267121 | NCBI WGS metagenome assembly JAFEHB01 (sample SAMN17103336, study PRJNA684904) | human gut metagenome | isolation source: diarrhea sample from child under the age of five | host: Homo sapiens | place: South Africa: Mafikeng, Mafikeng Provincial Hospital | collected 2019-09 | reverse complement strand
AGCAATAGTTATTGCTGGATTCCTGAATGCTAGTGTGGTTATTCGGGAATCCAGGTTTAATGGGGGCGTTCGTAAACACCTTGTATTTAGCCGTGGACTTTTTTGATGTTTTTCCAAATAAGAGCGTCACGGTCGCGCAGGTCATTCAATCCAGCTTGCTTTTGGCGGACGATATTTTTCCGGCCTTCTGGTGCATGAAATTGTTTTTATTGGGGGGCGTAATCTGTTATGCGAACAAGAAGTACGAAGTTCCGACGGCAATATGTTTGATGGAGATTCTTGGGTTCCTTCTGATTGGGAAATATCTGTATTACGACGGAATTTGGATTGCGTTCATCCTGATGGGAAGTTTGATGGATGAGATAAATGAGAATCCGCATGTTCGGAAGCTTTTGCAGAATCGATATGCTCAGCTGTGCATCCTTCTTGCGATTTTCTGCTTGTTCAAGCGCCCGATGTGCCAGAAAACGTTCTTTATTCAGGCGATTTGCGCGGTAGCGATTTTTCTTATTCTTCGGAATAATGAGACGTTGGCGAGATGGTGCAGCAACCGAAGCCTGGCAAAGGTGGGCGGTTCGTATATGGGCTTCTATCTGGTGCATTTGGTATCCTACAATGTGGTGTGCATGCTGCTGTACGGATACCGGGAAAGCCTGGATGGAATGCGGTTGGTGATTGTGTATGTCGTATCGCTGGCGGTATGTGTTGTTGCCGGATATGTGGTGAATGAGCTTTTGAATAAGGGTAGTTCAAAGATTTCCGCAAAGGTGTTTCAAGTGTTGAAAATGGAATAAGATAAGGAAGAGGTGAGTCTGTGCGGCTCACCTCTTTTCGTGTGCCCGGGCGCCGGCACGGTTTGCGTACGGCTGCTCGCAAAGCCAATGAATTCGGTTTGCGTACGCAAACCCCGGGCCGGAAAAATGAGAAAATGCGGCCCGGTTGCCGGCGCGGTTTGCGCACGGCTACCCCTGTACATCCATTCCGGCCTTCACGATGCGGAGCAGCCGCACCGCCGCGCGGAAGCAATTCTTCTCCGCATCGCAGATGGCCGCATCCAGGGATTCAATGCGGTCCACCAGGGGCATCATCCCGGAAATTCCGAATTCGTACAGCGCCTCGGCGCCGTCCTCGATGCTTCCCGCCAGGGCGAAGCAAGGAACCCGGTGGGTTTTGCAATGGGACGCCACGCCGGCCACCACTTTGCCGTAGGCCGACTGGAAATCCATGCGCCCCTCACCGGTGATGACCAGGTCCGCAGATTCCAGATGCTTATCGAATTCCAGAAGCTCCAATACCGTTTCGATGCCGGAGGAAATTTCGCTGCGGGTAAAAGCAAGCAGCCCGGCGCCGAGACCACCGGCCGCCCCGGAACCCGGCGCGTGGCGGATGGATTTTTTTGGGAGGGCGGACTCTACGCAGTCAATGTAGTGGGACATGGCTTGATCCATGTCGGCCAGCCGCTCTGCCGGAATACCTTTCTGGGGTCCGTACACGTACACCGCGCCTTCCGGCCCAAGGAGAGGGTTTTTCACGTCGCTCATGACAGTGATGGGAATCCGGGAAACGGCGGGGTCCAGCCGGGAGATATCCACCACCGCAATCCGATGCATGGATGCGGGCACCGGATCCAGGGGCATGCCGTTTTCGTCCCGGAACACGGCGCCAAGGGCGGCGGCCATGCCCATCCCGCCGTCGCTGGTGGCGCTGCCGCCCAGGCCCAGGTAGATATGCCGACAGCCCTGAGAGATGGCATCCAGAATCATCTCGCCGGTGCCGAAGGTGTTGGAATGGAAGACATCCCGCTCCGCCTCGGGCACCAGGGTCAGGCCGGACGCGCCGGCCATATCCATGATGGCGATTTTTGTTTTTGGGAGGGGATGCTCCGGCGTTTCCCATGCAGAAGCGGTGGGTGCGGATGGAACGATGCCGTAGCGGGCGGTTACCGGAGTCCCTAAAGGGCCGCGAACCTGGAGGGTGCGGATTTCACCGGGGAGGACGTTCATCAGCGCTTCCGCGGTGCCTTCCCCGCCGTCCGCCAGGGGAAGCTTCTGAACGGCAGCCTCCGGGAATACCTCCCGGGCGGCGTTTGCCGCGATGTCACAGACCTGGGATGCGGTGAGGGATCCCTTGAAGGAATCCGGCGCGATTACAATTTTCATAAAAAAATCCTTTCTGTATGCGAGAACCGGCGGGATGCCCGTTGTCAAGTGTTTTATTTTCTTAATGCCATAGTGAGTGGAAATTTTCCCGCCGATATATTACAATATAAATCAGAAATATTATAGCAAGTCTGAGGGGATTCTGCTATTGGGACAGGAGAGAGATATGAAGAAACAAGCGGATATTTTGACGCAGTACGCGGAAATCGACGAAGAGCACGTGGATGCGCTGCTGCAGGAGGAGCTTCGGAAGAATCGGAAGAAGCTGGTGGTGCTGGACGACGACCCGACGGGGGTGCAGACGGTGCACGACGTGTCGGTGTATACCCACTGGACGCCGGAGGATTTGACGGCGGGCTTTCAAGAGGAAGAGAATCTGTTCTACGTGCTGACCAACTCCCGGGGTTTTACGGAGGCGGAAACGATAAAAGCACACCGGGAGATTGCGGAGGCGACCGACAAGGCGGCAAAGGCGGCAGGCAAAGAATATCTTTTCATGAGCCGAAGCGACAGCACCTTGCGGGGTCATTTCCCGCTGGAGACGGAGATTCTGCGGGAAGAGTATGAGAAGAATACGGGACTTCCGGTGGACGGGGAGATTCTGTGCCCGTTTTTCAAGGAAGGGGGACGGTTCACTCTGGGCAATATCCACTATGTGAAATACGGCGAGGAGCTGGTGCCGGCCAACGAGACGGAGTTCGCCAAAGACCCTACCTTCGGGTATGTGTCGGAGACTTTGCCGGAGTACGTGGAAGAGAAGACCGGCGGAAAGTTCCGAAAGGAAGAGGTGACCTGCATTTCTTTGGAAGATCTGCACAGCATGAATTTCGACCGAATTCAGCAACAACTGATGGACGTAAAGGATTTCAATAAAGTCGTGGTGAATGCGGTGGATTATCCGGACCTGAAGGTGTTCTGCGTGGCGCTGCTTCGGGCCATGGCCGCCGGCAAAAACTTCCTGTTCCGGACGGCGGCATCCCTGGTGCGGGTGCTGGGCGGCATTTCCGAACAGCCGCTACTGACCCGGGAGGACATGGTACAGAGGGAAACTGCAAACGGCGGAATCATCGTGGTGGGCTCCCACACGGACAAAACCACCCGGCAGCTGAGCCGGCTCCGGGAGCGGGAGGACATCGCCTTTATTCAGCTGGACGCCACGCTGGTTCGGGACGAGGCGGCCTTCGAGCAGGAAGTGGTGCGCTGCCTGGCAGAGGAGGAGCGCTGCATCCGGAAGGGTCAGACGGTATGCTGCTACACCACCCGGGCGCTGATTACAGCGGATACCGGCGACCGAGAGGACGAACTGCGCCTCTCTGTGCGGATTTCCGATGCGGTGCAGTCCCTGGTGGGACGGCTGTCGGTTACACCGGCCTTCGTCATCGCAAAGGGAGGCATCACTTCCAGCGACGTGGGCACCAAGGCGCTGGCGGTCAAAAAAGCCCGCGTGCTGGGGCAGATCCAGCCGGGAATTCCGGTATGGCAGATCGGAGCGGAAAGCCGTTTTCCGGGAACGCCGTACGTCATCTTCCCGGGAAATGTGGGGGAAGACGGAACCCTGAAAGCCGCGGCGGAAGTGCTTTTAGGGGGAAAATAAAAAGCAATATTTGTTAAATAATAACAAGGTCAAATAATGCGGTTGTGCAATTTAACAAAGTGAAGAAGAGTGCAAAAAAACCTTTAAAAATCAACGTTTTTGTGCTATATTAGAATACAATTTATGATTTAAAATACTGTTGCGAAGTGAGAAAGAAAGAGGTGTACAATGGCAATTGTTCTTCAGGAACCATCCAGAACATTTAGTGAATATCTTCTGATTCCGGGCTACTCCAGCGCGGATGCAAGACCGGAAAACGTGTCGCTTAAGACTCCGATTACCAAGTATAAGAAGGGTGAGGAGCCGGCGATTACCATGAATATTCCACTGGTATCTGCAGTAATGCAGGCGGTATCTGACGACCATATGGCCGTAGCTCTGGCAAAGGAAGGCGGCGTTGCGTTTATCTACGGATCCCAGTCCATCGAAAGCCAGGCAAACATGGTACGCAAGGTGAAGAGCTATAAGGCGGGCTTCGTAACCAGCGACTGCAACCTGAAGCCGGATCAGACCCTGAAGGATGTTCTGTACCTGAAGGAAAAGACCGGTCACTCCACCATCGCGATTACCGAGGACGGAACGGCCAACGGCAAGCTGATGGGCATCGTAACCAGCAAGGACTACAGAGTCAGCCGTCTGGATGCGGACACAAAGATCTCCGAGTTCATGACACCGATGGACAAGCTGGTATACGGAAAAGAAGGCATCACCCTGTCCGAAGCAAACGACATCATCTGGGACAACAAGGTGAACCAGCTGCCGATCGTAGACGATGAGATGCGCCTTAAGAGCCTGGTATTCCGTAAGGACTACGATTCTCACAAATCCAACCCGAACGAACTGCTGGATGCCAACAAGAGCTACGTAGTGGGTGCCGGAATCAACACCAGAGACTTTAAGGAAAGAGTTCCTGCACTGGTAGAGGCCGGTGTAGACGTGATGACCATTGACTCTTCCGAAGGTTACTCCGAGTGGCAGGCAATCACCCTCAAGTGGATTCGCGACAATTACGGAGACACCGTTAAGGTGGGTGCCGGAAACGTTGTAGATAAGGAAGGTTTTGACTTCCTGGTAGAGCACGGTGCGGATTTCGTAAAGATCGGTATCGGTGGCGGCTCCATCTGCATCACCAGAGAGCAGAAGGGTATCGGCCGCGGTCAGGCTTCTGCTGTACTGGAAGTTGCAAAAGCAAGAGACGAATACTATGAGAAGACCGGTATCTACGTTCCGATCTGCTCCGACGGCGGTATCGTTCACGATTACCACATGACTCTGGCTCTGGCAATGGGTGCGGACTTCATCATGCTGGGAAGATATTTTGCTCGTTTCGACGAGTCCCCATCCGCAAGAATCATGGTTAACGGAAACTACATGAAAGAGTACTGGGGCGAAGGTTCCGCAAGAGCCAGAAACTGGCAGAGATACGACCTGGGCGGTGACGCAAAGCTGAAGTTCGAGGAAGGCGTAGACTCCTACGTTCCTTATGCCGGCTCCCTGCATGACAACGTAAAGCTGTCCCTGGACAAGGTGAAATCCACCATGTGCAACTGCGGCGTGCTGAGCATTAAGCAGCTGCAGGCGGAAGCAAAGCTCACTCTGGTATCCGCAACCAGTATCGTTGAGGGCGGCGCTCACGACGTTGTCCTGAAGGACAACAGCGTTGCTACCGTAAGACGATAGTTGAAGAACGAGACGCAGAATGTATAATAACGGTGCATCAGCGTGTTGGCGCTGATGCACTTTTAAGATTAATCGCAAAAGAACAGTAAAAAGAATGGGAAGAGGTATCAAAATGGCACAGAACAAGATTTTGATTCTGGACTTCGGCGGTCAGTACAACCAGCTGATTGCTCGGCGCGTCCGGGAATGCAATGTGTATTCGGAAGTCCGCGGCTTTGAGAGCACCACTCTGGAAGACATCAAAGCCTTCGATCCAAAGGGTATTATTTTTACCGGCGGACCACAGAGCGCATACGGCGAAGGTGCACCGAGCATCGATGCCGGCGTGTTCGAGCTGGGCGTTCCGATTATGGGAATCTGCTACGGTGCGCAGCTGATGGCATACATGCTGGGTGGCAAAATCGATTCCGCTCCGACCAGTGAATACGGTCGTGCGGACGTGGTAATCGACGATAAGGGTGGAATCCTGAAGAGCGCCGACGATGTGAATGTCTGCTGGATGAGCCATACGGACTACATCAGCCGACCGCCGGAAGGTTTTGTGGTGACCGCGCACACGGATCACTGCCCGGTTGCGGGAATGGAAGACCGGGAGAGAGGCTTCTACGGTGTGCAGTTCCATCCGGAAGTAAACCACACTGCACACGGTGCGGAGTTCATCCGGGATTTCGTGCTGGACGTATGCAAATGCGATCAGGATTGGAAGATGAATTTCTTCGCAGAAAAACAGATTGAAACGCTGCGGGAGAAGATCGGCGACGGCAAGGTGTTGCTGGCACTGTCCGGCGGCGTGGACTCCAGCGTCGTTGCGGGACTCCTGTCCAAAGCAATCGGCAAACAGCTGACCTGCGTTTTCGTGGATCACGGCCTGCTCCGCAAGAACGAGGCGGAAGAAGTTGCGGCCGTGTTCGGACCGGAAGGACCGTTCGATCTTAATTTTATCTGCGTGGATGCGAAACAGCGTTACTACGATAAGCTGGCCGGCGTAACCGAACCGGAGCAGAAGAGAAAGATTATCGGTGAGGAGTTCATTCGCGTATTCGAAGAGGAAGCGAAGAAAATCGGCAAGGTGGATTTCCTGGCACAGGGCACCATCTATCCGGACGTGATCGAATCCGGCCTGGGCAAATCCGCTGTCATCAAGTCTCACCACAACGTGGGCGGACTGCCGGATTACGTGGACTTCAAGGAAATCGTGGAGCCGCTGCGCAGCCTGTTCAAGGATGAGGTTCGCCAGCTGGGCAGAGAAATCGGACTGCCGGATTACATTGTAGACCGTCAGCCGTTCCCGGGTCCGGGTCTGGGAATTCGAATCATCGGGGAGGTTAACGCAGAGAAGGTGAAGATCGTTCAGGATGCGGATGCCATTTACCGGGAAGAAATTGCCAACGCGGGACTGGCCGGAAGCATCAGCCAGTACTATGCGGCGCTGACCAACATGCGCTCCGTCGGCGTTATGGGTGACTTCCGTACTTATGATTACGCTGTGGCACTCCGTGCGGTTCAGACGTCCGACTTCATGACCGCAACCGCTGTGGAAATTCCATGGAATGTCCTGCAGAAGGTGATGACCCGAATCGTAAACGAGGTGGATCACGTGAACCGGGTATTCTATGATCTGACCAGCAAACCACCGGGGACTATTGAAATGGAATAATGACTTTAATTTTATTGGTGTTGGTGACGGGATAAGATTCCGTTATCAGCACCATTTTTAGAAAATAGTGAAGTGGATAATGGACTGATTTATGAGGAAGTCTTGAATGACCATTCTATGATTCGAAATGTAACCAAAACTAATTCTACAACTAAACGTAATTATTAAGTAAAGAGATTTAGTTGTAGAAATTGTGGAATAGCTTGATTTTGCTAAGATTAATGGGATGATTACGACGCAACAAGTGGTGGATATTACTCCATCTATAGGTACAGGTAGGCATATTTTCTATACATTGGTCGAGAAATAGATTAAGAAAAGTTGATGTATTGGGCTTTAAGTTGATGTATTAGTTTAGGAAGGAATCGAGATATGAAATTGCAGGATTATAAGAAGTTCATAACAGCGGCTTTTGTAAACAATACAAGAAGAGGATTCGCTGACTGGCGTGACTGCGGCGGTCTTTGCATGGATGTGATTGAAGGTCTGGAAGAAGCCAAAGAAGGGCTTTGTGCCGAGAACAGATATGCGAATCTTTTTGACCTCTGTAACTGGACATATGTAAAGTGGAGCAATACTGATAAAGATGATTCCAACGGTGAAACGCAGGACTTTTGCGCATGTGTTTATGACATATGGGAAACCGTTTACACTGAGGGCGAACAGAGCCTTTCTCATAAACAAATGCTGGATATATTATTGGAGCATTTGGATGGAAGGGTCTATGACTATATGGAGGATGAAATCTATGATTTTATCCTTAAGCATTTTAAGAGTGAAGATGAGCTTGCAAAGAAGGAGCAGTCCCTTTTAAAGGCCATGGATGATTTAAGACGTCAGATTCCCGAAAAGGAGATTCTACAGTATTCGCTTCATGTAAAAGAAGAGTACTATGTAAGAGTTCTGGCTGATCAGAAGAGACCGATACAGGAAATCAGGGAGTTCTTGCAATCCGGAGACAGATATACCAATAAAGAACTGTTAGCGCAGATTGAGACAGAATATGGCAATTATGATGAAGCAATCAGACTTTACAGAGAACAGATAGACAGTCGCCCGGATTCTTACTGGTCTGATGGACCAAGAAAAGCCTTGATGGAAATATAACAGATATGACTTGATTATGGATAATGCGGAGCCTGATAATGAATATATTATTGATGTCTATGGAGAGAAACTGTTTAATCTGTATCCGGACAGGTGTCTGAAGGTGTTGGCGAATGCAGCAGACAGACAGGCACGGATTTCAAAGAACAGGCGCGACTACAAATATATAGCCAGGACTTTGAAAAAGATAGCAATACATCCGGAAGGCTGAGTGCTTGCGGCTGAACTGGCAGCCAAGTATAGAGCGCAGTATCCGAGAAGAACTGCAATGATAGATGAACTGAAACGGTTTTAAGATTGGGGTGATTAGATTATGGTGGAGATATCAAAGGCGGATTGGAAAATGTTTCGCGAAAGGGTTCCTGAATGGCAGGAGCATTATATGGAGCAATTGACAAAGAAGTATATCGAACTGCTGAGTTCTCCGGGAAATGCGTCTGATCACTTTTGGGAGCTTGAAAAGAGAATCAAAAATGATAAGAAGCATCCGGGCGTGATTCTGGAAATGAAAAAGTCCGAGGCAATATGGGATATTGCCATATTCATAAAGAAGAAGGTCATTACCATAAAAGAGCTGGAAGGATTTAGTCAGGAACTGATTGATTCCGTAACGAAGATACTGAATCGATAGTTGGTAAAATAACTTAAAGAATTTATGGGACTTTACTTGACATGAGCTGATGGTAATGGCGAGAATCTACTGTTTTTATCGAGTTTACGCTGGCTCAAATTGACCAAATTCAAGGATATGAATTTGGTATGCGAATATTATTTGTATATTTTTTAAATGGAATTGCTCGCACCGGTGGCGGGAGTAATGGATTAGGAGTGAAAGAATGGTAGAAGATACTATGTTTTCCGGGGAATCGAAAAATATTGAGTATAAGGTATCCTTACCTGATAAAAATGAAAAATACATGAAGACGATTGTCGCTTTTGCCAATACACAGGGCGGCAAGCTGATTGTTGGTGTGGACGATAAAACACATCAGGTTGTTGGGATTGAAAATGATATACTTTTTCCGTTGATGGACGGAATTGCCAATGCAGTTTCTGATTCATGTGAACCACAAATCATTCCCGATATTGAGCCACAGACAGTAGATGGGAAAACCGTTATTGTTGTAACAGTGGAAGCAGGAAAGAACAGACCGTATTATCTGAAATCAAAAGGAAAAGATTATGGCACTTATATCCGTGTTGCAGGCACATCAAGACAGGCCTTTCCAGAGAAGATAAAAGAGCTGGAAATGGAAGGCGCCAGAATCTCATGGGATGAGCTTACATGCGTAGGTTATCCTGTTTCGGAAGAAGCTACGGAGAAGCTTTGCCGGGATATCGAAAAATTCCGGAAAAAAGCAGGAATGTCAAAACACTCTGTGAAGAAAGAGCAGCTGATAAATTGGAAAATCTTAAAGCAGGGCGAGGGACAACTTCTGGCAACGAATGCCTATGCATTGCTGACATCAGATTATTTTTCATTCTCTAAAACACAATGTGCAGTATTCAAGGGGACAGACCGTGCAGTATTTCTGGATAAGAGAGAATTTACAGGACCAATCTATGTGCAAATCGAAGAAGCTGTAGATTTTGTATTGAGAAATATTCGGCTCGGAGCAACGATTGACGGATTGGTGAGAAAAGAAAAATATGAACTGCCGCCGGAAGCAATCAGAGAAATGATTATTAATGCCCATTGTCACCGCAACCTGTTGGATGAATCTTGTGTCCAGATTGCGATTTACGATGATAGGTTGGAAGTGACTTCTCCGGGAGGATTATATAACGGATTGACTTATGAGGAAGTCATGAATGGTCATTCTAAAATCCGAAATAAAGGAATTGCAAATATATTCAGCCAGATGGGACTCGTAGAAGCATGGGGGAGCGGAATTAAAAGAATCCTTAACGAGGCAGAAGAGTATGGACTTCCGAAACCGAGATTTCAAGAATTTGATAATATGTTTCGGGTAGAGTTGTTCCGAGTTTATCCAATAACTGACCAAGCTATCCAAGCTGCTGACCAAGCTATCCAAGCTCATGAGAGATTAGACCAAGCGGAAGAGAAAAATGAACTGAGTGAGAAAGAGATAGAAATTCTGAATCTTATACGTATGCAACCTTCAATTACTCAGAAGGAAATGGCCAATGCATTAGGTTGGAATCTAGCTAGCGTGAAGTATTATATAACCAAGTTAAAGGAAAAGGAATATTTGACGAGACAAGGAAGCAGTCAAAAGGGGAAATGGGTGGTGTTGACAAAATGAAGAGATTTTTTTCAAAAGGAAATCGGCAATTCATGGTTGTCGCAATAATATTTTTAGTGACGGGACTGCTGCTGGCGGGATGCGGACGCTCGGACGAACGGCCGGAGTTTTTGACGGCGCATGAGTGGGTTCACTACGATTCGGCGAGCAATGAGACAATTTGTTTTGGCGAGGACGGACACTTTGCGTTTTACGGTGACGAAGGGAATCCCGTGGGGAATTCCGATTTGTACGATTGGTATTCGTACGATTCAGAGAGCAAGGCGATTAAGCTTAAGCCGGAGGGCGATATGAAAATTAAGGTGCTTCGCCACGAGAAGTCGCGCCTTCTTCTGGATATTGACGGGGATGTGAAGGAATTTTTCGATGGGAAGGATGAACGGATTGCCGGAGGCGCTCCTCAGAATCTGGAGTACGATCTGGACAACGTTGCAAGCGGCTTCGGTTCGTATCTGGCGATTATCGGCAAGGATGGATCTAAAATCGTTACCGCGCCGGCAAATTATGACGGAGATGATCCGGAGTTTAAGGAATATGAACTTTCTGAAAAACTGGCGGATCATGCGACATTCTATTCATGGGTGTACGATGTGGATGAGTCGGGGATGGATGTCAAGTCGAACTGCGGGAAGGTGACGGAAAAAGAAGCGGCGAAGATAATCGGCGACGGAGCCGCCGTGGGATTCGTGTGGTATAACGAAGATGCGGAGATTACGAAAATCGTCTTTTGGGGAAGCACGGTTAAGCAGTAAGAAATTGCAGTCTTGTGGAAATCGACGAAATATGTCGGTACCACGAGACTTTTTTTGCTGCGAAGCCCGCTAAAGTGCAACTCTACCTGTGAGGGGTGGTCAATTGTGAGGGGATATTGTATGATTTTCTGTTAGCGTCGGGCTAAAATCGCCATTCCGGGTCGGGTTAATTTAGCCAATCC
>JAFEHB010001195.1_pt1 | contig 11552 bp, 11 predicted proteins | sample 9267121 | NCBI WGS metagenome assembly JAFEHB01 (sample SAMN17103336, study PRJNA684904) | human gut metagenome | isolation source: diarrhea sample from child under the age of five | host: Homo sapiens | place: South Africa: Mafikeng, Mafikeng Provincial Hospital | collected 2019-09 | reverse complement strand
GAGTAAATGCTGAATATTGCCTTCCTGATGATATCGAGGGGATAAAAAAGTGTGTTATAACTGCCTATAATAAACCTAAGACCGATAAACTAAAAAAATACATATTCGAAAATTATACCTGGAAAATAGCAGCAGAAAAGACATTGGAAGCATATCGATTAGTTTTAAATCAAAGCAGATAAGTGAGAGGATGAAAATGAAAAAAATAATGTTGGTTTTTGGGACAAGACCAGAAGCAATAAAAATGTGTCCATTAGTAAATGAACTTAAAAAGAGAAATAAATTTAATGTTATTGTTTGTGTAACAGGTCAGCATAGACAGATGCTTGATCAGGTATTAGAAACTTTTGACATTGTTCCGGACTATGATTTAGCTATTATGAAACAAGGTCAAACTTTATTTGATATAACAACAGGAATTCTCGAAAAAATCAAAGGAATTCTTGAAAAAGACAAGCCAGATGTTTGCCTTGTGCATGGTGATACTAGTACAACGTTTGTAACGGCGTTGGCTTGTTACTACCTTCAAATTCCAGTTGGTCATGTTGAAGCGGGATTAAGAACATATAATATCTATTCGCCGTATCCTGAAGAGTTTAATCGTCAGGCCGTAGGGCTTATAAGTGCATTTAATTTTGCACCCACAGAATTGGCTAGGAAGCATCTTTTAGATGAAGGAAAATCAATAGATAATATTTTTGTGACTGGCAATACAGTAATAGATGCTATGCAGCATACAGTTGTTGATGATTACTTTCATCCTGAACTTGAGTGGGTTGGTGATGACAAAATGATTCTTATTACAGCTCATAGAAGAGAAAATCTAGGAGAACCTATGCACAATATGTTTCGGGCAATTCGACGCGTGCTTGAGGAACATTCAAATGTTAAGGCAATATATCCTATTCATATGAATCCGGTTGTTAGAAAGGCGGCAGAAGAAGAACTTGGAAATTGTGATAGAATTCATATTATTGATCCATTAGAGGTCTTCGATTGCCATAATTTTGAGGCACGTTGCTTTTTGTGCTTGACGGATTCAGGTGGTATTCAGGAGGAATGCCCTTCATATGGAAAACCTGTTTTAGTTATGAGAGATACTACAGAAAGACCAGAAGGAGTTGAAGCAGGAACTTTAAAGTTAGTTGGTACCAGTGAGGAAAATATATACAAATGGTTTACAAAGTTATTGGACGATTCTGAAGAATATGAAAAAATGGCACGAGCTGTTAATCCATATGGAGATGGACATGCATGTGAAAGAATCGTAGATATTTTAGATGAAAGGTTAAACAATGAGTAACGATAAAGTAAAAGTAATAGCAAATTATTTACCACAATACCATCAAATTCCGGAAAATGATAAATGGTGGGGAGAAGGTTTTACAGATTGGATTGCTGTTAAAGGAACCGAACCAGCATATGATGGTCATAACCAACCGAGAGTTCCGCTAAATCAAAATTATTATAGTTTGGACTGTGCAGAATCAATTAGATGGCAGGCTGAGTTAGCTAGAAAATATGGTGTTTATGGTTTTGGTATATATCATTACTGGTTTTCTTCTGAACAACAGTTGTTACAAAAACCATCAGAATTATTGTTGGAAAATAAAGACATCGACATTAATTTTATGTTTATTTGGGATAACTTAACATGGAAACGTACATGGAGTAAACTGAATCGTGGTTTGGATTGGGCTCCAAATTATGATAAGGATGCAGAGAGCCATGAGTCATCGGATTCGGGGATATTGGCAGAATTAGTGTATGGAACAGAAAAGGATTGGGAAAAACATTATAATTATTTATTGCCATTTTTTAAAGATAGTAGATATATAAAAAAAGATAATAGACCCATTTTTTCCGTGTTTCAGCCACGAAATGATATTGGAATATTAAATAAAATGGCAAAATATTGGAATAAATTAGCCCAAAGAGATGGATTTGACGGAATTTTATTTCTGAGTAAGGATAGCATTTGGCCTGAAAGATTGGAAGGAAAAATGAAATATGCGCCATTTGCCCCTACTAGTTGGAAAATTTTCATAGAATATAAAATTAAAGAGTATGTTGCAAAAAGAAAAAAATGTATTGGCTTTTATGATTATGATAGATGCTGGAAAAACATTCTTTTTGATGCTGAAAAATCTAGACATGATACTTATTTGTGTGGCTTTGTTCAATATGATGATTCTCCGAGACGAGGAAATAAGGCACGTATCATATTAAATGAATCCCCAGCAAAGTTTGAAAAATATATGAAAAAACTGATGAATATTTCAAAAAAGCAAAATAAGGAATTTGTATTTTTGATGGCATGGAATGAGTGGGGAGAAGGATCATATCTAGAACCGGATGAAAAAGACAAGTATTCATATTTAGAGGCTTTAAAAAATGCAGTGGATGAAATAAATAGATAGGAAATCAAAAATGAGCGTATTAAAATATAGACAGTCTAAAACTGGAAAGAGTGAATTACTTAGTTGTTTTTTTACAATTTCAATAGTTTTTGCAGACATTCTCGGAAATGGAAATTTTAATCTCTTGTATTTTTTTGGCGCATTTTTAGTAATAAGAGATTTAAAAATAAGAATTAGTTTTTTGAAAGATTTTCTTATTTTTTTTGTTCCGTTTTTAATAATGATACTAGGAGAGATTTGTTTTTCGGGAAATACATTTTCACTTAACAAAGTATTGGCATATTCTGTGAAAATTTTAGTGTGTATTTCGTTATTGTCTTATGTGAAAAATAATTTTTGGCGTGTTGATCATTTAAAAATTATTAATCATATTTGTCAGCTGTTTGGAGCTTTACTTGTCTTATCTATATTAACAATAAAATTACCTGTATTTTGGAGACTTAATGATGAATTTAATAGTTTCGCGAAAGTGAGACTTCAATTTTTATATTCAGAACCAAGTGTACTAGGGGTATTATGCGGGATTTTAGTTGTTATTTTAATGTATTATATTTTTAATAATAAAGATATAAATCGTATAATTATAAAAGAAGTATTATTGTTAGCGGTAATCATATTGTTAACATTCTCTATGTCTGGAATTGTTTATACAATTATAAGTGTGATGGTTTTGTATTTATTTCAAATATCGGAGAATAAAAAACATATACCTCGAAGATTGTTAAGATATTCTATATTAGGATTATGTGCTATTGCTTTTATTTTGATGACAAATAATCCGATTAGTACAAGATTTTTTTCAATGTTTTTAGGAATGGACGGATCATACAATTTTAGGTGGTCTGCTGCGGTGAGTACCTTTAGTAAAACAATGGAAATTACAAAAAAATGGGGTATGGGTTTAGGAAATATGAATACTGCTTCAGGGCTTTCGTTCTTACTTGATTTAGGAATTGACTATAAATTTGCGAACTCTTTTTTGTATTTTCTTACAGAAAATGGATTTTTGGGGTTTCTATATATTGTGTATTTGCTATTGATTTGCATATATGCTTGTATAAAAAGTTCAAAAAGCGAACGACCGCTTAGGATTGGATTATTAGTTTTTGCTTTTATTAGTCAAATAGCAGGTGGATATTTTACAGATCCTATATTATGGATGCTATATGGTATTATTTGCTCAAAGAATATGAGAATAAATAATACCATGATAAATAGGGAGTATAAATGAAAAAAATAAAACAATTTTTGAAAAATACTTTTTTAATGACGAGTGTTTTTAAATTACGATTTTGGAAATTTCGTCGGTATTGGAAAAAAAATAATTCAAATAACAAAACAACAGTTAATTGTATATTTCCACCAGAAATAGTAACGATAGGAAAGAATACATACGGAGAATTAAATATTGTTACATTTAGAAATGTCACTAAACTAGTTATTGGTTGCTATTGTTCGATAGGACAAAATGTGTATTTTGTTTTGGATGCAGGACATGAATTAATCAATATTTCAACATATCCATTTAAAACGGCGTTATTAAATAATGAAAATGAAGAAGCAACTTCAAAAGGTGATATTATATTGGAAGATGATGTGTGGATTGGCTTTGGTTCCATTATTATGTCAGGGGTGCATATTGGACAAGGAGCCGTGGTTGCAGCTGGATCTGTTGTGACAAAAGATGTTCCACCATACGCGATTGTAGGTGGAGTTCCTGCAAAAGTAATAAAATATCGTTTCACACCAGAAATAATAAACGAACTTCTTAAAATTGATTATAGCAAATTAACAGAATCAATGATAAGGGACCATATTGATGAATTATATTCTGAATTAACAGATATTAATCAACTAGGCTGGATTCCAAAGAAAGATAAGTTATAAATATTAATATAAAATGGAGGAAATTGATATGAAAATAATGCCTAACAGGATGGATAGAGGTTTTTATCAATATCAAAAAGAATTTGAAGATAAAGCATTGGAAGTACTTCGATCGGGTTGGTATGTGCTTGGAAAAGAAGTATCTTCATTTGAAGAAGAATTTGCGCAGTACGTTGGAACAAAGCATTGTATTGGTTTAGCTTCAGGTTTGGATGCTCTTTGGATTGCTTTTAGATTGTTACACATTGGCACTGGAGATGAAGTTTTAGTACAGGGAAATACTTATATTGCATCTGTAATGGGAATAACAATCAATGGGGCAATACCGGTATTTATTGAACCAGACGAGCATTACGGGATGAACCCGGAAAAAATCGAACAGGCTATTACAGATAAAACAAAGGCAGTCTTAGTTACGCATCTATATGGTATGGCCTCAAGAATGGATGAGATCGTTGATATTTGCAAAAAACATAATCTGAAGCTTGTGGAAGATTGTGCGCAGGCTCATGGAGCATGTTTTAATGGAAAAATGATGGGTAGTTTTGGCGATATTGGATGTTTTTCTTTTTATCCTTCTAAAAATTTGGGGGCTTTTGGCGATGCAGGAGCAATTACGACAAACAATTTAGATATTGATAAGGCATGTAGAACGTTCAGAAACTATGGGTCACAGAAGAGATATTATAATGAAGTCGTTGGAGCTAATTCACGTTTAGATGAACTGCAAGCAGGACTGTTGAGAGTCAGATTAAAGCATTTAGATGAGTTGAGCAATGAAAAAAGGAAGATTGCTGATAAATACAGCAGAGAATTAAGAAATCCTAAAATTCAATTACCTACACTTGCCAACAATGCAACAAGTGTATGGCATCAATATGTAATTACATGTGATGAAAGAGATCGATTAATCGAATATTTAAATGAAAAAGGAATTGGCACCATTATTCATTATCCCGTGCCACCACATCTTCAGGAGTGTTATACATATCTCGGACATAAAGTGGGAGATTTTCCGATTACTGAAAAATTTGCAAAGACTGTTTTGTCTATTCCAATGTATAACGGAATGACAGAGGAGGAACAAGATTATGTAATAGATTCAATTAATGCATTTAAATAATTAACAAAACAAAAGAAAGGAAAAACATGAGTTTACAGGAAAAGTGCAAAATAATAAACTTCTCAGATTTAGGTGATGAAAGAGGAAAACTGGTTGTTATTGAAGGTGGTCAGGCTATTCCTTTTGATATAAAAAGAGTTTTCTATATTTATGGATCAGACGCAACTGTTGTAAGAGGAGAGCATGCAAATAGAGAATCTGAATTTGTATTAATTAATGTTGCTGGGACAAGCAAAGTACGTATAACTAATGGAAAAGAGGAATTTATTGTCGAGTTAAATAAACCAATGATGGGCATTTATATTCCTAAAATGATATGGAAGGATATGTATGACTTTTCTGCGGATTCCGTGCTATTAGTATTAGCAAGTACACATTATGAAAAAAAAGAATACATCAGAAATTATGATGAGTATTTACAGATAGTAAGAGGTATTAATGAGAATGAGTAATCCAATTGTATCATTATGCATGCCGACAAATGGAATTGTTGAATGGGTATTTCCGGTTTTAGATAGTATTTATGAGCAGAACTGTGACAATGATGATTTTGAAATAGTTATTACAGATAATGGGAAGAATAAAGATTTTAAAGCAAAAATTAAAGCATATAATCAGCAACATTCCAATCTGCATTATTTTGAAACAAATGCACTTCCTTTTATTAATGAAATCGAATCCTACAAGAGAGCAAAAGGTCAATTGATTAAGTTTGTAAATCACCGAACACTTTTAGTAGATGGCGCATTAAAGTTTCTAATAACGCTAGCTAAGGATAATTCTGATAAAAAACCAATTATATATTTTGCAAATGGCGTTTTGAAAAAAGAAAAGAAAACATTTGAATATGATACATTTGATCAATTTGTAAAAAACTTATCCTATTGGTCTTCCTGGTCAACTGGTATGACTATTTGGAAAGAAGATTTTGATAAGCTTTCAGAAGATATCAGCAGTTTTAATGAATTATTTCCGCATACCAATGTCCTGTTTGCAGAAAGAAATAGAGAAAAATATATTATTGACAACACAATGATTTTTGATGAAATACCGCAGGGGGAAAAGCCTAAAGGGAATTATAATATTTTTTATGCGTTTGGTATAGAATATCCATCTATTATATTAGAACTTTATAGGAATAAAAGTATTTCGGTGCAGACATTTAAAAGTGTAATAAAAGATAATTTGACTTTTATTGCGCATTTATATATTAGCTATTTTATAAAGAAAGAATATTGTTCTTATGATCTAAGCGGATTAGATGATATGTATGAAATATTTTATACTAAACGACAATTAAAAAATGAAATTATGCTAATTTTGCTAAGAAAAGCAATATCAAAGGTGAAGATAATTAACAAGGTGAAGTTATGATAAGGTCGAATAAATATTTTATTTGTGATAATCAGACAGAAGTGAATATAAAATGGAAAATACGTAAATTAATCGCTACTGTGAGGACTATGTATTATAAGATTAGATTGATATGGTCAAGTCCGAAGATAATATCAAAGAAATATAATGTCGCCATATGTGCTATTTTTAAAAATGAAGCTCCGTATCTTAAAGAATGGATTGAATTTAATCATATAATAGGAGTCGAACATTTTTATTTATATAATAATAATTCAGATGATGATTATCATACAGTACTAAAACCATATATTGCTAATGGTTTGGTAACATTAATTCAGTGGCCATTTAATCAGAAACAAATGGAATGCTATATGGCATGTATAAAAGAATATGCTTCTGAGACAAAATGGCTTGGATTTATTGATATTGATGAGTTTATAGTTCCCAAATCAACAGATTCAGTTTATGATTTTTTAAAACCGTTTGAAAAAAAGGCGGGAGCTGTTAATATTTATTGGAAAATATTTGGAACTTCTGGGAAAGTAGATAGAAAATTATCAGGCTTAGTTTCGGAAGATTTCACGGTTTGTTGGCCTAAGTATATGGATCTGGGAAAATGCTTTTATAATACTGCATATGGATTTGACAGTAATTCTAAACATGTAGTTCAACTCCATCATAAATTCTGGGCAAATTATAAAGGAATTGATATTCCACCAGTAAATATTTTTAATGAAATCTGTGTTGGAAATAGAAATATTGCTAAAACTCAGGAATTTCCTATTCAAATTAATCATTATTTTACGAAATCATATAAGGAATATGTATTGAAGCGTGCAAAAGGAGATGTATATTTTGAAATTAATCCTCATGATGAAGAATATTTTTATGAGCATGAAATGAAATGTACAAGTACAGATTACTCTGCATATCGATATTTGATAAAATTAAAACTTAAGCTAGGGAGTGATAACCATGAAATATGATATTGGTATCCAAACTTTTTGGAACGTGCCAAATTATGGAACCTTTGCACAAGCATATGCGTTACAAAAGGTGTTACAAGAAATAAATAAAGATAAAGATGTCAGACAAATATCACATTTGGATCAACGTCATTTTAACTTTTACTTTAACAGAAAGGGTTATTTACGTTCTTATCCTATATGGAAAAAAGCATTTTGGAAGAGTTTTTTTGTAAAGAACCAAAATGTAGAACAAAAAGGGAAAAATTTTTTTGATGCATATAATGCCATTCCCCATACAGAAAGTATTAATTTGAATAATTTAAAGGAATATCAATTCGACAAGGTGTTTCTCGGAAGTGATATCGTGTGGGATTATTCGATAGATGTTTTTAATCAAGATCCTTTACTTTTTGGTAAAGGATATAATGCAGAAATAAATGCTTATGCAGCAAGTTTTGGAACGGTTCCGGTCAATGCTGAATTACCTGATTATGTAAAAAATGCAATATTTGAAATGAAATATATTTCTGTTAGAGATAAAAAATCAGCAGAAATAGTTAGAAAAATAATTGGTAGAAAGCCGCAAATAGTTCTGGATCCAACTTGGTTATGGGATTTCAGCAAGGATGATAATATCGAAAGACCGATAGAATATAATTACATTTTGGTTTATGGTCAGGATTTCACATCACAATTTATTAATAATATTAGAAAATATGCAAAAGAAAATAAAAAAATAATTATCGCTTTAGATTGCAATGATGATCATTATGAATGGTGTGATAAAATGATTAATCAATCGGAATTAACTCCGTTTCAATGGATAGGATATTTTAAATACGCTACAGCAGTGGCCACAAGTACATTTCATGGGATTACATTTAGTTTGATTTTCAATAAAAAATTAGCATTTTGTAAAAGTGATTTTATTATGTCTAAAGTAGATGAATTTTTAAAAGAATTAAAACTATTTGACTTATATAATAAGGATCAAAATGATGTGTATGGAATGTTAAATCATGACTTTAACTATGCATTTATAAATAAAACTATAGATAATAAAAAAAATATTTCAATAGAGTTTCTAAGAAAGGCATGTAGTAATCAAAATGGAACAAAATGAAAAAAGTCAGGTTATTCAAGGAGCATTATGGAAATTTGCAGAAAGAATAGCAGCACAAGTTGTTTCTTTAGTTGTTTCTATTATTTTAGCAAGATTATTAAGCCCTAAAGAATATGGCATCATCTCTTTGGTTATGGTATTTATAACCATTGCTAACGTATTCGTAAGTAGTGGTTTTGGACAGGCTTTGATTCAGAAAAAAGATGCTGACAATTTAGATTTCTCATCGGTTTTTTATTTTTCTATTGCAATTACTGGTTTAATTTATATCATTTTGTTTTTTTTGGCAATACCGATTGCAAATTTTTATGATATGCCAATCTTAGTACCTGTATTAAGAGTATTGGCTGTAAGTGTACCTATTATGGGAATCAATTCTGTTCAACAGGCTTATATTGCTAGGAAAATGCAATTCAGATTATTTTTTAACGCAACAATTATTGGAACCGCTATATCAGCAGTTGTTGGAATTCTGCTTGCGTATTCTGGAGGCGGGGTTTGGGCATTAGTTGCACAAACATTGACAAATAATATAATTGATACTATTGTATTGCAATTTTCAATAAAATGGAGAATTACTAGAGATTTTTCTTTTACCCGTATAAAATCTTTACTAAGTTATGGATGGAAATTGCTACTTCAAAGTCTTGTTTTACAATTTTATGCGAGTTTAAGAAGCTTATTGATAGGTAAATTTTACACAGCAGAAGATTTATCTTTTTATACAAAAGGAAATCAATTTCCAGAGTTGATTAGTTCCAATATTGATACTGGGATTAATACAGCTTTGTTTCCTGTTATGTCAAAAGCTCAGGACTCTATTGAAAGAGTTAAGGCAATGGCTAGAAAGACTACAAACTTTACAAGTTATGTTATGAGTCCTATTTTGATAGGTTTTATGGCAGTTGCTGAACCGTTTATATCACTTTTACTAACCGATAAATGGTTGCCATGTGTACCATATTTAAGAATTTGTTGTATTGTTTTATTATTCAGAGCACCACAGACCGCAATATTGCAGGCAATAAAGGCAGTTGGAAGAAGCGATACGGTGTTAAAAGTTGATATACCAATACGTGTTTTCGCAATAATTATTCTCTGCATATCACTACGACATAGTGTATATATTTTTGCATTGTCAGAGATTATTGTAACACTATTTGGAACTGTTTTATATGTGATTGTATCTAAACAGATTATTAATTATTCAGGTACAGAAGTATGTTCTGATTTTTTGATTAATGTTTTAATGGCATCAGCGATGGGAGTAAGTGTGTTTTGGATTGGTGGGAAATTGCCATTTTATCCATTTTTTATAATGGTTATACAAGTGATTTTGGGAGCTACTATCTATATTGTTTTGTCCGTTTTGACTAATGCTAGTAGTTTTTGTGAAATTAAAATGATGGTTAGTAAAATGCTTGTAAAGAATAAAAAGGATTAAGAATATGGAAAAACGAAAACCAAATTTATTTGAGCATAAAGGAGAATGCTGTGGATGTACAGCATGCGCAACTATATGTCCGAAGAAAGCGATAATCTTTACTTATGACATAGAGGGCTTTTTATATCCACAGATTGATTTTAATAAATGTGTTGGATGTCTGAAGTGTGAGACAGTATGTGCTTTCAAGAATGATATAATAACTCCCATTTCAGAAGAAGCAAAAACAAAAATATTTGCGGCAAAGTCTAAAAATAGAGATGTAGTTACTAAAAGTTCATCGGGAGGTATGTTTACTGTTTTTTCCGATATATTTTTAGAAAAAGATGATATTGTAGCTGCATATCAATATTCATATGAGACTAATTCGGTTGTGTTTTCTATAATTCGCGATAAAAAGTCAAGAAATGAAGCAAGAGGATCAAAATATATACAGGCTGAATCAAAGACCCCATTTAATAAGCTGATTGATCTGCTAAAAAAGGATAGAGAAAAAAAAGCACTTGTATTTGGAACTGGTTGTCAAATTGCAGGACTGGATCTTGTATTAAAGAGTATGAATCTGAGAGATAGGATAATATTAGTTGATTTGATTTGTCATGGCGTAGCTAGTCCAAATTTATGGAAAGATTATATTCATCGGATTGAAAGTGAAGAAGGTGATTCAATAAGTTATGTGACGTTTAAGAATAAAAGAAATGGATGGGAATCGCCAAGTGTTTTTGCCATAATTGATGGGAAGGAAATATCAATTAAACCTTATTCCGATTGGTTCTATATGGGCTGGAGTTTACGAGAATCTTGTTACAAATGTCCATATACTAGAATTGATAGGCATTCGGATATTACAATGGGGGATTTTTGGGGTATTCAAAGTGTAATGCCAGAGTTTTATGATCGAATGGGTGTGTCGTTAGTTATTGTTCATTCAGAGAGTGGAATGAAACTGTTTGATGCTGCTAGAAGTAATATGGATTATCGACTCAGTAATAGAAAGGACTGTTTGCAACCTCGTCTTCTCTATCCGCAACTTCGTCCTCATGATAGAGACCTTTTTTGGAGTGATATGCAGGAAAAAGGAATGGATTATTGTATTGAAAAATATATAGAGCATTATGATGTTACTATTAAAGATAAAATAAAAAGGCGACTGAAAAAGTTTTTGAAGGTGTTGTAACGTAAGCGTCCAATAAGAGGGTGTATCGAAATTTCTGGCTGTTGCATGTAAACT
>JAFEHB010001193.1_pt1 | contig 11564 bp, 9 predicted proteins | sample 9267121 | NCBI WGS metagenome assembly JAFEHB01 (sample SAMN17103336, study PRJNA684904) | human gut metagenome | isolation source: diarrhea sample from child under the age of five | host: Homo sapiens | place: South Africa: Mafikeng, Mafikeng Provincial Hospital | collected 2019-09 | reverse complement strand
AGCCTATCCATCCCATGACTAAAGTCACGGGATTTCCGGCCAATATTTATTAAAACTGACGTCGAGCGCTACCCGGGGATTGAGGAGACGGTCTTACCACTGGTTAAAGAGGCCCCGCTCGCTAAGCCAGTGATCTTTTCTTCCTTTAACTTAGCTTCACTACTGGTGGCCCAGTCAATTGACCTAGGCTTTGAATACTGTTACTTAACTGACCGTGACTTAAAGGATCCGGATGCCTTCTGTCAGGAATACTAGTTAGCGGGAATTCACCCACACCACTATTTAGCGGGGGCGACGGTCCCCCAGCGAATTTGGACGGTTAATGACCCGGCCGTACAGGCTGACTTATTTAGGCGGGGCGTTGCCGGGATTTTCACCGACGACTTTGAAAGGGCCCAACAAGTAAGGGAGGAATGGCTATGACAAAACCCAAGGTTGCCTTTATTTGCACCCACAATTCCTACCGGAGCCAGATCGCCGAGGCGCTAGGCCGCCATTTGGCCAGCGACGTTTTTGATAGTTACTCGGCGGGAACTACCCCCAAAAGGACGATTAACCCGGATGCCGTCCGGCTCGTTAAGGAGCGCTACGGAATTGACATGTTGGCCAATGGGCAACACAACAAGGCCCTGACCGACCTTCCCCAGGTGGACGTAGTGATTACGATGGGCTGTGGCGTCCAGTGCCCCAGCCAGCCCGCTCAAATGCACCAGGATTGGGGGCTGGACGATCCAACTGGTCTGGGTGATGATAAACTTAACCAGGTAATTGACCAGCTTGAAGAACGGGTCAAAGAACTAAAAGAAGCATTGCAAACAACAAAATTAGGGCGCTAAGCCATTAAACCCCTATGTACGACGTTATAGAGATTGTTGATTTTTACGGGTCATTAACAAGGCCGCTCAAGAAAGCCTCTAAGATCTGGGGCCACGGCGAAAGTTACGTTCGCAATACCTAGCGCAACCACCCGGAAAAGTTCCCGGCCGGCACGATCCGTGAATTTGGCCGGATATTGGTGGTGATGACGGCGGGGATGGGGTTGGACCGCCCGGACGAAGAAGGGCAAAAGCGCCCTAACAAGCCAATTTTTGACGCCCAGGAACTAGCGGAATAATACCACGATTGGGCCAAGGACCAGATCAGCTTTAAGAACACGGAAGAAGATGGGATCCAGGTTCAACTACCGGTTTATGATGCGGATGTTCACGAAAATTACCATCTCTACATTGATCTAATTGGTGCTGACCAGTACCAAATCGTCGACACCGGTTGGTTAAAGGACGAATTTTCTGATGCGGGCTACACCAACAATTAGATTAAGCACGTGATGGAATTAGCTGGTGCCAAGCACTACTTCGATGCGTCCAGCGGCTTTCTAAAGACGACGGTTCAAGGTGGGGCCCTGCTGCTAACCATTTCCCAGTTAATCGAAGTGATTACTAAGCTCGACTTCATCCGCCACGCCAAAATTAAGTAGGGGTGGTTGAACGTTCAGTAGTAGGAGTATTTTGAAAGGAAGTAGATCCATTTCAACCTTATGCAAAACCTGCAATTCCTGGAAAAAGTAAATTTTTCAAATTAATAAAAGCTCCCCCATGCAGCACCGCTGGGAGAGCTTTTTGATCTACTAATGATTAAACATGCAAATATTATTAATAAAAAACGGGATTAACTTGTTTATAATGTATAACAAGTGTATGATATGCTTAAATATTTTAAGAGGAGGAACCGTCATGGATCAAGCGCACGCAGAGGAGATTTTAAAAAAGGTGATCGCCATTCCAACCGTGAATGATAATGAAAAAGAGGTCGCCGATTACTTAGCGAGTCTCTTTGCCCCTTACGAAGATCAGGGGGTTACGATTGAGGAGTTGGCATATTCACCCGGCCGCAGCAATTTGATTGTCACGATTGGGGAGGGGGAGACCACGTTAGGCTTTTCCGGACACCAAGACGTTGTGGACCCCGGTGACCTGGCTGATTGGGACACCGACCCCTTTGTACCGACCATCAAGGAGGGGCGCCTGATTGGGCGTGGTGCTTCGGACATGAAGAGTGGCTTGGCGGCGGTTGTCTGCGCGATGCTGGCCATGCTGGAAGAAAAGAAGGTCCCGGGCAAGATCAAGTTAATCGTCACGGTCGGTGAAGAATCCGGCGAATACGGGGCGGCGCAAGTCACCGATGCCGGGCTCGCCGACGACCTGAGTGCGTTGGTGATCGCCGAACCGACCGACGGAATGCGGCAAATTTGCTACACCAGCAAGGGCGTCGTGGACTACCACGTTACCTCCAAGGGAATCGCCGCCCACTCTTCTAGGCCCCACGAGGGTGAAGATGCAATCGCCCACCTCTTGGAGTTTGCCAATGAGGTTCAAGCCCGCCTAGCCCGCTTGGATAAAAAGGATCCGGTACTCGGGAAACTTACCAGTTTGATTACCCTGATTAAGGGCGGTGAACAGATTAATTCCGTCCCGTCCCAAGCCGAGCTCTCTGGCAACATCCGGACGATCCCGGGTTACACTAACCAGGTGATCTTTGATGTAATCGATGGCTTGATCGCCGAATTAAACGCCAAGCCGGGCTACCAGCTCAGCGTCGATTACATTTACCCCGAGGAACCGATGCCCGGCGACGCCCACTCCCCGCTGGTTCAACTGCTTCAAAAGGTTGGCCTGGAGGTCTTTGGTCACACCTTGACCCCGGTCGGCGGAACCGGGGCTAGTGACGGCTCCGAGTTCGTTCGGGCCAAGGGTGACTACCCAATCGTGATGGTCGGCCCCGGCAGTGACAGTCAGCACCAGCCTAACGAATGGGTCAGCCTCGCCGCCTATCACCAGGCGATTGCCTTCTACCAACAGTTCGCTAATGAATTCTTCGGCAAGTAACCGTTTTAGTTAAAAGTGCAGCGCCCTAATTTTCAGTGATGAAAGTAGGGGCGTTGCTTTTTTTATAAAAAAGTTCGTGATAACATTAAACGGTAAGCTGTCACATTCATAGGAGGAAGCCATGTTAAAAACCGCCATTCTAGGGCCGGTCTACACACCGGACGACCCGCACCACGTTGCCTACCTTCAAGACGCCCTGGTTGAAATTAACCAAACCGGCAAGATTATCGCCGTTTTAACGCCCAACGATGCCGACTACCAAGGACACCTGCGACAAGCCCAAGCGGACGGCCGGCTGACCAAACTAACCCCCGGCCAAGTGCTCGTGCCCGGCTTTGTGGACCTGCACGTCCACGCCCCGCAGTGGCCCCAGGCTGGTCACGCCCTCGATAAGCCGCTCAACGAATGGCTCAACGATTACACTTTTCCCTTGGAGGCTAAGTACGAGGACCTTGAGTTCGTCCAAACGGTTTACCACGACCTGGTCCACACCCTCTTAGCCAACGGAACCACGACGGTCCTCTTTTTCGGTACCATCCACACCGAGGCCAACTTGGTCCTGGCCCGCGAGTGCATGGATCAGGGCTTACGGAGCGCGATCGGGCGTGTGGCGATGGATAATCCCGACCAAACCCCGGCCTATTACCGCGATCGAAGCAGCGAGGAGGCGATCGCCGAGACCGAACGTTTCATCCAGGCCCTAGAATTACTGGGTCAAGACGAGCCACTGGCGCCGCTACCGGTGATCACGCCCCGCTTCGTGCCATCGTGCACCGATGAAACCCTGGCTGGTTTGGGAAAACTAGCGCAAAAGTACGACCTGCCGATCCAATCCCACGTGTCGGAAAGCAACTGGGAGCACCAGTACGCGATTGACCGGTTCGGAATTCACGACGCCGAAGTGCTGGATCGTTTTGGCCTCTTAACCGACAAGACGGTGCTGGCCCACGGAACCCAGCTGACCGAGGCGGACGCGAAGTTACTGCACGAGCGAGGAACGGCCCTGGCCCACTGCCCAATTTCTAACGCCTACTTCGGTAATGGCGTGCTACCGGTTAAGCAATTACTGGCGGCGGGCAACGAGGTCGGGCTCGGGACCGACATCTCCGGTGGTTACTCGCCGAGCCTGTACGATAACATCCGCCACGCCGTCGCCCTTTCCCAGGTCCGTACCGATGGGGTAACCAATGCCGACCACGGGGCCCCCGACTCCCGGATCTCAATGCCCACCGCCTTCTACCTGGCGACCAAGGGTGGAGCGGAGGCCTTAAACCTGCCAGTTGGGGCAATCGAAGCCGGTCGTCAAGCCGACCTCCAGATTTTAACCGACCCGCACCCGTGGCCAAGCGAAAGCTCCCTGGAACGCTTTGAACGCCTGATGTACCAGGCTAACCGCTCAACAGTAGCGGCGGTGATGGTCAACGGCAACTGGGTGTACCAAGTACGCGATTAAAAAGAGCAAGGGACCGGGAAAAATCCGTTTTTCCGGCCCCTTGCTCTTTTTTGGTGTAAACAGAAAATGCCTAAGTATCGTCTACCAAGGTCAAATTCCGCCCCTTGTTATGCCTCTTCGCCAGCCACCTTCACGATTGCCTTAGAGATGTTGCCAAGCTTGCCGCTAACGAAGTCCTCAACGTGGGCAAAGTCCAAGACGTTGGAAATCAACGGTAGCGGATCCACGTCACCAGATTGGAGGAGGGCGACGGAATCTTCAAAGGTGTAAGGGTTGATGAAGGAACCCTGAATGGTCAATTGCCTTTGGTAAACCTTGTAGGTGTTGACGTTAAAGGTGGAACTTGGGTTACCGACCCCAAACATCAGGACCTGACCACCACGGCGGGCGGCTTCCACGGCTTGTTCTTGGGTCTTTGGCAGTCCAACCGCTTCAACGACGATGTCATAGGAATCAGCCTGTACCTCCTCGGGGTGGGTAAGGTTGTTAATCGTCTTGAAGCCAAAGTGCTCCTCATTGTTAGCAAGTTTTTCGTCAACCGTTCCGGCCAGGGTCACTTCTTGCAGCCCGCGGGACCTCAAAATCTGGGCGATCAACTGTCCTTCAAAACCATCCCCAATAATTAACGCTTTTTGGTAGGGGTGGGTGTCTAAGAGGTCTACCCCGTGTTCAGCACAGGAGATCGGCTCAATCACGGCCGCCGCTTCCAGAGAAACGTTATCCGGAACGTGGTAAACGACCTCTTCTGGCGCCGTGAAGTATTCGGCAAAGCCACCGTCCCTTGTTACCCCAACGGCGTCAAGGTGTTCGCAGAGTTCCGGCCGCGACGTCCGGCAGAAGAAGCACTTGTGACAGTAAATGTTAGGGTCGACGCTAACCCGGTCGCCAACCTTGAACCCAACCACGTCTTGACCAACTTCGGCAACGACCCCGGAGTTTTCGTGACCTAGCACGATCGGCGGAACGGCATCGGCCGAACCCGGCAAACCGTTATATAGGGCCTTGTCGGTGCCGCAAATTCCCGCCCAGGCGGTGTGAATTAGGACCTCATTGGGCTGGATGGTGGGGGTCGGGTAGTCGTCTTGGACCTCTAATTTCTTAACATCCGTCATTACTAGTGCTTTCATTTTGGTTTCCTCCTCAAGCTAACAGATCACATGTTACTCGGTTAACGGCTCCTAAGCGAAAAGTAAACGTGACGGTGATTAATTGGTACCAAAATTACTCATCTAGCGCCTATTTATCAGTCTCAATCTAACTGTTAACGCTTACATCGTCTATATCCTAAAACAAGGAGGTAGATTCGTCAACCGGTTTAGCGAAAATTTTAAAGCGTTTTCAAACGACTTGCATAGTGCTTTTTCCTGCTGTATTGTAGGGGCAAAAATTAGTCACGCTGTTCATTTGGGAAGGGGTTTTAAAAATGATGAGTAAAGAAGAACTCAACCGGCGCTTGCACCAAGCCAAGATTGTGGGGAATACGGCCACGATCGCCTGTCTAATAATGTATACGTCTTACATTCAGCAAATTATTTCTAACTTCACCGGTCACCCGGTTTCGCCACTCCAGCCAATTTGTGCGTCAATTAACGCCCTGTTATGGGTGGCCTACGGGTGGATCAAACCCAAAAAGGACTGGCCGGTCATCATCGCCAACTTCCCGGGGATCATCTTCGGGATTTTAACCTTCGTGACCGCTTATTTGCATTAAATTACGAGAGAAGGGGAAGAACTCGGGGAGATGAAATAAAAAGCTGAAGGCCTACGTATTGATAACGTATCCTTCAGCTGTTGCTCGCATTTATTCTTGCCAACGCCTGATTTGATCGTATTCTTGGCCATGATTTTGTTCGGCATTCCTTAAGTCGATATCGTTTTGTAACCGAAGAAAGTAATCATCGCTTACCCCAAAGAAGCGGCCTAAGCGAACGGAGGTATCTACCGTTACCTGGCGACGATCGTGAAGAAGATCCTGAATTCTTGAAACAGGGACGTGAAGCTCTTTAGCAAGCCGATAGGCAGAAAGGTCTGCCGGTGCCATAAAATCTTGTTGCAGAATCTCGCTAATCGTGGGCGTGGGAATCTGTTCGGTCATTACGCTACCTTCTTTCTTGTTAATGGTAATCAATAATTTCGACGTTAACAAACTTATTATGGTCGATGACTTTAAAGCAGATCCTGAACTGTGCATTAATTCTGATGCTATAGTAGCCGACGCGATTACCAACTAGTTTTTCTAAGTGATTAGCGGGTGGTTTCCGTAAATCATTTTAGCTGTTGGCGTTATCAATTAGGATAAGTTTTCGTAAAGCGGTTTTTTGAATTGACTTAGGGAATCTCTTTGAGAATTGTTGATGAAAGATCGACTCTGTATCCCGGTCTCGAAAGCTTAGTATCATTTGTTACCTCTATAATATACCTTCGTGGCGGGTATGTTTCTAATTATTTAACCTCCCGTTATATGGATACATACGAAAAAAAAGGGCGCAAGGGACTTTTGGTCGAAAATAAAAAGCGGGGTATTACAATTCGTTTATCAATCGTTTCTAAATTTATCATCAAATTGCCGTAAAAAGTGTACAATAATGGTAACGAAATCGCTTGCATGAACGGGAAGAGGGGATGGAATGGAAACGAAACTATCAACTGGCACCTTCGTTGGGATCGTCATCTCGTTAATTGCGACCATGAGCAGCATCCTGACCCTGGCAGCGACGGGCTGGCAGATGTTTGCCTTCATCTTGTTTGCGATCGTTTGCTTCGCCATGCCGGTGGCGTTGATGACCATGGAACTGTCAACGACCTTGCAAGGGCGCGGGGGGCCGCAACTGTGGGTCAAAACCGCCTTTGGACCCAAGTGGGGGTTTACCAGCTCTTGGCTGTTGCGGGTGCAGATGTTCCCCTCAATGGTGATGATTGCGTCAACCCTGTGCCCCTTATTCGGGGTCATGATTGGCCAAGACCAGCTAGGGGACAACCACTGGTTCACCCTGGCCTTTGTCATCGTCTTTTACTGGCTGATCACCTTGTTAAACCTTAAGTTTGACATGGCTAAGATTGGCGGGGCGATCGGGATCTGGTTGGGGGTCTATCTGCCAATGGGGCTGATGTTTATCTTGGGCTTGGCGGCCTTTTTGAAACGGGGGCTTGATCCCCACAGCATGCTGGGGGCCTTTAGTCTACACGGCACCATCCCCAGTCTGACCGATACCAAGTCCCTGCAGTACGTCTCGGCGGTTGCCTTCATCTTCACCGGGATTTCGACGACCGGGGTCTATTCGCCGCGGCTAAAGAAGGCCACCCACGACTTTCCACTCGGCCTGCTTCTAGCACTCACGGTGGTGGTCTTGTTAAACCTGGTCAACGCCTTTTTGATCGCCAACGTCATCCCAGCCGGTAGCGACCAGCTCGATAACATCGCCGAACCGGTCATCCGGTACTGCCAAGTGCTGGGGTGGCCAAGCTGGTTGGCCCAGGTCTTTTCACTGTTGGCCTTTTTGGGGGTCGCCTTACAACTGTCGACTTGGGTGACCGGGCCGTCGCAGATGATGGCCGAGGTGGCTAAGGATGGACTCTTACCCGCCAAGTGGCACTTTTACCGCCACGATGCGATCGGGGTCGCCCAAAACGTTGTCATCACCCAGGCCGTTTTGGTCTCGCTCTTCGCCCTCTTGTACGCCCTGCCCAACATTAACAGCGTCTTCTTGATGCTGGTGAACACGGCGGTCTTTATCTACTGCACCGTCTACGGGATCATTGGCTTAGCCTTCATCAGGGTGCGCTATTTATTGCCTAACCAGGAGCGCCCCTTCCGGGTGGGGAAAACTGGCAACGGGGGTGCCTGGGCCGTCACCGGGTTGTTAACGTTTGGCATCCTGATGATTGCCTTAACGACCCTGATTTCTACCGACCTGTTATCGGCGGTCTTTATGTTACTGATCACCCTGCTTTTGTTTGCTACGCCACTTGTGATTGAACATTTCAAACGGCCCGCCTGGCTAACCGACGCCCAAGCGGATCTTCAGAACGGAGGGAATTAAATGTCACTTTACGGAAAGCACGACCAAGAAGAACGTAACACTCTCGACCCGATCTTTGGCTCCTTTAGCGAGGACCACCCGCTACCAAAGTATAAATTGAATGAACGCCCGGTCGAATCGCGGATTGCCTACCAAGTGGTCAAGGACCAGCTTTTGGACGAAGGGAACGCCCGCTTGAACCTGGCGACCTTTTGTCAAACCTACATGGAGCCCGAAGCCGTTAAGCTGATGAGCGAGACCTTCGATAAGAACGCGATCGACAAGTCCGAGTACCCGCGGACGGCCGAAATCGAGAACCGCTGCGTTAACATCATCGCTGACCTTTGGCACGCCCCTAAGGACGAAGAGTTCATGGGGACGTCGACGGTTGGGTCCTCTGAGGCCTGTATGCTCGGCGGGATGGCGATGAAGTTCAGTTGGAAGCAACGGGCCGCTAAGCTCGGTTTAGACGTCAAGGCTAAGCGTCCCAACCTAGTTATTTCGTCGGGTTACCAGGTTTGCTGGGAGAAGTTCTGCACCTACTGGGACGTCGAAATGCGGACGGTGCCAATGGACTGGGAACACCAATCCTTGGACCTTAACCACGTGCTGGACTACGTCGACGAGTACACGATCGGGATCGTTGGGATCATGGGGATCACCTACACCGGGCGCTACGACGATATCGAGGCCCTCGACAAGCTGGTCGAAGAATACAACCAGCACACCGACTACAAGGTTTACATCCACGTCGACGCCGCCTCTGGTGGTTTTTATACCCCGTTCATGGAACCTGACCTCAAGTGGGACTTCCGGCTCAAGAACGTAATTTCGATCAACGCTTCTGGTCACAAGTACGGCTTGGTGTACCCGGGGATTGGTTGGGTGCTGTGGCGCGATCAAAAGTGCGTGCCGGAAAAGCTGATCTTCCGGGTTTCCTACCTGGGTGGCGAGATACCGACGATGGCGATTAACTTCTCCCGTGGGGCCTCGCAAATCATCGGACAGTATTACAACTTCATCCGTTACGGCTTTGAAGGCTACCACGACATCCACAAGCGGACCCACGACGTCGCCGTTTACCTGGCCCAAGAGATCAAAAAGCTCGGCCTCTTTGAAATCGTCAACGACGGTAGCCGCCTGCCGATTGTCTGCTACCGCCACAAGGAGGACCAAGATCACGAGTGGACCCTCTACGACCTGGCCGACCGTTTGGCAATGAAGGGCTGGCAAGTGCCGGCCTACCCACTGCCCAAGGACCTCGACCAAATTGAAGTCCAGCGGATCGTCGTCCGCGCCGACTTCGGGATGGGGATGGCCCACGACTTCGTTGAGGACATGAAGGACGCCATTAAAGAACTTAACGGCGCCCACTTGGTCTTCCACGAGAAGAGCTCCCTGAAAAAGTACGGCTTTACCCACTAATTTTGATTAAACCAGCAACGCCCCTACCTTGAGAGCATCAGGGTAGGGGCGTTGTACGGTTAATTAAGTTGGAAAATGGCAGCCGCAACCTTTTCGACCACGTCGCTGGCAAGCGGGGTCACCTTGCAGTGTGACATTACCACGCCCATCATCTGACGCTGGTCATTGGTGAGGTCTTCTTTGGTCAGTTCCATTAAGAGGGAGATGCGCTGGCGGGCAATTCCCATGAGCTTATATTTTTGCTTAGGATCGGCCGACTTAAAGTTTTTGATCCTGAAGTCGTCCTTGTCCAGACCATGCGTTTGGCAAAGCAAAGTGGTTAGGGAATCTTTGAGATTACCTAAATCACGATATGTGGTCAGGTCTTGTAGGTCAACAATTCCGGCGAGCATGAAGTAGGCGTGGGCCAGAATCCGGTAGTCAGCATCGACGCGGGGACTAATGAATTCAGTCAGGCTCGCATGCAGGGCTTCCGGAATTGGTAAGCCGCCTTCTTCAAGGTATTGGATCCTATCGAGGTCCTGGGCCCGGTCTTCATCATCGAAGTATCCCATTTCAAAGGCGGCGTTGTACGTGTAGTCATCAAAGGCAACCACGCCATTGTGCCCCTTGATGTAGTTAATATCACTGCGAAGGCCTTGAAAAGCACCTTGGATTTGCCGTGCAAACAACTGTGGAGTCACCACGCTATGGGCGAAAACTCCATCTAAATCGAAGGAGAGAACTAGTCCGTTGCCATTTTTAAGGGTGACAATCAGTGAACTTCCTTTACCACAAATACAACTTCCAACAACGCTACCATCATGACTCATCCGAATACTCTCGATTTTCCATTCCGAGTTAGAGTTTTTATTGAGCTCGTTGGCGATGTAATTACACTGGATAATAACGTAATTCTGCAGGCTCTCTTCTTGTTGCTTCGTCAGTGGCTTGGCTTGTGTCATCAATCGTTGCTCCTCTTCTTGGCGTTTTTCTAGCAATCGTTGTTGCTTTTGCTCTTCAATTACGATCTCCCGTTTCCAGGCCCGCAGCGCCCGGTTGTCGTCGGGGTACATTGGAAAGTCGATTTGCTTAAAGAGCTGGGCTTTTTCATACAGCAGGCGGTGCTCGTCATCAAGTTCTTGGTTCCTGAGGTGTGAAACGATGAAAGAAAGGATGTTAATCTCATCGCCTAAGAAGCGCTTGCCAGCTTTGTACCTTGCGATAATCTGATCACGATACTTACCGGCGGCGTTGACATGTGATTGAATATCGTTCACCGTCATTTGGCTGATCCCAGCGTATGATAAAAAGCAACTCACCCCCAGTTTGTAGACGCGTTGATCGTCAAGTGACCGTAAAACGAACTGGTACTTCAGTGGCCGGTTACATGCTTCGCAACGGTACTGGGTGCCTTCGTGGTGCCCCATCTTTTGGAAGAACGGATCGACGTTGATCTTATCCAAGGTCCAAGGGGTTCTAGATAAAAGGCCGTTAATTTTAATGCGCTGGCTGATTTCAAGCGCGATGTATTTCTCAACTGTCGTAACTACAAAATCGCTAGCAGTTTGACTATAGGTTGACCATTGTCCCATTAATTTCCTCCCCCACGCTGAATATTAACGATAATAAGTTTATCAAACAATGTTCACCCTTTCATCATATTCATAAAATTCCTAAATTGCAAGATTAAGTGAGCCACCCGGCCACGGGAGTGGCCGGGGTTTATACTGCTAATGTTTCAGGGGCAATTATCTTAAGTATTTCCTCTTCAAATCTGTCTAGAGAAGACTTACCACCAAG
>JAFEHB010001189.1_pt1 | contig 11614 bp, 10 predicted proteins | sample 9267121 | NCBI WGS metagenome assembly JAFEHB01 (sample SAMN17103336, study PRJNA684904) | human gut metagenome | isolation source: diarrhea sample from child under the age of five | host: Homo sapiens | place: South Africa: Mafikeng, Mafikeng Provincial Hospital | collected 2019-09 | reverse complement strand
TGGACGGCGGTGCTGATTCGCAATATAGATGGTGTCGAAAGGGCCTAGGACTCAACCTTATTGAGTTGAATGTGTTTCCTTATCAATACGTTTCTGGAATCGTCGAGAGCCTTCCACTAACGCCGTGGATCGGATATCTGATTGTCCGTTTCGCTATCATTGCACTACTCACGAGCATCCTATACATGCTTCCACGCCCGATTTCAAAATGGTATTTCCAATCAAGACAAAAGAGTCAAGCGGGACGATAAAACCTAAATACCCCCGCATTGAGGACAGCGCCTCTATTCAATTGAGTAGAGGCGCATATCTTTCTCGCTTAAAACAAGTGAGAAGCCGGGGGTGGAATCATTAACCGAATCAATGCCCGTCCAGCCAGACTTGTGATAACCCGGCATATCTACGCCCTCACGACCGTTCTCGCCATAATCCAGAACAAGAAGATACTTAGCACCAGACTGTTTAACGTCGCGCGCAATCAGCGAATCATAAGAAATGCGGTCGAGTCCATGGCGGATTTGCTTGCTGACCGCCGTCTCGCCCTTGCCAAAGGAGCTGAACTTTCGATACATAAGATTAAGGTCGTTTGCGGCATATCCGTAGACACTGCCGTCAAAGGGATTGTTGATAATCAGCTCATCACCGGCCATTTGCTTGACCTCGCCAAGAAACGCCAACTCATCGGACGTCAGATTATTATCGACATCATAGATGCTATACATGTAATTAAGCACGCTTTTAGTAAATCCGACCGGGGAATAGAAGTTAATGGACGGGTTGACACTTTCGGGCCAAAACAAGCCGCAGGCAATCAGGACGATGCAGAGCGCCTGGGGGAGATACCTGGCAGAACGGTCCATCCCAACAGAAACGGAAAATGCGCTCTGAACTTTTCTCAAGATAAAGTCGAGACCAAGCGTCGAAAGCGGAATGCTAAACAGCGCGGTCATCGCAGCTACACGATATTGGTCCGTATACCAAAATCCCGTAAGAAAATGTCTGATAAAGCCTTCCTGAGTAGCATCGACAACAAACAGCATTATCGAAAAAAGGTATACAAAGAAATAGCCTCGGTAGGACCTGTTGCCCAGCGCGCAAAAGCTACCAAGAACGACCAGGCACGCAAGAAGAATACATGGCGTACTTTCGTTAAAGGAGAACGAGAATGCCCTCCATAAAGCATCAAAGATGTAAGTGAATGAAGGCCAGTGAAAGTTGATAACTCCCTGCAAAAAACTTGCTTTCGTCATTAAAAACCAGATGACAGCAACAGCCAAAAGCACAATGCCGCGTGACGCATAATAGGCAAACTTAACCGAGATCAATTGGATGCGAAGCAGCTGGCGTTCAAATAGGCCCCCCAAGCAAAGAACAATCGAAGGCACTAAAAGAATACCGAGCGTGAATAACGCATTCGGCTGCAAGGACACGAGAGACGCCAAACCAAAGAGCATGGCAACCAAGACGGGACGATCAGTCAAACAAACAGAACGACGCTCATCAAAGCCCTGCATAAACCAAATAAAAACGGAGGCAACAGCAGGAATAGTACAGAACGCTGCGAAATTAGGGTAAACGGGGCCCCAATAAAGCAGAGTCCAAGGAAAAGCAATCGCAGCAAGCGTAACAACCGCGGCGCAAATGCCCTTTTGCACATCGCCCTTGGTAAGAACTGCAATTAAAGACTGGACACCTAAAGGCAATACGAAAGCAACGAACACAAAGTTAGTGAGATTAATTGACGCCATGACAGAAATATCAAAAGCACGCGCAACCAAAGCGGCAACAATATGCCAAGCGGCGGGATAAAAACCAGTACTTGCATTAGGGCTGAACACTTTGGAACCAGCCTCGAGATAGGACCCAATAGATAGAATCGAATAACTAGAGGCATGCTTCATACTCTGAACAACACTCAAATGAAACGAATTGTCATATACCTGAAGAAAGTTATCTGGCAAGCCAATACCGCGAACAAAAAGATAAACCGTCACAGGAACGGACAAGGCAAGAGTACACAGGTATGGCAGTAAAGTAAGGATATCGGTGTCAAAAAAGGCGCGTCGTCCGTGAAATCGAAAAAAGCACGCCATGCCACTGACCGCAGCAAAAAAGAACAACGAAATCAACAAAGCAAAATAGCCCTCGGCAACGCCAATAAACCGGAGAGCGATGCCCATAAAGACCAAAAAGAAGACAGTGATTACAGGACCAAAGGAAAGAGATTGTTTAAAGGGAACACCAAATGCCCGCGAAGCCAACATGCCTGGCAAAATCAAAACAACGGCGACAACAAAAGCCTCGCCGAATAACATCGACCAACTCATGAAATACCTCACGAACGAAGTGAATAAACAATTTTTAAACTAATTCTATTTCAAATGGACAACGCCCGAGAGATCATATGCTATACAAAGCAAAACAGCCATAAAGAGAAGCAAAAAGGATGAATGAGATGCCAAGACACTAAGAGAGTCCTGGCAAAAAATTAAGACACTTTAAGATACTCAATATAGTATCGAATAAACCAAACTGCTTCATTTCCTCTTTGCATCAAGCGCTGCAGCCTGAACTAGCGAATTAAGGCGCTCTTCCTGCTTTGACAGTCGTAACGAAATTCTGAAATCACGAACCACTAGGACTGCTAAAACATATAGAAAGACAAGATTTGATGCAGACATAAATCCCAACAAGTTTGAAAAAAATGAGGCAATTTCCGGGAAAACGCCAAGCACCACGAAGCTCGTGCTAAATAAAAGCCAAAAAACAGAATCCAAAACCTGCATTCTGCATCTTTTGAGGTTGTGTACAACGAAAATAAAAACAATCACAGCGCAGGCAACAAGAAACACGCGCAAGGAAGTTGACATGCAATCACCTAAACCATTGAACAATAAGAAGCGTGACAAATACTCGAACCATGTATTGAATCGACCTAATTGGATTTAAATAGCTCTCTCCACCCTGCCGCTCGCGCATGGATACCTGTATTTCCGATACCTTATAACCTTGCTTGATAAAGAAGGCGATGGACTCGGGTTCAGGATTGAGCGTATCGTTGCAGGAATATTCTTTTAAAACGTCTCGATTGAAAAGTCGAAATCCAGACGTAGGATCGCTAATCCTTTTACCAGTTAACATTTTAATAATGAAAGTAATCATTCTCGAACCAAACATGCGCATTGACATATCTTTACGCATCGACAAAAAACGAGAACCAATTACTATGTCAGCGTTGTCAAATTGAGCCTTCGAAACAAGCTCCGAAATATACTCAGGCTGATGTTGTCCATCCGCATCGAATTGAACCATGTAGTCGTAATCATTCTCCAGCGCATAACAAGCTGCCGTTTGAAATCCAACCGTCAAGCCGCAGTTAATTAGCATATTAATAACATTGCATCCCAAATTCGTACAAAGCTCGAGAGTGCAATCTCGAGAGCCGTCGTTAATGACGACGAAGTCAAACTCCGGGGCCACTCTCTTTAGTTCAAGAATAGTGCCCTCTATGCATTCCTCTTCGTTATAAGCAGGAATCGCAACAAGAACTTTTGGCAAATTCGTCACGTACGAACCGTCCTTTAATATCAACATAATGCTTTACGGCATCATCTAGGTGATTCTTTATACATTCGATAAACAAGATAGATGATAACTCTTAGTACGATAGCAAATTTACGGCTGTTTGCACTCCTAACAGCATCCATATCAGTCTTCCGATACCATAGGCACTTTAATAAAACTCAAAATGCAGCCAAGCCGTTGTCGACAAGAATTACAAATGCGACAGCTCGCTCGCGGAATTCAGCCAGTAAAAAAACAGATGCACGCTGGAGTAAAAGTTCCAACAAGCCCCACTAGTCTTAGCCTGACACAAAGAATGAATCGAATAGCTTTCGGTAGCGTGCCTCGGTGGCCTCCTTGGCCGGGCGCCACCAGGACTCGTTGGCGACGTACCAGTCGATGGCGGCCTTGAGGCCCTCGGCGAAGTCGGTGTGGGCCGGCCTCCAGCCGAGCTCGCGCTGCAGCTTGGTGCTGTCGATGGCATAGCGGCGGTCGTGGCCGGGGCGGTCGGCGACCCAGTCGAAGTCCTCGGGGTCCTTTCCCATGGCCTCCAGGATCATGCGCAGGACGGTGATGTTGTTCTTCTCGCCGTTCGCGCCGATGAGGTAGGTCTCCCCCATCTGCCCCTTGGTGAGGATGTCCCAGACGGCACTGGAGTGGTCCTCGGTGTGGATCCAGTCGCGGACGTTCTCGCCGCGGCCGTAGAGCTTGGGGCGCACGCCGTCGATGATGTTGGTGATCTGCCTGGGGATGAACTTCTCCACGTGCTGGTAGGGGCCGTAGTTGTTGGAGCAGTTGGAGATCGTGGCGCGAAGGCCGTAGGTGCGGGTCCATGCGCGCACGAGCATGTCGGAGCTGGCCTTGGTCGAGCTGTACGGCGAGGACGGCCTGTACGGCGTCTCCTCGGTGAACTTGGCCGGGTCGTCGAGCGCCAGGTCGCCGTAGACCTCGTCGGTGGAGACGTGGTGGTAGCGGATTCCGTATTTGCGGACGGCCTCCAGCAGGCGGAAGGTGCCCTCGACGTTGGTGCGAAGGAAGGGCTCCGGGTCGGCGATGGAGTTGTCGTTGTGGCTCTCGGCGGCGTAGTGCACGATGGCGTCGTGGCCCGGTACCAGCCTGTCCAGAAGCTCGGCGTCGCAGATGTCGCCCACGACGAGCTCCACGCGGTCCGACGGCAGCCCGGCGATGTTCTCGGGGTTGCCGGCGTAGGTCAGCTTGTCCAGGACGGTGACGTGGACGCCCGGGTGGTTGTTCACGACGTAGTGCACGAAGTTGCTGCCGATGAAGCCGCAGCCGCCCGTGACGATGATGTTCTTGAGAAGCAATGGTGACATGCGATCGTTTTACCCATTAGTTCCAGAAAGCACTTTTTCAACCAAAGACGCCGTCTTATCCCATGAACTCTCATTTTCAACCATGCGTCGACATAAACGAGACTGCTCAGCCAACTTATCAGGATTTTTGACAAGCGAATAAATGGCCTGCTCAACATCCTCGGAATCCATAGAGCTAATAATTGTTCCGAAATGCTCGTTTGGAAAAAGCTCTCGCGCCCCGCCCACATCCGTAACAACAGAAGGACACCCGCACGAAGAAGCCTCTAGCAAAGTTGTAGCAAAGCCCTCCGACCGTGTAGGGAGACACAGCAGATCGGACTGCTGAAGGAGTGAGGAGATGTCGGAAGATGAAAGCCGTCCAACCCATCTAAGCGATTCACCTTGAGCATCATCAACTTCTTTTGATAATGCACCATCACCCGCCAGAACAAAGACGACGCCAGCTTCGACAAGCCTGCGGCTTCTCGAAGCCTCAAGAATGGCTTTAATGCCTTTTTCAGGAATTAGCCGTCCGACAAAACAGACCAAATAGGACCCAGCTCCTACACCAAGCTCATTACGAAAATCTCGCCCCGACGACATCTCCCTGAATGACTTAGCATCGATTGAGTTGGGGATAACTCCCTTTGCTGCAATACCAAAAGACCTAAGCCACTCAACACTTTTGCTCGAAACACCATAATAGTCTGGATGGAACCGCTTGCCCAAGGCCGTTATTAGGCGCTCATATGTACGGACCAAGGGATCTATCACTGGATTGCTGAATGAAAGAAAAGCCGAGCCGTGATCAAGGACAACAGGTGTTATCCCCATGCTCTTTGCAAAACTAATGCCGTCAAGCGAGTGAATATAGAAACGAGCATTTACGAGCACGCCGTCAAATCGATGACGCTCAATGCTCTTCCACAATTTACGTGATACAGCATTTACCTTAGGAACGGGAAAACGCCCCGCAAAAAAGGGGAAACAGGGCAGGCGAAGAACGTCAACCCCGTCTTCATCGGTAATACCGGCACCTAAACCATTTGTATCATTCGTAACCACCAGCACCTCATTGCCACGATCAACGAGTGCGTGCGCCAAGTTGTAGGTGAAGCTTTCAATGCCGCCCATATGAGGCGGATAAAGTGCGGAAAAAAGAACGTAGCGAGATTTCATGCTATTTCTTGGACTCCCAAATCTCCCCATTCCCAAAGTCAATTAGAAGGGGTAAATGAGTATGGCGGTCTTCCTCTTTGGGAATGGCACGCCAATCCCCATACATCGTTGTAAGATACTTGTCGGTTAGCCTCGGAACCGGATAGAGTTCTCCCTCAAACTCCGCTTGGGCAAGAGGAAAAATGTCATCCACCGAAACAGGATTCATATTTGGCCAAGCAAGAGTTAAACACTCCCTACCAACAGCGCCAACACTGCTATCAGGAATGGCGCGATTGAACTGGCACTGATACTCAAGGGGGTCCTTATTGGATGCTCTCTCAATAAAATGTAGCGCCTTGCAACCAACTTTTTCGATAAAGCCAAGGAAGCCTCGATGAGGAACAGTAATATTCCCAGAATGATAAAGGTAAGAACGTCGCTGAGCACTCAGAGCAAGTTTGAGCTGGCGAGATCTAAGCTCAGGCTCCTCGTATAAATAATCGTATGGAAAGACATCGACGAAGATGCCCATAGTGGATCCGGAATCTCTCCCCTCCTGATTCTCGAAGCGAGTGCCATCCTTATAGACTTTACAGAACATTGCCGCATAACCAGAAGAATTACGAGAATCATGGAAGGAATAGCCGTCGGGTAATTCAGTAGAAGCAATGCTGCAAAAATGATCGTAATCAGAACGCATCATCCCGATATCAATATCATCATCCCAAGGAATAAACCCCTTATGGCGCATGGCGCCAAGACAAGTGCCACCGTCAAGCCACCAATTAATTCCAAACTTATCGCAAAGAGAACCAACTACATTCAGAACAGAAAGTTCAACAGCTTTAAGCTGAGTCAGCGCACTATCGTCTGTCATTTCAACCTCAATATCTTACAGTAGCAAGTCGCAGTTAATACCGCTTCACAGCATTATGGATTGGAAAGAAAAGAATAGCTCAAGTAACGGAATTAATCATTAGCGCCCCATAATAGAGTGTCCGATCATCCGCTATCCCACTGTGCTCAGGATGAATGCAAGAGACGCATCAAGAATATCCCTTTAAAATGCATCATGCTACAGGTTAACTCTAATTTAAAGTTGGGTACTATTGTTAGCAATGCATACCATAATGACCATAGAAAGACGTAGATGTATTTCTCAATTATTATTCCAGTTTATAATTCAGCCGATTATCTTCGCCGCTGTCTTGATTCAGTTAAATATCAATCTTTCACGGACTACGAAGCCCTTCTTATTGATGATGGCTCCACGGATTCTTCTGAAATAATCTGCAAGGAATATGCTGAAAATGATGGCCGATTCAAATATTACAGACGGCCTGTGAACGGTGGGGCATCAGCTGCCCGCAACGACGGCATAAGGCTCTCGTCGGGGTCATACATAATGTTTATAGACAACGACGATTGGATTGAAGGCTCCGATGCCTTTGCCGCATTGCAATTAACAATACAAAACAATAATGAGCCAGATATCGTCGCTTGGCCAATGGGTGAGTATATCGAAAACGTTAGCAAGTTGAATCTTCCGGTTGTTCCAATATCCAAATCAATTAATGAACTGGACTTTAATACTGCCGTGCTCTCTCTACTGAAAGAGAATAATTATTATTCATCAGCCAGTGGCAAAATCGTGAAAAAGCAGTTGGTTGTCGCCAATAATTTAAAATTCAATGAAAACCTTAAGCATAATGAAGACAGTGATTGGTCGTTAAAGCTACTTTACTATGCCAAATCAATTAAATGGATTGATTCAAGCTACTACGTCTACAGAAGGAACTCCGCATCATCTACAAGCAGTAAAGCAAACTGTGCAAATGTAGTGAATTCCATAGAATCTATTATCGATAAACATCTATCTGCAATCGAGACCCAACCAATTAACTCGCATAATATTACAGTTGCGAATAATTTTGTTGCATATTTATACGTGCTGTTAGTCGCAAATGTTTTCTCAATGCCCAAAATCGACCAGAACAGAATTAATTACATAGCGAAGTTGAGGAAAAATCTTTGGATTCTTGAATATGATGCGCAGACGCGAGTTAAATTTGCAAGAATCATTTGTTCTTTATTTGGATTAAATATCCTCGGTGAGCTTCTCTCAAAAGCGCTAAATACCGAGAAACGTAGGCTCAAGCGGTAAGGTTAGGAAACATTGTCAAGCAAACTCAGTCTTAAGCAGAATATGTTGTGGAACTCCGTTGGATCCGTGATTCGACTTTGCTGCAATTATTTAATAACAATTGCTGTCGTCCGTTTTTCGCATGGGTTTGATGCTGCAGGTGGATTGGCATTAGCCATGTCAATTTCAAGCCTTGTTCAACCAGTTGCCGAGTTTAGATTGCGTACTATTCAGGTAACGGACGTCCAAAATGAATTAAAAACTGGCGAGTATCTTGGACTTCGTTTAGTAACCACCAGCTTAGCGTTTGCTTCAGGTATTGCTTATTCACTTATAACGTGCAGTTTGCAATCACTGCCCGTTATCGTGCTTTATCTAATATATTCAATGGCGGTTAACTTAATTGAAGGATTCCATGCAATTGACCAAAAGCATCTGCGCATGGATTTCATCGGCATTTCTTACATTATTCAGGGTGTCAGCAGCCTTCTCTTGTTCATAATTACACTTGCAGTTACCAATTCGCTTGAAGCTGCTGTCGGAGCCATGGCGATTGCAAACATCATGATTTTATTTCTTTATGACAAAAAGAAGGCCAGCTTATTTGAGCTAATTAAGCTCAAATTAAATCTAAATAAAATCATTAAGGTCCTGTTGTCCTTAACCCCAATCGTGCTTGCGCAGATTTGTAGTAGCTCAGTTCTGACAATTCCAAAACAGGCTTTGGCGGCTTCATTTGGAGCAGCGGCACTGGGAATCTATTCTTCGGTAGCTTCTCCGGCAACCATTGTTCAAATGGGAGCAGGTTATATATATAGTCCGTTGCTTGGGGAATTTGCATCCCGATTCAATGATGATAGAAGGAAAGGGCTTCGGCTATTAAAGAAAGTAGTTGTGTATATATCCGCGGCCACTTTTAGCTTATCGTTGCTTTTGCTAATTTTTACGCGTCCGATTTTGACGATTTTGTTCGGATCAAAGATAATTGCTTATACCAATTTACTTGGCATGGTGTTACTTTGTACGTATTTCACCGCTTTTGCTTGGTTTTTTAACGATTTGCTTCTGTCAATTAGAGATTTTAGAGGAAGTTTTTTCGGCAACATCGCCGCGTCTGCAATGTCTATCCTCTTATCATTCATTCTTGTGCCTCAATTAGGAATGAATGGAGTGAGCTTAACCGGTGCACTTTCCTATGGGTTGGCATTGGTAATTATGCTAGCGTTTTTTGTTAACGATTATCATAAAATGCAACAGAGAGAATGAGATTATCGATTGATTTACGATCGCAGCCGAACATATTGAGCTGATAGCTCACTCATGCAATTAACGGAACGCCCCGAGCTCCCATCCGGGCCGCGGGGGCACCGTATTCCCAGCTGAAGGAACGGTGGAGATGTGTTTCGGCGGGTCCGGTGGCCATGTTCCGCCCTCCGCCAGGCACCTCTTCGCAGACTCAGCCGGACGGTCGGTCCGTCTATTCCGTTTTCGCCTTCAGGCTAGCCAGCGGGGCATCGCCTCTCTCTGCGCGCGCCCGCCCTATGAGCCCCGGGGTCAGGTCGAGATCGTCGAGCGCCGCGTCCTCCACGCCAAAGGCGTCCAGCAGCGCCGCCGCGTCGTTGCCGAGTATCGCCGGCAAAGCCCATTTACACTTATAGCGGCACGGCCAGGCGCAATATTATTCGAATAAATAACTTCGTAATCGATTCCATTTGTCAGCACGAACCCGTTAACAGCCAAAACCGAAACCTCTGGACAAATCGCATCGCCAGTATATTCATATGTTGACGAATCAATAAACACTTTGAAATCAGCTGGATTCAAAGCCAAGCGATCGCAATCCGATGACACAAATGTCTCTTGTCCCGATTGAACTAAGGAGTCTTCAGTGCCCCCAACAACACAATCTTCATTTAATGAAAAGGCAGCCGTGGGGCTCAAAAGGGGAACTACATTGATTAATACTAAGCAAACCGCGCTGATAAAACTGAAATAACGATTTCCCGACATTTCACTCTTTCTGTCACATTAAAGCATTGTCGTGAATATATAAAATTCTAGGAGGAATTCCCTTCATTAAACGGACGCAAGCGCCACGTTCTCGTAATAAGTTCTTCACTCAATCTCAACGATCAAGCCAATTAAGCGAAAGTAGTTACACCAACCAAATAATCAATAGGTAACAACCTTTGTTCCATAAGGGATGTTATCGTAAATCCATTTTGCGTTCTGGATCTCAAGGCGTACGCATCCCGCAGAGGATGGAACACCCATCGTGGGATCCATCACGCGATTACTGTTAACGTAATACGGCGAGGAATGGAACAGGTAATCACCATAGAACTGCGTGTAGTAATAGCAAGTATATCCATGCCCAAAGGAGTATCCCTTTCCGTAGACTTGGTACTCCCCTATCACGGTTGGCGTACTGGCTTTTCCCGTCGAACATACATATCGACGGTTTAAGGACCAGTTATTCCATGACCCAGTGTAGATGCTCGTAATACAACGCGACGTATCGACAAGTATCAGCCAATTCGTATTGCTTGAATAACTTTGAGCTTTAGCGTCCATATAGTCTGACACCCACGCGCCGTTAGCCATGAAGTAATTCCAAGATCCGTCCACAACGCGCCAGCCAGTAGCCATAGCTCCACCAGCTTCAAGCCAATACCAGATGCCGCCCAGATTGAGCCATCCTGTTTGCATATAACCAGACGAATTCAAGTAATACCAAGATCCGTTAACGGCAACCCAACCGGTTTTCATAACGTAAGTGGATGGATCTAAATAGAACCAGGAGCCATCCTTGTACAGCCATCCAGATCGCGCATAGCCGGCGGTCTCATCAAAGAAGTACCATTTTCCGTTAACGTTCAGCCAGCCGACGCTCAAGGAGCTATCAGTCGGATCAGCATAGAACTTACAGTCTCCAAGCGTCACGAAACCGCGCGCTTCGACCGATTCGCCATCGCCGTTTGAAGTAAATAACTTCCCGTTGCGCAATGTTCCGCACAACGAGCAATCAGAACCCGCAAAGGCCTTAGAGGACTCCTCCGTAACCGAGTCCTGAGCATCTACCCATTCACGACAAGCAACAGCGCCTGAGGCTTTTGCATAATAGCTTTTCCCATTTACAGAAAAATAACCGAGCAGCATTTTACCGTCGGCGGCAGGATCAAGATAATAGTACTGGCCACCGTCCTTCAGCCAGCCCGTCTTTACAATGCCCGATGCATTAGATGGCTCAGCGTAATACCAATCCCCATCGCTCTTAAACCAGCCGAGCGACAGTGCACCCGTTGAAGAAAAATGATAGCGATTGGATCCGATGGTAGAAAACCCGGTAGCCATTCTATTGTCATTTGCGACATCCCTTGATTATCAGCTTCATCCGAACACCTCCCACATTCATCCGCACATGTGCGGA
>JAFEHB010001185.1_pt1 | contig 11637 bp, 9 predicted proteins | sample 9267121 | NCBI WGS metagenome assembly JAFEHB01 (sample SAMN17103336, study PRJNA684904) | human gut metagenome | isolation source: diarrhea sample from child under the age of five | host: Homo sapiens | place: South Africa: Mafikeng, Mafikeng Provincial Hospital | collected 2019-09 | reverse complement strand
TCGTAAGTGCCGACGGTATTGTCAATTTCTTAATTGCCGTTCCTGATATAAAATAATATCCCAATGTTTCTAACTTTCTTGGCAAGATTAGTTTCTCCAATTTACTACATCCCGCAAATGCACTGGAACCTATCTCTGTTATATTATCTGGTAATTCTAATGACGTTAATCCTGTACAATTCCCAAAACAACTTGAGCCTAACTGTACTATATTTTTTGAAAAAGCAATTTCTGCCAAACTCGTACATCCTAAAAAAACATTATCACCTATCGTTAATGCTACCCCATTTTTCGAGTTGTCATTAAAAATAACTTTTTCTAGCCCGGTACATTCAGTGAATGCATACCCTTTTAAAGATGTTACTGTTTTGGGAATATTTATCGTCTCTAAAGATTTACAATTTCCAAAAGCATTGGAACCTATTGTTTCTAAATTGGACGAGAACTGTACTTCTTTTAAACTCTCGTTATTATAAAAGGCCTGATTGCCTACTGTGACTACCGAATCTGGAAGTGTTATAGCCAAAAGTTCTTTACACCCTGAAAAAGCTGAGCCTTTGATTGTTTTTACTGTATCTGGTATTTCTATTTTATTTATATGACTTTCTTTTTCACTACTAATACAAGCCAAATATTCTGGTATATTCTCCATTCCAGATTCTATTATAATATCTGTAAGACTTTCCGCACCAGCTAATGGGCCATCATAATCATACCCACTATATCTTATATTGTAAGCATAGCAATTCGTAAGTGCCGACGGTATTGTCAATTTCTTAATTGCCGTTCCTGATATAAAATAGTATCCCAATGTTTTTAAATTTTTTGGTAAGATTAGATTCTCCAGCTCACTACATCCTGTAAATGCACTGGAACCTATTTCTGTTATATCATCTGAACACTTCACCTGTGTTATAAAATCACAATTCTCGAATGCTCCACTTCCTATCTTTGAAACAGGGCAACTATTCAGCTTATCTGGAATAACTACAGTAGAATCTTCTCCTATGTACTTATCTATTGTTACTTTTTTATCTGTAATAGTATATTCAAAATCACTTGCACTGGCTGCCTTATTATCTGTTTCCGCTGCCTTAACCGAAAAAGGGAGCAAGAATGCAAACAACATAATCATAAATATTTTTTTCATAGTTATCCTCCTCTAAGTACTACACCCTGTTACTTATTATAAATATAACATATCCAGAATCTTATACCTGTGCAAAATTCAAAGAAAAATATCTGCACAACTTCTTGCACAGGTACAAAGTTTTTAACTAATTCAATTAGAAATAAGATGAATTCATAACAATGAATTAACTTTACTCCAGCAACCAATGTCATCTCGCTGGAAGTTGACTTTTTATTTTTTTTGGTTATAATGTATATTTGTTTTTTATGGTTTTCTTTACATTACAACAAATGTAAACTATTGATATTGGAGGTACGCATGAATCAGATGTATGATGTTATTATTATTGGCTGTGGTGAGGCTGGTATCTATGCCGGTTATGAGCTTAGTTTAAAAAATCCTTCCTTAAAAATTGGGGTTTTTGAGCAGGGAAGAGATATCTATAAAAGAAGCTGCCCGATTGTCGCAAAGAAAGTGAAACAGTGTATTAACTGTAAAGTCTGTGATACTATGTGTGGTTTTGGCGGAGCCGGTGCATTTTCTGATGGTAAGTTTAACTTCACTACGGAATTTGGCGGCTGGCTGACAGACTATATGGATCATGACGAAGTTATGGAACTGATCCATTATGTAGATGATGTAAATGTGGCTCATGGTGCTACTACAAATTATTTCTCTACTACTACTCCGGAGGCACAGGCTCTTGCAAAGAAAGCTCTTGAATTTGACCTTCATCTTCTGCAGGCACAGTGCAAACATCTTGGTACTGAAAAGAATCTTATGATTCTTACAAATATTTATGAAGATTTAAAAGATAAAATGGATTTTCATTTTAATACAGCTATTTCTGAAATCAAAACTTGTTCTGAAGGATATGAACTTGTAACAGAAAAGGGAGATATTGCACGTTGTCAGTATCTGATTGCCGCTCCCGGCCGCAGTGGTGCTGAATGGTTTGCAAATCAGTGTAAAAATCTTGGAATTAAACTTATTAATAATCAGGTAGATATCGGGGTTCGTGTTGAACTGCCTGCAAGAGTATTCGAACATATCACAGATGTTGTATATGAATCAAAGCTCGTTTACCGTACAAAACAATATGGTGACAGTGTTCGTACTTTCTGTATGAATCCTTACGGTCACGTTGTTGCTGAAAACGTAGAAGGTATCAACACTGTAAATGGACATTCTTACTCTGATGCTTCTCTTCGCAGTGAGAATACAAACTTTGCCCTTCTTGTTTCTAACCGCTTTACAGAACCATTTGATGAACCATATCGCTATGGTAAACACATCGCTTCTCTTTCTAATATGTTAGCAGGCGGTGTACTTGTACAACGTTTCGGTGATCTTGTAAAAGGAGTCCGCACAAATGAACATCGTTTAAGTCAGTCTTTCGTAAAACCAACACTGACAGCAGCTATTCCAGGAGACTTATCATTAGCACTTCCAAAACGTCAGCTTGACGATATTATTGAGATGATCTACGCTCTTGATAAAGTTGCTCCAGGTACTGCAAATTATGACACTCTTTTATACGGTGCGGAAGTTAAATTCTACTCTTCCCGTTTAGAGTTAAGCCACGAACTTGAAACAAAGCTTCCTGGATTCTTCGCGATTGGAGACGGTGCCGGCACAACAAGAGGACTGGCACAGGCCGGAGCTTCCGGAATTAAAGCAGCAAGAGCGGTACTTTCAAGAATAAAATAAACAAATACTAATTTTTAGATTTCGTATAGACGAAAAAAGAAATAATACCATATCCCATCTGCTCTGTAGTCGCTGTGTTTAAAATGCTCGTTCGCATCTTAAACACGCTCCGAAGCCGCATCTGGGATATGGTATTATTTCTTTTTTTGTCTATACGAAATCTACAAATTACTATTCTTTATATGCTTTATAGGTTTTAAATTCTTCAACAATGGATTCTTCCGGTGCTTTTGTTATAAGGCTTACTACAATGATGAAGAGCAAGCTGATGATAAATCCAACAACCAGTGAATATAATCCAGTTGCGACATATGGAGTCTGTCCACCGATCAGTGGGATATAATCCCAGATAATTACGGTTAACGCTCCGGAAAGGAGTCCTGCGATTGCTCCCGGAAGGTTTGTTCTCTTCCAGAAAAGACTCATTACTACTAATGGTCCGAAAGCGGAACCAAGTCCTGCCCACGCATCAGATACAAGGGCCATAACGGAGCTGTTTGGATTCCATGCGATAATAAATGCAAGTGCTGCGACAACAATTGTCGTAATTCGTCCTACATTTAATACTTCTTTATCTGTTGCTTCTGGTTTAAAAATATCCTGATAAATATCGGCGGATACAGAAGAAGAACATACAAGGAGCTGGGAATCTGCCGTAGACATGATTGCTGCTAAAATACCGCAGATAAAGATTCCTCCGATAAATGGAAGATTAATCTTATTTGTAAATGTTTCCTGAATCATCTGAATAAATACGGATTCTGCTGATGGTGCTCCTGCTGTTTCTCCAAGAATTGCCGGAAGAAGATACGCACGACCGATCACACCGATTGCTACTGCAAGTGTAAGTGAGATAATAACCCACACAATTGCAATGACAGATGATTTACGAAGTTCTTTTTCATTCTTGATTGCCATGAAACGAATCAGAATATGAGGCATTCCGCAGTATCCAAGTCCCCATGCGAGATTAGATATAATCTCAATCGGTGTAATCGGATGATCTCCATTATACATAAGACTCATATAGTGTTCTGAATTCACTCCACTCTGTGTTAATAATGCAGAGAAATCTCCGCTTACAAATCCCCATGCAACAATCGGAACAACTAACAATGCGATAAGCATTAAGGTTCCCTGTACAAAGTCAGTTGTACATACTGCAAGGAAACCGCCCATAAATGTATAAATTAAAATAACGGCTGCTCCAATAAATAATGCTACATGATAATCAATACCAAATACCGTATTAAAAAGCTTTCCTCCTGATGCCAGCGCAGAAGCTGTGTATACTAAGAAAAATACAACGATAATAACTGAAGAGATTCCTAAAAGAATCTTCTTCTCATCATGGTAACGATTTCCGAAAAATTCCGGAAGAGTCATGGAATTATTAGCCACGATCGTATAGGCACGAAGCGGTTTTGCAATAATTAACCAGTTTGCGATTGTTCCAAGTCCAAGACCGACAGCGATCCATGCCTGTCCTGTACCTAATGCATATACAGAACCCGGAAGTCCCATAAGAAGCCATCCACTCATATCGGATGCTTGTGCAGATAATGCAGCTACCGGACCGGAAAGACCTCTTCCTCCTAAGAAATAGTCATCGGCTCCCGTTGTCTTTTTCATACACCAGACACCAATTCCAATCATCAGCAGCAAGTACACGCCAAAGGCGCATAATATTGCGGTTGTTGTTGACATACTTTATCCTCCTGTTTTCTCTTATTTGCAGTTGTCCATACGTAGCAAGGCCACGTTCTATAACTTTGTTATAAACAGCTGCTTTAATTTATTCATCATACAAATTTTTGTATAACAATCTTACTTTATCTTTACGGAATTCATATTCTTCAGACTGATTCAGTGTAATATTTTCATTTGTCACACTTACCTGATGAACGGTAATCTTGTCCCCTTCCTTTACAGCCTTTTTAGAGATTTTTAACACACCACTGCTTTGTTTTTCTGAAGCTACTTTCACTCCGTTTACAAAAACCCGGCTTGCATCTGTAAAATTATTTCCAATTAATAAATAGCTATCTTCACATTCTTTTATTTCTGTAATTTCTACAGGATCTAAGCTGTAATTTATCTTTGTTGGTTCCAAAGGCTTTTTGCCTTCTCGTACAAAATCACTTCCATAAAGCATATCGTACTGTAAAAGTTTTAGATTTTTACGGTATTTTTCACTAGACTGCATCGTCTGATGATATTTATTTAAAAATCCATTATAGATTCCTACCTCGCCAAGTACTTTCGATGCCAGCTGCCAGGCTTCTACTTTACAGGATTCTTTCTTTTTGTTTGCCTTGTTATATCCAAAATTATCCCAGATAAAATACGGTGTCTCGTACTTTGAATTATTCTTGAGGTCTTTATTTTCAAGATTCATTCCCGGCAAATGATCACCATAGGCAATTACCATCACATCTTCTGGATAATCGGAAAGTTTTTCTGTCAGTGCTTTAATAAAATCATCCATTTCTCTTGTTTGATTCACATAGTATGTAAACTGATTAAGATAACTCTGACTCAAACCTTCACCAGAAACGGTAATTGGAGAATTACTCTGATCATCTGTAGGATAATCTCCATGCCCCTGCACAGATATCGTATAAATAATATCTTTCTTCTCTGTCTGCTGTAAAGTATCCATGATATATCTGGTCAAAACAGAATCTTTCGCCCATCCGGCTTCGTTTCTGCTTTCGATATCCATATTTTCAATACTGATAAAATTATCAAATCCAAGATTGGAAAAAACGGCATCCCTATCATAAAAAGATGCATTATTGTTATGAATCACACTTGATGCATACTTCTTCTCTTTTAACCAATAAGCCACACTGTCACAGGTTGTTTTGTGAAGAATACTTCGATATGGGTATTCTCCTGTACCGAAATAATCGATATTCATTCCTGTAATGACTTCAAATTCTGTATTGATTGTTCCTGCTCCATAAACCGGAACTTTTAAATATCCTGATGTATATTCTTTCTGAATCTTATGAAATGTAGGAATCGGATCTTCTGAAATATTTAAATTCTTTACTGTTGTTGCGTCAAAAAAAGACTCTAACTGAATAAAAATAATATTAGGCTGACGTACAACTCCTGCCTTTTTCGTTTCTTTTTGTTTCTTTTCTGCTTTTTTTACTTTTTTCTTTATGCGGGTTACCGATTCTCTTGAATAATTAATCGGACGGTCAATCCCTGTATCTATTGCTGTGACACAAAAACCATAGGCAACTCCATAATCTTTATAGCCGGCAATCAGATTATCAAACTTCTTAATCAGCATTCCTTTACCAACTCCGACATAAGTTACCGCACAAAAACATACTACAGTAACTGCTGTACATAAAACTTCTGTTACCAAATGCCTCGAGCGCTTATCTTCCGGAGAATAAAGGTAAAGACATACAAGACCGCCTATCCCGACCACTAATAAGATGACAATTCCAAGAATCTGCCATACTTCAAGATAACTGCCAAGAATCGGCAGAACTGACTTTACTAATGTAAGATCTACTGCCGTAAACGGTGTCTTTCTGTCACTTAAAACTACTCCGTTCGCAACCGCTACTAAAACCCAGCAGCCACTGATAAATACATAGGCAAAAATCCTTTTCCTTACTAAAAATACAATGGAAAAACATAAAAATATAATAAATCCATTATAGAGAAATACAAATGTCCTTTCCTGAACAAATGTAATCACCTCACCTACAGATCTCCTCTCTGTAAATTCCAAAAGAAGATTCAGGCAAAGAGTCAGAATCAGATTAAGAATAAGAACTCTGCAATTCGAAGAATTCCTGATTCTCTCCCATATATTTTTCTCTCTCATATCTACTCCTTGTCTACTACTTTGCTGTCCTTTGTATCTGTGTTGCCTGCACAATAAAACGGCCGGCTTCCGAAGAAGAAGTACATGTTGATAATGTCAGAATATCTTCTTCACTGTCTGGTTTTGTTTTCAGACTATAAAGTGCCTTTTCAATAGAATTCTTTAAATAAGATGCATAGTCTTCCTCAGAAGCAAATGCAATCGTATATACATCAGAATCCTCATTAACATCAATCTCTCTTGCTGCAAACACCTTATATTCTATCTCTTCCTCCGGTGTGATAATCCAGATTTTCTGATGCTTTTTATAATCGGCATCCGGATTATACTCTGTATCATAATGCTTCTTTAGCATACCAAACATCTGGCCATTTTTCAAATTGTGTCCATAAACGATACTGTTTTCCGAAGAAAAATCCGGTTCACATCCTGCATCTAAAAAAATCGCACCAATAAAACTATCCTTTCCTTCAAATGTCTGATGAAGGTATGTCGTATTATCTGCCGCTTGAACAATCGGATAATTAATGCCCGTACCCTTAATATAGATCCAGGCCTTTACATCCGGATTCACCTTAGCAAGTGCCTCAAAATCTACTGTAACCGGACAGTTATCCTTCCCCTTCTTCGTTTTCTGTTCGTCAGGATCAGCATTTTCTTTCACATATTGTCTTAACTGCTCATATTCCTTTTTCCCACCATGGTAATGTCTATAATACCCCCACAGCTTCCATGCTGCAACACAAAAAATGAGAATGCACAATATAAGAAGCAGATTTGAAAAAAATCCGCTCCCTTTTCTTTTTTTCTTTTTAGCCATAGGCACACCTATTTAAGACGAAGTGGCAGACCACTGATCGCTACATAAACTTCATCACTTAAAGAAGCAAGAACCTGATTTGCCTTTCCTGAAATATCGCTAAAAATTCTTCCAAGTCGATATGACGGAACCACACTCATTCCAACCTCATTAGATACAATGATAAGTGTCTTATCTTCATCACGAATTGCCTTTACAAGATTACTCAGTTCCTTTATAACTTCGTTCTCAAGCTTTTCTACTTCGGAAGCAGAAATCTTATCAAAATCTCTCTCCTCATCTTCACATAAAATATTTGTAATCATAACGGTAACACAATCAAGAAGGATTGTATTCTTTTCTGTACTCTTTACAACTTCTCCAAGATCTCGGTATCCTTCATAAGTTCCCCATTCGGAATCTCTTCTTTCCTGATGGATACGGATACGTTCTTTCATATCATCATCGACCGGAATCGCTGTCGCAAGATAAAGAACACTGCGCTTTCCATATTCCTTTGCCTTCTGCTCTGCGATTACGCTCTTTCCACTTCGGCTACCGCCGGTAACCATAATAACCTTTGACATAACAAATTCCTCCTTAAACCTCTCTGCTGATTTCTCAACAGATTACTGATTCGTCTCTTTTCAAGTTCGTTATGAACTCTTTTACACTTATTATTCCTTTGATGTCTGTGTATCCAGCACAGAAATCTCTCCACGCATGATAAATCCCATCGTAATAAATACTGTCACGATCATAAGAATCATACTATCTATCCTATACCCAAGCGCCGCATTCACACTCCCGATTATTGCAGCCAATGTTCTTGCATACACTGCAATATAAAAAGATTCTGCCATGGACACCATCTTCCCATCACTTCTTCGGACACTTCCCCTGCAAATTAAAGCAAATGCCAATGCCACAAGAAGATACTGTACTGCTTTCGTAATAAGTAGCACTACCAGATAAAATGCCAGAAACATATACAGCGCAGGCAGCATTTCCACCAAGCCCTGATTATTAAGCCTCCAGTTTTTAAACTGAGAAAGACTAATAACCTGCTTCCCACTTGGCATTTTAATCAAAATATTCTTCTTTCCAACCAAAAGCTCCTGTACATAGTCTGATTGAAAATCGGACTCCTTAAATTGTTCTACCGATGAATCCGCTTTAACACGAACCACACCACCTATAGTAAAATCAATCGGACTTTCACTATGAAACTCTCCTTTTTCTAAAGTAAATCCAGGAATACGCTCTAAAAACAGGTTCTCAAATCCTCCCACACTCGCTGTCCATGCTGCAAACGGAATCACGTTCTCTATAAAAACAAGAAACATAATAAGAACACTGATATATCCAATAAACGCTCCTTTTTTCTTCCTGATCAGTTCTTTATACTGAGACGGATGGACGCAGGCAATCACATATTGCCACAAAAATCCAATCTTACTCTCCTGCTGCATCTTCTTCCTCCTACGCCGAGTATATAATAGAAGCAGCAATCTCTTCTGCCTTCTCTTTACTGATTAATACTTCAATAAGCTTCAGCGCAAATGCAATCGCTGTCCCTACACCTCTGCTCGTTACCACATTCCCATCAACAACAACCGGGTCTTCTTTATATGCTCCAACCGGAATACCATCAAGACATCCTGGATAACTTGTTGCCTCTTTATCTTTCAAAAAACCAAGACCGCCAAATACAGATGGTGCTGCACAGATAGCTGCGACCCACTTTCCAGCTTCATATTGTTTCTTTAAAAGATCTGCTAAACCTTCATGTTCCCTTAAATAATTCGTTCCTGGCATTCCGCCCGGCAGTAAAAGCATATCCGCTTCTTCCCTGATATCTTCTATTAAAATATCTGTATTCACAGAAATATTATGTGAGCCTGTTATCTGTAACCTGCCCATAATGGACACCATTTTCACATCGATACCCGCTCTTCTTAATAAATCTACTGCCGTCAAGCCTTCCACTTCTTCAAAACCATCGGCACAAAATACATATACTGAACGCATAAATAAGCCCTCCTTTGTCTTTATGATAAATTCATTAACCTTAATTGTAGCTTAATTACCTCTTTTTATCAAGCTTGGTCATACTTTTTTCACTTTATTTCTTCAGAAAATATGCTATCATATAAAAATACGTCGTTATTATAATAATTCATCTGATTAGAAAGGAAAATTGAAATGGAAATCGAAAGAAAGTTTTTAATAAAATCTTTACCTGATGACCTGAATCATTACCCTTGTGACACTTTAACACAGGCCTATATTTCTACAGAACCAGTCATACGTGTCAGACAAAAGAATACGGACTATATCTTAACCTTAAAATCTTCTGGTCTTCTTGCAAGAGAAGAAGTTGAGATGCCCCTGTCAGAAGAATCTTTTGCACATCTTCTTACAAAAAAAGATGGGATTTCTATTGAAAAAAAACGCTATAAGATTCCAGATGACCCTTATCTGATTGAACTAGATGTATTTGAAGGAGATTACAGCGGATTTTGTATGGCAGAAGTAGAATTTCCTGATATCGAGCATGCCAACGCTTATAAAGCACCTTCCTGGTTTGGTCCGGAAGTTACCATGGATTCCCGCTTTCATAACTCAAGCTTAAGTAAGCGTACTCCAGATCAGATCAAAGAATTTCTTAGGCTTATCCAAACAATGTAATTTTTGATTTGTAACAGAATTTTAAGAATAATTAATATCATTTTCTTGTGAAATGTATTATAATGATACTGTTTTGTTACTTGATCTTTATAATTTTTTTAACAAAACTATTTTGAGAAGGGAGAATATGAACGAATGAGTGATAATACACAACCAACAAATTCTGCTTCTGGCAGCAATACAACAAGAAATCGCCGCAGTAATAAGAAGGCAGCCTCTAATACAGGTAAAATCATCGCAGCTGTTATTCTTATTCTTCTAATCGCTGTTTACGGTGGCGGTGTTTACTATTATTCCAGTCATTTTCCACATAATACCGTAATCAATCACGTAAAAGTCGGAGAGATGGATACCACAGCAGCAGAGAAAGCATTTACAGATGATCTTGCATCACATAAGATTTCCTTAAAAGAAAAGGAACGTACAGAAGTGATCGATGCGAATGATGTCGGAACCGTAATCAATGTCGGCAGTCAGATTACTGATCTTCATGATTCCATAAATCCATGGTTATGGTTTACAAACCTGTTTGGAGAAAAGAAATATACCGTTAAATTAGATGTAACTTATGATGAAGCGAAGTTAGAGGAAGTTGTAAATAATCTTGACTGTTTCAAAAAAGAGAATGTAATCGCACCAAAGAGTGCTTACATAAAAGCAGGAGACAGCCAGTTTGAGATTGTTCCGGAAGTTCTCGGAAACACTGTGAAAAAGAAAGCATTGCTTCAGTTAATCGGAACTGACTTATCTACTGGTATTACAAAGATTGATCTTGAAAAAGAAAATCTTTACAAGCTTCCAAAATACTATGCAAAAGATCAGGCTGTGACAGACGCACTTGCCAAAGCAAATAAGTACGCTAGCGGCACGATTACTTATGATTTTGACTACACAAAAGAAACTCTTGATTACAATACATCCAAAGATTGGATTAAGATTTCCAAAGACTTTAAAGTAACTTTAGACGAAAGTAAAGTTGGAGACTATGTCGAAAAACTCGGTTCTAAATACAATACGATGGGTTCTTCCCGTCCTTTCACAACTGCCTACGGTTCTAAAATCAACGTATACGGTGGTGACTATGGATGGAAGATCTACTTCGATAAGGAAAAAGCCCAGTTGATCAAAGAACTAAAATCCGGAAAAGATGTTGAAAGAGAACCTGTATATTCCTACAAGGCAAGATGCAGAAAATCTGCTAAAAATGATATCGGTAACTCTTATGTCGAAGTAAGTATTTCTAATCAGGAAGTATGGCTCTTCGTAAATGGAGAATGTAAAGTAAACTCCTCCGTTGTTACCGGAGACCCAACAAAAGGACATCAGACCTACACCGGTGTTTATGCACTCACTTACAAGCAGCGAAACGCAACTTTAACCGGTCCTAATGCAGGCGGCGGCTCCTATTCTTCTAAGGTAAGCTTCTGGATGCCATTTAATGGTGGTCAG
>JAFEHB010001183.1_pt1 | contig 11654 bp, 14 predicted proteins | sample 9267121 | NCBI WGS metagenome assembly JAFEHB01 (sample SAMN17103336, study PRJNA684904) | human gut metagenome | isolation source: diarrhea sample from child under the age of five | host: Homo sapiens | place: South Africa: Mafikeng, Mafikeng Provincial Hospital | collected 2019-09 | reverse complement strand
GGTTGGAGATTTTTCCGTTGCTGCTGGTGTTCTTTCCGGATACGTGGAGGAAGTTTTAAAAAATGGGGTGTTTGTCAAGACGGACGCCCGAAAGCAGACTGCGCTGTGTACGGCAATGTGGGCAGGGCAGTCTGCTTTCGGGCTGGGTGTTGGCAGCGACTATAGTATAGTACAGGATAGTGTTGGCAAGGGGGATAAATGGATTAATTCCCCCTTGTTTTTTATGATTGTCATATAAGGGTGATAGGATAAATTATCGGAGGAGTTCATCATAAGTTGTGTTCAGGCAATCTCGGATCGCGCGGAGTTGGGTTCCTGTGATGTGCTGGATGCCTCTTTCGATTTTTACCAGGGATTCTCTGGTCATGTCTATGTTTTCTAATTGGAGCATACGGACAAGTTCTGTTTGACCGTAGCCTTTCTGCAATCTGATCCGACGGATATTTCCACCAATATCAATACCAACTTGCTTTATTTTCTGTTCCATTCGCTTCACCTGAAATAAAGGACTGAAATTAGTCCAGATTTTTCTTTGTCATATCGGTCGGAAATGATATGATGGGACTGATATGAGTCCAGTTTTGCGTTAAATCAGGAAAATATTATGAAAAATAAGATTTCATAGTTTCAATATTTCTATACAACGAAATATTCGATCAGTATTTGAAATGGAAAGACGATAATATGAGTACAAGGGGAAAAGTTATGAGCAGTATCAGAAAAAATATTCATACATGTGGTTGGTGGATGTTATGCTTGGGTTTCGTGTTTGTTTTGTCACCGGTTTCAGTAAAAGCAGAAGAATCAAAGACAAACGTTGTTCGGGTAGGATGGTATGAAGATTCGTATCATATCACCGATAAGAATGGAAACAGAAGTGGATATGGTTATGAATATGAGCAGACGGTCTCTGCTTACACTGGCTGGGATTATGAATATGTGACAGGAAGCTGGGAAGAGCTTGTCAAAAAATTGCAGGATGGTGAGACTTAATGAGTGCCATTTCCTATACCGATGAACGTGCGGAAACCATGCTGTTTTCTGATCAGCCGATGGGAAAAGAAAAATATTACCTGTATGTGATCTTGCCAATTCGGATATTTCGGTTTCTGATCTGTCAACGTTTAAGGCAGGGGTGAGGCGGCCGGAAATCAGGCTGTTCACCCCTGCCTTATCTCATGTTTGGGAAGTGGAGAGGATAAGATTCTGAATTACTCATCCCAACCTTCGTAAAATCGAATGTTTACGGAAATAATACGAACGATGTCTTCCGGGGTCAGGTCGAGGTCGGAGGGGTCGGAGATGCTGGGGAGGTTGGGTTCTTCTTCGTCCAGTTCTACGGTGATCCAGTTGTAGGCGGCTTCGTTGGCGTTCTCGATGGCTTCATCCAGGGTGTCTCCGATAGAGGTGCAACATTCGAGGTCCGGGAAGTAGCCGTTGTATGTTCCGTCTTCGTTTTTGCGGAAGACAGCAGGGTACATAAATTTCATGGGTAAGACTCCTTTTTCTGTGATTTTAATATCAAAGTGTTTGAAATAGTGTCAGATAGTTTGCTCCAAACGTTTTTTAGTATACAACATGTTTTGCAGAATGGCAAATAAATGTGGGAAATGTAGATCAAAATTGGTTCACTGGATCAATTATTGATATGCAATGCAATAAGAAAACGTGTACATATCTTTTAAATAGATGTGTACACGTTTTTTGTATGTATCGTTATGAGCACTTCATCAGTTCAGCGCACTCCGTTTCACCTGTTCCAGTCCTTTCGATACTGCCGGGATGGCCAGGATGATGATGGTGACGATTCCTTCTGCGAAGATGTAGGCTGCGTTGTAAGCCAGGGAGTAAGGCAGTGGTGACCAGCCTTCCCATGCGTATTCACCGAAGAAGAGCCATCCGGACAGGACTGCGAAGACATATCTTCCGCAGATACCCAGGATATATCCTTTGATCAGACCGTGGCGGGATTTGCAGAATACACCGGAGAGTCCCAGTGCACCGAAAGCCAACAGATAGTCAACAACGACCTGGATCGGGAACAGGATGTATGGTCCGAGCAAAAACTGCAGGATACCGTAAGCACATCCGGTCAGGATACCGGTAGCCGGACCGTAGAAATATCCGGCGAGGCAGATAAATAACATACTGAAAAATGTGACAGAACCGCCAAATGGAAACTCATACAGCTTGATCATGGAAGTAACCGTTCCCAGTGCAATGATCATACCGCAGTAAGCGAGCTGTTTGGCATTCATTTTCTTGCGGTCTTTTTTCTTGGCAAGAAGTGCAGCAATGACAAGGACTGCAACCAGGATGATGGCTGTCAGGACATAACCTGCGGTTGTCAGGGCGTATCCGTCAGTGGTGTTTGAAACAAAAAGTGACATAAAAAAACCTCCTTGAATGTTATACTCAGGAGGAGACTACAGGATTCTGTTCATAAGCTTCCTTACGCCGGTATCAACCGGATCAAGTAGTGAGGGTCAACGTTCGTACTCTCAGCCATAAAATATTGTTCTTAATATTCGAGGCTCCCCTAGCTGAAATATAATAATATTTGCAGAATATAAATCTGTTTCCGCCTCTATTGTATCATTCAAAATCAGAAAATCAAGTCTTTTTTTCAGAAAACAATAGTTGAGATAGAAGAAAAACAGAGATATAATAAAAGAAGTCGATTCTGTTATAAAAATCAGAAAATGTAATAAAAATACAGGAGGTTTTTATCATGAGAAAAAATTTAGGAGCAAAAGCATACACATATCCACAGCCGGTATTTATCCTGGCAGCTTACGGAGAGGATGGAACTCCGAATGCAATGAACGCAGCCTGGGGTGGCATCAGCGATGACAAAGAACTGACGATGTGCATCAGTGCCAGCCATAAGACAACCGAAGATATTCTGGCGAAAAAAGCATTTACCGTGAGTATGGCAGATGCCGCTCATGTGGAGGCATGCGATTATGTAGGAATCGTTTCCGGAACCAAAGAGCCGGATAAATTTGCAAAAGCAGGATTTCATGCAGTAAAATCTGAATTTGTAGACGCACCACTGATCGAGGAACTGCCGATCGCCGTAGAGTGCAGACTGAAAAGCTACGACCCGGAAAGCTGCCGGATGGTGGGAGAAATCGTAAACATCAGTGTGGATGAGCGCGTACTGGATGAAAATGGTAAAGTGGATGTGGCAAAAGCACAGCCGATCACCTTCGACCCGTTTAACAATACCTATGTGGTACTGGGGGCAACGGTTGGAAGAGCATTTCACGATGGAATGAATCTGAAAAAGTAATGTTGCTTGAAGAAAATAACTTATAGAGGGAGATTATGCATGCTGAATATATATCTTGGAAATATGGAGGAAGCGATTTATTATCCGCCGGTATATTTTGATAATCGATACGAGGATGAATGGCTGACGGAAGAATTATCGGTTGCCATGATTAGGGATGTGGATCATTCGGAGGTAGTAAGTGCTCATCTGATCGAAAGCCCTGTGCTTGGTCCGATTTCACCGAAACAGATATCAGGCGGAGTAAAAACGTTACTTCTGATGGCATTTGATACCAGCGACAGGGTATTTAACGCTTCCGCATGTGGAGATAACTGTGCAAAGTGGATCCTGAAAATAAGCCAGACGAAAGATCTGACGATTAATCTGCGGCATATTATGAACTTCGGAGAGCAAAGCTTTGAGGCGAAAATCCTGAACACTGGTGAGACCGTCCATAACATGAGTGAATTTGTCGACATTGCAGGGGGATATGTCTAGGGGTGAAACATGAAGGGAAAATACAAGGTAATTGTACAGAACAACCGCTTACACTATGAGTTTGAGATTAAAAGAAACATTACGATTATCCAGGGAGACAGTGCGACAGGAAAAACAACACTGATCGATATGCTGCGACAGGCAGAAAATCTTGGAGCAGCCAGTGGTATCGATGTAGTCTGTAAAGTTTCATGTAGAGTGCTGGAGGGACGAAACTGGAAACTTATTTTGAGTACGATTTCGAAAAGTATTGTTTTTATCGATGAGGAAAATGCATTTATCAGTTCAGAAGAATTCGCAGAGGCGGTCAGAGATTCGGATAATTATTATGTACTGATCACACGTGAAAGCCTGTACAATTTGCCGTACAGTGTGGAAGAAATTTATGGTCTGCATGCATCTGGAAAATATCAGAATACAAAAAAGACCTATCAGCAGATGTACCGGATTTATACCGAAGAAAAACGACTGCCGGTAAAACCGGGAAAAATCATAGTGGAAGATTCGAATTCTGGATATGAATTCTTTAAAAATGTATGTGAGGAACATGGGATTCCATGTGAAAGTGCCGGTGGAAAAACGAGATTATTTGGAATAATTAAAAAAGAAGCGGTGCCAGACACTTGTATCATCGCAGATGGCGCAGCAATCGGACCGGAGATGAACCGATTACATGCACTGGCAGAGCAGAAGAAAAATATTGTTTTATATCTTCCAGAATCTTTTGAATGGATTCTTTTACAATCGGGTTTGTTCGAAGAGAAAGATATCCGGGCAATTCTGGATTCTCCGGAAGAGTATATTGAAAGTGAAAAATATTTTAGCTGGGAACGGTTCTTTACAAAGTTACTGATTGATAAAACGGAGAATACTTATCTGAAATATAAAAAATCAAGATTGAATAAGAGTTATCTTCATGACAGAAATAAGAAGATGATTCTGGAAAGTATAAAGGGAATAAAATTTTGAGTGAAAGACTCGATGCTGGATTTTAGCAGTATCGAGTCTTTTTGTATAGAAATTGTGAAAATATAATAAAAATACAAAGAGAAATACAAAAAATTATTGCAAAATACACAATAACGGGATATAGTATAAGTAAAATTGTATTTTGTAAATGGAGAAAGATATGTTAGCCAGACTGGAAATGAAATTAAAATGTGAGGAAGAGTTAAATTACCAGATGAGTTCGCTTTTTCATGGTATTCTGATGGAACTTTTACCAAAAGAATATGCAGATTATTTGCATCTGTCGCAGTTGCATCCATATACACAACATTTGGAATATAAAGAAAAAAACTGGTATTGGGTTGTGTGTTGCCTGAATAAAGAAACAACGAAAACGATAATTCAGGATACGTTGTGGAACACAGAAAAAATTGAAATCAAAAAAAGAGATATGGAGATTTTTATTGGACAGAAAAAGTATGATGAAGTTTCATATCGGGAATTAATGGAAGAATTTTATGAAAAAGATGCAAATCGTTATATACAGCTTCATTTTATTTCTCCTACAGCGTTCAAGCAACAGGGAAAATATGTTTTTTACCCGGATCTGCGTTGCATTTTTCAGAGTTTGATGAATAAATATGATGTTGCGGTTCAGGAAGAAACGATGTTGGATAGAGATACATTGGAACAGTTATGTGATGCGGCGCAGGTGATCCGGTATGATCTGAAAAGTACAAGCTTTCCCATGGAGGGGATAAAGATTCCGGCTTTTATCGGAAAGATTACAATTAAAATGAACGGAACACAAACGATGGCGAACTTTGCCAACATGCTTTTCCGATTTGGAGAATATGCAGGAGTTGGAATTAAAACAGCCATTGGAATGGGGTATATAAAAATGACAGAAGAAAGGGGAAGAAAATGATTACAGACAGGCAGATAAAATTAATCATCGGAAGTCTATTACATGATATCGGAAAAGTTGTATACAGAAGTGGCGATGGAAGAAATCACAGTCAGAGTGGATACGAATATCTGAAACAAGAGACAGATATGCAGGATACAGAGGTGTTGGATTGCATAAGATTTCATCATGGAAATCATCTGAAAAATGCGAATATTGAGTCAGATGCGTGTGCATATGTTACCTATTATGCGGACAACGTAGCAGCTTTCACAGATCGCAGAGAAGCAGAGAATGGAGAATACGGATTTGACAAGATGGTTCCACTTGCCAGTGTGTTTAATATTTTGAACGGAAATCATGGGAACAGTCATTACGCGATGAATGTTTTAGATCCCCGAAATGGAATTAACTATCCGACACAGGATCCTGTTGTCATGAATGAAACATTTTACCGACAGGTAATACAAAATATAACGGACAATCTGAAGGGGATTTCCTGGGATGAAGAATATATCAATTCTTTGTTGTCAGTATTGGAGGCGAATTTAAGTTATATTCCTTCTTCCACGGCAAAAAAAGAATTGACAGACATTTCCTTGTATGATCATGTAAAAATGACAGCAGCGATTGCTTCCTGCGTGGAACAGTATCTGGAAGAACAACAGGAAAAAGATTATAAAAAATGTCTGTTTACGGAGGCACAGGAGTCATATAAAAAAGAAATGTTTCTTTTGTATTCTATGGATGTGTCGGGAATTCAAAACTTTATTTATACCGTGGGAGAAAAAGGTGCTCTGAAAGGGCTGCGTGCAAGAAGTTTTTATCTGGAAATTATGATGGAACATATGGTAGACGAGTTACTTGAAAAACTGTTTCTTTCCAGAGCGAATCTGATATACACAGGTGGCGGTCACTGCTATATGTTACTTTCCAACACACAAAAGACACGTAATGTGATTGAACAGTATGAAAAAGAGACGAACCAGTGGTTGATGGATCATTTTGATACGGCTCTTTATGTGGCGTGCGGATATGCAACAGCAACCGCGAATGCATTGCGAAATGTTCCGGAGGGCAGCTACTCTGAATTGTATCTACAGATATCAAAAATGATTTCAACAAAAAAATCTCACAGATATACAGCGGATATGATTCGTTCTCTGAACAGAAAACAAAAAGAAGGGGAGCGTGAGTGTAAAGTATGCAGGAGAGTTGCAAAGCTTGTAGATGATAAATGCAGTACTTGCAATGCACTGGAAAAAATGTCAGGCAACATTTTAGATGAAAAATATTTTACTGTTTTGTGTGAAAACATACCGGATGCTTTACCGCTTCCCGGAGAGAAATATTTGGTAGCGGATACAGAAAGCAGACTTTTAAAACACATGAACCAGGATACTTATGTCCGGGCATATACGAAAAATAGTATATATACAGGAAAACATATCACTACAAAACTCTGGGTTGGTGACTATACCACAAAAAATACGTTTACAGACTTTGCGAAACAGGCAGAAGGTGTAAAGCGAATCGCTGTTTTGCGGGCAGATGTAGATAACCTGGGGACGACATTTGTATATGGATTTCAGAGGGAAAACAGAGACGATCGGTATGTTACGCTTTCGAGGACAGCTACGTTGTCGAGACAGTTGTCGCTCTTTTTCAAATGTTATATCAATCAGATACTGAAAAATGGAGAGCCGGATATTTTCGGCAAGGAAACAGGCAGAAATGTTACGATTGTATATTCCGGTGGTGATGATGTTTTTCTGGTGGGAGCCTGGAATGATGTAATCGCTGCGTTTATGGATCTGAGAGAAGCATTGGAACGTTTCACGCAGGGTACGCTGCATATTTCAGGTGGAATTGGTATTTATCATGAAAAATATCCATTGAATGTTATGGCGAAAGAAGTGGAAGAACTGGAAACGGCGGCGAAGGAAGTAGATGGAAAAAACGCAATCACTGTTTTTGATGATACGCAGACGTACTGTTGGAATGAATTTTTGCAGAATGTAACAGATGAGAAAATCAGGGTTTTGGACAACTATTTTAAACAGACGGATGAGCATGGTATGGCGTTTTTGTATCATCTGATGGAATTGTTAAGACGAAACAGTGAAAAGATTAATTTTGCAAGATATGTGTATTTGCTTTCAAGAATGGAGCCGGACGAGAATAAACCGTTACAAAGAAAAGCATATCGGGAATTCTCAAAGAAAATGTATGAATGGAGTAAGAAACCCAAAGATCGAAGAGAGTTGATTACAGCGATTTATCTGTATGTTTATCTGCATCGGAAAGAGAAGGAGGAAGAAGAATGAAATTGACAGAGGAAAACTATGTAGAAATTGCAGAACAGGTGATAAAAAAACTTCATGAGGAGAAAAATCAGAAAGGTCAGCCAATAGGAATCGTAACGACCTCTAAGATCAGAAATCTTTTATCTATGACAGCAAACATATACAATGATGTTGTAAATACAAAGAGTGAACATCTTTCCAATGAAGTGATAGGACGTATTAATTATCTGAAACTGAGATTTGTATATGAGGCAGGACGGGAACAGAAAGTAAAACGTCTGGTAGAAACAGCACAGATTTTACAATGTCTGGATGCGATTAAGGGCAGTCGGTCACAGTATATTTTATTCAGCAGGTATATGGAAGCATTGGTAGCATATAGAAAATTTTACGAAAAAGATGAATAGGGGGATATGAACATGTTTGCAAAGATAGAAATCAGCGGAAAATTAGAAGTAGTTACCGGATTACATATTGGTGGTTCCAGTGCATTTTCAGCAATTGGAGCGGTAGACTCACCAGTTGTCAGAGACAGCAGAACGAACATGCCGATGATACCCGGAAGCAGTCTGAAAGGGAAAATGAGAACATTACTTGCGAAAAGATATAATCAAACCGTGGCGGCTACTCCGGATGATGATGCAGATTGCCTGACGGAACTTTTTGGAAGTGCGAAAAAGGGAAAAGTAAAAACCAGCAGAATTTTATTTTTCGATATGTTTCTGGAAAATAAAGAAGAATTAAAACAGGTTGGTGTAGAGGATCCGGTGGAAATTAAGTTTGAAAACAGTATTAATAGAGCGACAGCAGTAGCGAATCCAAGACAGATTGAAAGGGTGGTTCGAGGCGCACAGTTCCCGTTACAGATGATTTATGAAGTGAAAGACGAAGAAACCCTGTATAAAGACCTTGAAATCCTGAAAGAAGGGTTTCGACTGTTACAGTACGATTATCTTGGCGGAAGCGGATCAAGAGGATACGGAAGAGTGAAAATTACGGATGTATATCTGGAAACAGTAGTTGGTGAGATCCCAGATGAAGTCATGAGAAAATGCGAACAGATTATGGACGACTAAAGGAGCGTATATGGAATATTCAATCTATAAATTAGATTTTCAGACAGGAGTTCATTTTGGAACCGGAATGCTGAATGAAAGCGCATACACGTTTCAGGCAGATCAGTTGTTTTCCGCAATGTTTATTGAAGCATTGAAGATGCAGAAAGAAAAAGAGTTCCTTGATATGACTCAGCGAGGTAACCTGCTTTTTTCAGATGCTTTTCCATATATCGGACAGCAGTACATGGTTCCGAAACCGATGATTTATATAGAACCTCAGAAAAAAGGGCAGTCAGAACAGAAAAAAGCATATAAAAAATTAAAATTTCTTCCGATAGAGCAGTTGGATAATTTTATGAATGGAACGATGGATGTTTCTGTAGATCCGTTAAAAGGGTATGGATCTTTTCAGCAACAGACAATGGCCCGGGTAAGAACGGAGGAAGATACTTTGCCGTTTCGTGTAGGAACGTATTTTTATAATGAGGATTGTGGATTATATATTATTCTGGGTTATACAGAAAAAGAAGAGAAATATCTTGCGGAAGAGCTGTTAGAATCCCTGGCTTATACTGGCATCGGAGGAAAAAAAACAACCGGACTTGGAAAATATATTCTGCGGTCGGTAAAACTTCCGGAAATACTGGAACGACATCTGAAAAAAGATGCGAACAGAAATATTTTACTGTCCGTTGGACTTCCGCAGGATAAAGAACTGGAATATGCGTTGGAAGGTGCATCGTATCAGCTGATAAAACGATCCGGTTTTGTATCCTCAGATACCTATGCAGAGGAACTGAGAAAGAAAAAAGACTTATATGTGTTTGCAGCCGGATCATGTTTTGAATACCGATTTGAAGGAGATATCTACGATGTCTCGGACAATGGAAGTCATCCGGTATATCGTTATGCAAAGCCACTCTTTATGGGGGTGTAGGTATGAAGGAATATTTAAAAACATACAGGATAAAAATTACGGCGTTATCCCCGATTCATATAGGATCGGGAGAAAAAATAAACAAAAAAGAATATATTTATCTGCCACGCAATCATCATGTGCTGATTCCGGATATTGAAAAAATGTATGGAGATTTACAGAAAAAAGGTCTTGGAAAAGCGTATATGGAATATCTGTTATCGAATGGCAGCAGAGGACCTGCACTGGGACAGTGGTTAAAGCAATCACAGGTGCCTGTGTCACAATATACTGCGTGGAAAAAATATGAGATGGATGCAGGCGAGGCATTTGTTTCGCAGGCGGCACGTCCGAAAGAGATCGATGCTTTTGTCAAGGATTCGTATGGAATGCCGTATATTCCGGGAAGCAGCATAAAAGGAATGATCCGGACAGCTCTCATCGCCTGGGAGATAAGAAAAGATCCGGAAAAATATACAGCAATCAGAGAGAAAATTGCAGCAAGTTCCAGAGAGCGGGCGAACAGAAAGATGTGTCTTTCCAAAGAGACAAACGCATTGGAGCAGCAGATATTTTACACATTGAACAGAGATCAGAAAAAAAGATCAAGTGCAGTGAATGATAATCTAGCTGGCTTACGTGTGGGAGACAGTTATCCGATTCCGGTAGAACAATTGACATTAAGTCAGAAAATCGATTATACTCTGGATGGACAGGAAAAACCGTTACCACTTTTGAGAGAAACACTGAAACCAGGAACGGAGATAGAAGCTGATATTACAATTGATACAACGCTTTGCCCGTACACGATGGAAGATATCATGAAAGCACTGAATCTTTTTCAGAAAATCTGTTACAAATATTTTTATTCCAGATTCCGCAGGGGTACTGAAAAACCGGGAATCATCTGGCTGGGTGGAGGTTGTGGTTTCCTCTCCAAGACGATTTTGTATCCATTATATGGCAGTCAGGCGGTCAGAATTATCGATAATATTTATAAAAACACATTGGGCAGTTCCTATAGGATGCATAAACATGCAAAGGATATCGGCCTGAAAATAGCACCTCACGTATGTAAGTGTACAAAATACGAGGGAAAATTGTATGATATGGGTATGGGATATATGACATATCGACCAATCTAAAACAATATTTTGCCCCGCAGCCCATAAAATAAGGGGTTTTGAAGAAAATCTGTATTTTTTGGAAAGATTCCGCAAATGAATCCGGTTTCCGCCGCAAATCCGTCTGGAAACCACGAGATTCAGGGGGCTGCGAGAGGCAGGGTAGATAGATAAGAACCCCGTTGAGGGGACGAAAACTCTTGTGTTCCCTATCTGGACACAGTGCATTTTCAGAGTAGATAGATAAGAACCCCGTTGAGGGGACGAAAACGAATACGTTAATTTCTTTTGGTGTAATTTTCATGATAGTAGATAGATAAGAACCCCGTTGAGGGGACGAAAACTGTGATCATGTGCATGTTATGGTCGATTGTGTACTGTAGATAGATAAGAACCCCGTTGAGGGGACGAAAACCAGTGCTACATAATTCATAAAGAATTTTTCAGATTGTAGATAGATAAGAACCCCGTTGAGGGGACGAAAACATATCTGAAACACTTGCTAAATCTTCGCCAGATGCGTAGATAGATAAGAACCCCGTTGAGGGGACGAAAACAAGTTGCAGGTTGTTGTGAATTTTTCAGATTTAATCAGTAGATAGATAAGAACCCCGTTGAGG
>JAFEHB010001175.1_pt1 | contig 11746 bp, 14 predicted proteins | sample 9267121 | NCBI WGS metagenome assembly JAFEHB01 (sample SAMN17103336, study PRJNA684904) | human gut metagenome | isolation source: diarrhea sample from child under the age of five | host: Homo sapiens | place: South Africa: Mafikeng, Mafikeng Provincial Hospital | collected 2019-09 | reverse complement strand
AGAATCGGTTTGAGTATTCTCCGGTGCCAAAACGGTGCCAAGAAATCAGGCAAATCAAAATTGGTGGTGCAATTCAACCGCTTTTCACTGTATTTTGGAGAGAAAACCATAAAAAACATGAGGTAAAACGGAATTAAAGTATCGTGCTTATAGACGAATAGAGCTTATTCAAATGTTTAATGAGAGAGAGCTGGATCTTATTATCATGATGGAAAATAAATGCCCTAAAAGGCCCATCTCTTTTATTAAAAACCTATCCTCTTATGAAGTATTATCATAAAGATACTTCTTTAGAATCTCTTCCATTACTCTATGATACATCCACAGAGTATAAGAATATAGATACAGAAATAGAACAATTACTTTTAAAAGCATGCATGAAAGAAGGTTATGTCATCTTACAGAAGTTTATGGATCAGAGTCCTTATTGTAAGTATTTATCTTCTTCTCCTACAAATAAGACTTCTTCTTTGTATCTCTACTATCATGAAGATGCTCATCAAATCATTCATAATATTATCCAGGTACTTAAAAAGCATGCCTTCTAGGCATGCTCATTTTATTCTAATTCAAATGCTCCAGTATATAACTGATAGTATTGACCTTTCTGTTTAATTAAGTCCTCATGAGAACCACGTTCAATAATATGACCATGATCTAATACCATGATTACATCTGAATTCTGTACAGTAGAAAGTCTATGTGCAATAACAAATACAGTACGTCCCTTCATTAAAGCATCCATACCTTTCTGTACAATCGCTTCTGTACGTGTATCAATAGATGATGTTGCTTCATCCATGATCATAACAGGTGGATCTGCCACAGCAGCTCTTGCAATCGCAATTAGCTGTCTTTGACCTTGTGATAAACTTGCTCCATTACCAGTCAACATTGTGTTATAACCATCTGGTAAACGAGTAATGAAATCATCAGCACCAGCAAGCTTTGCAGCTTCAATACATTGTTCATCAGTCGCTTCTAAATAACCATAACGGATATTATCCATAACTGTACCAGTAAAGAGGTTTGTATCCTGTAAGATAATACCAAGTGATCTTCTTAAATCAGGCTTTTTGATCTTATTGATGTTGATACCATCATATCTGATCTTACCATCCTCAATATCATAGAATCTATTAATAAGATTAGTAATAGTTGTCTTACCAGCACCAGTGGCCCCTACAAAGGCTACTTTCTGACCAGGCTTTGCATATAATGTAATGTTATGAAGAATCATCTTATTAGGATTATAAGCGAAATCCACATCATGCATTTCTACATCGCCTTCAAGTCTTGTATAAGTCACAGTACCATCTTCATGTGGATGTTTCCATGCCCACATTTCAGTACGTTCAGTTGTTTCTACTAATTCACCATTTTCTTCTTTAGCATTCACTAAAGTAACATAACCTTCATCAAATTCAGGTTCTTCATCTAATAATCCAAAGATACGGCTAGCCCCTGCTAGACCCATAACAACAGAGTTGATCTGCTGAGAAATCTGACCAATCTGACCAGTAAACTGCTTTGTCATATTCAAGAATGGAACAACGATAGAAATATTAAGTGCCATACCAGATAAAGATACATTTGGTGTCTTTAGATAAAGAAGAACACCTCCTGTTAAGGCAATTAATACATAAAGAATATTACCCATGTTATGAAGAACAGGCATCAAGATATTCGCAAATGTATTGGCTTTTCTAGATGCTTCAAACCAGGCATTGTTTACTTTATCAAACCCTGCGATTGCATCTTCTTCATGGTTAAATACTTTGATAACCTTCTGCCCATTCATCATTTCTTCAATATAACCTTCAGTTGCACCAAGAGTCTGCTGCTGTTTAATAAAGAATCTTGAACTCTTAGAACCAAAATTCTTAGTAATAAAGAACATGATAACACAGCCAATTAATACAACCCCAGTCAACCAAAAGCTATAGTAGATCATGATGCAAAATACTGTTAGAAGTACAATAGAAGTCTGCATTAATGCAGGTAATGACTGAGAAATAAGCTGTCTTAATGTATCTGTATCATTTGTATAAATAGACATGATATCACCATGTGCATTTGTATCAAAATAACGGATAGGTAGACTTTCCATTCTTGCAAACATCTTTTCTCTGAATTTCATTAAAGAACCTTGAGTCACGACAGCCATTAAACGGTTGTATGTAAATGATGCAATTAATGAAAGAATATAGAGGATTGCAAGAATTGAAACAAATGAAAATACTTCGACCTGTGCCTGTGCCCAGTTCTTAGTACGCCAGTATTTCTCAATAACAGCAATGATATTCTGCATAAAAACAGATGGAATAGAGCTGACAACTGAGTTAAAAAGAATTAATGCAATAATAATAGGTAGAAGAACAGGATAGAATTCAAAGAGTGTCTTAATAAGACGTGTAAATGTGTTCTTCTTATTACCACGATTATTTTTCATCCTGTTTACCTCCTTTGTTTTGTGAATAGTATACTTCCTGATAAATTGGATTAGATGCAAGAAGTTCATCATGAGTACCGATTGCTTCAACAGAACCATTATTCATGATAATAATCTGATCTGCATCCTGTACACTTGAAACTCTTTGTGCAATGATGATTTTTGTAGTTTCAGGAATAAACTTCTTAAATCCTGCTCTAATAATTGCATCTGTTTTAGTATCTACAGCACTTGTAGAGTCATCAAGAATTAAGATTTTAGGTTTCTTAAGTAATGCACGAGCAATACATAATCTCTGTTTCTGACCACCAGAAACATTTGTACCACCCTGTTCAATATGTGTATCATATTTATCAGGGAACTGTTCGATAAATTCATCAGCACATGCAAGATGACATGCTTCTTCGATTTCTTCATCTGTGGCATCTTTATTACCCCAGCGTAAGTTATCTTTAATAGAACCTGAGAATAAAACATTCTTCTGTAATACAACAGAGACTGCATCTCTTAAAGTGACTAAGTCATAATCTCTTACATCTACACCAGCCACTTTCACTTCACCTTCAGTCACATCATATAGACGTGAAATAAGATTTACAAGTGATGTTTTAGAAGAACCAGTACCTCCTAGAATACCAATTGTCTGTCCTGATTTAATATGTAGATTAATATTTTCAAGAGCATAACGATCAGCACGCTTAGAATATTTAAATGATACATCATCAAAATCAATAGAACCATCATTTACTTCATAAATAGGATTTTTTGGATTAGAAATAGTACGTTTTTCTTCTAATACAGCAACAATACGTTCACATGATTCAATAGAGATAGTCACCATTACAAAAATCATTGATAACATCATCAAGCTCATAAGAATCTGGAAACTATAAGTAAGTAATGAAGACAACTGTCCAACCTGAATAATAGCTCCACCAAAATTAACAACCAAATAAGAACCAAAAGTAAGTACAAAGATCATTACAACATAAAGACAGAACTGCATCATTGGGTTATTTAATGCAAGAATCTTTTCTGCTTTTGTGAAGTCAGCACATACATCTTCTGCAGCTTCGTTGAATTTCTTCATTTCAAAGTCTTCACGTACAAATGATTTCACAACTCTAATACCATTGATATTTTCCTGTACTGAGTTATTTAAGTTATCATATTTCTTAAATACTTTTCTAAACAAAGGCATTGTCTTCTTAATAACAAGACCTAGACCAATACCAAGTACTGGAATAGTAAATAAGAAGATCAACGCAAGTCGACCACCCATAATAAATCCCATGACCAATGAGAAGATCAACATAAGTGGAGCACGTACAACTGTACGAATAATCATCATATAAGCCATCTGAACGTTAGTAACATCTGTTGTCATACGTGTTACAAGTGATGAAGCACTGAAACGGTCAATGTTTTCAAATGAGAAGTTCTGAACAGCCATAAATAAGTCTTTACGTAGGTTCTTACCAAAACCTGCAGATGCATTGGCTGCAGTAATACCTGCAAGAGCCCCAAATAGAAGTGAGAAACAAGCCATGATAATAAGTATCACACCATATTTCAAAATAACAGATAGATCACATCCGTTCTGCATTTTGTTGACAAGATTAGCAACCATTAGTGGAATAATACATTCTACTAAGGCTTCAAATGCAACAAGAATAGGTGTCAAAATAGAATCTCTCTTGTATTCACGAATACTTTTCTTAAGCACACGAATTATATTCATTCTTTTTCCCCTTTCATTCATTTTCTAGATTTGAATAGACCTTTTTCAGAAGTTCAGCTAAAGTATCCATTTCTTCCTGTGTTAATCCCTTCATCATGAGACGATTGGATTCAGCCATATTCTTTTTTGCCTGTGCACAATGGCCTTCACCTTTTTGTGTTAAGCAGGCAACTTTAATTCGCTTATCCTTAGAATCATCACAAAAATGAATAAGATTCTTCTCCTGAAGTCTTCCTAGAAGTCCCGCAGTAGTTGATTGAGCTACATGTAAATCCTTCTCAATCTCTTTAAAGGTCATCCTCTGATCAGGTGCGTCCTGTAATTTCAATAAAACATGGGACTGCATTAAAGTTAATCCTTCTTTTCTTAAAGAATTATTCGCACGCTTCTTTAAACAGTCATTAATATGCTTAATATAGCCTACTGTTTCACTTTCTCTCATCAGTTTACCTCCTTCTGCGCATTAGAATGATAGTACACTTTCAATTCAATGTCAATAGCATACTATTAAATACCAAATTATGAAAAAAGAAGGACTTAGTCCTTCTTCTCAGCCTTAGATTCACAATAATAACATCTATAGATACGTTTCTCTCTATTTGCTAGATAGAACACCTGATCTAAATCTCTTTCTACAGATGTAATACATCTTGGGTTCTTACATTTAGCCACATTAATGATTTTTTCTGGAAGCTGTAATTTTTTCTTTTCTACTGTTACACCATTCTTAATAATAGAAACAGTAATATTAGGATCAATATAACCTAATACATCTAAATCAACATCAAAATCGTTATCAATCTTGACGATATCTTTCTTACCCATCTTATTAGAGCGGCAATTCATGATGATTGCAACCTGACAATCTAACTTACCTAGATCAAGAGCATCATATACTTCCTTTGCCTTACCAGCTGCAATATGGTCAATCACAATACCATTTTTAATACTGTCTATTCTCATAATCTTTCCACCTCATTCTGTAATCCTAATAAGCTTAAGATCAATGCCATACGGATAAAACGTCCATTATGAGCCTGTCTGAAATAAGCAGCTCTTGGATCTGCATCGACTTCAGTCTTGATTTCATTGACACGTGGAAGTGGATGCATAATAATCATATCTTTCTTTGCAGCCTGTAATTTTTCTTCATCTAAGATATAAGTATCTCTTAAACGGATATAATCCTGTTCATTGAAGAAACGTTCTTGCTGTACTCTTGTCATATAAAGAATATCTAATTCTGGCATGACTTCTTCCATGCTACGTACTTCTTTATATTCAATACCCATTGGATCAAGAATGTCTTCTTTTAAATATTCAGGAAGCTTTAATTCATCTGGAGAGATGAATACAAACTTAGTGCCTTCATAACGTGACATTGCTTTTAATAATGAATGAACTGTACGTCCAAACTTCAAGTCACCACAGAAACCTACTGTAAGGTTCTTTAAAGTGCCTTTTTCTCTCTGAATAGTTAATAAGTCAGTTAATGTCTGAGTAGGGTGATTATGTCCTCCATCACCTGCATTAATTAAAGGTACAGTGCATGTTGATGAAGCCACAACTGGAGCACCTTCCTTTGGATGACGCATTGCGATAATATCACAATAGCCGCTAACTACATGAATTGTATCTGATACTGTTTCTCCCTTAGAAGCACTCGATACGTTTGCAGTTGGGAATCCTAATACCTTTCCTCCAAGTGATAACATAGCACTTTCAAAAGATAGTCTTGTACGTGTACTAGGTTCGAAGAATAATGTTGCAAGAATCTTATGTGCACATACGTCCTGATAACGTGTACGGTCTTTGATGATATCGTTTGCGAGTGCGATTAAATCATCAATTTCTTCAACAGATAAGTCCATTGGATCAATAATGAATTTTTTCATGGTGAGCTCCTTCTTTATAAACTTGTTTTAATTCCTATCTATTATATCACAGCCCCTCTATTTAAACAGTTTTTTCTAATAAAAACGTTTAATTGATATATTAACTATATTATTATGATATAGGTAAGGGGAAAGATTATGACTGAAAAAGAGAAAATGTTGAAAGAAATGTTGTATGACGCCAACAATGATGAAGATCTACTTAAAGAAAGAACAATCGCAAAAGATTTATGTTACAAATTTAATCAACTGATGCCTTCTGATGTAGAGAATCAAAAGAAACTATTAAAGGAACTGCTGGGACAAATAGATGATACCGCATCAATCCTAGCATCTTTCTGGTGTGATTATGGTTACAACATCAAGGTAGGAAAGAACTTCTTTGCGAACCATAATACTGTCATTATCGATTGTGCTCCAGTAACTTTTGGAGATAATGTCTTTATCGCACCTAACTGTGGTTTTTATACTGCAGGACATCCAATTGATACAAAACGTAGAAATCAAGGACTTGAATTTGCTTATCCTATTACGGTGGGAAATAATGTCTGGATTGGTGCAGGTGTTCAAGTGATGCCTGGAGTCACTATCGGAGATAATGTTGTCATTGGTGGAGGAAGTGTTGTTGTAAAGGATATTCCTAGCAACAGTGTAGCCGTAGGTAATCCATGCCATGTGATAAGAGAAATCACTGATAAAGACGAACAAACAAATTGGAATATATAAAAAAGGGACAAAATAAATTTTGTCCACAAGGCAATAATCTTTGAAGATTATTACCTTTTTCTTTAAAATTATAGTTGGTGATTTCATGATTGATGATACCAACTATGCTGATTGTCTTGCTTTATATAATTTTGATCATGTTGAAAAGATTAAAGGTAAAGAATCTTTTTCCTACATCTTCAACGATAATATCAATTATATCCGCTCTCTTTACAATAGGGGCAAGATTAAAAATGTTACTTATGATAATATCCAAAAAACGATTCTTTGCAGCTCTATCTATCTTGACTATTATCTTTTTGTTTGCCCTCATTGCGATAAGGAAACTATTGTTCCTCACTAATGTTATTCTAAGCTTTGTACTTCTTGTGGTACTAAAGAAGTTAAGATTCGTGCTACTCATATCTCTTCTATCGCTCTTGATACCAAACATCGTCATATCGTTTTTACCATCCCTGATCTTTTAAGAGGTTACTTTCTTAATGATATATCTCTTTTGAACCTTCTTTTTATCGCTGCCAGAAATACTCTTGCTTGTGTATTTAATGATACAAAATACAGAAAACTCAAAAGAAAGAATATCTATACCACAAAACCCAAATGCCCTTACTATTAGAAAAAATGACAGAAATAAAATTATTTTTGGCTCCGTTTTGACTCTACATACATTTGACAGAGATTTGAAATGGAATCCTCATATCCTCTGCCTTGTCTGTGAAGAAGCCTTTGATACTCAAAAAAACAAAATGAAGAACTTTTCTTTTATCTCCTATGAAAAGCTTAGAAAGACTTGGATGTATCAGGTCCTTGATCTTCTTTCAAAACAAAAGATTAAAAACTTTCGCTATCTCAAACAGAAACTCTATGAGGAGCTTGTTAACGGATTTTATGTTTATGCAAAAAAGAGAAAAGAAAAATGATGATGATAATGTTGATGATTGCGTTAATTATATTACCCGATATACCTCCAGACCTCCCATGGCTGAAAACCACATCATCAAATATGAAGATGATAAGAAAATAATCAAATGGTGGTACAACCGTCACGAAGATGAAGAATATGTTGAAGTTTATGAAAAAGTTGAAGACTTCATAAACAATCTTATTCTTCATTGTCCTGATGAAAACTTTAAAATGGTTAGATACTATGGATTCTATTCAAACAAAAACAAGCCTCTTCTTGAAAAGGTATATGAACTCTATGGTATTAAAAAGAAAAAACATATCAAAAATCTCAAAGAAAGAAAAAAGACTTAAAAATCAAGCTTGACCATCTAAAATTTCGCTCTCATATGATAGATAGAATCATTTCAAAAGGATCCTTTATTATGTTCATGTGGTCATCTTATGAAATGTGAACATACATATAATCCTTTTGAAGGAGGTACTCTCAATGACAGACTCTAAAGGAAAAATGCATCAATGATTGCAGACGACTGTCCTTGGACAGAAGAAGAACTTGATAAAATGATTGCGAAAGATACACTTGTCAAAAAGAAGTGTGTATCTTTTGGTCATATAGCAGATTTTCCTGATTGGATCATTGGTGAATTTGCAGAAAAAGACGGAATTAAAGATAGTGAAGTTAAAATAGAATGTCCTGCATGTAATGGTGCTATGAAAATACTGAAATAACCATTGTGTTATTTCGAGCAAAAAAATTCATACCAAATCATAGAGTTATGCCCTAGGATTTTGGTATGAATTTTTATATACTATTCTCCCTGACGCATCCAGATTCTTAGAAAACAAAAAATTACGAATTATTGCTTCGTAATTTTTTAGTAATATTTTAATTATTTTGTTATAGATTCCTTATTTTTCTTGTGAATATACTCTGCCATTACAGCCATACTAATAATTCCTGTTACAACATATAAATAAACATTGTTTGTATCGCCCGTTTTAACTACACTTGTTTTATTAACTGGTTCATTTTTTGTCGCATTTTCTACAGGTTTTTTTGTTGCATTTTCTACAGGTGTTTTTATTTCATCATTTAAAGATTGTTGAGCTGTCCATTGCCATAAATGTTCTCCATTATTTTCTGGTTCATTTTTAGCTGTATGAATCCAAGAACTATGTCCACCTGTTTCATATGTAGTTAATATAGCACCTTTGTCTTTTAATAAAGTATAAACTCTTAATGCACTTTCTTCGTATTTAACTGTTGTATCATCTTTAGCTTGAATAACCCATGTTGGTATATTAATTGATTTTATCTCTTCATCTGTAATTATTCTACCTTCACCATATGTCTTTATGTTTTGTTGATCAATAGCTGGACATGTTGATACTACTGCAGCAAATAAATTTGGGTTATGTACAACCATATCTAATGCCATATACCCACCTGCTGAACATCCATAAGAATATATTCTATTTGAATCAATATTATTATTTTTTATAATATTATTAATCAATTTTGTTGCATCATCAATATTTTCTGACCATTCATGTGGAGTTTGAGGCGCCAATACATATGCTCCATTAAAAATATTTTGTGCTTCATCGCTTGCTAAAGCAACAGCTCCTCTATTTGCTTTTAATTGAGAAAGATTATTATAGTGCAATCCTCTAAATCCAGATTCTCCACCTCCATGAAACCATACTATAAGTGGGTGTTTATTCCCATCATTTGCATTATTAGGTGTATAGAATTGATATTTTAACCCATTTGATTCACCTGCACTAAATTTATCAATTTCTTCATTTATGATTTTTTCATTTTGTAAAAATTGAATATTACTTAATTCGCTTCCATCTTTTAATGGTAATCCCCCATTCAAAGTAATTGTATACTTTATATTCAATAAAGAATTACACCCTTTTAACGTTGTAAAATTTGCTGTAAAATCTAATGTGTTTTTCCCTTTTGTTTCTTCATCGGTCACTAAGTGCAAAATAATATTTCCATTTTTTTCTTCTACACTTTCAACTTTTCTTTCTTCATCATATAATCCACAATGTTGTAAACCAGATTGAGAATTAGGACCAAAAAATTCTTTTTCAAGTTGACTAGAATATACTGTTGTTCCTGTTGCATGAACATTAAACATATCTTTTGTTATCTTACTATCATCAATTTCTAGATTAGATGTTTTCAAAACAACAGAATCTATAGCTTCTCCATCATCATAAACTATAGAATGTAAATCAAAATTAATGTTTTGTCCATCTGATGCATAAACTGGAATAATTGCAAGAGGGAACAACAACATTATACTAAATAAATAAGATGTAATTTTTTTCATCATACATACCCTTCCTTTCTATATTTAAAATATATAAAAAATAATAGATAAATTATATTTATTTAGTGACTTTCTCGTCATTAATATGTGACTTTCTATATTGTCCTGGTGTCAATTTAAATCTTTTTTTAAAAGAATTAATGTATTGTGTTTCGTTAGAAAATCCTGTATTAATCGCGATATCAGTAATTGTTTTATTATTCAATTCTAACTCAATTAGCGATTTATTTAATCTATATTGAGTTAAATAATCTTTAAATGGCATACCTATTTCTTTTTTAAAAAATCTTGAAAAATACTCTCTAGAATATCCAAAATGTTTTGCTACCTCATATACAAGCAATTCTTCATTATAGTGGTTATCAACATATTCTAATATATCTTTTGTCTTTTCTGTTTCAATCATTTTGCGTTCATTTTTACAATTTTCGTATAAAAAAATTAACATTTCCAGTGTCACCATTAATATGTTCATATATCTGGTAGATTGATTACTTATATAAAAGCTATAAATATCCATCATATATTTTGTTATTTTCTTATTTAAAAACGGCTCGTCAATATTGAAATATATATTCTTAATATCAGGTATCATTTTCTTTAAAAATCCGTAATTTATATGCATTGTATATCCCACAATTTTTTCATCAAATTCTTTATATTGAGGTATAGAATAATGAATTTCTCCACAATTTGATATATTCACTTCATTCTTATAACGAATTCTTTTCATCCCATCATTAAAAAAAATAACTTTTCCTTCAAACACTATTGATAATTCTAAAGACCTATGCCAATGTGCTGTATAAATTTGACATGGGATTTTTTTATGAGGATAAATACTTATAGGTAAATTATTCATTGTTTTTGTTATTTCATAATAAATTTTTTGCATTTTTCCTCCGGCTTAAAATTCAATCAATTGAGTTATTATTTTTTATTATCATTTTTTATATGTCTTAAATTGAAAATTTTCTAAAACACTTATTACACGTCCTATATAAAAAGCTGAAAAAACAGTTCCTATCCCAATACCATAAATAGGACTATGGCAAACAAGACAGATAATTATTGTTGCTAGAAGCATACTGATATCAAATATATTCTTACAGAGAGAATAAGGTTTATGGAAAACTTCTGAAATACTTAATACCATGCCATCTACAGGTGTCATAATTAAATCTCCTTTAATCATCAAATAAACTCCAATCGCACAACATGTATTTCCTATTAACAACACAAGTATTTGTGTATAAAGATTCAAATTGATTGTAGGTATTGTGTATTGATATAAATCAACTAAAAAACCAAAGATAAAAGAAAACGGAATTTCTAAAATAAATTTAATACTAATTTTTCTTTCAAGAATCATTTGAATACAAACGAAGATTAAATAAAAAACAATATTTGCTTGCCCAAATGTTAGAAACGTCAAAAAACTTACTGCATAAGGAAGTGTACTAAAAGCCCCTACTCCTAAATTAGATAATGTATTACATGTAATCCCTAAAACTAATATATTCATTCCTAATAAATAACATAAATATTTTTTCATATCATCCCTCTTTTCATCCTTATTTTTTAAACCTATTTAATAACTATCAACCGAAATTGATAATGTCTCAAAAATAATCAAACATTAGCACCACAACGGTGCTTTTGTTTTGCAGCATAATTC
>JAFEHB010000244.1_pt3 | contig 11778 bp, 7 predicted proteins | sample 9267121 | NCBI WGS metagenome assembly JAFEHB01 (sample SAMN17103336, study PRJNA684904) | human gut metagenome | isolation source: diarrhea sample from child under the age of five | host: Homo sapiens | place: South Africa: Mafikeng, Mafikeng Provincial Hospital | collected 2019-09 | reverse complement strand
GCCGGAAGGGTGAAAACCGGCGTCGGGAATGTGAAGATTTTGCTCCCCAGGACGGAGATACAAGGCTTAGCGGGGAACGGGGAGCAAAGAGCGGAGGCCGCCGGGCGGCCGGAAGGGTGAAAACCGGCGTCGGGAATGTGAAGATTTTGCTCCCCTGGACGAAGCCCCAAGGCCTAGCGGGGAGCGGGGAGCAAACCGGCCGCCCCAAGGTGCTGCCGGCCCAACGGTTGTGCGGTCGCCGGCAGCCGACAATGGAATTATCCTCTTGACAGATACCCCTCGGGGGTATATCATATCAAATATAAAGATACCCCGTGGGGGTATCCAGAGCCGGTAGGCCCACTGAAGAAGGCCCACTGAAGAAGGCCAGCTGAGGAATGACTTGCAATCAATAAACGGCAACCGCCGGAAAGGAACCAACATGGACAACGAAATGATAGAGAAATCCAGCGAGAACTGCAGTGAGAACTCCTGCTGCTTCGGGACGCGGCACAAGAAAAGGACGGAAGCGGAGCAGAAGGCATTGCTTACCCGGCTGCGTCGAATCGAAGGACAGATTCGGGGCTTGGAAAAGATGGTAGAGAACGATGCCTACTGCCCGGATATTTTGGTGCAGTCTTCTGCGGCCACCAGTGCATTGAACAGCTTCAACAAGGTGCTCTTGGGATGTCATATCCGAAGTTGCGTGGCCGAAGACATCCGTTCCGGCAAGGACGAGACTGTGGATGAACTGTGCGAGCTGCTTCAGCGCTTGATGAAGTAGAATAAGGAGGGTTATATTTTGGAACAATATATCGTAACGGGAATGACCTGCGCCGCCTGCCAGGCCCACGTGGAGAAAGCCGTGAGCGGCGTGCCGGGGGTAGACCGCGTGACCGTATCGCTGCTGACCCATTCTATGACGGTGGAAGGGACGGCATCACCGGAATCCGTTATTTCTGCCGTACAGAATGCGGGCTACGATGCGGAGCAAAAAAAAGAATCCGCCGGGCAGGGATGTCCGGGGATGACCGAGCGTTTTCAGGCCGAGGAGGATGCCCTCCGGGATCGGGAGACCCCGAAGCTCCTTCGCCGGTTAAAACTTTCCATCGGCGTGCTTTTGGTGCTCATGTACATCACCATGGGCCACAATATGCTGGACTGGCCGGTGCCGGAATTTCTGAACCACAACCACATTGGGCTTGGCATTTTTCAGATGTTGCTGGCTCTAATCATCATGACCATCAACCGGGACTTCTTCCGCTCCGGCTTCAAATCCCTGCGGCACGGAGCGCCCAACATGGACACTTTGGTGGCCCTGGGCTCCGGCGTATCCTTTCTATGGTCCCTGTTCATCCTGCTGAAGATGACCTATATGGTCACCGACGGCACGGATAACATGGCACTGATGCCGCTGTACCACAACCAGCTGTACTTCGAATCCGCGGCCATGATTCTGGCCCTTATCACCATCGGGAAGACTCTAGAATCCATTTCCAAAGGCCGCACCACCGATGCCCTGAAGAACCTGCTGCAGATGGCGCCAAAGACCGCATTGCTGGAACGAAACGGCGAGCTGCAGGAAGTGCCGGTGGATTCGGTACAGATCGGAGACATCTACATTGTAAAATCCGGCGACGCCATTCCGGTGGACGGAGTGGTGCTGGAAGGCACGGCCGCCGTGGACGAATCTCCGCTGACAGGAGAATCCGTACCGGTGGACAAGGCGCCGGGAGATTCCACCTCCGCCGCCACCATCAGCCAATCCGGCTATCTTCGGTGCCGGGCGGCCCGGGTGGGAGAGGATACCACCTTTGCCCAGATTATCCGGTTGGTAAGCGATGCGGCAGGAACGAAAGCCCCGATTGCCCGGATTGCGGATAAAGTCTCCGGCATTTTCGTGCCGGCGGTAATCGGAATCGCTGTCCTGGTCTTCGCTCTTTGGATGCTGCAGGGGGCGGCGGTGTCCCGGGCACTGGAACACGCCATCACCGTTCTGGTAATCTCCTGCCCTTGCGCCCTGGGGCTGGCAACCCCGGTGGCCATCATGGGGGGAAACGGAATGGGCGCCCGGAACGGCATCCTGTTCAAGACTTCGGAGTCACTGGAAAACGCGGGTAAAATCAATATCATCGCCCTGGACAAGACCGGTACCATTACGGAAGGTCGGCCTAAGGTGACGGATCTCCTTCCGGCGGAAGAAATTTCGGAAGAAACGCTTTTGAAATATGCCGCCGCGCTGGAGCACCGCAGCGAGCACCCTCTGGGAAAAGCCATTGTGGAATATGCCGGAGAAAAAGCGGAGGAGACGGAAGTGAAAGATTTTCGAGTACTCCCGGGAAACGGCTTGCAAGGCTCCGTGGATGGCGGTACTATAGTGGGAGGTTCAGAGAAATTTATCCGAAGCCGGACTTCCGTTCCGGAGGAATTCACGAAGGCCTCCGCCCGGTTGGCCGCCTCCGGCAAAACGCCGATTTATTTTACCCGGAATAATGAGATTCTGGGAATTATCGCCGTGGCGGATACGGTGCGGGAGGATTCCCGGGAAGCCATTGCGCAGCTGCGGAACATGGGTGTGGAAGTGGTCATGCTCACCGGGGACAACAAGAACACGGCGGAAGCCATCGGCCGAGATGCGGGCGTGAAGCATGTCATCGCCGGGGTGCTGCCGGACGGAAAGGAGCAGGTGATTCGCCGGCTTCAGGAGCACGGAACCGTGGCCATGGTAGGGGACGGAATCAACGATGCACCGGCCCTGACCAGAGCGGATATCGGTATTGCTATCGGCGCCGGAACGGATGTGGCGGTGGACTCTGCGGAAGTGGTATTGATGAATTCTCGCCTTTCTGACGTGGCGGCGGCCGTTCGGCTGAGCCGGGCCACCCTTCGGAACATCCACGAAAACCTGTTCTGGGCCTTTGCCTACAACATCCTGCTGATTCCAATGGCAGCGGGGCTGTATTCCGGGATTAGCTTGAACCCAATGTGGGGCGCGGCGGCCATGTCCCTGTCCAGTTTTACGGTGTGCATGAACGCCCTTCGCCTGAACCGTTTCCGGATGCAGGATGCAGGAAAGGATCGACCGCTTCGAAAACAGGCGACGTCGATGGAAGAAATCGAATATGAAATGGAATCGTTGTTGAAATCTAATGAAACAGAGGAGGAAAAGAAGATGACAACAGAAGTAAAGATTAAAGGAATGATGTGCCCGCACTGCGAGGCTCACGTGAAGAAGGCACTGGAGGCACTGGATGGCGTGGAGAGCGCGGCACCGGATAAGGATGCCGGCAATGCGGTGCTGACTCTTTCCAAGGATGTATCCGCCGATGCGATCAAAGCAGCGGTCGAAGATGCGGGATACGAATTTCTGGGAATGACCGAATAAGAGGCGTAATCCTGATTCTCATAGGAATCGAAATTTTCGTAATCGGAATATAGATAAACAGAAAACGGCGCTCCTGACGGGTTCAGGAGCGCCGGATGTTTTTTGCGTTCAATCCGGGGATAGGGTATAATGGGGCATAGTTTCGAAATCAGGAGGAATGGGAAATGACGAATGATACAAAAAAAGAATGGACGCCGGGCAAGCGAATCCGGCACGGATTGATATACGGGTTTTGTACGGCATTGCTGGTGCTGGTGCTGGAAGGCGCGCTGCGGGATTACGTGGTGGAAGGGGCGTTCCATCTGAAGATTGGTACCACGGCCGGCGGCCTGGTTCTGGGTGTGCTGATGGCGGCGGTGGAGGAATTCCTCTGCTGGTATTTCCTGTGCCGCAGTGAGAAGCAGCCGGGTTTCGACCGGTATGCCTTCCGGAGCTATCTCCACGGGGGATTCTGGATTGTTCTGGGTTTTGTAGGACTGCTCTCGGCCCTCACCACTTTGGGCGGCGGTGCGGTTCCGGCGGACGTGCGCTGGAACACCATTTTGAGTCCGTTCTTCACCATGGTAATCATGAGCTTTTTGCTGTGGAAGGGGTCTCGGGAAGGCGCCATGATCGTTCCTTGGTTCCTTCACGTTTTGTGGCTGTGCCCACTGCTGATGGTGCTTCCGGGAAATGAAGTCACATCGGATATGGACCGGACGGTGGTGACCTTCGTTCTTGTTTTTACCCCGGTGTTCTATGTGGCGGCGCTGGTTCTTTTTATGAAAAACCGAAAGAAGGTGCGGGATCCGAAGGAGTACGTTCCGGCGGGACATGCCGCTTCTCGGCGAGGGAAGAAGAAGTCTCCGGAGGAGGAGCAGCCGACGCTGAGCCAGACGTTTGCGGAGGCGGTGCCGGCGGAATCTGCGGAAGAGGCGGTGCCGGAGGAAGAGCCGGATGTTGCGGAGGCGACGGACCGGTATGCGGCGGAAAAAGTAGAAGATCACTACCTATAATATAGAAGAAAGGGAATGCGTATGACGATGCAGGAGCATAGAGAGTTGGAAGTAAATGAGGTGCTGCACGGGTTTCGGGTGCAGCGGCGGGTGCCTTTGGAGGAACTGCAGGGAACCTTGATTCAGATGGAGCACGAAGCCACCGGACTGAAGCTAATCTGGCTGGACCGGGCGGAGGAGAACAAGACCTTTGGGATTGCCTTCAAGACGCTGCCGTGGAACGACACCGGGGTGTTTCACATTCTGGAGCATTCGGTGCTGTGCGGGTCGGATCGGTATCCGGTGAAGGAGCCTTTTGTGGAGCTGGTGAAGAATTCCCTGAACACCTTCCTGAATGCCATGACCTTTCCGGATAAGACGTTATACCCGGTGGCCAGCAAGAACAACAAGGATTTCATCAATCTGATGCGGGTGTACATGGATGCGGTGCTGCATCCGGCCATCTACCGGAACCCGAATATTTTCCGGCAGGAAGGCTGGCATTACGCTTTCGACGAAACCGGGACGCCGTCTTACAAGGGTGTGGTGTTCAACGAAATGAAGGGGGCCATGGCCAACGCCGACGAGCTGCTGGAGGATGCCATGTGCCGGGCGATGCTGCCGGATACGCCGTATCGGTTTAATTCCGGCGGCGACCCGAAGAGTATTCCGGATCTGACCTACGAGGATTTCATCGACACCCACCGCAAATTCTATGCACCGTCCAATGCCTACATCTGTCTGGACGGAAATCTGAATATCGACGAAGTGTTGGGCATTCTTCAGGACGAATACCTGAAGGATTTTGGCCGGACCGAGCCGATTCACTTCCCACCAAAGCAAACGCCGGTGGACGGCGGAAGCTGCAAGGTCACCTATGAGATTGCGCCGGATGAGGAAAAGGAGCCGCGGATGCGGATCGCCTGGGGCGGCGTGATCGGCGATTACGACGATCGGGAGAAGCTGGTGGCCATGCACGTACTGCACAGCGTCATCGCTCACAACAACCATTCCCCGTTGGTAAAATGCATTCTGGACCGGGGTCTGGCCGAGGACGTAATCGTTTCCGTGATGGATTCCGTGCGTCAGCCTTACGCCCGTATCGAAGTGCGGAATTACGCGCCGGAGAATACGGATCTCATCCGCACCCTAATTCACGATGAGCTGAATCGTCTGGTAAAAGAAGGATTGGACCGGGAGGAGCTGGATTCCGCCCTGGCCAATACGGAATTCATCATGCGGGAGCGGGATTTCGGCTCCTACCCGTCGGGCTTAATCTACAGTTTCAACATCCTGGAGAGCTGGCTGTACGGCGGAAAGCCGGAAGCCAATCTGCAGGTGGGGGATATTTTCGAGAAGCTGCGGGAGAAGGCGGATCAAGGATATTTTGAACAGCTGCTTCGGGAAGTCTATCTGGACAACGACCACCGCTGCGAGGTCATCATGGAACCTTCCCGCACGGCGGGGGAAGAGCGCCGAAAGGCAGAGGAACAGCGTCTTCGGGACGAGGAAGCAGCCTGGGAGTCGGCGGAGAAGGAAGCCCTCCGGCGTCAGGAAAAAGAACTGCAGGAATGGCAGGAGGAGACGGATTCGGAGGAGGATCTGCAATGCCTGCCGCACCTGACCCTGGCGGATATTCAGGATATGCCGGAGGACATTCCGACGGAAGTGCGGGATATGGACGGGACGAAGGTGCTGGTGCACGACATCCCAACCGGCGGAATCCTGTACGTAACGGCATTCTTCGATATCACGGATCGAACCGAGGAAGAGCTGTCTCGGATTTCCTTCCTCACGGAGATTCTGGGCAAAATCGCCACCCGCCGGTCCACCCCGACGGATTTGCTGAACCGGAGTCGTCTGTACTGCGGAAATGTTGATTTTAGCACGGCGACGTTCTCGAAGAACAACGACGGCGCATCCTATAAAGCGAAGCTGATTGCCACCTTCAGTACCCTGCCGAAGAATTTGGAAGCGGCGGTGGCTCTGGTGACGGAAGTGCTGAGGGAAACGCAGCTGTTGGATGAAGAGGCGGTTCGGAATCTGCTGAAGCAGGACCGGGGCGATATGCAGCAGCAGATGGCCATGGCGGGTCATTCCCTGGGACTGCGCCGGCTGACGGCCATGTTCACCGGCGCCGGTGTGGTGAACGAATGCACCGACGGGCTGACCTATTACGAGTGGATGAAGGAGCAGGAAGAGAACTGGGATTGGACATCCTTCCAAAGCCTCCTGACCCAAGAGCTGCACCACAGCGTGAACCCAAGCAAAATGATGCTGAGCATTACCGGAGGCACGGAAGCCGACGTTCAGACGCTGGTGACGGAGTTCCGGAACGGTTTGTCGGCGGATGAATTCGAAGCTTCGTCGGAGGCGGAAGGGCAGCCGGCGGTTCGTCCGTGGGGCGCCCGGAAGGAGGGCATTGTCATTCCGGCGGACATCTCCTTCGCCATCCGGGGCGGAGATATTACCCGGTTCGGCGCGCAGTGGAACGGGGAGCTTTCCCTGGCGGCGCGGATTGTTTCCTACGCGTACCTCTGGAATATCATTCGGGTGCAGGGCGGCGCCTACGGAACCGGCCTGACCGCCGGCGTGTCCGGACTGACGGCCTGCTATTCCTACCGGGATCCGAAGGGCGCGGAGTCTTTGCAAAAATACGAAACCGTGGGAATCTTCCTGAAGGAGTTCACCGACGCCGATCCGGACCTCACCGGATTCATCATCGGGGCGGTGTCCGAGTCCTCCCGGGTGCTGACGCCGCGCCTCAAAGGAAACGGGGCGGACAGCATGTACCTCAGCGGGCGGACCTACGAGGACCGCTGCACCGAGCGGCGGCGAGTGCTGAATTCCACGCCGGAGAAGCTGGCGAAGTATGCGGAACCCCTGGCAAAAGCCATCGCCGAAGGGGGCATCGTGCTGGTGGGCGGAAAGAACCAGCTGGAAGCCTACGGCGAGCTGGACCGGGTGATTACGGTATAGAAAACATGAACGGAATATCATTGAAGAAAAGTGGTAATGTTACCACTTTTCTTCAATGGCGTGGATTGTCTTAAACAGTTTGATGGTGTACAATCTCATTGAAGAAATTAGGTAATATTACCACTTTTGTTCAAAGTAAAGGAGGGGCTATGAATATAGAACGAAATATCTACTTGGACCGATTGGTTCATCGCATGCATAACGGAATGATCAAAGTGGTTACCGGGATTCGTCGATGCGGAAAGTCGTATCTTCTCTTTAAATTGTTTTACCGGTATTTGTTGGAACAAGGGGTTTCGGAAGAGAACATTATTGTGATGGAATTGGACCGCTGGAAGAACAGAGAGTATCGAAATCCGGAGGTTTTATTGGATTACATCGATTCTCATATGCCCGACGATAAGCAGTATTACATTCTGTTGGACGAGGTTCAGATGATGGAGAATTTTGAAGAAGTACTGAATTCGTTGCTTCATTATCCAAATGCAGATATCTATGTTACCGGCAGCAATTCAAAGTTCTTGTCAAGTGATATTCTTACGGAATTCCGAGGCAGAGGCGATGAAGTCCATGTTTTTCCATTATCCTTTAGCGAGTTCATGCAGGTGTATTCCGGAGACGTCTATCATGGTTGGGCGGATTACGTTATGTATGGGGGGCTTCCGCTTTGTGCAACCATGCAGACCGAAGAGCAGAAGGTGCAGTATCTTTCAAAGTTGTTTGAAGAGACTTATTTAAAAGATATTCTGGAGCGACACAACATTGCAAAAACCCAAGAATTGGAAGACCTGGTGAACATCCTTGCTTCGGCGGTGGGCTCACTGACCAATCCGGCCAAGCTGGAAGCAACTTTTCGAAGCAATATTCAATCATCCATTAGTTCAAACACAATCCGGCAGTATATTCAGTATCTTGAAGATGCTTTTATCATTCAGAAAGCTCAGCGATATAATGTGAAAGGACGAAAATATATCGGGTCACCGATTAAGTATTATTTCGAAGATGTGGGGCTTCGAAATGCGCGTCTAGGCTTTCGACAGGTGGAGGAAACACACCTGATGGAAAATATCATATTCAATGAACTGCGGGTACGAGGGTATTCGGTGGACGTAGGGATTGTGGATAAACGAGAAAAAATAGACGGACACCTTACCAGGAAACAACTGGAAATCGATTTTGTGGCGACGCTGGGGAATCGGAGATATTATATTCAGTCGGCATTTCGCTTGCCGGATGCGGAGAAGATTCGTCAGGAAAAAGCTTCTTTGATTAATGTAAAGGACTCCTTTAAGAAAATAATCATCGTAAAAGATGTGATTAACGTTAGCAGAGATGAAGATGGAATTACGATGATGAGCATTTACGATTTTCTTTTAAAGGGAAATAGTTTGGAGCTCTAAATCGAGCGCATGAAGATTGAAGAAAGATGGTAATATTACCGCTTTTCTTCAATGACGTGGCTTCGTAAAATTCCAGCAAACAACTCGGCATTGCGGTTGATAAATGCCGCCGGACCTTTATAATATAAATAAGATTGAAAAGAGAAAAATAGATGAACTAAAGGGGGTATGACCATGAGAAAAACGAAAATAATCTGCACCATCGGACCGGCCAGCGAGTCGGAAGCTGTTTTTACCCAGATGTGCAAAGCGGGACTGAACGTGGCTCGGCTGAACTTCTCCCACGGAAATCACGAGGAACATTTGAAGCGGATTCGGACGATTCGGAAGGTTCGGGAGGAGCTGAAACTGCCGATTCCGATCATGCTGGACACCAAGGGCCCGGAGTACCGTATCGGCGTGTTCAAGGATCATCGGGTCACCCTGGCGGATGGGCAGGATTTCACCTTCACCACGGAGGATATCGAGGGGGATGAGACTCGAGTTTCCGTAAGCTACAAGGGATTCGCCAAAGATCTCCGGAAGGGCGATCGGGTGCTGGTGAACAACGGCCTGGTGGTGTGCACGGTAAAAGAAATTAACGGCAATGACGTGCTGTGCCGGGTGGATATCGGCGGCGAGCTGTCCGACCGAAAGAGCATGAATTTCCCGGGACGGCTGATGAGCAACGCGTTCCTCAGCGAACAGGATAAGAAAGATTTGCTGTTCGGCATCGAGCAGGACGTGGATTACGTGGCGGCGTCCTTTCTGTCCACCAAAGAAGATGCACTGGAGATGCGGAATTTTCTGGATGAGAACGGCGGTCAGGACATCGACATCATCGCGAAAATCGAGAACCGGTCCGGCGTGGACAATGTGGAAGCGATTTCGGAAGTGGTGGACGGCATCATGGTGGCCCGGGGGGATCTGGGTGTGGAGATTCCCTTTGTGGAAGTTCCGGCGATTCAGAAGCAAATCGTCTCCAAGTGCCGGATGCTGGGAAAAAGAGTCATCGTGGCAACGGAAATGCTGGAATCCATGATTCACAACATTCGTCCGACCCGGGCGGAGATTTCCGATGTGGCCAACGCGGTGTACGAGGGCGCTTCGGCGGTGATGCTGTCGGGAGAAAGTGCCGCCGGAAAATATCCGGTGGATGCGGTTCGCACCATGGCGGAAGTAGCGGAATACACGGAAGAAAAAATCGATTACCGGAATCGGTTCCGCAAAACGGATTTCACCACGAAGAATATTTTGGACGCCATTTCCCACTCCGCCTGCCAGATGGCCATCGATGTGGAAGCGAAGTGCGTGATTGTCAGCTCCGTCAGCGGACTTACTGCGCGGATGGTAAGCCGTTTCCGAAATGCGGTGCCGATTATCGGAACCACCATTCGCCCGAAGGTATACCGGAAGCTGGCCCTTTCCTGGGGCGTCATTCCGGTGCTCTGTGAGGAATACGAATCCATGGACGTGCTGTTCTTCCATGCCATGAAGGAAGCCACCCGGATTCTGAACCTGGAAGTGGGGGACAACGTAATCATGATGGGCGGAAAACTCAGCGGTATCACCGGAAATACCAATATGATTAAGTTCGAGACCATTAAGCGGATCTACGAATAGAAAAGCTAAAACCCTGCACCGGTCAGCAATCGCTTGACGCTGACCGTGCAGGGTTTTTTATAGAAGGAAGAATGCGGCCGGTCGGCTGGCCAGGTTCGCGCCCGCCTGCTCGCAAAGCCAATGAACTCGGTTTCCGAGCGCGAACCTCGGGGCGGGAGTACCCAAGATTTTTTTCTTAAGAAATCTTAAGAAACTTTTTTTGTATAGCAATGTTATTTTAGTTTCTAGATGGTACAATTATGAAAATGAATGAAAGACAGTGGTGTTCTGTGTATAAAGCGGAGGGCGGAGCGATGAGAAGATATATTGAGAATATTATCGGGTTTGTACTTGTTGGAATTTCGATGTTGGTGCAAATGCGATACATTCAAAAAACTCAATACTTAATATATGCGTTCTTCATATTTTTCGCTGTAGGTATGATTTTGCATACAATAAAAGCAGTGGTAATAAAAAAATATGATCGAAAAACCTATGGGAATACATATATCCTACTTTGCATAAGTTTGCTTTCCGAACTTCCGATAATTTGGATGTACCGGAATTCTATTGCGGCAAACCAACAGGAAATCACTGGGATTGTTCGTGCCCTTATTTTTATTCTGGTTGTGCAAACGCTTCTTAGCGCAGTACTCAGTTTTACTTATCGGAAAAAGAAGTAATCGGTTATTTCAGAGAGGATTAGAATTGACGACGAAAAGGGGCAGAGGAAGCATTCGTCGTCAATTCTTTCTCCTTTGGAATTATGATGAGAAGAAGAGATGCACGAAGGGGCGCCACGCCCCTTCGTGCATCTCTTTTCATCTGAACGCGGCCCGGATGCGGTGCGCCCCGATTCAATTCGATCGTGTACTTGGGTGCAGGCTCTGCTGCGGGTTCGGGTGCGCACCTCTAATTCGGGCCGCTTGCCGGGAAGTGGTGGAAAAGTGATGCAGGAACGCTCCGAAAAGAGGTTCCTGCATCACTTTTCCTCGCGGCCGTTGGGTAGATTGGAATGAAATGCTTGGGGGAACCGGAGGTATGTGATGCATAGAAATAGAAAACCGGGACTCGTACATCACTTTTTCACTTAAGTGAAGTCAAAGTAGAAGAAATGAAGTGTAGAAATGATTGGAGTGATGCATGAGATGAAAAAAAGAGGGTTCATGCATCAACATTAAAAATGAGGTTGATGCATGGAGTAGAAAAACAGGAGCTCATGCATCACTTTTTAGGAAGCGCCGGGCGGTCAGCCCATCCGACCCTAGAGACGTGGTGCCCCACGACGAAGGGACAAGGGTTTGCGGGGAGTAAAGCACCACGTCCAACTTGCCGGAGGCCCATCCGACCCTAGAGACGTGGTGCCCCACGACGAAGGAACAAGGGTTTGCGGGGAGTAAAGCACCACGCCCAACTTGCCGGAGACCCATCCGACCCTAGAGACGTGGTGCCCCACGACGAAGGGACAAGGGTTTGCGGG
>JAFEHB010001172.1_pt1 | contig 11781 bp, 10 predicted proteins | sample 9267121 | NCBI WGS metagenome assembly JAFEHB01 (sample SAMN17103336, study PRJNA684904) | human gut metagenome | isolation source: diarrhea sample from child under the age of five | host: Homo sapiens | place: South Africa: Mafikeng, Mafikeng Provincial Hospital | collected 2019-09 | reverse complement strand
CTGATCTTAACCGTCTTGAAAATCAAGCATCTTCAATGATTACGGGTATATATCAACAATTATAAATGTTCATCACCAGTAATGGAACTCCGGAGGATAGTAAGGAATGTTCAGGCAGGAAGCGTTACAACACCGTAATTCTGTATGGAAAGCAAAAGCAATATTGCTGCCAGGTATCCCCTTATGGTGTATCGTTTTAAGCTGCTTCGTCTTTATAACTTTTTTTATCGTTTTCATCATTTCTGGCAGTTATACCAGGCGTATTAATGTGTCCGCGGAAGTGACCACCTGGCCCCGTCCAATTGTTATATCAACCAGTCAACAAGGGTATGTAGTCAGATCATATGTGAAGGAAGGGCAGAAAATTAGAAAAGGGGACCGTCTTTATGAGCTGGATACAAGTAAAACAACCCGATCCGGCGTTGTCAGTGATAACGAATTTAACGAAATAACTTCTCAGTTACATGGAATTGATGAGATCATCCGAAACCTGGAAAAGGGGAGAGACGAAACACTGCAGTCAATTAAAGATCAGAGAAATAAATATAAGGAAGCATACGATATCTCGTCTTCGATTGTACGAACTGCAGAGCAGGGACTACAAAAAATGGAAAACAACATGAGAAATTATGAACAGTACCGGAAAAATGGATTAATTAACAACGATCAGCTAACAAACCAAATGTCGCTCTACTATCAGCAAGAAAATTCAGTCTTGTCCATTAAAAACCAGAATATACAAAATGCATTGCAAATAAAAAATCTTGAGAGAGAAGTTCAGATACAGACTTCAGAATATGACAGCAGAATATATCAGATGAAATTGCAGCGCAATGAACTTAAAAAAGAATTAATAAAATCAGGGCTAAATAGTAGCATTATAATAAGATCACCGTCAGATGGCATAATCGATACATTGAATGTATCTCAGGGTCAGATTGTTAATGCAGGTGATACTCTGTCGCAGATAATACCGGAGAGAGATAGAAAACTATACTTAATTTTATGGATACCTGATATGGCCGTTCCGTATATAAAAAAAGGTGACCACGTCAGAATCCGTTATGACGCTTTTGCATATGAAAAGTTTGGACAATTTAATGGCATCATTCATTCAATATCTAAGTCTCCTTCTTCGCAACAAGAAATGTTAAGCTATCACTTATTAGATAATATAAAGTTATTCTCTGGCCATGCTTATTACCGGGTCATGGTCACACCTGAAAATGATAGGATATATTATAACAAGGAAGAAATACATCTGGAGAATGGGATGAGAGCAGAATTAACATTATTCCTGGAAAATCGAAAGATATACCAATGGATGATATCACCACTCTATGATGTAGTAAAAAGTGCTCAGGGTAATATTCATGAAAAGTGAAGTTGTCAGTGTATTAAAAAACAAACTTGATTTAGGTTTGAAATCACGTTTTCCTATGATCCATCAAACGGAGTCTTCGGAATGTGGATTGGCATGCCTGGCAATGATATGTGGTTATTATGGAAAGAATATTGATATCTTTACGCTAAGACAAAAATTCAATCTTTCGAGCAGAGGAACTGATTTAGCAAGTTTAAATGATATTGCTGTTAAGATGCATATGTCTACGAGAGCTGTGTCCGTAGAGCTGGATGAGTTACATTCAGTGAAGCTTCCTTGCATATTACACTGGGATTTTAATCATTTTGTTGTATTAACAAAAATTAAGAATGGAAAATTCACAATTCATGACCCATCAGTCGGGATTGTGAAGGTTGCTAAGAGTGAACTCTCAAAAAAATTCACAGGTATTATTCTGGAAATATGGCCTGACAACAATTTTTTAAAAGAAAACGTAAAAAATAAAATCAGCCTTAGAGCCATGCTTGAAAATACCCATGGTTTATACAGTGCACTGACGAAAATATTTTTCCTGTCTATCATTATTGAAAGTATAAACTTAGTGATGCCTGTTGCAACCCAACTGGTCATGGATCATGCCATACCGGCAAATGACTCCGGTCTATTAACATTAATTTGTTTCGGCCTTGTTTTCTTTGTGGCACTCAGAACCATTACTGGTCTTATTCGCTCATGGACAGTACTGATTATGTCATCATTTATTAATGCCCAATGGCAAAAGGGATTACTGCAGCATTTACTAAAATTGCCTCTAGAGTATTTTGAACGCCGAAAATTTGGTGATATACAGAGCCGATTTGGTTCCCTGAACACCCTTCAGGAGACGTTTACAACCAGTATTGTCGGTGCAATAATTGACTCCATTATGATCATCGGATTATTGATTATGTTGGTACTCTATGGCGGGTGGCTTACCTGGTTTGTTATCCTTTTTACCTGTCTATATGTATTTATCCGGGTACTAACCTACAACAGATATCGTCAGTTATCTGAAGAGTCCTTAATAAAGGATGCAAGAGCTAATTCCTTCTTTATGGAGACACTTTATGGTATTGCCACTGTAAAGGTACAGGGGCTGAATAAACGGAGAGAGGAAAACTGGTTTAATCTTGAAGTTGACTCGATTAATACCGGAATAAAAGTATCCAGATTAAACCTGTTCTTTGGAGGCATTAATACACTGATTGCGACGATGGAGCAGATACTCATCCTCTGGCTTGGAGCCAGTTTAGTGATATCGGGAAATATGACAATTGGCATGTTTGTTGCTTTTAGTTCCTATCGAGGTCAGTTTTCTGATCGAATTGCATCATTTATAGATTTTTTACTCAGACTTCAGATCATGAGCCTTCATAACGAAAGGGTTTCGGATATAGCACTTACTGAAGTTTCCCCATTTAAAGATGATATTCCGGTAAAAAATGACATGTGCCCTGTCTCACTGTCGGCAAAGAATATCAGTTATAAATATGATAGTTATGCATCATATACTCTAAGACATCTAAATATAGAGATACAACCTGGTGAGCATGTAGCAATTACAGGTGCTTCCGGGACAGGGAAAACGACGCTATTGAAGGTACTGTGCGGATTATTCCCGGCAAGTGAAGGAAATATACTTGTAGATGGTATTGACATAAAAGAATTGGGTATTAACAACTATCAAAAATTAATCGCCTGCGTTTTACAGGATGACAGGCTTTTCTCCGGAACATTAAGGGATAATATCTGTTCCTTTTCTACTCAAATTGATGATAACTGGCTGATTGAGTGTGCCAGATTTGCACAGATACACGATGATATAGAAAGAATGCCGATGGGTTATGATACATTAATCGGAGAGCTGGGTGAAGGTTTATCAGGTGGACAAAAACAGCGTATTTTTATCGCAAGGGCAATTTATAAAAAACCATCCATTCTCTTCATGGATGAAGCAACCAGTTCTCTGGATAATACAAATGAACAATACATCAACGATGCGATAAAATCGCTGAATATCACACGCATTGTGATCGCGCACAGAAAATCCACTATTAACTCAGCTGATCGCATCATCACTTTACAGGAAAATTTATAATGCCACGACTTTTCAATTTAAAATATAAAGAACTGTTTGTGTGTTTAGGATTTATTTTTATTGCCTTTGCTTATCCGTGGATATTTCAGACATACCTGATTAACACAGGTATTGTTGGTATTGATATGGTTATCCCCTTAATGTCTTCAGCGATATTGATAACAATCACTCCAGTTTATTTTCAATTTTATAAACACACAAAGGGTTACGGTCTTGGCGAACGGCGTATTGATTTATTTATTGTGTTTATGTCTTTGATTTTATCAGTTCAATTTATGATGTTTCGTTATCAGTCGTCATATATACAGTCCCCTCCCTTGGATATCAATATCATTCTAGTTATAAATATCATTGCTGTAGTAATATTAGCACCTTTGTATGAGGAAATAATATTCAGAGGTGTTGTTTATGGATTTTTTAAAAATACATTGATGTGTAGCACAATGACTTCCGTAGTTTTAACCTCACTGATATTTTTATCCCTTCACTGGTATTATGATATATTAAGCTTGTTTATCCTGTTTTTTATCTCGGTGATCCTGACATATGCGAGAGTGCTGAGTTACGGAATATTACTTCCTTTTATACTTCACTCATTAATGAATGGCTTTGTTTTATTCTTGCGATTTCAATGACCATTCCGGGGTGCTATAGTTTTCTATCGTTATAACAGCGACCGGAAAAATTATAACTGGCACAGAGCTCTATACTTACCACCCTGTGCCTTTTATTTCAGCTACGATTATTTACAGGTGCCGCCCACTCCTGAACCACAATTACTTCCGGAGGATTTACCGCTACCACCGCCATTTCCATTTCCGTGAGAAAAACAGCCTCCTGCAAGCGCACCACCAACCAGACCCGTCCCCAGACCCAAAACGCCGCCAGGAGCACCGGCAATCATGCCGCCAATAATACCATTATTGCAGTTTACATCTTGCCCCAGATTATTGTAATACCCGGTGTTACCTTTGTTATTACTTCCGGTATTTTTATTACTTTTTCCCATATTGGCATCCCGCACATCACCGAAGTGACCAGCGCCTGAAACCCTCTTCATTTCATCAAACGATAAAGTTTTCATAAAAACTCCTTTTACAGTGTGTGGACATTCATTTTGGTATAGATCTTTTGTAAAAAAACGTCAAGTATTTTAAACCTGTTAATATTCAGGGGGAGGGAAGATTAATCCTGTATGGCAGGCAATAATAATCTTTCTGTGAATGGATATATTATCCGAAAATCAGTTAGTTACTCCGGTAAGCAATGTTAAGGTTCAATCCCGCATGTGAAACCGAGCAGCGACAGGCATCTGAAACCGCAGACAGAGTCGGTCCGGTTCACAGGGAAGTGACATGGTCCAGGGCTCGAAAAACCCCTGTATAGCACACGCGTAGAACCCTAGTTGAAGCTGAAACCTGGTGAAGAACTGGGCTGGTATAACTGGAAAAAAGCCGTTTCCGCCACCATGCAGCCGCTGATGCACTGCCTTGAGGTGACGCTGCGTAACGCCATCGATTACAGTATTCGCCATGCCCGGTTGCCCGGCGCTGCCGGACACTGGCGAACCGATACCAACTGGATTTTTGATTTACCCCGCTATATCGGTGAAAAGACCTGGATACGCCAGAACAAGCGCTACAAAACCGATGCCCGTGGCCAGAAGCTCATGCATCACGGGAAACCGGTTTATGACCGGACAGCCTGGGAGGAAGACTGTATCCGTAAGGTGTCAAAACGTATCCGTGCTGCGGGCAAGGCGCCGACGGCAGAGCGGGTGATCTCCGGACTGGACTTTGGTTTCTGGACCAATTTTCTGACGAAAAACGGCACTGTTGCAAATAGTCGGTGGTGATAAACTTATCATCCCCTTTTGCTGATGGAGCTGCACATGAACCCATTCAAAGGCCGGCATTTTCAGCGTGACATCATTCTGTGGGCCGTACGCTGGTACTGCAAATACGGCATCAGTTACCGTGAGCTGCAGGAGATGCTGGCTGAACGCGGAGTGAATGTCGATCACTCCACGATTTACCGCTGGGTTCAGCGTTATGCGCCTGAAATGGAAAAACGGCTGCGCTGGTACTGGCGTAACCCTTCCGATCTTTGCCCGTGGCACATGGATGAAACCTACGTGAAGGTCAATGGCCGCTGGGCGTATCTGTACCGGGCCGTCGACAGCCGGGGCCGCACTGTCGATTTTTATCTCTCCTCCCGTCGTAACAGCAAAGCTGCATACCGGTTTCTGGGTAAAATCCTCAACAACGTGAAGAAGTGGCAGATCCCGCGATTCATCAACACGGATAAAGCGCCCGCCTATGGTCGCGCGCTTGCTCTGCTCAAACGCGAAGGCCGGTGCCCGTCTGACGTTGAACACCGACAGATTAAGTACCGGAACAACGTGATTGAATGCGATCATGGCAAACTGAAACGGATAATCGGCGCCACGCTGGGATTTAAATCCATGAAGACGGCTTACGCCACCATCAAAGGTATTGAGGTGATGCGTGCACTACGCAAAGGCCAGGCCTCAGCATTTTATTATGGTGATCCCCTGGGCGAAATGCGCCTGGTAAGCAGAGTTTTTGAAATGTAAGGCCTTTGAATAAGACAAAAGGCTGCCTCATCGCTAACTTTGCAACAGTGCCAAGGCATTAACTGGGGCGAGGGCGTGCGCCCGGCTCGCTGGTGGTGCCGGAAGATTACGCCTGGCAGCTTTATGTCTGTGACGAGTCGGGCATGCCGGCGCTGCGCCGTCGCCTGCTGGGATTACGTCAGCTGCCGGTGACGCCGCAGGTGACGGCCATCGTCACCGTCGCGGATGCTTCGTATAAAGATTATCTGGCGGATCTCGACGGCTTTAATATCGAATGGGTGGTAGGCCACAACCCGGCGTTCGTCGCCGAGCGGCTGGCTCAGGTCAAGGTGCCGTCAGAAGATTATTTTATCTGGCTGACCGGAGAAGGCGGCGTGGTGAAATCGCTGCTGGCGCGCTTTGAGGAGCCGAGTATCGATCAGCAACTGGTGCGTTCGCAGGCGTACTGGCATAGCAAATAATCGGCAGTGTGGTAAACCCGGATGGCGGCGCGTTGCGCCTTCTCCGGGCTACCTTTCAATGGTGTTATGTCGCCCCGGTAAGCGCAGCGCCACCGGGTGAGGCTTAGCGTTCCGCCAGCGCCTTAAACACCATCGCCACCGCGTGGGCGCCGGGGTCCATATTGCCGAGCAGGCTCTCGCTATTGAGATAGGAGGCGCGTCCGGCGCCGGCTTTGCTCGACTGGCAGGTGCGATCCGCGCCGGCCTGCGCCGCGGCGAAAGCGGCCTGCAGATTATCCGGTTCGGCCAGCAGCGCCGCCAGCGCCGGCTGTAGAGCGTCAATCATCGTCCGGTCGCCCTCATCGGCGCCGCCGTAAAATTTCATCTGCCCCAGACCGGCGTTCAGCGCTTCCGCCATGCTGGCGCCTTGCTCCAGCTTCTGCCCGGCGGCGGTGAAGAAAATCGACATCAATACGCCGCTGGAGCCGCCCATCACCACCGTCAGGCGTTCGCCAATTAGCGCGAACAGCGTGGGTAAATCATTGAGCGGCAGTTGCTGGCGTTGCAATAGAGCGGCAATCGCACGCGCGCCAGCGGCGAAAGTGGAGCCGGTATCGCCGTCGCCCACTTTGGCGTCAAGCGCGTTGAGATGGGTTTCGAGGCCGGAGAGGGTGCTGGTCACCTGCGCCACGTAATCGCCCACCTGCGGGTTGGCCGATGGCGTAAAGGCGACGCGTGCGCTGGCGAGCGCGGACGGCATGATATTAACAGCCCGCGGCTGCACCGGCTTCTGCCAACTGGCGGTTTCGACATCCGACAGCAGCGCCTTTTCAATGCTCTCTTCCAGCACGATAGTGGTCAGCGAGAAGCCTTTCATATCCAGCGCCGTTACCAGCGAAGCCGGGCCAATCAACCAGTCAACGCGCGCATGGAGTGGGGTGTTGGCCAGCTCGCGGGTCAGAATCGCCATCTCGGCCACCGACACGCCGCCGAGATTATTGAGCATCACCGCCAGGCGGCCGGTTTCAGGTAGGGCGGCGGTCAGCTTCTCTACCATAATCTGCATGATTTCCGCGCTGTTATGGGTCGCGATCGTCGAGGCTCCCGGTTCGCCGTGGATGCCCATCCCCAGCTCGGCGTGGCCGGGCTGATGGCGCGGCGCGCTTTCCGCTTCCTGCGGCAGATGACAGCTGGAAAGCGCAACACCCAGGCTGAAGGTGTTGTTGGCTGCGTACTGCGCTTCACGCAGGACGGTGGCGAGGTTGAAGCCGCGCTCGGCGAAATAGCCCGCCACCTTATGCACAAGAATAGTCCCGGCGATACCGCGCGGCTGTTTGTTATCCGGCAGCGAAATATCGTCGCCGACGATCAGCATCTCTACGTTATAGCCAAGACGGCGTGCTTTCTCCGCCGCGAGGCCGAAGTTAAGCCGATCGCCGGTGTAGTTTTTAACGATCAGCAGACAGCCCGCCTCGCCGGTCACCGCCTGAATCGCGGTGAGTACCGCATCGACGCTCGGCGAGGCGAACAGATCGCCGCAGACCGCGGCGGTCAGCATGCCTTTACCAATAAAGCCGACGTGCGCCGGTTCATGGCCGGAGCCGCCGCCGGAAATCACCGCCACGTTGTTTTTATTCAGATCGCGGCGTACCACTACACGGATCGCCGGGTCGCTCTCCAGGCGGGCGAGGTTGTTCCACGGGCTGGCAATAATGGTTCCCTCGATCACGTCGTTAACGAGGCTGGCGCGCTGGTTAAAAAAGAATTGAGACATAGTGGTTCCTGATCAGTAAGCGAAAACTCACCCTCCGGAGGCGGGCCCCCGGAGTGGTAACGGTCAAAGTGGATTTAGCGACGAATAAGACGTTGCAGACGCATATCGAGCGTGATGGCTTCGCCAGGCTGAATATCATTCAGCGCTTCGCCCTGCTGGCATAGCCAGGCGATCCCCGCCGCGCGGGCGATAATCGCGCCGTGGGACTGTTCGCTGCCGTCGCGCAGGCACAGGCCGGTGACCTTGCTGGCATCCAGTTGGAGTACAGTCGAGGGATAAATATTGTCGGCGATAATAATCGTCGGCTCACTGGCGAATGGCAGCGTCTCCTTAATACCCTGCAGATGGCGCAGCGTGCGCTGCAGAATATCGTCGACATCGATATAACGGGCCTGCAGATAGGCGTCATCCAGCTGACGATACTGCTGGCTGAGCTCCATCAGCACTTGATGCCACGCCCATTCCGCCGAGCACTGTTCGGTGAGCAGGCGATCGTTGGCGGCATCAAACAGATCTTCATCGTCGAGCAAGGTGTGATGACCGGCGAAGATCGCCGCGATATCGGCGTTAAATTTGTGTTCCGCCAGCTCGGTGAGCGCATTGAGATCGGCCAGCGTCTGGTCGATCGCCTGGCGCAGGCGCTGCTGCTCGCGGGCGATGTCGGCGGCGGCGGGGAGCGCCGGTTGGATCGGCGCCAGCGGATAAAGCATCGCGGCGCCTTCAACACGCGCAGGTATGGCGGGTTCCGCTGTCGGCTGCGCCTCCGGTGACTCGCCGAAGTTATCGGCGGCCAGCGCCTGAAACGCCGCCAGCGCCGCATCGGCGTCCGGACCGCGGGCCAGCAGGCGCAGCTTATCGTGGCGGCGCACCTGTAGCAGAGCGATTTGATTCAGACTGTCCGGGGTGACGCATTTGCCGTTTTTCTCCAGCACCAGGTCGGCGTTAAAACCCGCCAGCGCGGCGACCAGCTTTGATGCCGGACGCACGTGCAGGCCGTTGTGATTGTTAATAATGACTGAAACCGATTTAGCATCGCCGTCGTCAGCAAGCGTTGGGGCGGCGGCGTCAGGCGTGTGCGAAGGTAAACCCAGCTGAACCCGCTTGGCTTCCAGGGCGTTCATGGCATCGGCGATAACTTTGTCGATCCCGGCGCCGGAGGCGGCGCTGACGGTGGCCGCCAGCGTCCCTTCGACCAGCGGCGCGGCGCACAGCCGCACCTTTGCCGCCATCGCCGGATCGAGCAGATCGAGGGCGGTTTCGGCGCTGAGCAGGGCGCTGCCGATATCCATCATCACCAGAACATGGTCGGTATCGGCGACGGATTCGATCGCCTCCATGACTTTAATCGGATCGGTGCCGATCGGGCTGTCGGGATCGTCGATCCCGGCGGCGATCGCCAGCTTACAGCCATCGTTCATTAACATCTGCCGGGCCAGTTCTCCGACACCTTCGCCCAGCCGGGCGCTATGAGAAACAATAACCAGGTTTACCATCGCGATTTCCTTACTCTTTGGCGGCGGCAGCCAGCATCTGAACCATAAACAGCACCGAGGTCGCGCCGGGATCCTGATGCCCGATGCTGCGCTCGCCGAGATAGCTGGCGCGGCCTTTACGCGCCTGCATGGTGATGGTGGCGTGGGCGGCGCGCTCGGCCACTTCGCAGGCGGCATCCAGCGCGGCAGGGATAGACAGATGTTGCTCGCTGGAATGACGCAGGGATTCCACCACCGGCAGCCAGACGTCGCACATCGTCTTATCGCCCGGCTCCGCTTTACCACGGTTGACGACGCCGTCCGCGCCTTCGCGGATCATCTGATAAAGCTCGTCGAGGGTCAGGCTCTGATGCGCCTGGGTGACCTGGGCGGCGCGGATAAAGAAGGTGCCGAACAGCGGGCCGCTGGCGCCGCCGACGTTGGAAAGCAGCGTCATCCCGGTATTCTTGAGAATAAAACCGATGTCTTTATCGGCGATCGACGGCAGCTTTTCGACCACTTTGCTGAAGCCGCGATGCATATTGAGGCCGTGGTCGGCGTCGCCGATCTCTTTATCAAGGCCGGTGAGAAAATCGCTCTGTTTGGTGAAAATGTCGCCACAGCGGTACAGCCAGTCGACGATTTGCGTTCTGTTCAGTGACATGTCGTGCTCCTTATTTTCCCCAGTTCAGCGCTGGGGTATGGACCGGGGCGTCCCATAACGCCAGCGTGTCATCATCCGCTTTCAGCAGGGTGATGGAGAAACCCGCCATATCCAGCGAGGTGCAGTAGCTGCCGATGAGGTTGCGTTCAATCACAATGCCGGACGCTTCGCAGCGCTGGGCAAGGCGGTTGTAAACGCCGTACAGTTCGGAAAGCGGGGTGGCGCCGAGGTTATTGACCAGCGCGATAACCCGATCGCCGTTTTGCAGCGCGGTTTTGCTCTGTTTCACTTCCTGCCACGCTCCCTTGACGTTATCCCACTGGCGCAGCGTGCGGCTGTATGCGCCGTTTTCCAGCAGGGTATCGAACATCTCATCGACGGTTTGGTCGAGCGAGCTGAAGCGGCGGCGGTCGATACCCGGCTCGCCATGGATGCCGACGCCGAACTCCATCTCATCATCTTTCAGGGTAAAGGAGGGCTGTCCGGCGGCCGGTACGGTGCAGGCGCCCAGCGCGATGCCAATCGAGTGACCAAGGTTATTTAAACGGCGGCCCAGTTCAGCGCAGGCTTCCAGCGAGTCGCCGCGTTCGGCGGCGGCGCCGACCAGTTTTTCAATCAGCACGGTATTGGCGACGCCGCGGCGTCCGGCGGTATAGAGGCTGTCTTTTACCGCCACGTCGTCATCCACCACGACGGTGGTAACCTTAACGCCACTTTCGTGCAGCAGCTCGGTGGCGGTCTCAAAATTCAGGATGTCGCCGGTATAGTTTTTGATAATCAGCAGGACGCCTTCGCCGCCGTCAATCTGCATCGCGCATTCGAACATTTTGTCCGGCGTCGGCGAGGTGAAAATTTCCCCCGGACAGGCGCCGGAGAGCATGCCCTGGCCGATGTAGCCGCAGTGCATCGGTTCGTGTCCGCTGCCGCCGCCGGAGAGCAGCGCCACTTTGCCGGCGACCGGTGCATCAGCGCGGGTGACATAGACCGGGTCCTGGTGCAGCGTCAGTTCAGGATGCGCCTTCGCCAGGCCGATAAGCTGTTCACTCAGTACATCTTCCACACGGTTAATCAGTTTTTTCATTGTTTATGCTCCGTAGGGTAGGGGGAGGTCGCCTGTCTATAAGGGTAGCCCGGCGATGTAGTGATTCTGGCTGAGCGGGCGCAAAATAAAATGCCGTCAAAATTGATTCCATAACGGAACGTAGAAAAGAATTTTTGTTCCTTTATGGAACATTAATTGCCGATAAACAGGAGAAATGCGAGCCAGCGCTAATAATTTGTCCGTTTTTTTCTGCTATGGAAGGTGCGAATAAGCAGGTCATTTCTTCCCAAGCTGACTCGCTGATTAAAATT
>JAFEHB010001166.1_pt1 | contig 11807 bp, 5 predicted proteins | sample 9267121 | NCBI WGS metagenome assembly JAFEHB01 (sample SAMN17103336, study PRJNA684904) | human gut metagenome | isolation source: diarrhea sample from child under the age of five | host: Homo sapiens | place: South Africa: Mafikeng, Mafikeng Provincial Hospital | collected 2019-09 | reverse complement strand
CTATGGATTGGCCCCGAGCTGCGCGAATCTGACGACTGGCATGATTTCTTACCGTCGGCCTACACTGGCATCGACGCATTGGAACAAGCTGACAAGAGCGTCGACGCGCTGGTGCAAGCCGTCGCCGCCGACAAGCCAGAGGTTGTTGTCGACCTGGGTGATATCTCGCGCCGCCTGCACGAGCTGGCCGAGAACCTCAAGCTCATCATTGATGGTACCGATGAACACTACGTGTATTCGCTGCAGGTCAATCGCAGGCTGCGTGCCGGCGGAGAGTCTATGACCGCAGAGCGCATCGACATTGGCGAGGCCTTGGCAACCGAGTGGCTGCCCGAGGTTCACACGGCTATCTTTGCCTCGGCGACCATGACGGTGTCCAAAAGCTTTGAACACTTTAACCACGCGGTCGGCCTCGATCGCATCGGTGCTTCAACATCCTCATCACTGCACTTGGACTCGAGCTACGACTTCGATTCGAACATGGCTGTAGTCGTTGCGGGCGATATCCCCGATCCGCGCGATCGTGAGAGCTATCTTGCGGCGCTCGAGCGCGTGCTGGTCGACGCCCATCTTGCCATGGGCGGATCGGTGCTCACGTTGTTCACCAATCGGCGCGACATGGAAGACCTGTACGCCCGCGTTGAGCCCAAGATGGCCCGTGCGGGTCTGGAGCTCAACTGCCAGCAGCGCAACTCATCTCCTCGTCGCCTACGCGACCGGTTTATCAACGAGCCAACCTCGTCGCTTTTTGCGCTTAAGGCCTTCTGGGAGGGGTTTGACGCCAGCGGCGAGACGCTGCGCTGCGTCATCATTCCCAAGCTGCCGTTCTCGAGCCCCACGGACCCGCTCTCGTGCGAGCGCAACCTGCGCGAAGACCGCGCTTGGGCGCGCTATTCGCTGCCCGAGGCGGTGCTCGAGGTCAAGCAGGCGGCCGGCCGCCTTATCCGCTCGTCGACCGACTGCGGCGTGCTGATTCTGGCCGACCCGCGCCTGGTGACGAAGGGCTACGGAAAGAAGTTCTTAACGTCGCTGCCCACGAGCTCCTACCAGCGCATCGAATCGGCGCAGATCGGTCACTATCTGCAACTGTGGCGCGCACGCCACGAGCGGCGGCGCTAAAGCGGACAGACGAGGGTTTTTGCCATATCGCACAGACGCTTTGACAGGGTGGGGTCATCCAAGATGCGGATGGCTCCGCCCGCTGCGATTATCTGGCTCAGTAGCCAACGCTCGGAGCCGTAATGCACGGTTACCGTTGCCATGTCTGCCCCGCTGCGCTCGATGAGGGTGATGCCGGCCCAGTCCAGATGCTCCGCCATATCGAATGGCATCAAGAGCTTTGCGCTACGCTGCGTCCGGGCAAGGGAATCGTGGAGGGATGCAACGTCCGGTGCGTGAGGCACGACGGAGTCTTCCGTCAAGGTGAGTCCCTCGATTTTATCCATGCGATAGGTGCGCTGCTCATCGACTGCGATGTCCCAGGCAATCAGGTATGTTTGGTCGCCGTTTGCCGTAATGCGCAAGGGGTCGACCAGACGCTCGCGTGGCCGTGCATCGTCCATCGAACGATACGAGATGAGGCAGCGAACGCCGTCCTGAATGGCGCAGCTCAGCTGCTGCCAGTGCGACCCGTGGTTGACGGTGTCAAAGACGCGCTGGTTATAGCCGAGCTCTTCGGGTAGAAGAGCGTGTCGAATCCGAGCTGCCGTCTGCGGCTCGATCCCCAACGATTCAAGTTCGTGGTTGAGCACGGCGCCCTCGGCGGCACTCAAGCGCAACGGTAGCACACGTCCGGCGTCACCGGTGAGGACCACACGCTCGCCGTGGCATTCGCAGATGATACGCGCACCCGATTCTCGGTCCGCGAGCGTCGAGACGATCTCGAGAATCTCGTCGAGCGACGCCCCCGTGATGTCAAAGCGACTGCAAATCTCGTTTCGAGTCATGCCGTTCTCGCCGGCGGCGTAGAGGGCCTCCATGATGTCGATGGCGCGCGAGAGCCTCTGCTCGCTGGTGAGTTTACGCACGGGCATGCTCGTGCACCGTCCTTTCGATGAGGTGGTTCCACGCCTGTTTGAGCGATTTGGGGGCCATGGGCCTCATGCCGTCCATGGCGTGGGCCATGCAAAATGAAGCGGCGGCTTCAAGGTCGCGCACGTCAACGGTCCAGATCCATTCCGCATCGGTGTGTGCGAGCTTACCTCGCCCGCGCGTGAGACCGTTGATCATATCGATCTGCGTCTGAGGGGCGAATGAGAACGTAGCTGCAACGGGCGGTCGGTCTGCAAAATCGAATTCAAAGAACAGGTAGTCGTTGAGGTTGAAGTCCGCAGGGATGGTGTAGGTCTTCGAAGGACGCCAAGCGCGAACGATGCGGTCACAGCGGAATGTCCTGATGTCGTCGGTGGCATTGTCGAGGCCGCAGAAGTACGCCACGCCCTCGCGCTCGAACATGCCGTAGACGCAGACGGTACGCTCTTTCTGCTCGCCGCGTCCGTTCTGATATAAAAATCGCAGCGCGCATCGCTCGGCAAAGGCGCTCCAAACCGCATCGACGGTGGGAGAGCGGCGAATCGGTGCTTCGTCCGCCGTCGTCCTGCCGGTGAGGTAGGCAATCTTGGAGCGAATATCGGCAAGCGGCGCGGCAAAGGTGGAAGAGCCGGCCGCTAGCGTCTGGTCGATGGCGTTGAGTAGGATGTCGGCGTCGTCTGCGGTGATGAGGCCACCTGCTGCAAACGTGTGCTCGCGGTCGATTGTCCACGAGCTTTCCTCGGTCTCCTGCGCACCGGCGGGGCGAACCTCCTTGATTAAGATGCCACGCTCGAGCAGTTTGTCACGATCGCGCCGAAACTTGCGCTTATCCGAGTCGATGTTGCCCGAGCCGTATCCCAGGTCAGAATCCAAGACGATCTGCTCGGTCGTCAGCGGTTCGGGGGAGCTGTTGAGCACAAAGAAAAGATTGAGGATGCGCTGAGCCGTTTTATCGAAACTGGGCTCCGAATTCCCCTTTTTAATTGTCGCGGTCGCGTCGCTTGCCGTCATAGAGTCCTCGCATGAGAAGGTGGTTTGCTGCCATGATTTTAGTCCGATATGGAGATTAGGCTATATCCTTGTCCGCTCGGGTCGTTAAGATGGCCCGAATTCGGTCGTTTGCGCTCGCTCGGGGTATACTTTCGACTATATACGGTTCTAATGTGCATGCATTGGGCCTATTTGTCGGATTATGGATGTGGAGCGCACATGGCGAACACCCAGAACTATATTAACCACCTGCTGCAGAACACCGGCATTACGCCGGCATGCAGCGAAGAAGAGCGCTTGGCTGCCGAGGATATCGCTCAGATCTTCCGCAACCACGGCTTTGATCCCGAGGTTCAGGAGTTCAATGCCCCGGCGCCCAGTAGGTTGGCATTTGCCGTTACCGGTATTCTTGCGTTTGCCGGCGCCCTGCTGATGGGCATCGGCGGCGGCATCGGCTTGGTCGGCACCTTGCTGGCCATTGCCGGCGCCGTTCTTTACGTGCTCGAACGCACGGGCCACCCCGTGGTTTCGCGCCTGGGCAAGACGGGCGTGAGCCAAAATGTCATCGCCTACCACAAGGCCTCGGGCCCGCTCGCGTCTCCGCGCAACCGCCCGGTGGTCGTTGTCGCACACTACGACTCTCCCCGTGCTGAGCTGCTCGCCCGCGAGCCTTATGCTTCTTATCGTGCGCTCATCGCCAAGCTGTTGCCCGTTGCCACGGTTGCCCCTGCTGCCGTTGCCATCTTGCGTATCCTGCCGCTCCCCGGCGCGCTCAAGGTTCTGCTGTGGATTGTCGCGATCCTCGCTTCCCTCGTTGCGCTCGCCAACGCGGCAAACATCATTTCTAACCGCTACATTCTTCCCTATACGTCCGGCGCGGTGTGCAACAAGTCTTCTGTCGCCGCTATGCTCGGCGTTATGGACAACGTTGCTCCCTTCCAGGGCGAAAACGAGTTTCCCGACGATGTTCCGTTCGATACCTATTTTGGGGAGCAGAAACGTCGTGCCGAGGAAATGGCGCGCGCAGCGGCGGAGTATGCCGCGGCCCAGCAGCAAAACGACTACGGCAACACCATCGAGTACGAAGAGCCTACCTACGCCGAGGACGAGTTCGGTCAGCCGATTGCTCCCGACGCTCAGACCGAGCCCGAACAGGGCGAGGCTTTCGACGAGCAGATCGAGGGCTTTGAGGGTGCGTCTGCCGACGAGACGCTGATTGGCGCCATCGTGCCCGAGGATCAGAATCAGGCTGTCCAGGCCGAAGAGTTCAATGACGAGGTTCCCACTGCCGAGCCGGCGGAGGAACCTGTCGCGGCCGAGCCCGAGCCCAAGCTCTATCGCAATGCCGCCGGCAACATCCGCTTTGGTTCGGATGCCATCCGTGCGCTCGGAATGCTTCCCGAGTCCTGCACGCTCGATTACGAGGAGGGCGAGGAGCCGACGTTTGAGCCCGAGCCTGCGCCCGTTGTCACCGTGGATGATGAGTCTGCCGCGGTTACCGCTGCCGTTGCCGAGCCCGAGGCGGTGTCCGCGATCGATCCCGCGGCAGGACTGGACATTTTGGCTCCCGCCGCGCCGGCGCAAGACGTTGCGGACGAGTCTGACGACGATTACGTTGAACAGCCGAGGCGCGTGTCTTACGAGAGCGATACTGATTTCTCGGCCGAGATTCCCGCGGCAACGCCCCATGCCGATATTGCATCCGCGTTCTCTTCGATTGGCGCCAGCGCTTCCAACTTCTTTAAGGGTGCGCTTGCAAAGGGCAAGAAATTTGTCGACGATTTCGAGGAGAAGCGCGCTGCCGCACGCGAGGCTGCCGAGCAGGAGGCTATCGCTCAACAGCAGGCAGCCGAGACGGCACGCGAGCGCGCAGCGCAGGAGTTCGAGCAGAACGAGACTATGCAGTCCGTGCCCGTCGACGCTGCCGAAGCTACAACGTCCTTTGAGTCCCAGCAACCGGCGTCCGCGGATGTTGTTGAGGCGACGACGTCTTTCGAGGCTCAGCAGCACGTCGATAGCACCATGTCGTTTGATGCCGCGCAGTTCGATTCCACGATAACGTTTGAAAAGCAAGGCACCGCGATTGCCGAGCCCCTTCCTGTTTCCGATGAGCAGGGCGACGCGGCAGACGATGACGAGCCTATTGATGCTGCCGAAATCCAAGATGCAGCCGAGGACGAGGCCGTCGAGGCAAACCCTGACGAAGGGCAATACGCGGCAGCCGAGCAAGATGATTCGACCGAGGTCGAGCAGGAGGAAATGCCTGCGGTTTCCGAGGCTCCCGAGACAGATGAGTCGAGGCCTTACTCCACGCAGATTTTCACCATGCCGACCCCGAGTGGTTCCGGTGCCACGGTTGCCGATGTTGCTCCCACCCAGGACGAAACGGTCGATTCCCTTATGGCCCAGATTTCCTCCCAGGCATCACCGCGTCCGCAGATGAATGTTCCCGATCCGGCGTCGGCTCCGTCGCCTGCACCTTCCTCGTCTCCGCTGGCTTCGGTCCCCGATCCGTCGCTGCCGTCGATGAAGCAGGCAAACGTTGCGTCTCGCACGTCGCTGTTCGACCTTCCCGACCCCTCCGCACAGGTCAACGACCCCTTTGCTACCGCTCAGGGTCCCGAACCAACATCGGCACCCGTTACGCCTCCTAGGCCCGTTGCGTCGGGCGCTCAGCCGATCGAGACCATTTCGGCTCCCGCCCCGGCGGCACCCAAGTCTCGCAAGCGCGGCCTGGGCGGCCTGTTCGGTCGTAAAAAGAAAAACGAACAGGACAGCATGAGTGATTGGCTGGGCGTCGAAGACGATTACGATGCCAAGAAGTCCGGTCGCGGCATCGGTTCGTGGGATAATTTCGAGGACGATAACGATGGCTGGAAGGGCGGCGCTACGTCTTCCGACGGCGCTTCTTCCGAAGATATGCTCTCGGCTGTCGCCTCTATGGGCGATGATGAGCTGCTCGGTCACGATATCTGGTTTGTGGCAACGGGCGCCTCGGATTGTGATGGCGCCGGCATGAAGGCCTTCTTGGCTTTGCATCGCGATAAGCTCCGCGGCGTCTTCTTCATCAATCTTGAATCCGTCGGCGCCGGTAGGCTTTCGGTGGTGACGGTTGAGGGCGAACAGCAGCTGCTCAAGGGCGATCGCCGCATCATGAACCTGGTCAGCAAGGTGTGCAAGTCGTTCCATGTCGATTGTGGCGCGCTCGAGATGCCCTATGCCAAGACCGATGCCTACGCCGCGCTCGAGGCGAGCCGCCGAGCCCTCACCATCGCCGGCGTGGACGGCACGCGTCTGGCTTGCGCTCGTACCGAGGACGACCTGCCCCACAATGTCAACCCGACGAACATTGCCACGGTATCCGAGGTCGTGACCGAGGTTATCCGCCGTTCGTAGACGGAGCTCTAAGGAGTCAACGTGTTTTCGTATATTAAGCGCCATTGGCCTGTCTACGTGATTTTGACCTTGATTGCCATTGCGTTAGGGTTTGGAGCTGCCTACATCGTGGGCGCGAAGGGCTCGACCCCCGCCTCCGCAATCAGCGAAGAGGTGGAGCAAGAACAGAGCACAGGTGCCGATGGGATTCCTGAGTCCGAGCAGGCAATCGTTGATGGTGGATCTTCGTCTGCAGAGTAGATACGGCGATTTAAATGATTGAAAGCGGGCGAGCCGGGGGACTGGCTCGCCCGCTTTTTCATCGCGCTAGCGCTTCTTTGGGATTGACCTAAGGCGAGCGAACCATAGGGCTGCGGCACCCGAGGTCAGGAGCGCGGTGATGCAAGCGGCGATGGGAGCTGATCCTGTTGCCGGTAGGTCCTGCGGTAGGCTACAGCGTTGAATGACACGGTCCTCGTCATGTGACTCAAGTTTATCGCCGCCGCCGTTGCGGCAAAGATCGACGCGTGCGCTGTTGGTGAGTGCAGTTTGGGGTGTATAAGCCGACGTTGCCTGCATGTGCACGACTGCGCCCCAAGCATCTGTGCCAAGGATTGCTTTGGCATCGTCAAGGTCGTCGTGCTCATCTTTGAGATCATCACGGGTCCAAGAATCCGCATCGCTTCGAGTCGTAAAGTCGGCGGCTACTGCACCGTATTCAATGCGAATGCCCGTCACGACGGTATTGGATGCAAGGTCGAGTTCTTTCGCCTCGAGTGTGGTGGATTCCGTGGTCGAGACATCCACCTTCCAGAGGTGCCAGCCGTCGTAATCGACGAGGCGGCAATCCTCACCCAGACTCTCTTTTACTTCGTCGGACTCAAGCCAAGGATTTTCGTGCCCATCGTCAAGCGTCGCGTTTGCCGGCTCATCGACGTCTGTCGAGTCCAACGGCGTCGTGCGATACCACACGTTGCACAGACCGTTGAGGTCGCCGATGGCGACGGGGGTTTCGATTGAGACGAATCTCGCCGTGCCGTCTTTGGCGCACTCAAGATCATCGGTAATCGTAAACTCATCAACCCAAGTAGCGGAATCGTTTCGAGCATCGATGGTATAGGAGAAAAGACCATCCGTATTGGTTTGCATCGCGGCGCGGTTTTTTCCATCGCCGTTAGCCAACAGACCCTTCCCGATAGGTTGGACAAGTTCCTGACGCTTGTCGACCTGTCCTTTGATCTCGATGGGCGCATCCTTTATCGCGACGGATTGGACTTCTCCCGTATCCTTTATTTCAAACGTTATCTCCTCGGCAAGGTCATAGGTCCGCGGAGACATCGTTTCGCGCAACGAGTAGGTGCCGGGTGCAAGATGTTCGATGCGGTGCGGCTTGTCGGATGAGGTCCAGGAGTCTATTTCGGTTTTATCGGGACCATATAAGGTGAGCTGTGCGCCTTTCACTTCCTGTTCTCCGCTTACATCGACCTTGGAGATATCAACCTTGGTGTAATCGTCGGATACGTTAAGCCGTGCTTCCACAACGGGTGTTTTCTGGTCGGCATAGGTAAGGTCGACGATATGGTGCGTCCGGTCGAGTAAGAAGCCGGTCGGCGCTTGAGTCTCGACAACCTCGTAGCGTGCGGTGCCAGATCCCAGCGGGAGGTCGTCCGCGCGTGCTTCTCCAGTTTCATCCGTCGTGACGGTAGCGACAGTCTCACCGTCGAGCGCGGCAATGCTACCGTCGGGGCGCACGATATCACCTGAGGCACGGATCTCAAAGATGGCGCCCGCGAGGCTGCTGCCGTCTACGGCATCGGTTTTAACGATCCTGATGTTTCCGGTCGCGGCGTGGTCATAATACGAGACGATTACAACGGGCGTTAGGTTTATATCGGCGGGCATGTTTACCTCGATTTCTCCGCCGACAAGATAGGGCTCTTTGGCCGAGGCTTCGCGTACATAATAGGTGCCCGGCACGAGCGATTCGGGCAGTGTGACGGTGCCGGTCGCGTCAGTCGTAAAGGTGTCCATTACGTTATGTGCTGGATACCAGCATGTTTGTGAGACAGGTTTGTGATTGCTGTCGAGGAGTTGGAAGGTGAATCCGGCTAGGGGAACAGAAGCGCCTGTTTGGGCATCGCGTTTTACAATCTGGAGATGCGTCGACAGAGCGTGGTTGTCCACGATATATTGAAGCTCGGCGCCGTCGGAAATCTGATTGACCTCGACGGTCCATTCCCCTGCACGTTTAAAACCCTCGGGGACGGTTTCCGGAACCTCGCGAACCGTGTAGCCGGCACGGTCGTATGGGACGGCTCCGTGGACACCGGCTGGTCGCTTGCCTGTGCCAAACCATGCTTCGGGCTGATCTTTGGTGGAGGCAAAGCCATAGATGTTTGTAGTCAGTGTGCCAACAACCTGCTGAGAGCTGTTGCTGACAACCTCAAAGACAACATCTCCTGCCGGCTGCTCCAGGCCGGATTGATCGCTATTGCCGTAGTCCTTGAATTTGGAAATCTCAAGGTCAAACGCAATGGGGGTATCGGAAACGCGAGATTCGATCTCGACCACGCCTGAATCGCCGAGTTGGTCGGCTCCAACGGTGTAAGACCAACTGTCACCGGAGGGCAAATAGCCCTCGGGCGCCTTCGATTCATAGATGGTAAAGGTTCCCAGGGGGACATCGGTGAGGGTAGCTCGACCGCTTTCATCGGTCCTGAGAGTTTGTGTCCATCCAGGGGTTGATTGCGATACGCACACGAATTCTGCTCCTGCGAGCGAAGCCCCAACTTGGGGGCCTGCATTCGTTGCGGCGTCGAGCTTTACAATGCGCAAGGTAATGGTGCCGGGTTGTTCATCAATGGTGACGTATCCGCCGTTATCCGTCGTGGTAAAGGCAATGCGATCGTGCCGGGGGATATAACCAGCTGGCGCTGTTGTCTCAACTAGGTAGTATGCCGTGTTGGGTAGGAGTGTTGCCTGCGCTCGACCGTTGCTGTCCATCTGGACGGTGCCGACACGCGCGCCGCTGGCGCTCTCAAAAACATCGAATGTTGCCCCATCAAACTGATAAGTATTGTTTCCGCTGGTAATGGCAGCGTTTGCAGACTGCTTTTGGAAGGAAACAGAGACCGCCGGTAGTACATAGAGCATGTCTTGACGTTTGCTGCCGCCCGATACGGTTCCTAGATAGCGCCGCGCGCGGTGCGGAGCGGCTTTGATGCTTCCTGATTTTGCGCTGTCGTGGAGCCATCGCGCAGCCGCCACGACTTCATTGTCGGCGGTAAAGTGCCCACTCTTGGTTTTGCCCTGAGCGGTCGTGTAGGAGTAGGTGCCGTCGACATGGGTAGTGCCGTTGAGCATCCATACGGCAAGCTGGGTGGCGGCGCGGGCGCGATCGGGTGAAAGATGGTAACCGCCAAACGACGTGGCGGTAGGATATCCGTGACAAACGATTGCCGCGAACTCGTCGTCGAGCCACACCCAGCCTTGATCAAAGTTGAGCCATGGGCCGCCCGGCTTGGTGGGGCCGGGGCGCTCCTGGTTCATGCAGTAGGCAATCGAGGCGTCTTGAGCTTCATACTTGCCGATGAAGAAGGGCCCACAATCATCGCTAATAGTGCGGAAGCCGAGCTGGTCGTAGCCATCGACGGCAAATGCGGCTCCCGGTGCCAGGCAGTCGAACAGCAGGAAGAGGAGCAGGAGCAGCGGACCTGTTGCGATTGCGCTGTGGACAGAGTGCGTGGGTGCGTTGGACATGGCTGCTCCTTATCCCTCGTGCGCCGCATGGGGAGGTTGCGACGCGTGGGATGAGGCTACCCCCGAGGTTCATGCGGGTAAGTACCGGAGCCTGACCAAAAGCTTGCCCAATTCCTGACAAATTGAGCTCAAATACAACAATCAGGCAAAAGCGCAGGTAGAAGATAAGGAGAACAGGAGGTCAAAGGTCCTCGTCTCCACAATTGACGCGATTTTCAAACGAATCTCCACAGCTAAAACAAGCATCGCCACCCTTGTATCGAACAAGACAACCGCGTTATACTAGCCAACACACAAGCGGGCATCGCCAAGTGGTAAGGCATCAGCTTCCCAAGCTGACACTCGCGGGTTCGAGTCCCGTTGCCCGCTCCATTCGAATTTCAGGCACGGTAACGTTTCGTTACCGTGCCTTTTTCAATAAAGTGCCGGGACTCGAACCCGACAGGGTGCGAGCGTTAAATAAACGCGAAGCGTTTATAGCGAGCAGGCAAGGTCGCCGATAGGCGACCGCAGCCGGTGCGGATTTGCGAAGCAAATACGCGGACGTCCCGTTGCCCGCTCCATCGAGCATGGGAGACAGCCGGGAGTGTCAGATTCAACCCATATTGCCCGCGCATAGGCGTAGGTCCGGGACATGCCGACCGCAGCCGGTGCGGATTTGCGAAGCAAATACGCAGACGTCCCGTTGCTTGCTCCAATTCCAAAATGTTAGGTTAATGCCTGCTGCCCATACTGGCACGCGCGCACGGTACAATGGTTGGGTTACGACCAACGTGCCAATAACCAAAAAGGAGCCGCTATGATCGATCGCTATACCCGCCCGGAGATGGGACACATCTTCTCCCTCGAGAACAAGTACGCCATTTGGCAGGAGATCGAGGTCCTGGCCTGTGAGGCCCAGGCGGAGCTCGGCAAGATCGGCATTTCTAAAGACGAAGCCCAGTGGATCCGCGACCATGCCAACTTTGAGAAGGCAAAGGTCGACGAGATCGAGGAGGTCACGCGCCACGACGTCATCGCCTTCCTGACCAACATGAAGGAGTACATCGACGCCGATGTTCCCGAGGGCGACCCCAAGCCCAGCCGCTGGGTTCACTATGGCATGACCAGCTCCGATCTGGGCGACACGGCTCTGTGCTACCAGCTCACCCAGGCCTGCGACCTGATCATCGAGGACGTCAAGAAGCTCGGCGAGATTTGCAAGCGTCGCGCCTTTGAGGAGCGCAACACGCTCTGTGCCGGTCGCACCCATGGCATCCACGCCGAGCCGATGACCTTCGGTATGAAGTTTGGCTCTTGGGCATGGGAACTCAAGCGCGATCTGGATCGTCTTGAGGACGCCCGCAAGAACGTTGCCTTCGGTGCCATCTCGGGCGCTGTTGGCACGTACAGCTCCATCGAGCCGTTTGTCGAGGAGTATGTCTGCGAGCACCTGGGTCTGGTTCACGACCCGCTGTCCACGCAGGTTATCAGCCGCGACCATCACGCCTATCTCGCCGGCGTTCTCGCCACCACCGCGGCCACCTGCGAGCGCATCGCTACCGAGGTTCGCAATCTGCAGAAGACCGATACGCTCGAGGCCGAGGAGCCGTTCCGTAAGGGCCAAAAGGGCAGCTCCGCCATGCCGCACAAGCGCAACCCCATCACCATGG
>JAFEHB010000670.1_pt1 | contig 11915 bp, 12 predicted proteins | sample 9267121 | NCBI WGS metagenome assembly JAFEHB01 (sample SAMN17103336, study PRJNA684904) | human gut metagenome | isolation source: diarrhea sample from child under the age of five | host: Homo sapiens | place: South Africa: Mafikeng, Mafikeng Provincial Hospital | collected 2019-09 | reverse complement strand
TTTGGTGAACTACAAAGCAAACTTACTGAAACTAAATCTGGTGTTAAAATCGGTGTATTTTCAACTAAAGCTCATGCCAAAAAAGAACTAGATTTTGCTTTAGATATTGCTAAACGTTCAATTGAATTTTACGAAGATTATTATCAAACTCCATATCCACTCCCTCACTCCTGGCAACTAGCCTTACCTGACTTTTCAGCCGGAGCCATGGAAAATTGGGGCTTGGTAACTTATCGTGAAGCTTATCTATTATTAAATCCTGATAACACATCTTTAGATACAAAGCGTATTGTTGCAACTGTTATTGCTCATGAACTTGCTCATCAATGGTTCGGTGATTTAGTAACTATGAAATGGTGGGACGATCTATGGTTAAATGAAAGTTTCGCCAATATGATGGAATATGTTGCTATCGATGCACTACAACCTGACTGGAATATCTGGGAATTATTCCAAACATCTGAAGCACCTCAAGCTCTACAACGCGATGCAACTGATGGCGTTCAATCCGTTCACGTTGAAGTTAAGGATCCTGCTGAAATCGATTCTCTATTTGATCCAGCTATTGTTTATGCAAAAGGTTCTCGTTTATTAGTAATGGTTCGTGCTTTAATTGGCGATGAAGCTTTACGTTCTGGACTAAAAGCTTACTTTAAGTCACATAAATACAATAATGCAGTTGGTTCTGACTTATGGAAAGCACTTGGTGAAGCTTCAAATCTTGATATTGGCTCTATTATGAACTCATGGCTAGAACAACCTGGTTATCCAGTCCTTAATGTCAATGTTAAAAATGGTCATTTAGTAGTTGAACAAAATCAGTTCTTCATTGGTGAAGGTACAGAAGTAGATCGTTTATGGCAAGTTCCTCTACATGCAGACTTTGCTCAAGCTCCTAAGTTACTTACACAGAAAGAATTAGACTTAGGTGACTATCAAGAATTGAGAAAAGCAGCTGACAAACCTCTACGCTTTAATGTGGGAAATACTTCTCATGTTGTAGTTAATTACTCTCCTGAACTATTAGAAGATATTTTAGTTAACTCGCAAAATCTAACACATATTGATAAATTACAATTATTGCAAGATTTACGTCTCCTTGCTGATAGTGGTTTAACTTCTTATTCCAAGGTTATTCCATTATTAAAAGAATTTTCAAATAGTGATTCAGCTATTGTTAATGAAACTTTATATAGCATTGTTAATAATTTGAAATTCTTTGTTACTCCATATTCCACTGATGAAACAAACTTAAAGAAATTTGTTAATACTTTAAGTGCTGACCAAGTTCAACGATTATCTTGGTTACCAAAGAATACTGATAGCAATGACGATCAACTAGTTCGTCCACTTGTTTTGAACGCTGCTTTATATGCTGAAAATCCTTCTGCAGAATCTGAAGCACATGAAATCTTTACTCAAAATCAAGATAAATTATTAAGTTTGTCTTCTGATATTCGTGCTCTTGTATTACAAAATGAAGTTAAAAATTATAACTCTTCCCAATTATTTGAATCCTTACTAGAAGATTATCGTAAAACTAGTGATAGTTCATATAAGCAAGACATCTTGTTCGCATTAACTTCAACAAAAAATGCTGACCAAATTCAACAAATTGTATCTTATTTCGAAGATGCAGATACCATCAAGCCTCAAGATTTGCGCACTTGGTACTTCAGAACTCTTTCAAACAATCTAGGCGAACAAGCAGCTTGGGATTGGATTCGCAACGAATGGCAATGGCTTGAAGATACAGTTGGTGGTGATATGGAATTTACATCTTATATCACAGTTACTGCACGTGCATTGCATACCGAATCACGATTAGTTGAATTCAAAAAGTTCTTTGAACCTAAACTTAATACTCCAGGTTTAACACGTGAAATTATCATGGATACTAAAGTTATCGAAAGTCGTGTTGCTATGATTGAACGTGAAAGAGATCATGTAAATGCTGCTATTTCAAATATCCTTGATTAAATATATATAATAAGAAAAGGGCTAGGAAAAAGATTTTCCTAGCCCTTTTTTCTAACTCTTATTTTGTGTTAATGTTAATGCATAATGTTTATAACATTGTACATTGACATTTAACATATGTATTTAACTTTTATATTTAACATATATCCCTATTGCGATAAAAATTGGTCCAAAAAAAATAAATAATATACTCATAATCACACTTTTAGCTACACTATATAGCCATTCCGACATATTATCATGCGACATTGTATCTACACTCGTATATTCGTATGGATTTGTGTAGACTCCATTTGATGTCCATTTTCTATCTTTATGATTTTGCGCAAGATCCTGATGATGTAAATCTAACGCTTTCTGCTTATAAGAAACTACTGGTTCACCATCGGATATAAACCAACTTTGGTGTTTCAATCTAAAGAATGGGAGAATAGCTGTGGTAATAAAAAAATACATATGTTGCATTTCAAATGTATACTTCGTCGGGTGAAAAGTAATATCCTCTTTATAAATAAATATTAGAGTTAGACAAATTATACCCACTAGCAAATACCTTATTAACTTTAATATCAGCCATACATTTTTCATCGTTACTTTCCCTCCATTCAAGATTATCTTTTAACGCCACATATTAATAATTTTCTTTATTATACACTTTATATAAATGTTGTCTACATAATATTATCCTATTAACATTATATAAATACATTATTCATTATATATAATCTATTTACATTTAACACTATATACAAAAACAGAGGATAGTATCAAACTATCCTCTGTTTCACCATTACTTTTTACTTAGTGATGTAAGATAATCTTTTTGTTCCAAAATATTCAAGATGCGATTAAATCTTTGCCTGTCACTATCGCTTAACTTTTCAATTCTTTCACTCAACAGATTCCCTACAACTTCTTTTTGGGTTGATCCAATCCCTATATTATTTAAAGCTGTTATTTGATTTCTAATATGATTATCTACACGAACATTAGCAGGAAAGGTTACTGTATTTTCATCAGTAACTACATCGCCACGTTCAACCTGATTTTCAACTTTTACTGGTCCACTATGAACTAATTTATTTTGTCCACTTTTTTTAGAATGATTAAGTAATCCACCAGCCATTATTCTTCACCTAACCTTTCTAAAATTTCATTAGCAACTCCCTTGAAAGCTGCATGTGTTTTCTTATCCCACGAATCACTTGGATTATCGGTAATTCCTGTCATATCCATTCTCTTAACACGTTCCATTTGCATAATTTTTGCATTAAAGATATTTTCATCACCAAATTCTTCTGAAGCAGCGTCCAAAATTTCTTTATCTACGCTAGCACTTCTTTTTGATAAGAAAGGCAAAATTCCTAAAATATCAACTTTAGAATCATATGCATCAACAATACTATTTTGTAAATACTCAATCAAAACTTCTGCACCTTGCAACGAACGTTCTTGAGTTTGAAGAACTACAATAATTTGATCACATGCATAGAAAGCCGTATCGTTTGGTAATGAAATTGTTGGTGGAACATCTATGAAGATAAAGTCGTATTTATCACGTAATGAATCAACTTTCTTTTTGAAGAAACCAATACGTTCTTTTTCATCCATAAAGTTTCTTTCCAAAAAACGACTATACATACTAAAGTCAACAGCGTTTGGAATAAGGTATAAGTTGTCTTCAATTTCAATCGTTATTGAATCTAAACTTTCTTCTCTATTCAAAGCGGTCATTAATGATGATTCAATAGTTGCAACTTTATCTTTATTTTGATACTTAGTTTTTAAAAATAGGGCAGTAATATTAGCCTGAGGGTCAAAGTCTATAACTAGACACTTTTTACCCATTTTTGCTAAGTTGTAACTTACTAATGCAGTAGCGCTAGTTTTTCCAACGCCACCTTTAAAATTTAAAAATGATAATACTGTGGCAGTCATTTTTTAACCTACCTTTCTACATTTACACATTTATACATTTGCACATTTGTACATTATCTATAGTTAGTTTACCACAATCTCCTACAATGTGTTAATTCTTTTTGTTTAATTATAACATTGTGTTAATACATTATATATTAATATAATGTTAATTTGTTATATTAATGTTTTATGTATTTATATTATATATAATGTATTTAATAAATGTTATATTCTTCTTGTATAAGTTTGGATAGTTATTGCGCTTGGGTAAGCTAAACCAATATACATCTTTTTTGTTGTAGTCTCTACAAAGATGTATATTGGTTTTTTTATTACTATTCAGAAAGGAGGATACCATGAAAATTTTTAAAGTTATTAATAATAATATTGTCATTACTCTCGATCAAAATAATCAAGAAATTATTTTGATGGGTAGAGGATTAGGTTTCAAACAACGACCTGGAAATAATATCGATGAAAATTTAATTGAAAAACGTTTTTCTCTTAGTTCATCAGATAATGAGGAATCTTCAGTCTCACAATTATTATCCAATATTTCTTTAGAAGATATTAGGGTTGCCACCCAGATTTTAAATTATGCCGAAGATATCTTTAATACCAAAGTTAGTGACTCAAAAGTTATTGCTCTTAGTGACCATATCCATAAACTTTAGGTTTCTTAGTAATTGGACCTTTAGCTACTTTCGGTTCTAACTTAGTTGATTCTGCTATCTTAGCTGTTAGAAACTTTTCTCCACTAGTAGCAGGATCTTTAGTAGCTGGTTTTTGGCAAGTTTTAGTCGTGTTCGGTTTACACTGGGGAATTATTCCTATTTACTTTAATAATATTGTCACAAATGGTTTTGACAATGTTATGATGCCATATTACTGTACAACTTTCGTTACTTCTACAGTTTTAATTGCTATGTTATTGAAAAACAAGGATAAATCCTTTAGAAAAGTTGCTATACCTGCAACAATCTCAAGTTTACTAGGTATTACTGAACCAGCAGTTTATGGTGTTTTAATTCCTAAGAAGAAACCTTTACTAATTAGCTGTATAGTTTCAGCAATCGTTAGGGGATTCTACGGTTTCTTTAATCTACGTAAATTTGCTATGGGTGGAATGGGATTCTTCGAACTACCAGGTATGATTGATCCTAAAACACATAGTATGAATAATGTTTACATCGCTTTAATTGGAATTGTATTGTCATTTGTTTTAGGTTTCATCGCTACTATGATTTTTTGGAAAGAAGATTCTTCTAAAGATAAAGTTGAAACTGGTCAAAATGATGAAGAAAAAAATGTTAGTCAAGAATTAATTCAAACTCCACTAGAAGGAAAAGTTTTGCCTCTATCAGAAGTAAAAGATGAAGTTTTTTCTAAAGGATATATTGGAAAAGGAATTGCTATCGAACCAACTAAAGGAGAAGTAATTTCACCTGTCAATGGAACAATTACAACTTTCTTTCCAACAGGCCATGCAATCGGGATAACTTCTGATTCAGGCGTCGAAATTTTAATTCATGTTGGCATGGATACTGTTAATCTAGAAGGAAAACACTTTAAACCCTTAGTAAAAAAAGGGGATAAGGTTACAGTAGGACAAAAATTATTGAATTTTGATCTTGAAGAAATTAAAAAAGAAGGGTATTCAGTTATCACACCTGTTGTTATAACTAATTCAGCTCAATATAAAGATGTCGTTACTGTTAGTGACAATGGAAAAAATTTATTATCAGTTTTAGTTTAATGAGGTGTCATCAATGAAAGAATTTCCGAAAAATTTTTTATGGGGCGGGGCAACCTCCGCTAATCAATACGAAGGTGCATATTTAGAAGATAGGAAGGGACTTTCTAATGTTGATCTAATTCCTAGTGGTTCGCAACGTTTAGATGTTGCAAGAGGGGAGTTAGACCCTAAATTATTACCAGATACAGCTAAATTTCCTGCACGTTCTGCTGTCGATGGTTACCATCATTTTAAAGAAGACATAGCTTTTATGGCAAAGATGAATTTTAAAGTATATCGTTTTTCAATCAGCTGGAGTCGTATATTCCCTAATGGTGATGATGAACAACCAAATATGGCAGGCTTAAAGTATTACGAACAAGTAATTGATGAATGCTTGAAGTACGATATTGAACCCTTAATTACTATTAATCACTTCGATGTCCCACATAATCTAATTGTTAAGTATGATTCTTGGCGTAACCGAAAACTTATCGACTTTTATCTGAGACTATGTGAAACCTTATTTACGCATTTTAAAGGTAAGGTACACTATTGGCTTACTTTTAATGAAATTAATATAATTCTGCATCTTCCTTATTTAGCAGCAGGTCTAACTTTTAAGGAACATGAAGATAAACTCCATGTTAGTTATCAAGCCGCTCATCATCAATTAATCGCAAGTGCTAAAGCTGTACTATTAGGTCATAGGATTGATCCTTCAAATCAAATAGGTAGTATGTTAGCTGCAGGATGTATTTATCCTAACACTTGCAATCCTATTGACGCATGGGACAGTCTGACTGAACAACGTAAAAATTACTTTTTCTCTGATGTTCAAGTTCGTGGGGCTTATCCTAACTATGCTCTAAAATATTTTAAAAAGATACATTTTGAGTTATCCAAAGATACTGATGATCTAACAATATTAAAGCAAGGTACAGTAGACTTTGTATCGTTTTCTTACTACAATAGCCGTGTTATTGGAAAGGCTGATCAAGATCAAACAGCTGGAAACCTATTTGCTTCTTTAAAGAATCCATACTTAAAAACAAGTGAGTGGGGCTGGCAAATAGATCCACTTGGTTTTCGTATTACTTTAAATGAACTCTACGATCGTTACCAAAAACCATTATTCGTTGTAGAAAATGGTCTTGGTGCAAAAGATACTTTATCAGCTAAAAATAAAGTCAATGATACTTACAGAATTAATTATCTTCACGACCACATCCAAGCATTGAAAGACGCAGTCACTGAAGATGGGGTTGAAGTATTAGGATATACAAGTTGGGGTTGCATAGATCTAATCAGTGCTAGTTCCGGCGAAATTTCCAAACGCTATGGCTTAATTTATGTTAATTTAGCTGAAGATGGTTCAGGTGATTATCAGCGTTTTGCCAAAGATTCAGCTAAATGGTACGCTAATGTTATTAATTCTAATGGTCAAAAGCTGGATTAATTTAATCTAAAAACTACTTGTAAGAATCTGTATTATTACAGGTTCTTTTTTTAGAAACTCAACAATAAGTTTAATTCTATTTCATCATCTTCAGTTAATTCATAGTTATCTATCAAATATTGTTTTACTGCATTTGCCATAAAATTGCGCAAGTAAACGTAAATGAACTTAGCTTTATTCTGTATTTTTTCTTTACCCTTATAAACTATTTCAGCAATTTGAAGTAACGCTGACTCTAAGCCTCTTTTCAATAAATCATTGGATTCAAAACGAGTGGCTTCTTGACTGGCAGGATTATATAACCATCTAGCATCAGATAATAATTTCTTTGTTACTTGACTTTTAGCTTTAAAAATAGTGTCACTAAACCATTTTAATTTTGTATATGAATTATTTGCTAATACTTTCAATCTAGAAACTACAGGAAGACTAAATGTATCTTTAAGTCTTGTAATAATTGAATCTAAAGATAGATCATTTAAAACATCTTTTTCGGATTTTTTAGATGTAATCGGAGTATTACTCTGATTTTGTGGTACTGATTCATTTGATTCTCTTGATAATAATAATTTGGTTTGATTATTGTTAGATTGATTTATAGGCAATTTTTGCGACTTCGTACTAGCAGAATTTGCAGGAATGGATTTAATAGGCTTTTCAAAGTCAAAATTGGCCCAAGGCAAAACAAGATCTGTTTCAGCCGGAGTTGTTTCTGGTGTATTTACATAGATCTTAAAATTCTTAAGACCATGACGAACAACACTTATTAGGCCACAGTCAATAAGTTGAGAGCGTAAAGTAGAGATTTTTCTTACAGACATACGAAGGATTTTTGCAGCTTCGTCATTAGAAAAATATATAAAAATACCTTCTGAATCTGTAAAAGTGTCATTACCGGTTTGAGAATGAAAAGCAGATACTTCTTTTCTTTGAGAATATAGTGAATATAAAACCATAGCATCGCAACTTAATTCTTGATACTTAGGATTGTTGAATAAATCAGTGTTTATTGGTAAAAATGCACGAGATGTAAGACTTTTCATTGTGTAAACTTCCTTCCATAAAAAATATTTGAAGTACACACAAGACTAAAAATGATGAAAAAAAGACATAATAATGCTATAATTAGAAACATAGATAGCGAAAAATGAGTATAAAAAACTCAAGTTAATTTTGGTGGTGCTTAATTAACTTTTATAAAGAGCTATCGTAAGTTTGATATTAATTATTTGTTCTTAGTCTTGGTGGTACTTGACTGAGATTTTACTGTATGCTGGTCACATACAGTTTCTAAGCTCCTTACTTTGGTCGGTAGGGGCTTTTTTATTTAGTCATCCAATAATGAAATTTGACGTGGTTCGTCAAGATTTCTTAAAATACGTTTTCCAATATTAAAACGGTAAGCTATAATTCGATGAGCTTTACCTTTTTCATCTTGTACAGGTGTAATTTCAAAAACAGTAAAATACTCCTGTAGGATTTTACTAACTTTTGTTAAAATTAATCTATTGATATCCGTTGGTCGATAAGATTTAGGAATAGAGAAAAGTTCTTTAAAATCCTTTAATACAACATCAAAGACTTCATTTTCGTGTTCTCTAGCTAAACGAAAAGCTGTTTTCGCATATTTAGATTTGATAGAAGTAAATTCTTCAATGTCAAAGTTAGTTACGAATCCTTTGGCTAAATCATTAACGATATAGCGAAAATCTTCGTTAACAGCAACAGTTAGAGTTTGCTGATCCCCATCTATTTGAAAAGTTGGGAATAGGGTAAACTTAATAATTTGTTGTTGGTTATGGATTCGAACATTTAAAGAGGCTAGTTTTGTTGTCATATTATCAAGAGACTTGATTAACTCTTTGTTTGAAGTCTTCTGAAAACTTGCTAATTCACGAATTTGAGTAAAAGATAATTTAGTCTTTCTTTCACTAGTTTCTTTAACCTGACTTAGGATAGCGAAGAAAATATTCTGTTCACTTTCATTCATAAACCCAATAGGAATACGGTTTAATTCATTATCGTAACGAACTTCCTTGGTATTAGGGAAGGCTGTTACAATTTCCTGTTGGACAACAGGTTCTTTAGACATACAAACACCTCACAATATACAAGATATAACTAAGAATTATCATAGAAACATCTATAAATTATCATTATGTTTATTATAATCATATAGAATTAATAATTACAATATAATTGAATGAATTTATAGACCATTCTTACACAGCGAAAAAATAGATATTCATTACAGACTATTTTTACACCTCGACATAAACAAATCCCGTTCTTATGCACTTTTTACATAGATAAAGCCTGTAATTATGCGAATTACAAGAAATATAATAACAGTGAGAAAAGAGTATTTATAGTATATAATTGATAATTTTATTAAAATTGAAGAATCTTGATATGTCAAGGCTTACACGCGCAATTTAAGGCCTTTTTTGCAACAATATAATGTTCGAAGTGTAAGAATAGTCTACAAATTTTTGGAAGTGTAAAAATAGTCTTTTAAAATAAAAGAAAAAGGGGAATAAGATATTTTTCCACTCCGAAATGGCCATATTGACCACTTCGAAGTGTAAGAATAGTCTAAATAGAGATAAAAAAAGAAGTTGGAATATAAGGAAATACAAGGAAAAGGGACAGAATCTATTCGGAGTGTAAGAATAGTCTGTATAAAAAAGACTATTTTTACACCTCGAGCACAATTAAATTTTGGAAGTGTAAAAATAGTATCAAAAACACATAACATTATACATTGTGGTAATGTTATGTGTTTTTTACATTATATATATCTATAATGTTTGTGGATTGAATATTTATTTTTATAGACTAACCTTACACTCTGAAATTTATTATATATAATAGGAAGAGATATGTTTATTTAAATTAAAGAGGGGATAATATGACTGCTGAAAATATTATTTCGATGCTGAAAGAAATATCAGATAATGGAACTAAGAAATACCCTGTCACTGATTTTGGTGGAGTATTTATTTTTAGACTAACTTTTTTTGATAAAATTCCTAATGATGTAGCAAATAAGCTTATTAAGCTTAATTTACCGGATGAAGTAATTGAATTACTAAGTTGTACTAATGGATTAAATTTATTCGAAGATGAGTTCCAAGGTATGGAATTAGGTGGACCTGTTTGTAAAATTTATTCTGGACAGGAAATCCTAAACAGATATCAAGAATCAATAGATAAAGACTTAATTCCTATACTACTTTTCCGCGATTATGGTGAAATGTGTATCAATATTAAACGCTATAAGCAAAAAAAAGATTATTTAACTTACCCAGGCATGGAAATGGATAAGTGTTTTAAATATACTTTTCTAAAATGGTTAGAGATGTTTATTGTAGCGAATGGCAATGCTTTTTGGGAATGGAATTTTTAATAAATAGCCTGAAAGTTTATCGAACTTTTGGGCTATTTATTTTTCTTCTTTTCCTGATAGTAAGATAAAGGAATTCCTATTAGGGCAGATATTACCGCAACAATAAAAATCCAGGCGTGTCCGGTTTTTAAATAGTATGATGTGGAAATGGTAGCTGCTACTAGGATACCAGCAATTGTTCTAATCCAAAAATATGTCATGTAACATCCTCCTTTTAAATAACGAATCAAAATTAATTTTTAACTATCTATATTATAACAAGAAGTTAAATATGAAAAAGTAAACAAAAAAGTTTATAATGACAAAGAAAGCCATATTAAGAGTCGAAAGAATAATCAAATGATTACATAAAAAAACGAAGAAAGGGTGTGAGCAGAATGACATTACAAATCATAGATAGAGGAAAAAATAAATTATATTCAGATGGAGATTTCTGGGAATTAAGTAGGAAAGGAGAGAATAATTGTTTTTACGGAGTAAGTTTTGTTTCATCTATAAAATTTATTGAAGAAAATTTATTACCATTTTATCAAGATATAGAGCTAATTCTAGGATTATCAGATAATGGTAATAATTCGATTGGACAAAGAATGCAGGAGTTAATGGATAAGCGTGTTTTGTGGGTAAATTATGTTGAGAATAATTTGGAAAGTGAGTTCGCCAAAAGAATATTAGACGGCTCTTTAAGATTGCGATTTACTAAAGATAATTTGATCCATTCTAAAATTTATTTGATGGAAAATAAAGAACAGAATACTTATCAATGTTTCACGGGTTCAATGAATTTAACTGAAACTGCAGTGTCAAAGAACTTTGAACAATTGATATGGGATTATGGAAGTAAGAACGATGATTTATATCAATTATATAAGCAAATGTATGATGATATAAAGAAAAATTCTGCTACATATCTAGATTCAAAACGTTTAAAAGGTTTTCTTGTAAAAGACAATTCAAAACAAACCCAGCTTAATGTGTATACTGATTCTGTCAATATGTTAAGTAATTCTACCGATGCAGATGAAAAGGTGAACTTTCCTTCTGATGAAGTAAAAGTATATTTGAATGATAAAACTAAGGAAATTCAAAACGGTAATTTAGGTAAAAAGGAAGCTGTAACTGTTAATCAAACAATCAAGTTATTTACAGAGTTAGGTAATCTGAGAAAAGAAAAGACTTTGAAGAAAGCTACTAGTGAAATTTTAAATTTAAATCAAATTATCGAGTATCAAGAAAATTCAAAAAAATCATCTAAGAAAAAAAGTGATGTAGATTATTTTCCTAAACCAGCTTTAATTTGGAATAATGAATTTGAAAAATTATTTACTGCACCCAAAGTAGGCGAGGGTGGGCAAGCTTTAAAACAAGTTTCATTGAGTGATGAAGAATTAAAAGAAAAATTACAATTATTC
>JAFEHB010001160.1_pt1 | contig 11918 bp, 7 predicted proteins | sample 9267121 | NCBI WGS metagenome assembly JAFEHB01 (sample SAMN17103336, study PRJNA684904) | human gut metagenome | isolation source: diarrhea sample from child under the age of five | host: Homo sapiens | place: South Africa: Mafikeng, Mafikeng Provincial Hospital | collected 2019-09 | reverse complement strand
GAGGAAGTAAGTCGCGAGAAGCCAATTACCATTGACTACTCAGAGGCAAACGGCATCGAGTTCAAGAATCTCTAAAAAAGTAGTTTTTTATCATTTATATGAGAAAGGTTCCGTCGGGGAGTAACATTCCCGTCGGGACCTTTTTTATGGATGCATTCCCCAACTTTTTGGGGAATATTTCCACAGAGTTTTCTCAAAAAAAGTAACAAAAGATTAGTCTATATATTTTATTTTTTCTGTTCTTTAAGTAAATCACGAATCTCAGATAAGAGTTTCTCTTCCTGACTTGGTTCTGAAACCTAGCTGCTACAACACCCATATTCTGCGTTATGGCAGCCAGAAAGAATGCAAAAATCTTTTTAAAATCCCCTACCAACTTTCACAAGCTGGCAGGGGATAAGTATAAGTAAATGATGTAAGCTTATCGTACCGCTGTACTAAGCTTCAATTTAAACTATAAATTTATCATGCAGATTAAACCCTTTAACCTGCATCCTTAAGAATGAAGGGGGCATATTCACATACACCCTCAATCAACATTATATATTTTTAGGAGTATTTTCGCATCAATCACACTTAATACAAAAATACCAAACTATTAGCATTCGTATAGTCAGCATTTATTCCCTAACAGGACGGATTGAGTTTCCGTAATACCTACTGGTATAGTTCAGCTTTCTAACACCAGATTCGCCGAACCACAGGAAATACGGGGCTGACGGATCATAAAAATCAGCCGTCCTATAATATCCAATACTATTAACGTTTCGCAGTTTTACAGCATTACCATCTAGGTCATAAACTCCTGCAGCCTTGAACACGATGGTTTTGGTTTTTGAAGCGTCCGTATAAAAATGCTTTTCAGCAAATTCACGGTTCCATGTACTGTTTTCCTGTGAAAATCCAGTAAAGGCATCGCCCTCAGGAATCTTAAACCCTACCGGACACGGATCATAGATAGTCTTCACCACGGGAGTATTTGTACCTGGGCTACCGTTGTTGATACTCCAAAGATTTAAATATTTATTCTCGTTTGACAAAGCGAACGTATTTGGATTGAGTATGCAATTCTTGATGAGATTATCTCCAGAGCCGAGATTCTTCACTGCTGGATATGCAGTAGAAGAGACTCCATCCTTGTTATACCATGTTTTGATAGCGTTGGTTCCATCAGAAGGTTGGAACGGGTCTTTTCTTCCATATTGATAGTAAGGACTGTAGCCAGGTTGAAATCTGGCGGGAAGTTGTCTTATTGTCATTATCTTGCTTTCTCCTCCTGCCGTAAACTTCACCAGACAGCTACGTTCGTGATAATAATAGATGCCACCGCCGCACCAACCGAGATTCAGTGGCGATACATTGAATTTCTTGCCTTTTGCATTGGTTATTTCTGTTGTCTTGTTGAGGTCATCGGGAGTTACCCATATATGCCAAGACATAGAATCGTACCTTCAGGGCGCTTGACGGCTATTACAGCATTGCCCGGCAGAATTGTGCTTTTGCCCACCTTAAACGAAACGTAACCGCCATTCATACCTTTATCAACATACCGTATGTCTGTTATCAGATTCTTTGCGTCCTGCCATACCAGCTCTGCACTCTTGATGTTGCAGTTGGCGTTGTTGGTGATATATGGGTCGGTAATCGGTCCGAAATGGTTGTAGAGGGTGTTCAGCACAGTTCCCGTTGCTGTGGTCTTGTACGCCGAAGTGTTGGTGGCTCCGTTCTTAATGGCATTACCATATACCATAGGGAAGGAGTAATAACCTGGAGCATTCACCACATAGCAGTTGGCTGTGTTCTCCACCTTTGCTCCACCATTTGTCTGATTGGCAAGGTTGTACGGATGGGCAGCACTGCCCTTTGGAGTCGCTTTCTTTAAGGCATCGATATCTGGAGCGGTGATGTTACATTCTCCTTTTGCAACGGTAGCCGTACCTGTATCTTCTCCTCCACCTGGTCCTGAAGTAGTGAATTGTGTCAGCCAACTAGGCTTGGTGTCTGTCCAGGTGTTGCCACCATCTGTAGAGAATTGCGTGGTCCATGGAGCTGGCTTATTAGTAAAATGACTATTCGTTCGGATACTTTTTACATAGAAATAGTGCCTACCTCCCGTATAATCGAAATCCTCAATACCTGAAACATCGAGCGTATATGTCCAGTTGATAGAGCTTGTCGAAATCTTATAGTTCACTGTCTTACCCATAGGCCATACCTGTCCTCCGATTTTTGCTCTTAACGTATAATAGAAATCAGGTTCATTTCTAAAAGTCACTACAAGTTCTGCATCTTTCGGCAACGTCTGCGGAACCATCATAAAGGTCTGCTCATCGGTAGTGATAGCTTCACCTGGTGTCCCTGTTGTTTCCTTGTTCAGAGCTTGTTCATACATGATTGGGGCAGATTGGTTGCTCCATAGTTGCGTACCTAAGTTATATGTTCCCTTAGAATATGCGTTAGTTATTCGGATGGTAGCTACTTCACCTTTAGCCATGTCGTCACCACATATAAAGCGCACAGCGGTTAGGGCGTGGTTGAAGGTTAGGGGCAAGCTGCTGTAAGCATTGCTCTTGACTTCGCCACTTTGAGCTACGAACAGGTCTTTCTGTTGTGCTACGTTTTCCGGAATGGTGATGTCGATAAGGGGCGAGCCTACCTTGTTCTTTTCCGAAAACTTATAGTTGGCATCGCCCTTCGGCGCATAGGCAAAGAACTTCATTTTGCTTTCTCCCCCTGGCCAGTAATATGGATAGTCAAGATTGTATGTTTCACCAGCCTTTGTGGCAGTAAGGTCGTAGAAGTAGAGAGGCATACTCTCAGTCTCGCTCCACGTATCGTTGTATAAGTATGCCGACACGCCGAACTTGTCAAACATTGCATTGGCAGTTATTGGAGCTGCGCGAGTAATGGTCTTGCTGCCAGAGCCAGGGGATGCGATGCTGTCTGTATAATACGTGTGCAGATAAAGGGGGCGCGAATATCCCTCCAAAGCTGTCACCGTACTTTGCGGAACATCTGGCCCAGATACAGAACGAGTACCCTGATTCCATGAAGAACTTACAGTTGGTGTGAATGTCAACTGTCTTGAAGACGCTGATGATGCCAGGTCGTCTGCGCACGAGCACAACAATATGCTGCCCGATAGAAGCGCAAAAAGCAGGGAGCGCATCATTGTGCCTCTTCTTGAATGTAGTGTATGATATTGTCTTTTCATATCGTTATTTCTCTCTGACTGGTCTAACTGCCATACCGTAGCTGCGGATTCCTATATCGTATGTAGTTATAATGTCTTTATGGAAATGAAAACTTCCTGCATTTGCTTCGGGCGCAGTAATATATGGATTCTTGCCCAAACCTGCTAACCAATATCCTCCATAATTAGCTAGCCCCTCCTGTACTTCAAAAATACTCCACCAACGGTATCCACAAGCAGGGAAGAAGACGGTTCCTCCCGACGTATCATGTTCGCCGACTGCAGGCATCCTATTGCAATAGAACTCCCAGCCATGCTTTTCAGCATATATGTCTTTCGACTTATATGACGTGTTATACTTGCTGAAATCTTTTTCGCCATAAGTGTTGTCAAATTTAAATCCAGTGAACGCACTGTTAGCCGGCATGCAATAGCCTACGGGCGACGGGTCGTAAACGGTCTTTACCACATTTTCGTCACTCTCAAAGATGCCTCCTATATTGGCACTCCAGAGATTGTAATAAGTCTTGTTGCACCAGTCTGAAGTTCCTCCATAGTAGTAATGGTAAGGCTCCTGAATGGATTCGCCGATAGAAATCGGTGATGTCCAAGTCTTCTTTTCCAGTTCGCCTTGATACTTGTCCGAATAGTACTTCTTGTTCACGGGCTTACCAGTTGTATAGTCTACTGGAAGTATCGGATCTTTGCGTCCCCACTGATAGTAAGTACAGTTGCCTGGAATTACATAGGTATGAGCCAGCTGCTTCAGGTCTACCAGCTTTGTCGCGCCGGTTCCTTCCTGCGTGAATCTTACCTTTACGTCGCGCTGGCCATATTGCCATGTTACGCCGTCGCACCATCCAATATTCACGGGCATAACGGTGTACTTCACATTATTGTTGTTGGTAATCACCTTGTCGTCCTCGCCCAACTTATAGTCAGTAACCCAGATGTGCCAGCTCCACAATATGGTAGGCCTATTCTTATGATTGTCGATGATGGCTATAAGTGCATTGCCTTGGTGCATCTTGTTCTGATTGATTTTAAACTGCAGATAGAAACCGTTTTGCTTGCTACCCGTCAGTTGCAGATTGCTAAGCAATCCCTCTACATCCTGCCATACAATCTCGCATTTCTGTTCGTTGCCGTAAGCGTTGGCACGGTCAATCCATGGGTCGGTTATGGCGGTGTCGTCATACTTAACAAATTGGCTTAACCAACGACTTCCTGATTTTGTTGATGTAAATGCGCTCTTGTTTGTCGCTCCGTTCTTGATGGCATTGCCGTACACACACGGCAGCTTATATGTGCCAGGTGCGTTGATGACGTAGCAGTTGGCGGTGTTCATCTTTGTCTTGCCACCTTTGGTAGATAGGTCGTACACTCCGCTAATCGGTGCAACCTTCTTCAGAGCATCGTTGTGCGGATCAATTACGCGGTATTGCTGAGGCTCGGCAGTTGCATTGAATGTTTCGTTTTCTCCGCCATTGCCACTGGTGTTGAATGATGTAATCCACGACGGACGTGTGATAACATCGTAACCGCCCGTACCGTTTTCTTTAACGAACTCGGCAGTCCACTTGCTGTTTACAATCTTGGTAGGGTCGCCTACACGAGTCACCTTGACATAGCTGCTCACGGTATTGTCCATAGAGCCGCCCTTGTATGTAAAGTCTTTGATATTGACATCAAATACTGGTTCCACCACGATGCTCGTTGTGGAAATCTTATATGTAATGGTCTTGCCCATCGGCCAGGTGCTACCTGCAATGGACGATGTGAGTTTTCTCGGGGTATTAGTCAGAGCATCGGTAAAGTCCACTTCTATAGTAGCTCCTTCAGGCAGCTGCTGCGGAATCATCATAAAGGTCTGATTGCCCTGGGTGATGAGTTGTTCTGCTGTGCCGCTAATGTCAGCATCCAGCTCCAGAGCGTAGTCAGTCTTGCCTTCGTAGCCTGTCCATTTGTCTGCGCCAAATGTATGTGTCGCTTTGCCATAAACGTTTTTAATTCTGATAGCAGTTACCTTACCGGGCAACATCTTGTCGCCAGCAGCAAAACGTACGGCAGTGAGCGGATGGTAGAAATTCAAAGGCGCAGCGTCTCTTGTTTCACCAGTCATTGCCTCTGTGGCAGTGGCAAGCAAGTCTTTTTGCTCTTCTACCTTAGTCGGTACAGTGTATGTGAAGGATGGTATGCCAGCCTTGCTCTTGTCTGTCAAGGTAAGCCCATCGGTATTGTATGGCGCATAAGCGAAGAAACGCACGTTTTGCTTAGCTCCAGGCCAGAAGTAATTGGTAGTCCAGTTTGACTCCTTGGTTACTTCCTCATTATACATATAGTCAGGATAGCAGGCATCTTCTTTCCATTCACCTGTATATACCGACGTCATTACTCCGAAAGAATCATAGAAAGAGTCAGTTCCCACCTGCGCTCCTCTGGTAGTGTTCCCGTCAGACGCAAAATGCTTTTCGTCGATTTCGTCAGAGCAATAGACATGCAGGTACAGCAAATCTTTGCTGCTTTTGTCACATAAAGCCAGTACGGCAGTATTATATTCCTTGCCTCCCGAGGCATCTGCAGAGCGAGTCTTACCAGCGTTGCTCCAATTAGATTCAGACAGGGCAAAGCGCATATTGTTGCCGCTATGAAAATATCCAGCAAGGTCGTCTGAGCAAGATACAAACGCGAATGCTGTCAGAAAGCTTGCTGCTATTGACATCCATGCTGTAAACGATAAAGGAGATTTCTTCATAATTGTATTTAAATTGTGGTCTAACGGAAAGAGAAGAGAATGTATAGGAGGAGAGCATGCTGCTTGTTTGTTTTAACACACTCTCCTCTTTTCTTATATTGCAATTTACAGCCTATTCATTCTGAATTTAGAATGAATAGGAGTCTATTACATTACAACAGGCTGATCTGCAGGAGCCCAAGGAGTTACTGTAACTGTGAACTTGATAGGCTTGCCAAGAATGTCCTCACCTGGCTTGAATGGATCAGTAGGATCAGTAGGTTCTGGTTTCTCAGGATCTACCTTGCCAGCACCTGCAGAGAAGTCAAGTGTATAAACATACTTCTTACCAGCCTCCCAGTTTGTGCCGATAGCAACAGCAGCCCAATCGTAATTTCCCTTAGCAGGATATACACGTGCGCCATCCTTTGTAGTAATCTGAATCTTCAAAGCAATGTAAGCACCATTATTGGCGTTCTTCTTGTCTGTTTCAGGTGTCCATGCTGTGAGCTGCTGTGGAAGAAGAATAGCGTTGTCGTTAGCTGTACTCATCATAGTTGCAGCATCTGCAGTAAGAGTTTTTTCGGAGTATTCTACTGCATAGTTTGATTTCTCTGTAGTAGTTAAAGCCCAAGAAGAAGTTGTACCCATTGTGAATGTACCCTTTGAAACTGGCTTTCCGATACGTACACCTACAACCTTGTAAACATAACCAGTGTTGGTGTTCTTAGCCTTGATCTCAATCTGAGAGAGCTGGTGAGCGAATGTCAACGCTACGCCAGACTCCTCATTAGCAGCTCTGGTTCCAGAAGCTGTAGCGGTTACGAAGTCCTTCTGATCTGCGATTTTTTTAGCAGGCGAGAAGTCGGCAAAGGTCTTAGTATCCTTGTTGATAGTTACAGTTGCGCCAAGATCAGTCTCAGACGGAGAGTAAGCGAAGAAATTCAAAGTACCTGCTGGCCAGTAATAAAGTGGTGAAGATGTGAAGAACGCACCATCCTTTGTGAACTCCTGCTTTGAGAAGTAGTTGGCATTGTTACCATCAATTGCAGTCACCCAGAACTTTGTGATGTTGTCAGTTGTAGTTTCTGAGCCACGTGTACCTACCGAGGTACGGAAGTCTATTGCTCTACCGGTGTTGGTAGAAACAACATCGTCACTTGAACATGAAGCAATGAGCATAGCTGCCATTGCCATAAAAATAAATTGCTTTTTCATAATGTAAATAAATTAATTGATTTAAAAATAAAAAAATTAAATATTAGTATTAAACTTTAGCATTTCTATTTGATGATTACATTTTGATATCAACATCCACTGTCTGCCATTCCTTTACCGTAGGCTTAAAACCACCACCGTTTACGATAGGCTTAGGCAATGGAAGACCGTCGAGCACGATGTGAACATTGCGTGGATCAGGAGCACTGTGTATCTGGTCGGTCACGTCGTAGGTATAATACCATTTACTATCGTCGGCAAGTACCGCATACACCGTCAGTTTATGCGTTCGATTGGCAGTCGGACTGTAGCCGAAGGTACGTGTAGTCCCAGTGACAGTGGATGCCTCCTGATGCATCGACCCATCGAAAGGTATAGTCACAACATCCTCTGTCACCTTATTAATATATGGCAGGAAACCGCCAGCCAGAGTTGATATGGAGAAGCTTACGCCCGAGGTGTACTTTAGGTTCTTTACATTGCGTATCTCCACATCGTAGTTGCATACCACCTGTCCAGGATAGAAGGTAATGGTCTGCGACACATCCGTAAGCTTGAGCACGATTTTCTCTTTCGAATTATCTGTCCACATCATATCAGGAGCCGAAGCAACGTCCTCATGCTCTGTTCCGTCAGCTCTTGGAGCATCAGCCGCCCTCACTCCCAGCGAAGACAATCCAGCCATAAGCGTTGTTGGTCGGGAGAACAACTCGAAGGTTTGTGGAGTAGCTGTATTACGTGTGAATATATCCTTGGTGTCGCTGTTAAAACACAGAGCTTCGTATTCACCAATCGGCACTCTCACCACGCCACCCTCACGGTTGGTGAAATCGTAGCGTATAGGTTCCGAACCGTCGGTAGGATACAGATACACAGCCATCGATGCTGGCGAAGCCCCGGGTGCATTGCGCCAATCAAAGACAACCTTCACATCTACAGTATGTGCATGGTCAAAGCACAAATCCTTATGTTCGCACGATGTCATTGCGAACAGCAACAGCATTGTGAAAATAGTATAGACTTTCGCTTTCATCTTTTTTATTTTTTATGACCATTGGTGTTACCTCGGCCAATTAACCATTTCAGTGAAATTTCGGCTTTCGTTGGACCGAACCATTTGCGCTGTTTTGTAGCCTGCCACACATAGTGTGCGTCGATAGGCTTGTACTCGTAGTATTTACCACCCATATATCCTACTCCGATACCGAAGTCGATATTCAGCCGGCGAGCCACAGGCAGCGAATAGCCATACTCAGCAGCCACAACATAATTCATACGGTCCCACAGTGTGCCACCTGGCTTACCGCCCATATAACCCTTGCCTCCCAGTTCGAAGTCGTAGGTTAGTACCTGAGCGTAGAGTCCTACATAATGCCGGTTATATGGAATATCGCTTGTAGTGCACTTCAGATACTTGCGCACCTCAATATCGCCGCCGTATATTCGCCAGTAGCGGTGGCGACGGTCGGTCTTCCACCATGCGTACATCCAGTTACCACCAATAGTCCACCCATTGTTAAGATAAAACTCGGCTCCAATATTAGGTATGAGAGCAAGATCGTAGAGAGCATTGGTTCTGATGGCGAAGCGTAATTTGCCCACCTGCTCGTCGGTGGCAGAATTGGTTATGCCTGCATTATCCTTCATAGTCAAGTCTGCGGCGCTGTCTGGTAAGATTTCCTCAACCTTTACAGAATCAACGATATCAGATGGTGGGAGTGCAGGGATGGTATTCGGCTTGACGCTGTAGATAACCTTGACCTCAGCGTTTCTCACCTCTGGGAAATAATTTTGGAGCAGATATTTCCATACCTTTCCTCCCTTCAGATCTGCCAATCTTTTCTTCTGTCCATCAACTACTACACCCTTTCTGACAATCCATTCGGGAACGTTTTGCAGGATATCCAGGACCTCTTTCTTGTACTGATAATCAGACTCTTCCACAACCTTAGCGAGTCCTTCCCAGTCAATACCCTTACCATATGTTTCTATATGGTCTGGCAGGAATTTGTGAACATAGCCTGCGGCTGATGCGGCTCTTTTACGGGATAACAACTTGTTTTGCCGAGAGTTTCCTTCTGGCGATGCGGTTCCCGAGACGTATATGGATAATATTCGGGATAGAGAATCCCTTTTCAATTCAGCAATTCTGTCGGCAAATGTTCCAAGACGATTTTGATTGTCTTTGAATTTCATGTCGATGACAGAGCTGCCTTGCTTGAAATATATCCGAACGTCGATGGAATCCTTCTGTTCTGGTGCCTGTGCATAAGACACTCCGGAGCAGAGTACGGAAACCAATAATAGTGTCAGACGATCTTTCATAAGCTTTTTTTTATAATTGTTTTTATATAGTCAGTATATATTAGTATCAGTAATCTTTAAATAGGCTTTAGAAATGCACTCGGCACATAAGCCGTCATTACCGTCATCAATTCATCAACAACAACACCAACCCTCTGCTGTCCCTTCCACCTGGCAACTCTTCCAATCACCCCCTTAAATGCGCCATCAATAATCTTCACCAATTGCCCTTTCTCAAACTTAGGAACTTCCTCTAAAGAAACAATGGTATCGTCTGCCTCGGCTTCACAAATGATTTTTAGACTATTCATCTGATTGTCAGGAACGACCAATGGCGTTCTGGTAACAGAGCGCCCAACATAAGTGTGACGATAATAAAATCGGAGGAACGGAAGATTTACGTTGTCGTAAACAAAAGATTTGATTTGCTCTTCGGTACCATAGGCGAAGAAAATGTTCGGCAAACGTGATTCAGTAACATTTTTGCGCTTACCCTTTACAATTTTTACTACATTAATGGTTGGATAGAAAGCCGTGATACCATTGGCTACCAAATAGTCGTATGCCTTTTTCTCTCTTCCATAAGTAGTGCGTAAGGCATACCAATGGGGAGTATTTTTTTCATTTTGTGCTTTTAACTTTGTTGCCAAAAGGGTACATTTGGTGGACACCCCTTTCTGTGCAACCTCTGCTGGAACAGAGCTTTGAATTTCGGGGAGGGCGTTGGAGGCAAGTCCAGCGCTAGGAGAAAAATCACCATCTATTACAGGGTGACCATCCTTAGATGACCATACATCGACTTTCATATCGGTGCTAACTTTTTTCTAGACAGAAAAATCGTTAAATCGCGACACAAAAAAGCGTGGAATCGTCCTGTTGCCCATTCCACAGTCTGAGGCTCTAGCAATTGCCTATTGTTGTTGAACAGACAACGTCAGAGCCCACGCCGATATGAAAATCATATCCGCAAAGAAACGTTACAAAGCATGCTCTTTGCATCCAACAGGATACAATCCACCCCTGCAAAATCTCTACGGATTGAAATAATCACACCCGGGACATCTACCGTTGGCTACGTCCAAGACAACAATTAACTGTGAATTTGCTAGATTACAGACTGTCTTAAACACAGCGTCGATAAACGCCTAATATGTCAGGACTGTCATTCCCACCCAAAGCCCGCTTTCGAGTAGATATGTCATAGTGACTACACTACACTCAGCACGGCGTAGGCTGCCGACTCGTTTGTCCTGAAAGAACTCGTCTAACAACGACAACTATGGTCTGGTTTTAACAATCCGGTTGCAAAGTTATAGAAAAATTCTCAAAACTATTGTAAAAAATTTCAATTACCATTTGTTTTTTAAGATATTTTAATCAAAATTGCATATAAAAATAAAAAAAATAGCGTATCAATATAGATAATACACTAGTGTCTTGATGTCGCAATATGCCATCCATAAAAGACAAAAAAGTATAAATAGTGAATCACATAAATGGTCAAGTGAAATATTATCATTATCTTTGTAGCTAAATTAACAAGTTGAAATGTAAGATTTCGTATGCGCTGCACACGAAATAGTATCAAGAAAAGATAAGTATGACAAAATATAATGTTAGCATAACACAAGAGGCACAATTTGCTGAAGTCATTGACATTATTCAGCAACACAAAAGCCATGCATCACAAGTGGTAAACAATGAAATTTTGCTTACCGCTTGGTATGTAGGGAAGTATGTTTCTGAAAAATTGAAAACAGAAGAATGGGGAAGCAAAGTTGTTTGCCAGCTATCAGAATACATTCGCTCAAACCACCCAGAAATCAAAGGTTTTAGCCGAAGTAGCATTTACAACATGGTAATGTTCTACGATGAATATTCGTCGAAAAGCTTTAAAAATGCCGTAGAGAAATATTTAGGTTCTCAAATTGTGCAGCCAACAATTGTACAATTTGACAATAATGTATCGGAACCTTCCAATAACATTATGAAACCAACAATGAGCAAACAAATTGTCCAGATGCCATCTGGACAATTCCCAAAGATTCTTTTTCTGACCACATTATCAAATCATTATGACATATTGGGCAGATGTAGAAGTTTTGATGAACGTCTCTTTTATATACTTTATGCACACAAAGAAAGATTAAGCCATAAAGAACTTCAAAGAGCTATTACAACGCAAACTTATGAAACTTTATTGAGTGACAAGAACAACATGTCAAAGGGGCTTCTGGAAACTTATCCCAATTCGCCCATTATGTTCAAGGACACATACTTCATTGATTTTCTCAATTTACCAAAGAGACATAGTGAAAAAAGATTGAAGAATGGCCTGCTAGAACACATGAAGCAATTCATCCTAGAATTAGGAAAAGACTTCATCTTTATGGACCAAGAGTACTGTTTAAACGTTGGCACATCATCATTCAAGGCAGACTTGCTGTTTTTTCATCGCGGTCTCCAGGC
>JAFEHB010001158.1_pt1 | contig 11924 bp, 8 predicted proteins | sample 9267121 | NCBI WGS metagenome assembly JAFEHB01 (sample SAMN17103336, study PRJNA684904) | human gut metagenome | isolation source: diarrhea sample from child under the age of five | host: Homo sapiens | place: South Africa: Mafikeng, Mafikeng Provincial Hospital | collected 2019-09 | reverse complement strand
ATCTAGTCCCTATTCTTCCACAAAGGCTGGCTCTGATTTATTAGTCAAAGCTTGGGTTCGTTCTTTCGGTTTGCGGGCAACACTTTCTAACTGTTCCAATAATTATGGTCCGTACCAACATATCGAGAAATTTATTCCACGCCAAATTACGAATATTCTGAGTGGCATTCGACCAAAATTATATGGTGAAGGAAAAAATGTTCGCGATTGGATCCATACAAATGATCATTCTTCAGCGGTATGGACAATCTTAACAAAAGGTCAAATTGGAGAGACTTACTTGATTGGTGCTGATGGAGAAGCAGACAACAAATCAGTCATTGAAACGATTTTAACATTGATGGGAGAGCCAAAAGATGCTTATGATCATGTGACTGATCGCCCCGGTCATGACTTGCGGTATGCCATCGATGCCTCAAAATTAAAAGAAGAATTGGGTTGGCAGCCGATGTTCACGGATTTTGAAGAAGGTCTAGCTGATACGATCGACTGGTATCGAAACAATCCTTCTTGGTGGCAAGATGAAAAAGCACAAGTAGAGAAAAGTTACGCAGAACAAGGACAATAAGGAATCAAAAGCAGGAGAGATCCTGCTTTTTTGAAAGGAAGCGATCATTTATGTACTTAATCACAGGAGGAAATGGCCAATTAGGCAGTGAATTACGTCATCTATTTGATGAAAAAGGAATTGACTACGTGTCTACCGATGCGAAAGAGATGGATATCACAGATGAAACGGTCACGATGGAGAAAGTAAAAGAAATCCGCCCATCAGTTATCTTTCATTGTGCTGCGTATACCGCAGTTGATAAGGCAGAAGAAGAAGGCAAAGAATTAGATGAGTTAATCAATGTCACTGGCACAAGAAATGTGGCCTTGGCTGCAAAAGCTATAGGTGCAAAACTTGTTTATATCAGTACTGACTATGTTTTTGATGGAGAAAAGCAAGTTGGTGAATACCAAGTCGATGATCAAGTAAATCCCCAAAATGAATACGGAAGAACCAAATTATTAGGGGAACAAGCAGTACAAGAAATATTGGATGATTACTATATTATTCGTACTTCTTGGGTCTTTGGACGGTACGGACATAATTTTGTCTATACCATGCAGCGATTAGCTAAGGAACATAAGACTTTAACAGTAGTAAATGATCAATATGGGCGCCCAACTTGGACACGAACATTAGCAGAATTTATGCTTTATGTTATCGAAAAGCAAGCACCGACTGGAATTTATCATCTTTCGAATGATAACAGCTGCTCATGGCATGAATTTGCGTGCGAAATACTAAAAGATTCAGATGTAGTTGTCAAGCCGATTCCTTCTTCCGAGTTCCCACAAAAGGCGAAGCGACCACAATATTCGGTGATGAATCTTTCAAAAGCAAAAGAGTTGGGATTTGAAATCCCAACATGGCAAGAGGCTTTAAAAGAAATGTTAAAGTAAACTAATAGCTTTGAATCTATTAGTCCAAATTTTATGTATTGGTGGAATGAAAATGAATATTTCTGTTTTTGGTCTAGGCTATGTTGGTCTAGCAAATGCTTTATTATTGTCCCAAAATGAACAGGTTAAAGCATATGATATTGTAAAAGAAAAAATTGATCTTTTAAGTCAATCCAAATCACCATTAGAAGATAAAGAGATACACGAATTTTTAAAACGTGATGACTTAAATCTCGAATTTACGAATGATTTTGAAGACGCTGTAAACTTTGCAGACTATCTAATTATTGCAACACCGACTGATTATGACGAAGTTAAGAATTATTTTAATACATCTACAGTTGAAGACGTAATAGAAAAAGCTTTGGAGATTCGTCCTGATGCAACGTTTATCATAAAATCCACTGTTCCTGTTGGATATACCCTTGATGTCAAAGAGAAATTTAAAACTGAAAATATTATTTTCTCTCCAGAATTCCTTCGAGAAGGCAAAGCTCTTTATGATAACTTACATCCTTCTCGTATCGTTGTAGGAGAAGTTTCTGATCGGGGAGAAGAAGTAGCCAGTTTGTTCAAAGAGAATGCATGGGATGAGGATGTAACTGTTTTGCTAACAAACTCTACAGAGGCGGAGGCAATTAAGCTCTTCTCAAATACGTATCTAGCCTTGCGAGTAGCTTATTTCAATGAACTGGATACTTACGCAGAGACACGTGGACTAGATAGTCGACAAATTATCGAAGGGGTAGGGTTAGATCCAAGAATAGGTTCTCATTATAACAACCCTTCGTTTGGTTACGGCGGTTATTGCTTACCTAAAGATACGAAGCAGTTGCGTGCAAATTATGAAGATGTGCCAAGTAATATTATTGGCGCAATTGTCGATGCCAATACAACTAGAAAAGATTTTATAGCTAATCAGATTCTGGCTAAAAATCCCAAAACTGTAGGGATTTATCGCTTAACAATGAAAGCTAATTCTGATAATTTTAGATATTCATCGATTCAAGGTATTATGAAGCGTATTAAAGCAAAAGGAATCGAGGTGGTGGTGTATGAACCATCCCTTAACGAGGAAACGTTCTTTAATTCTAAAGTGATTAAGGATTTTGAAGAATTTAAAGACATTTCGGATATCATTGTAAGTAATCGTTTTGAAAGTATTCTCGAAGATGTTAAAGAAAAGGTATATACGAGAGATATTTTTGGAGATAACTAATATTCTTTTGGAGGGGCAAAAATGAAAAAAGTTCGTAAAGCTGTTATTCCTGCAGCAGGGTTAGGGACCAGATTTTTACCAGCAACAAAAGCAATCGCAAAAGAAATGTTACCAATCGTTGATAAACCAACGATTCAATTTATTGTAGAAGAAGCAATTGCTTCAGGAATTGAAGATATTTTAGTTGTTACAGGAAAAGGGAAACGTCCAATTGAAGATCATTTCGATTCAAACTTTGAATTGGAATCAAACCTATCATCAAAAGGAAAAAAAGAGCTTTTGGCACTTGTTGAAGAAACGACAGGAATCAACTTGCATTTTATTCGTCAAAAACGTCCTTTAGGTTTAGGACATGCGGTTCTCCAAGCAAAAGCTTTTGTAGGCGATGAGCCATTTATCGTCATGCTGGGAGATGATATTATGGAAGATGATGTTCCATTAACAAAGCAGCTGATCAACAATTATGAGAAAACAAACGCATCTACTCTTGCGGTCATGAAAGTTCCTCATGAAGACACGTCAAAATATGGCATCATTAATCCCAGTGAAGAAGCCGCAAAAGATTTATATAGCGTGAGCGAATTTATCGAAAAACCATCACCTGCAGATGCTCCGAGTGATTTAGCAATTATTGGTCGCTACCTTTTGCGGCCAGAAATCTTTGGAATACTAGAAGATCAAGAACCAGGAGCAGGAAATGAAATTCAACTTACTGATGCGATCGATTCACTAAACAAGATCCAACGGGTATTTGCTCATGAATTTAAAGGCAAACGCTATGATGTTGGTGACAAGCTAGGAATGGTTGAAGCAAACATTGAATACGGATTAAAACATCCTGAAATCAAAGATGAACTTCGGAGTTATATCAAAGAGCTAGCTGAGCGAATATAAAAATAAAAAGCAATCAGATGAAACTGATTGCTCTTTTATTTATAATATTATTGAAGATTGCTTATATAAATGGTATCTATTGTAATATGATATTCTGTTTCTAAATGAATATTTCTCAGGTAGCATTGATTATAGAGAAAGGAGACTACAAACATGAACGTATTAATTACAGGTGGTGCTGGATTTATTGGGAGTAATTTTATCAGATTTATAATTGAAAAAACGGAAAGTACGATCGTTAATTTAGACTTATTGACATATGCTGCAAATCTGGAATATTTAGAAGAAATCCAACAATTACCTAATTACCATTTTATTCAGGGAAATATTAAAGATAGTACATTGGTTATGAAGACCATACAAAAATTTAAAATTGATTGTATAATAAATTTTGCCGCAGAGTCTCATGTAGATAATTCAATAAAAAATGCGGAAGACTTTATTCAAACCAATATAGTTGGCACTGCCAATTTGTTAGAATGTGCTAGATTATCCAAAATTAAATATCTACAGATATCAACGGATGAAGTTTATGGTAGTTTAACAGAAGGATATGCTGATGAGAAAACATTTTTGAATCCTAGTTCGCCATACTCTGCATCGAAGGCTGCTGCAGATCATCTTGTTATGTCCTATCATAAAACCTACGAATTGAATGTCAATATTGTTAGAGCAGCAAATAATTACGGTCCAAATCAATACAAAGAAAAATTGATCCCGTTGATGTTACACCAAATAAGCAATAATAAACCATTGCCGGTATATGGCAATGGTTTGAATAAACGTGACTGGCTATATGTTGAAGACTTTTGCAGGGCAATCTTCATCGTATTAGAGTGCGGAAAAACGGGTGAAATCTATAATGTTAGCGCCCATGAAGAAATTGATAATCTTACTTTAGTTAAGAAGTTATGTCACTTATGCTCATATGATGAACGCATGATTGAATTCGTTGAAGATCGATTAGGTCATGATTATCGTTATGCCATGCAAACATCAAAGATAGAATCACTTGGCTGGAAACCAAAAACAAACCTAGAAAAAGGTATAATTAAAACTGTAAAGTGGTACTCTGAAACCAAACGGTTGGAAAGTTGAAATAGCATATAAGATCATGACTTTCATTGGATAATCCTTCATGGCTTACATCTCAAACTTCCGCCAATCAAACAAATAAATCACCCCAATTGCTTTAAACGTCAAATAGATAAAATGACCATAATTATGGCCAATCAGATGTAACGCATCTGCGGAAGCTCCTTTATTCGACCAAAGAGTAAAGCCTAATATAATGGCTAAGATCAACAGACCTTTTCCTAATGCAAAGACAATTGTTTTTGCAGGGAGGGGTCTTTTTTTTGTGAGGAAAAAGCCGAATAAAAGGACAAAGTTAACTAGTAACAAAAAGTGTGCAGCAGCTGTCCATAAGGTCATTGTTCCAGTAGGTGTTAAGAAGTCGGTGAAAACGCAAGCGACGACTGCAGTTAAATTGAGCAAGTATAGAGGAAGGCGAAAGGTTGGTTTCTTTTCGTCACTCTTTATTTCTGGTTCTTCTGCTAATTGTTCTGGTTTTAGCAGTGACTCTAAATCGATTTGATAGAGATCACTTAATTTGATCAATGTATCGATGTCTGGGGTACTTCGATTGTTTTCCCAATTTGAGATCGTTTGTCTGGTAACAAATAATTTTTCGGAAACTTCTTGTTGGGTGAGTCCTAATTTCAAGCGACTCTCTTTTATTTTTTCAGCTATAGTCATTTCAATGCTCCTTCTGACATATCCTATCATAAAGCGGTTCAAAGAAACAATTGTAAAGCTCGATTTAACGAAAAAATGCACAAGTTCTTTTCTTTGTTCCTATAAGATTAAATTTAAATGAGCTTATGTCGGGTATTCCTAAAAAATTTCCTGAAAGTGCTCGATTTTTTTCAGTGAATCCTTCATCTGTAATAAGTAACAATTGTCATATATGAAGTGGAAAATGTTCAAAGATAGCATATATTGAGAGTAGAAGATAGACTTGCTCGAATCATTCAAAAAAAGAATGCCACGATCAAGTAAAAAATAGTCTCCTTTTTTGAAAATGAAATCATTGATAAAACAAGGATGCAAAGAAGATTTGCGCTGATTAGCACTGGATTTGCTTGAAGGTAAGGGTGCTTGAATTATAAAATTCTGAAGAGGTGATGCAATGCGATGACAAGTGAATCAGGTAAACATACGCTCAATGGTATTTCATGTGTCCGCAAAACAAAACTTTTGATAGGAGTGGATGATACACTAAATAAAAAAATGTTTGTAAATTAAAAATTAATAAATTATAATGAATTTTAGGCGTAAAAAAAGTTCGGATAAAAAGGTTTTAATTTTGAAAAAGAAGGTTAAGGTGAAAGTTTGTGAAAAAGAAGTTTAAGTCTATTCTATCTTTAGTAATCTTATTAAGTGCTGCGGTGGTAACGCCAGCATTTCAGGTAGTGGCGGAAAGCCAAGTGTTTTCAGAATCTCCGCAGGTGGATCAGGAAGAAGTGAAAACTGTACAATCTGATGATACGAATGCTTCTGCGGATACTGGACAAGCTACCTCTCAAGTAGAAAATCCTACGCTAACAACAACGACCTCAGCGCGCGTGGATGCTGAGAACGAACAAACACAAGCAAGTAGTGACAGTAAAGAAGCCATCAGCGGATCAGAAAATAAAGAAGAACCTGCTGTAGACACAGTAAATAATGACCCTTCTTCTGTTGATCCGTCGTCTGCAAGAGCTGCCAATGCGCAACTGACGGTTCAAGTTTTAGATAGTAATTCAAACCAGCCAATCCAAGGCGCTTATTTCACATTGACCTCCTCGACATCTGGTGAAGTGACGTTGTTAGTCACGGACAGTTCAGGAAAGGTAACGATTCAGGTTCCTTCAGGGGGCTACTTTATTAAGCAAGTGGGTACAACGAATCAAAGATTGAACTACGCATTTACATCGATTGGAAATTCTATCAATTTGCAAGCAGGAGAAACCAAAACATTGGCACTTTATGAGCGTCAAATTGTAGGCGAGTATGCTTTTGGAGATAGCCCCGATACGATTCATATTCCTGTAAACAGTAACTTCGATTTCTCAACACAGGCATTAGGGATCGAGGCGTTTAAGTTAAATTTTAGCGGCAACATAGAAAAAAGTATTTCTGACTCACAGATCTTTCCGTACTACACAAATGTTGATCCGAGCAAACCGGGGACTTACGTAGCAATTTTTATGGCTAGACAAGCCTCATATAGTGTATATACAACACATGTAGTCAATGTCATTGTTGACCCGGAGCAGGTGGGAGAGGTAACTGTCAGATATCTTGATACTCAAGGGCAAGAAATCCATGAAACGAAGACTTTATCTGGTACCATTGGTGCTTCATATGATGCTAGTACGGATGAGTATAAGTTATCAATTGACGGTTACACCCTAGACGAAAGCCAACTGCCAGAAAATAGTAAAGGTATATTTAGCGAAACAGCACAAACAGTCACCTACATTTACAAAAAAAATCCTGTACCAGCAGCGGATGTCACGATTGAGTATGTAGATTTAGAAGGCAACGAAATCCACGCTAGCCAAACGATTAGCGGGAATGTGGGTGACTCTTTCGATGCAAGCGCAGATCAATATAAACTATCGATCGATGGCTACACTTTAGATAAAACCCAATTACCAGAAAATAGTAAAGGCACATTTAGCGAAAAAGCGCAAACCGTCACCTACATCTACACAAAAAATCCGATACCCGCAGCTGATATAACAGTAAAATACGTTGATACAGAAGGCGAAGAAATTCATTCTCCTCAAACGATCAGTGGAAACGTAGGCGACTCTTACGATGCTAGTACAGAAAAATATCAACTAGCAATCGAAGACTACACATTGGATGAAAGCCAATTGCCAGAAAATCTTAAAGGTGTCTTTAGTGAAACAGCACAAACCGTCACCTATATCTACACAAAAAATCCGATACCAGCAGCGGATGTAACGGTCGAGTATGTGGACACAGAAGGCAACGAAATTCACGCTTCACAAACGATCAGTGGAGACGTAGGCGACTCTTACGATGCTAGTACAGAAAAATATCAACTAACAATCGATGGCTATACACTAGACGAAAGCCGATTACCAGAAAACAGTAAAGGCGTATTTAGCGAAACAGCACAAACCATCACCTACATTTACACAAAAAATCCGATACCAGCAGCAGATGTAACGGTCAAATACGCAGATACAGAAGGCAACGAAATTCAAGCTTCACAAACGATCAGTGGAAACGTAGGCGACTTTTACGATGCTAGTACAGAAAAATATCAACTATCAATCGAAGGCTACACTTTAGACGAAAGCCAATTACCAGAAAATAGTAAAGGCGTATTTAGCAAAACAGCACAAACCGTCACCTATATCTACACAAAAAATCCGATACCCGCAGCTGACGTAACGGTCGAGTACGCAGATACAGAAGGCAACGAAATTCACGCTTCACAAACGATCAGTGGAAACGTAGGCGACTCTTACGATGTCAGTACAGAAAAATATCAGCTAACAATCGAAGGCTACACTTTAGACGAAAGCCAATTACCAGAAAATAGTAAAGGCGTATTTAGCGAAACGGCACAAACCGTCACCTATATCTACACAAAAAATCCTGTACCAGCAGCGGGTGTCACGATTGAGTATGTAGATGTAGAAGGCAACGAAATCCACGCTAGCCAAACGATTAGCGGGAATGTGGGCGACTCTTTCGATGCAAGTACAGATCAATATAAACTATCGATCGATGGCTATACACTAGATGGAAGCCAATTGCCAGAAAATAGTAAAGGCGTATTTAGCGAAACGGCACAAACCGTCACCTACATTTACACAAAAAATCTGATACCAGCAGCGGATGTCACGATTGAGTATGTGGACATAGAAGGCAACGAAATTCACGCTTCTCAAACGATTAATGGAAACCTAGGTGAGTCTTACGATGCCAGCACGAAGAACTATCAATTAGTGATTGAAGGATACACTTTAGACGAAAGCCAATTACCAGAAAATAGTAAAGGCGTATTTAGCGAAACGGCACAAACCGTCACCTATATCTACACAAAAAATCCTGTACCAGCAGCGGGTGTCACGATTGAGTATGTAGATGTAGAAGGCAAAGAAATTCACGCTGTTAAAAAAATTAGCGGTAATGTGGGTGATACATACGATGCCAGTACGGAACAATATCGGTTAACGATCGAAGGTTACTCACTAGATAAAACTCAATTACCAGAAAATAGTAAAGGTGTATTTAGCGAAATAGCACAAACAGTCACCTACATCTACACGAAAAATCCGATACCCGCAGCTGATGTAAAAGTGGAGTACGTAGATACAGAAGGTAACGAAATTCACGCTTCTCAAACGATTAGCGGGAATGTAGGCGAATCTTACGATGCTAGCACAGAACAATACCAACTAAAAATCGACGGTTACACCATAGATAAAAGCCAATTACCAGAAAATAGTAAAGGTGTATTTAGTGAAACAGCACAAACCATCACTTACATCTATACAAAAAATCCGATACCAGTAGCTGATATAACAGTAAAATACGTGGATACAGAAGGAAAAGAAATACACTCCTCTCAAACGATCAGTGGAAAAGTAGGCGAATCTTACGATGCTAGCACAGAACAATACCAACTAAAAATCGACGGTTACACCATAGATAAAAGCCAATTACCAGAAAATAGTAAAGGCGTATTTAGCGAAACAGCGCAAACCGTCACCTACATCTACACAAAAAATCCGATACCAGCAGCGTATATAACGGTCGAATACGTAGATACAGAAGGCAAAGAAATTCATCCTTCGCAAACGATCAGTGGAAACGTGGGCGAGTCTTACGATGCCAGCACAAAAAAATTTCAACTAACAATCGAAGGCTACATAGTAGACGAAAGTCGGCTGCCACAAAATGCCAAAGGCACATTTGGTAAGGAAGAGGCAACTGTGACGTATGTTTATACAAAAGAAAACGTAGCAACCGTCATTATTTCTGATAAAAAAGAAAAAGAACCATCGGCGACTGTTGTTTCGAAAAAAAGCGCTTCTGCACAAAGATTGCCGCAGACCGATGAACAGGGGACGTTGTTCCCATTTGTAGTTGGTTTGTTCTTTATCGCCACGGCAAGCTGGCTTTATTTCAGAAAGCGTAAATAGCGATTAAGTAAGCCATTGGGGAAAGGCGTTACTAACTATCAAAAAGGACAGCTAGGCTTCAGCTGTCCTTTTTGTTGCTTATTTACCTAAAAATGAAATGAATCCCAGGGAATCATAAAGAAAATGGCAGATCCAGCTGACCCATACGCTATTGGATTTTTTCCAAACATAGTTGAGTGCCAATCTGGCAGGCATCAAGGTGATCAATAATTGAGCTGGATGAAAGCCGTACGCTGGGATGTGCCATAAAGCGAATAGCACACTGCAAATGATGGATGACCAGGCAAAAGAAAGGCCTCTTTTCTGCAACGCCAACAAGAGGTTGGTGCTAAGCAATTCTTCTCCCATCAGCATAAAGGGAACTTGCAAAAAGACCATTTGGACAGTGATGGTTTCGCTGATCGAGTTGGTTGTTGGTTGTCCAAAAATAGCGGCATAAATAAAGGAAAAGAACACGCCAGTCAAAATGACGAAAGGGACACCCCACAATAAAACGGTAAACCGAAAATGTTTAAACTGCTCCAAAAAGGTCGTTCGGAAGAGAAAATACCCTGCACTAAATGCGAAGACCAGATTCCAGATGGTACCGACGATCGATAACACGGAATCGTTTAGTGGGGTATAAGGAAGTAATTGATAGGTTAACCCTATGATTAAGGTAAGAACGAATAAATAAACTGCTGATTTGTGTTTCATTTTGAACACATCCTTCATAGTAATTGCCACATGCTGAATTATAAACAGAAAAAACATCAAAGTACAAAAAGATATCTCTCATTATTTTTAAACAAAAAGAAAAAGCAGTGAACACGATATCATACTTGGCAGAATTGGTTTTCTTAAAAGCAGAATAAAGGATTTCTAAGAACAATTCTCAAAATTTGTGAACAAAAAGAGAAGTTTATAAGAATCTCTGTAACACTGTTGAAATATTATTACGCTTATGTTACATTTTGTTTACGTTATTATGTTTGAGGGAGAATGTTTATGAAGAAATCAAGCAATGATTCAAATAATTCACAACATAGAGAAGCGACTTCTGAAAAACAAGCACCTATTTCGAGGGTCGAATCACATCAAAAGCAAACAACGGGAACGACAAGACGCACGCCAACCGCCAATCGTCAAGTTTCTAAAAAGAAGCCAACTCATCGCAAATATCTCTTTTCATTGATGACGCTGCTGACAATCGTCATTATCGCCACTGGCGGCTATATCGCTTTTACTTTGAAGCAGCAAGAAGCATTGGCACGGGAAAAATATGAAGCTGCCGCGCAAAAGCTATTAGCATCGATCCAAGAAGAACAAGCCAAAGAGGGAATTCCCGCAAAACTTGAAACATTGTCTGATGGGGACAAAAAAGAATTGATTTTCCGACCAAAAGAAGAAAATGCCATCCCTGTAAAGGATGCAAGTCAGAAATTATCGACCATGGCGAACAAGCTATGCAAAAAGCACGCCGACAAAGAGACCGTTACGATCGCTCGGATTCAAGCACAAGCAGTTGCATCAAAAGTGTCCACCTATTCCTTAAAAGCGGACAGCTATGTTTGGAATCGGGAGACTGGGCGGTTTGAAGATGCGGATAGCGTGGTTGCCGATCCAATTTTTATTTCCGAGAAAACCGGCAATGAATTATCCTTGAAAGACTTGGTTCCAGATGAAGGCAGCTTGCTAGGAATCCAGCAAGTGATTCAACAAAAGCTTTTGGATCAAGCCAAAGAACCGACTAAAATCATTGATGCGGTCTTGGGGATGGACCGAATCACCTATGATTCAAAATTTACTTATGATCCTGAAAAAATAACGCTCCAGTTGCCGCAAAATCAAACAGGTGTATCCGAGATCACTTTGGCTTACAAAGAGATTGCGCCGTTTATTGATCCAGAGCTGGTCAATGCGGATCAATTGAAAGAGCAACAAGCGATGTTAGACGAAAACAAAAAATATGTTGCGTTGACTTTTGATGATGGACCAAATGATACTTCGACATTGGATCTCTTAAAAATCTTGAAAGACAATGATGTGAAGGCAACGTTCTTTGAATTGGGCCAAATGGTGGATCGATATCCTGAAGTCGCGAAAAAAGTCCATGAGGAAGGGCATGAAATTGCCAGTCACTCCTATTC
>JAFEHB010001154.1_pt1 | contig 11943 bp, 20 predicted proteins | sample 9267121 | NCBI WGS metagenome assembly JAFEHB01 (sample SAMN17103336, study PRJNA684904) | human gut metagenome | isolation source: diarrhea sample from child under the age of five | host: Homo sapiens | place: South Africa: Mafikeng, Mafikeng Provincial Hospital | collected 2019-09 | reverse complement strand
AAAAGGAAAACATAGTTTAACTTCACAGTTATCACATCCTAAACTAAAATCTAGTGTTTTCATTTTGATTCACACAAATCTTCCTTATCAGGATCTAGTTCAATAGACTTTATTTCATATTCAGTTAAAGTAAAATAACCATCTCTATATTGCTTTGTTCGTATTAAGTCAATTTCATAGCAATTATCATCTGAATCTCCCGGAATGGTTACCGCAGTAACAAAACCTCTATAAATAATATTATCAACATCTGTAACTATAACATTCTTACCCCAATAAGGTCTTAAATCCATTTTTTCACCTCCTAATTTTAATGATTCTAAAATAAAAATATTAATTAATTGGTCGTCCTTCTTTATATACTTTCTTCGCCTCTTCTAAAGTCATATGATTAGGATCGCCATCAACATCTATTTCAGCTTTATAACCAACCCTTACATTTTCACATCTACTGTTAAAAGTGTAATTATTTTAATCGAGAATTTATCAATAATTTTCATTACTCATCTCCCCCATTATTATGAAAAGCGTTCCCATATATCTATATTATATAGTTTTTTACTAATAAGCTCCGCTATTTCTTCACAAACTACCCTAATTTGTATTACTATAATTAATGTTTAATATCTATTTACAATTGGGAGTTTTTTATATGAGAAAATTTAATATTATAACTATTTCTTTACTATCACTAAGTTTACTAGGGGCGTGTTCTAACTCTAATTCAAATGATAAGGCTAGCTCTGATTCTTCTAAATCTAGTTCGTTGAAGGCTAAAGAATCATCTATCAAAAAAGCTAAAGCTGAGTTGAAGAAAAAGGAATCATCTATCAAGAAAGCACAGAGTGAATCTAAAAAGGCAGAAAGTGAGAAAGCAGCCTCTGAAAATACTGCAGCTACTAATTCGCAACAAGTAACTCAACAACAAAATTCTGATAGTTATCAAACACAAACCTCTACTCCTATTAAATCACAAAGTCAAATCAATATGGAACGCGGATATGATCCAAAAGGAAATCCTGTAATGCCTGGACAGGATCATGCGCCAGGTTCTGATGTCTATGGGAATCCTGACTCTTGGGTGCAAGGACAAATAGATTGGGCTAAAAGTCAAGGTATGATTGACTCTAATGGTAATGAAACAGAAAATTTCAAAAATTGGGTCTCTCAACGTGACAATGCTTGGAATAATGGTCAGGACGACTTTCCCGACTATGATCAAAATAAACAATGGTAAATTTAATTTAAAGTTATATATCACACTTTAAGAAAACAGCACAACAAAAAAACGTCTTAAATCCTTACCTATCAAGGATTTAAGACGTTTTATACTATATATTATTCAGCAACAGGGTAAACAGAAACTTGTTTCTTGTCGCGTCCTTTACGTTCGAACTTAACAACACCTGCAACTTTTGCAAATAATGTGTTGTCGCCACCCATACCAACGTTAACACCTGGGTAAATACGTGTACCACGTTGACGGTATAAGATAGAACCACCTGTAACAACTTGTCCGTCAGCACTCTTAGCACCTAAACGCTTAGATTGTGAATCACGGCCGTTAGCTGTGGAACCACCACCCTTTTTATGAGCGAAGAATTGTAAATTCATTAACATAATGATTGCACCTCCTAATAATTAGTTATTCTCGATTTTTATAAAATCACCGTACATTTTTTCAACATCTTCAAGTCCTAGTTTTAAACTAGCTAATAATAACTTTACACTTTCATTTGAAAGAAAGTTCTCACTAACATGTACTTCTAACAGTCCGCCATTTTCATCATCAGAAACGATATTCAAATTGGCGTTAGCAAGTTTCTCAAGACTATTAACTGTATTTATAGCTAACACTGAAACAGCTGAACAAACGATATCTTGTCCATATTCGCCGGAATCAGCATGACCTCGCATTTCAAAGCCAGAAATTAACTTATCACGATATAAAAATCTTGCTCTAATCATTCTAATACCAACCTTTTAGACAAATTAAGCATTGATAGCGTCAATAACAACCTTTGTGTATGGTTGACGATGACCTTGCTTTGTGTGTTGATGCTTCTTAGGCTTGTACTTGAAAGTAACAACTTTCTTAGCACGACCTTGTTTTTCAACTGTAGCTTCAACTGTAGCACCTTCAACAAAAGGAGTACCGATAACTGTCTTATCGCCACCAACAAAAACAACTTTATCAAAAGTTACCTTGTCGCCTTCTTTTGCATCAAGCTTTTCTACGTAAATTGTTTGACCAGCTTCAACTTTAAGTTGCTTGCCACCTGTTTTAATAATTGCGTACATCTATGTGCACCTCCTCTTAAAATACTTAGACTCGCCGTAATGTAGTGACCTCTAAAGAGAGATACTTAAACTTAAAACGTGCGGTTGCAGATGTGATATGCACAAATACAACACTAAAATATTAACAAATCAATTACTAATAGTCAATAGAAAAAATCTAATTTAAATATTTGAATTTAGATTTATCTGATTTAAATCTATTTTGATTCTTTTCCCAATAATCTAATAAGTTCTTAAGTCCTAGTAATACCAATACAAATATCAAGTAAGCAGCATTAATGACGATAACTTCTCCTGTAATTAACAACATTAATTGCCATACAGATGGTGTAACGAATAACGTGATCAATGTAATTACTGCTGATAATGTGATTGTTACTGTTGCAAATTGGATTCCTTCATATACTCGATTCATATTAATCTCACCTTTACTTTATTCTCGAACGTACATTCTTTATGTAACTTATAATACATACGTTCGATTGTTCTGTCCAGTATTTTTATCAAAAATATGTTCGAAAAAATATATAGAGTTCTAGAATTCCTTATTTTACTAGCTTCCAAACATGCTTAATTAATTTTTCAATAGTCTTTATTTGTTTGGATTGTAATAACTTACTATATTTTTGTTTGAGTTTTGGATTACGATACTGATAACTTCTAGGACTTGTTACTTCTTTTATCTTATCTAACGCATCCATCGCATGTTGCGAACCAGTATTTTCATCGCCACCTAGCAACATATTCATGACTTCCTGCTTATCTTTATTACAAATGGACGTAAAACCTACGACTTTAGTCGTGGGATGTAAGTCCTAGTTTGCCTAAGCAAACTAAATATTTTTCATTTTCTTTTCTAATATTCCATTTACATGATATAAGCTAACTACACTTTTAATTGAACAAGTCTTGCCAGTTTGGAACTTGATTACTGTGCCACTATTTTGAACTCCCTTAACTGTTTCAATTCTGTTAGTTCTGGTATTTAACACAACATCATGTGGTCTTAATTGATAATGACCTCTTCTAATCGAAACACGACCCTTTTCGACTTTTTCTTTTCTTAATTGTCTTAAATTGTCATAATTAAGCTCTTGTGATCGTCTAGTTCTCCCTGAACTTAATTCTTTACCAGCTTTTTGTTTACCATCTCGACTATCAATATACTTAGCGTCGTAGAACTTCTGTAACACTCGGTTATTATTCCTTAACTTTTGTCTCGAATAAACATTATTTGTTCTAAGGGTTGTATCAGTTCCACCAGCGATCACAAAAGCGTCATTTAAATGTGATTTTTCAATCTCATACTTTTGTCTTAAGTTAGCGGTTAGATAACCTTGAGTTGTCGTATAATGTTCAAAATAATTGCTTAATCTTGTTGCTAAAATACTCATAAAGTAAGCACCACGATAATCAAGCGTCTTTTGTCGATTTTCTCTCAACTTAGCTAAGATACCGTTATTATGGTTAGCTTGATTGTGATTAATATCTGACAATAAAACTAAGTTATCTGGTTGATTAGAACCACCATCTTTTCTTTGAACTAAGTGATGAACTCTTAATTGACTAGCTGGATATTGTTTACCGTCTAAAGCATCACGGTAGTTATCCCTAGCTAACAGATAATCTTTAATAGTCTTAAAACCATACATCTTACCTTTTTGATACTGCCAGCCTTGAATATCTGGGTTTAATAACTTTTGGTTGTCAAATGGTGTAACTTCAACGACTAGATTAGTAATTGGTAAAAACTTATATAAGCGTTTGATTTCCTTGATTGTAAAATCTAACCTGTGTTGGATACTAGGAGCTAACCAGCCATCTTTGCGTCTACGATTATTAAATCTAGCCTTACGGTATCTTAAACGATTCCTTCTAGTTCTTCTTAACTCTCTTCGGCTAGTAATTCTATCTTTTTCTGATTTCCTTAGACTTTCTGATACATAATATTCACGGTTGTTACCCACAACTGATAAACCTAAGTGGAAACCAGCATCTACTCCTAGTGTTAACTCTTGGGTATTTGTAGTAACTGGTCTGACAAATTGGATAGTATTTCTACTATTTCCGAACCATTTTGCTTGACCTGTTTTTAACCAACGACGCACCATACCTAATCTTGAAGTTGGCATGAGTGGTGTGCCGTTGGAGTCTACTACATAAATATAATCAACTTTTTTAATTTCTGACATCATGCCAACTCCTTTCAATCATAATAATTCGTACCTAACATAGAGTTGGTACGTGTGTACCCTTCGCCAATGTTATAGGTTGGTTTAATGTTAATCACACTGAGCCTGAACCTTAGCCCTGTTTAATAATCAACCGTAGTGTTTGGAACTAGGGTGGTATTCCAAAGTACCTATCTATTCAACCCTAACGTAGTTACTTAAAACTTAGGCTAATCAACCAACTTGTAGTTATTCGCTACAAGCCACCTACTTTAGTAGGTGATTCTGTTGACCGCTATCTACTATTTCTAAGTTCTTTTCACCATTTTTGATTAATTTATCATAAGCTGGTTGTGCCATTTTTTTACTATTCCATTTACTAGCACTTTGAAGACTTCCGACAAACGTCTTCGTCTTTTGTCGATAATATTCCATTGGCTTTTCATCTTTATTTCTTACAATGACATAATTTGGCATAAGTTTCCTCTGTTACAAACATATGTTCTATACTTAAGATTATAGCATTAAATAAATTTATTTCAACGTTAAAAAGACATATCATTTCTGACATGCCTTATTGCTTATTAAAATTTTACTTAGTCCTCAACTGTAAAAACTGTTTGAGTTTCTGTATCACATACTTCGCACTAACTGCCTCTGCATATAACTTTGTTCCAAATTTATCTTGAAACATATCTAATTCAACTAACTTATTCATCGCTTCTCGAAGTTTACTCTCATCAAGATTTGTAGATACGTTATTTAATTTTAATGTATGATGTTTTCCATCTGCTGCTTTGAATCCAAGATTTAATGCTCTAACTTTCATTTAACTACCTCCTCAATTAGTCCTTAACCATGCTAGTTTCGACAATTTCAATATCTTGAGTTTCTTCTCCAGATAACTCACCAATAATTTTTCCAAATGCAGATAACTTTTCAGTACCGACATTATTCACTAAATTATGATAGGAACGACGACGTGTATCACCATCCTCCTTAGTACCATAAATGTATAATACAGATTTTTTGACCTCTTTTGCCATTTTAACGGCTCCTTTAAATTATTGTTAAGCTCATTTTGAAGCTTACATAGATATATACGTAATTTTTTGGCCTTTTGTAACATACATTTTTATTTTTCATTAATTAATTCCAAATATTTTTCTTGGATGCTCTTTCTCCAACGATTGATTGTCATTCGTGATTTCCCCATCAACTTTGCAATTTCTGTAGTCTTAGTTATCCCTACACTATAATAGCTCAACAACATTTTTTCATTATCAGTACATCTTTTATATAACTGATACAGAGCATCGCTAATTTCAATGTTATCTCCAATTTCGATAATTTCTTCTATTTGGGGTAATTCATCGTTCTCATTGGCTAACTGACTAAAACACACTTCTGCTTGTTTCCGATTCTTTTGCCTTAGTTTATCCAATAAGCGCCACTTTAGTTTTTGAAACATATAACTCCCACATTCTTCTTTAGTGTTTTCCTTACGATGATATTCGGTGTATATCTCAGCTAGTAAGATCCTTGACTCTTCGAACATGTCTTCAAAATCTGGATGCCCTACCTTGTAATTTAACTGTGCCAACACTCCATAAATAAGTCTGTCATTCTTCAATGCGTACTCAAAACCTCGTTTCACTATTTCACCTCTAAAAATGATTTGTACTGGCGCCTTGTACCCATTAAGAATAAATTGACTTTAAAATTCATGCACCCCAGCAAAAATATTCATTTCAGGATGTGTTACAAAATATTTTACTCTTGATTTTTTACCATGTATTCGTTATCACTCTTATAACTTAATACTTATCAATATCTAATTAATTTGACGTCATTTTTCTGAAATTCCGTAAGCTAAAATTAATTTTACAAATAAATAAAAAAATATTGATTTATGACTGATTTTTTGATAGATTATTTACTTATAAAATATAAAAAATACTCAAAGGAGGGGAAATATGATATATACCAGTAACTGGTTTAATATTGATAGCGAGATTGCGATCGATAAATTATTGAAGATCGGAAAATATAGATCTTTCTATGTAATTCATAGAAATTCTACCTATTTCGCTTTCAATATTCATAATAATGACTCAAAATATAAGTCAATTATTTTTGATAAAAACCAAGGTATCATATTGTCGAATCTTTCTACGACAACTCTATTTAATAAAATAAATGGTATATGTTTCACCAAGTTAACTACTGAGATGGTCAAGAAACATCATAAATTTCAGGCATATACGTCTGCTATTTCTGACTCCCATTGTTTCATTCGTTCTTCTCAGCACCCTGCCACTTGGATCAATCTTTACCTAGTTGAATCTATTTGGGATACTAATCATCATGACATCTCATTTAAATTCAAAGATTTATCGGGCTACGTTACCTTTTTAAATCAGAAAACAAGTTTTAGAACTAGTTTAAAAGCTACTGCTCATTTCTTGCATACCGTTGAAAATATGCTAAATTTCGATGCACAAAAAACTATTTCTATGATTTCGGATTACATTGATATCGGCACATTAAAAGATATTCCTCGCGATATTTATACCAAGGAAATGCTTTACCAACTTATTAAAGAAATTTTTGTTTTTCTCTGTGATGATATTGATTCGATGAATACAGATGAAATTCTTGAAGAATGCCACAAATATCTCGTGAACAAATTCTGCTATTTTAATAGAACATAGAAAAAAGACAGTCATTCTCGACTGTCTTTTCATTCTCTTTAAATGCTATAATTGATTTGCAATCTTTCAGGAGGTGGATTTACTATGAATGACTTAATGTCTCAACTTAAATCATATATTCCTTTTAACGAACAAGAAAAACAAGATAAGCAGCTTATTATTGACCAACTTGCTAATGCCAAAGATATTTTTACTCGTAAAAACAAATTAGCTCACTTTACCGTATCAGCTTGGATTATTAGCCCTGATAAAAATAAAGTTCTAATGGCTTATCACAATATCTATCAATCTTGGTCTTGGCTTGGAGGACATGCTGATGGCAACTCCAATTTAAAGCAAGTAATTCTCAAAGAAATTCAAGAAGAAAGTGGACTAACTGATGTTAAATTTTTATCAGACGATATTTTCTCGCTTGAAGTTCTAACTGTTGATGGACACGAAAAACGTGGAGAATATGTTTCTTCGCACTTACATTTAAACATTACTTACCTATTCGAAGCTGATACTACTATGCCATTACGTATTAAACCTGATGAAAATAGTCAAATTACTTGGCTTGATTTATCTAGCTTAGATTCTAAGGTCAGTGAAGTTTGGTTCAATCAACGTATCTATCATAAATTAATTGAAAAAGTTAACCTACTTTACTAGCCCCAACCGACTTTTTTCTTCTTTTACATATTGCTTCAATCCTGACTCAAACGTATATTTAGGAAGAAAACCTGTTTTTTCAAGTTTTGTAATATCCGCAAGTGAATTTTTGGTTCAAATTTTAGACCTTTGTTATGTATAATTTTTAGCTTTTTGCCTGTAATTTTCTCAAAAGCCGCTATTAAATCTATTAAGCTCACTGATTTACCAGAAGCAACATTGAAGATTTCTCCACTTATTTTTGGATCTTGCAGTAACATCAAAGTAGCATCAACTGCGTCTGTTACATACATATAATCACGTGTTTGCTTTCCATCGCCATTTAGCTTAAATTCCTTGTCATTAAGCAAACAGTCTAAGATAATTGCACATACACCCGCAGATTTCCCCTGTGCTTTTTGTCTAGGCCCATATACATTAAAGAAACGCACTGCAACGGTTGGAATCCCATAGACTTTTTCGTAAAACATAGCATATCTTTCACTTGCAAATTTGTCTATTGCATAAGGATTTTTAAGACTTACCGGCATATCTTCACGCCTAGGTGTATCAGCAATGTTCCCATACACAGCTGACGAGGATGTAAACAGTACCTTTTTTACCTTTAACTTGTTCTTTCGAATGATTTCATAAATATATAAAATTGCTTCTTGGTTAATAAAATGTGTGCTAAGAGGCTCAGCTATTGTACCAGAAATACTAATAACTGCAGCTAACAATACAATATAATCAAATTTTTCTTTGATTAATAACTGTTCCATAAATTCATAATCAGTAACGTCAGCCTGATAAAAAGTAATATTATCTTTTAAATTGTTATCATCTTCTTTGCACTCAGATGGTAGATGTCTACCTACAACAACGACTTCATCTCCTTGTGAAATGATTTTTTCAATTAAGTTTGAACCGATAAACCCAGCTCCCCCTGTAACTAAGTATTTCTTTTTCATTTTCTTCAATCCTTTTTCGTATAAAGTATAAGATTGGATCTTATTAAAATTTTTCTTTCAACACCTTATCAAAGGCCACTCTATCTGCACCCTTAAAATTAACTTTTCCGCATATTTGATAACTATTCTTCTTCAAAATATGTTTCATTCGTTCATTTTCAAGAGCTGTATCTAATCTAACTCCATAGATTTGGCAAGCATATGTCAATCTCTCCACTAATTCCAAAGCAATACTTGCTAGGCCTTGATTACGATATTCTTCTGCTATTGCAAAACTATGAACTGTTGCGTAAGGTTCTTCCGTATGCCAATCTCCTAATATTTCTTTATAATATGGCATACCTGTAAAATCTATTCGTAAATAGCCGGCAATGATACCATCTACACGTAACACAAATCCCTTATTAGCTAGAATATCTTCCAATATACTTTCACGATTAGGATAATCATCTGTCCATTCAACAAATCCCTGATCATTTTGAAATTTCTTACCGCTATCAATAATTTCCAAGCATCTGTCAACATCATTTACATGGGCTAATTCAATTTCATTCATAGTTAAAAACCTCCCCATATTAGCTTCTAACTACATCTTATCACAATTTATAAATATATAAAGAGTAAGTATGAAAGCGAATTCCTACTTACTCTAAATCCTGTTTATATTAATTATTCAAGAAGCCTGTCACTCACTTCTATTTGTTTTATATTCAGGTTCTTTTTCAATCGTGGTTCTTTCAAAGCTTACTTTTTGCTTAAAACCTAAAATCCAGCCACAAAATGTTAATTTCGTTAAGATTAATTTCATTGAAAATCCCCCTTCTTTTCCAAATTCCTCCTCTCACTGATATATACGAAAAAAATAGTATTGTTGTAACACTCAAATCTTAGCTAAAAGCATATCTATTTCTTGATTTAGTTTGTCTCGATCAATGTTTTCTTCTTTGTCATCAACAAAATAGTTGTTTTCGCGATGATATGCATAACATTCAGCATAATATTTACTGAAATTATCACCAAACAATGTTCGGGGACGGACAAATTTTTCAACATGTGTTCCTTTCCACTGCTTAGCTTTCAAAACTATCATGCTTTTACACTGTTCCACATCATTTCCAGCTGCTAGTCTTTCTTTAATCAATTTTATTCCCCATTTATATTTATCAAACACCTGCCCGGTAACTTCTTTGAAACATTCCAGGATCTCCTTTATCTTTTGTTGATTATTTAATGATGTATTCTTAGGTACTTTATTGTCTTTGAAGTGGTCAACTTGTCCATTTCTGAATTGGTCAGATTTTCCATTTCCATTATCTTCCTTAGGACACTCTACCTGTCCAATTTGTCCATTTCGACATTCAGGTATTTTATTGTCTAAATATTCTTGTAGCTTCTCCTCATCTAGTGAATACCACTTTGTATGATTAAATTTTGAAATATTGTATTTCGCAACTCTAACAATCTTTAATTCAGCTAGTTTCTTTAGTTCTCTCCTAATGGTCCGCTCTGAAATAAATGTAAGCTGCTTGGACCAATCTTGATAAGTATTATAAATCCATTTTCTTCCATCGATTTCATGTGTTGACTTCTCTTGCCAATAGCGAATTTGTTGAATCAAAATTGCTTGATAAATTCCTAAAGCTGCTGCGACTTCTGTATTAAATGCCCGATTGGGTTCAAAGTTTTTCATATTAAATTCCTGCCATTTCGTTTTGGTCTATTTGGACGTCCTATAATATATACGTTGGCAAAAACTAAAATGTAACAAAAAAAGTTCTAACAAAATGCTAGAACTTTTTTTGAGGAGCTTTGTCTTCTGGAAAAAAGAAATCAATAATTGGCAAAGCTAAGTATGCATATAAAGTAATTTGAGGATAGAAATAGGCAGCTACTATCAGAAGTAAATTAAATATTGCTGTTAATACAAAGCGACCAATAATCACTTTAGTCATCATTTCAGAAATATTATTTTTGGCTCCTAGTACTTTTCGAAATTGGCTATGAGCTAACCATGTTTTAAGTAAATTAGCGACCATGTAGACTATCCCATAATTAACCACTGCTAACTGACTAGGATTATGCATCATCCATTTTGTTAGTATCGGTAATAATGATAAAGTTGCCAGAAAAACAAAATCAAAAATGATTATTCCTTTATCAATCTCATCAACCAACGCCAATGATTGTCCTAATTCGTACCAAAAATTAGCTACAACGAAGAAACTTACCAAAAACACAGATAGACTACCTAAAAAATTGTAATAAGATGCTATATTTTGCCCATTAGGCAATGGCACCTCTAACACCATAATCGTAATAATAATTGCAATTATTCCGTCATTTAAAGCTTCTAATCTTTGTTTCAAATAAGAATGACGTTTCTTCTGCATCTCTTCAGTTCTTCTATGATACTCAGCGATATTTTCTTCACTAATCTTAATATTTCGTCTTCTTAAAAAGAACTTTCTCATAGTTTTCCCCCACTAAACAATTCATATTTGACGAATTTATTTTATCACACCAAATCATAATTTCCACCAGATTTTATTAAGTCAAAAATATTTGCTAAATTACTACTATTCTTAATGTTGACCGTTTTAATATTATAAGATAGTATTAAATGTGAGATATTTCGACCAGCAATCTGATGTCGCTAAAAGCTGTACTAAAAAAGAAAGTATACATAAATGAGAAAAATAAGCATTTTTGTTCTTTCTGTGCTTACATTAATGACGCTAGGAGCTTGTTCAATAACGTCATCAAGTAAATCCTCTAACGAAAGTTTATTTTCTTATAAAGCAAGTTCTCGAAAAGCAGAAAGCATTAAAAAGGCTAAAAAAGAAGCACATGATAAGGCTGAAGCTGCTAAAAAGAAAAAACATAAAAAGAAGAAAAAGAAAAAGGAAAGTTCTAGCAGTTCTGAACAAAGCAGTTCTGTAAGTTCAAGTGTATCTGAATCAACTGACTCAAGTTCAGTTTCATCAAGCGATGATACACAAGACACATCATCAAATCAACAAAATACAAGTCAAGGTAATACTACAACATATCAAGCACCAGCATCTAGTTACTACTATGGCGGGTATACTGCTCCTCAAGGTGGAGGTAGTGGCAGTGGATCTGGTAGCGGAGCAAGCACGATTCAAATCCTTCTCC
>JAFEHB010001141.1_pt1 | contig 12104 bp, 9 predicted proteins | sample 9267121 | NCBI WGS metagenome assembly JAFEHB01 (sample SAMN17103336, study PRJNA684904) | human gut metagenome | isolation source: diarrhea sample from child under the age of five | host: Homo sapiens | place: South Africa: Mafikeng, Mafikeng Provincial Hospital | collected 2019-09 | reverse complement strand
CTCCACAATCGTCATGATAAAATCCATCACATTTTTCCTCCGCTTTTATTTAGCCCTCGGAAATCTCGGAAAATGTTTCCACTGCACGGTCGTTCATGCTGTCCGGAACTGTGATTCCAAGATTTTCTGCTACTTTTTCGTTTACATACAGGTTACTTTCTGTCAGCAGCTGGTATTCCATATCTTCTGCTTTTACTTCTCCCTTCAGGATTTTCGCTGCCATCTTACCAGTGTCTTTTCCAAGGCTGACATAGTCGATTCCTTCTGCTGCCAGACATCCGATCTTCACCTGTTCGATTTCACTTCCGAATACCGGAATCCCTTTTTCGTTTGCCTGATCCAGAATCGCCGGGAGAGAGCTGACTACCGTGTTATCTGTCAGGTTGGTCAGGCAGTCTACTTTCGTCAGCAGATCTGCGGTTGCAAGAGAAATCTCGGAGCTGCTGGTGATTCCTGCGGTCTCCAGGGTAAATCCATACTGATCTGCCAGCTCTTCGTACTGACTGATGCTGTATACAGAGTTTGCTTCGCTGGTGGTGTACAGGATTCCGATGGTTTTTGCATCCGGAAGGATCTCACGGATCATCTTTAACTGTGCTTCTACCGGAAGCTGATCGCTGGTTCCTGTAACTGCACCTACCGGCATTTTGTCATCCGTTGCAAGTTCTGCTTCTACCGGATTGGTAACTGCGGTATATACAATCGGTATCCCTTTTTCCATTGCTGCGTTGTAGGCAGCCTGGGCACTTGGTGTTGCAATTGCACAGATCAGATCTACGTTATCTGTCACGAAGCTCTGTGCAATCTGGGATGCGGTTCCCATATCTGCATCTGCATTATTTACTTTTACGGTCAGGTTCTTGCCCTCTTCGATACCCTCTTCTTTCAGACCTTCCAGAAATCCCTCACGACAGTTGTCCAGGGAACCGTGCTCTGCGAACTGGGAAATACCGATAGTATAGCTTTCTCCGTCTGTAGCTTCTGTTGCATCTGTGCTTTCTGCATCATCGGTGCTGTCTGTTGTTTCGGTTGACTCTGCTGTGTCTGTGGTCTTCGCGTTGCTTCCTCCGCACCCTGCCATAGATACTACCATTGCTGCTCCTAAGATTACTGCCAATACTTTCTTCTTCATAATTTCTTTCTCCTTTTCTTTTCCTTTTTTGATGGTTCAAAAGCAAAAGAGATGGAATTTTGTTTTTATAAAAACAAAAACCGCCTCAAGCATTTAGCTTGAGACGGTAATAAAATTCTTTATTATCGCGGTACCACTCAAATTGACGAATCGTCCACTTTACACGTACTATCATACGTTCCTCATTGATAACGGGTTTGGTTCCCGGCAGTGCCTACTCTTTTCTTACAAGATCTTTATTTCGGGCTGCCCTCGAAAGTCCATTCAGCTATAAAATCCATGCGACAATCACACCACCTGTCACTCTCTGAAATTTCTTTTAAAGCTTACTCCTCTTTCTCATCGGTTTTGCTTTTGATAGCCTTATTTTATGCTCTATTCTTTCATTTGTCAACACTTTAGTGTAAAAAAGTTTTATTTTATCACTCGACAGCCACCGGACGCATCATGGAAGACAACTCCTGTCGGTACTGATCGGCCTTTTCCTGATTACCCTGTTCTTTCCGTACCATCTTTGTAATTCCCGGATACTGTCCCGGGAAGCTTTCCAGCATAATATCATCTCCATAGATCAGATAGACATCTCCGTCCATCATATCTTCCTCTGTCAGCTTCTTTCCGTTCTCATCCGTAAGCTTATCCGGTATCGTTCCGGAGAAAATCGCACCCGTATCCAGATCCGCAAAATACCAGCTGTTATCATCTGCCTGAAAATACACTGCTGTCATCGGCTTTTCCCCGCATCCCACCAGACAGAACATAGCAAGTACCGCCAGCATCACGATCCATTTTTTCATTGTTCCACCTCCTGTCTTCTGATCTTCATTGTTTCTCTTTGCTGTAATATCTGTGCACCAGATTTCCTTTCAGGCTTCTGTCACTCATATCTGTCACAGCAAAAAAAAGGTAACTGTCTGATTTTCCAGTTACCTACATTCTACCATAATTCTTTCTTCTTTTGCCACATAATCTGAGACTTTTTATCTTTCGATTTTCTTTCTTCCAGCTTTCTTTTCACAATAGCCAATATCCAGCTCTGCCCCTCTTCTTCACTCTTTAACTTCCGAAGTTCCCTTTTTCTGCGCATCGCCTCTTTCCAGATCTCTTCCCATATTTCCCGACATTCTTCGCCTGTCAGATCATAAGACGGACTGCGTAAGATTTTCAGCACCTGTCTGCCATATCTTTGATAAAGCTCATTTACTTTCCGACTGCTGAAAATCATTCTTTTTTCCCACTCATTTATTTTTATTCCCTTTCGGAACTGTTATCTTCATCATCTGTAAATTCTACTACTTCTTCAGGATTACAATCTAAAGCTTTACAGATTTTCTCCAACGTATATAATGTCATATTTCCATTCTTACGCAGAGTATCTAATGTTCTGTTATCGATTCCCCGATGAAGCAGTTCGTACTGCGTAATGCACTTTTCCCTCATTGTCTTCCACACGGGCGCGTAGCTTATAATTGTAATCACCACCTTTACCGCACAGCGTTATTCGCCATTTTTTCGGTTCGCACTGTCTGTGTTCTTACAATTATATTTCTCCTGTCCGACAATTCATATTGTGCATATTTTCACAATTGCAAAAGCAAATTATTTCTTTGCTTTTTGAGGGTTTTTTATTATCTTTTGGCTATTTTTGTTGGTTGTCTTATTATGCGTAATGTTTTATTTTATAAAAAGGGTCTGCAAATTCGAATTTTCTTCTTCTTTGCAGACCCTTTTTCAGATACTTAGAATTCTACTTTTACAGCTCCCTGCGGACGGATATGCATAACATATGCAGAACCCTCTCCCAGTGCCTTGTCGATATATTTTGTAAATCCTTCTGTTTCTTCTTTTGGAAGAAATGCAGCAATAACGCCGGCAAATCCTCCTCCGTGAACACGGCATACACCACGACCGATCTTATCCAGATACAGTTTGGTCAAAGCCAGAGCAACCGTGATGGACTGCTCATCCGGAGTCTCGTTGCAGTAGCAGTTCTGCAGCCATTTCCAGGAAGAATCACCGGACTCTGTGATTTTGTTAAAGAAAGTTGCGAAATCTTTCTTTTCCAGTGCTTCTACTTCTGCATCCACACGTTTGTTTTCTTCAAAGAAGTGGAATGCACGCAGAACCGCACGGTCACCGGCGAATTCACGAATGGCTTTTACATTCTCAATCACATCATCTTCCTTGCACTGTTCCAGAACTTCTTTTCCGAAGTATTCTGCTACTTTTTTCATTTCATTCGGAACTGCTGAATACTCTGCGCTCAGATCTGCATGACCTTTTCCGGTGTTGATGATAACCAGATCATGGCCCATCTCATCAAAATCGCATTGGATCTCACGGATGGCCGGATTTTCGATATCTGCAAAATCAATGGTAATCATACCGCCAACGGCGCATGCCAGCTGATCCAGAAGGCCTGAGCCTTTCAGCCAGTATTTATTTTCTGCATACTGTCCTGCTTTTGCATAAGTGACAACTTCAATCTTTCCTTCGTTAAACAGGTGATCCACAATGACACATACCAGCATCTCAAAAGATGCGGAAGAGCTTACACCCGCTCCACCGATCACGTTGGAAGTTACATAAGCATCGAATCCTTCTACTTTACATCCTTTTTCCAGCAGTCCCGCAAAGATACCCTTTAACAGTGGTTCGGTTCCCGTTGTTTTTTCTGTAGGAGCCAGGTTGTCCAGATCGATCACCAGATGCTGGTTATAGGTTTCACTGATCAGGTTTACGGTATGGGTTCCGTTTGGTGCAGCGGCTGCCACGCAGTCCAGATGCACGCTTCCTGCCAGGACTTTTCCGTGGTTATGATCGGTATGGTTTCCACCGATCTCTGTTCTTCCCGGTGCTGAGAAGAATTCGAACTCTTTTTCTCCGAATTCTTTTGCAAATCCGTCTGCTACCAGCTGGTATCTTGCTGCATTCTCCTCTGCTCTGTTCTCTCCGTACATCTGTTTTAACAGAGCAACTGCATTCTCGCTCTTTACTGCTTCTGCTACATTTACTGCTTTCATGCTTCTTCTCCTTTTATTTTTCACATACTCGATATTGACTATCTGCTGATTATCATTATAATGAGAATCATACATGAATACAATAACTATGTTAGCTTATTTTATCAATATATTGAGGTTTTTCTATGCAACTACAGTTAGATACCAACAAAAAGGAATTAAAGTCTCACGGAACCTATTCTTTTCCGGTCAATGTCAGTTTCGAACAGCTCTCCCGCTACGAAAGAAAATCGTTTCTCTGGCACTGGCACAAGGAAATCGAGCTTACCATTCTCTTACAGGGGGAGATGCAATATCAGGTCAACGATACGGTCTATCATCTGCAGGCGGGGGACGGACTTTTCTGTAACAGCAACAGTCTGCACACCGGATCTTCCTGCCACGATTCGGACTGCATCTACATCTCCACCACCTTCCATCCCCGGTTTCTGTACGGCTACGAAGGCAGTGTACTACAGAACAAATATCTGGATGTGATCACCGGTCATCCGGGATTGCACAGCTTTCCTTTTTCCCCGTCCGTTCCCTGGCAGAAAGAGATTTTGGACGAACTGGCTTCCATCTGGGAACTCTCCCGCAACCCCTCTTTTTCCTATGAATTGGAACTGCAGTGGCGGCTGGTTCATATTTGGATGCTTTTATGGAACCATCTGCCGCATCAGGCGAACCGAGCCGGAGAGTCTGAATCCAGGCATACCGACCGTCTGAAAAGTATCCTGATGTATATTCAGGAACATTACACAGAAAAAATCACCCTGACGGATATTGCTGCTACTGCAAATATCTGCCAGAGTGAATGTTGTCGTTTTTTCAAAAAGCATATGAACGAATCGCTGTTTGACTACCTGCTTTCCTACCGAATCGAAAAAAGCCTGCCACTGCTGACCGATGAACAGTTATCCATCACGGAGGTCAGCAGCCGCTGCGGCTTTTCCAGTTCTTCTTATTATACCAAAGTTTTCCGGGAGCGTATGGGTTGTACACCTACAGCCTATCAGCACGGACACCTGGAATCCTGAACCTGAACACTTAAAGATCCCTGTCCGAAAATTTTGCATCTGCATTATTACCGGACAGGAATTTTTTATCGTTTCAGATCATTTCGGATCGTCTCTTCTACTTCTTTTGCTTCTTCTTTAATGTTATGAATATTTTCCCGGATAGCCTGTTCCTCCACACGGATCTCCGGATGTTCTTCCAGCTCTTCTTTGGCGAACATCAACAGGAATCCGACCAGAAGCAGTCCGCAGGAGATCCAGATCGTGTGCACATTGCAGATCCGGATCAGATGACCTCCTGCTGCAGCTCCCACAGCAAACATGACGATAATTCCAATATAATGACCTGCCTTATATAATTTTTCTCTGTCCTTTGTTTTTCCATATAAACACAGAGATTCCATACCGCTTCGTATATTTCCGATACACATGGTACTTGCAAATGCATATCCGTTGACTTTACGGAAGGTCTGCACCTGCATCGCACAGGCAAAGGACACCATCGCATTTGCCAGAAGATTCAATGTCGCCGGAAGGAAACCTACCAACAGCAACAGAATCATTTCTATCAGCAGTACCAGCTGTCTCCAGTGGATCTTCTGTACGTTTTTATATTTCTGCCGGATGCCTTCCGCCGCTACGATTCCCATGGCAAAAAACACCAGCGGAACCAGATAATGTAAGACCAGAGACCAGTTTCCCTCTACAAGATTCTGACTTAAAAGAACAATATTTCCGGTCTGTGCATTGGCAAAGACCTCTCCTCTGCAAATGTAAGTATAAGCGTCCTGCAGACCGCCGGACATGGATAAAAAGGCTGCCGTCACAAAGGATTCTGACATCTGCCCGTGTAATCGTTGTCTCACTTTTTTCCCTCATTTCTTCGTAACTGCCTGATTTTCGCAGTCATATTTTCCCAGCGGTGAATTATACTCCTTAACCGGAAAAATGGCAAGGGGCTTCCTTTTTTCCTATCCATAACAGTTTCTCATACGTTACCGCTCACTCCGTTGCCGGTTGCTCCGCGCATCACCGTTTCTTCCAGCACTGATCTGCCGTCTGGATCTCTTTTCCTTCTTTTGCCGCCTCATCCATCATCAGGAACAGATAGGTATCCTGCAGTGCTTCTTCCAACGGATATACTTCTTTCCCCGTCTCAACATATGCTTTCATGCCTTCCATCATCTGAGCAATGGCAATTTCTTCATCCGTCAGGCGAAGATCACGCTCCGCATAAGGATTGCAATAAAGAATCTCTCCGTTTAACCGGAGGCTTCGCATGCCATAGCCTTCCAGGTTGGAATACTGTCCCAGTTCGTCTCTTACGATGGTTCCCTGTACCGGATATCCGTCTTTACCAAGCCAGGCTGCCTGCTGATCATGCACTTCGCCCTGATCTCCCTGAAGATTCAGGTGACGGGTACGGAAATAATTGAAATATTGTTCGCAGGCAAAATCAAAGAATCCCACTTTTCCGTTCGGAAATACAAATTCTGCCCGTTTTCTGGTATCAGTGACAGTCTTATCTCCTTTATGGAGTCCTTCTCTTCCACAGTGGTAATTCACCGGGAACTCATAGGTTCTGGCTGTGATTTTACAGTTTTCCATACCGACACCAAGCAGACGGCGCATCACACTCATACCATGGTAATCGTGCGCCTGGGAGAGATCAAGATTGCTGATGGTTCCCAGTTTTCCGTCCTCGATCATCCGGATCAGTGCCTGATAATACGGCTGGAAACAGTACTGCTCTGCGATCTGTACTTTTCCATTATATTTTTCTTTTGCCTGATACCAGGCATTTAACTCTTCCACCGTTTCTGCCGGTGGTGTCTCACAGAGTACCGGAATACCATGTTCCATGGCTTTTTCGGCAAACGGAAGTGCAGCACCGTATTTTAACATAAAGATGACGCAGTCCGGTTTGGTTTCCAGAAATGCATCATAATCTGTGTAAACCTTTCCCGGAAAGTTCTTTTCTTCCCGTTCCTTACTGGACTCGGAATGCACATAAACCGCAGAGATTTCATAATCTGCCCCCAGTGCTTCCATTACGCGCACATACATCTGCGCTCTCCAACCTGTTCCTGCCAATCCAACTTTCATTGTAAAATCCTCCATACATATTTTTATTTTGCTACTTTCTCTTTATCATAACACATCACGTAGGGTTTGCACACCTTTTCAGTATTCATCTGCAGTAACGGAACCATATCCGCTGATCTATTCCCTTTTTAAAAAAACTATTTTCTCAGCAATATCTGTCTGATCCACGATTGCCGGCACCCGTTGAAGACTATTATTTTGCTCCCAGCAGTTCCAGGATCTCTTCTCTGGAAAAACTGCCATTTCCCATGTCCGCGCCATTCAGGATCTGATCCGCCAGGGCATGTTTTTTCTCCTGCAATTTTACAATATTTTCTTCGATCGTATCTTTCGCGATCAGTTTGTAGACATTGACCACGTTTTTCTGCCCGATCCGGTGAGCACGGTCGGTTGCCTGGTTCTGCACTGCCAGATTCCACCACGGATCGTAGTGGATCACAATATCTGCTGCTGTCAGATTCAGACCGGTTCCTCCGGCTTTCAGTGATATCAGAAAAACAGCTGTCTGGTTATCTTCTTTATTAAACTCTTCCACCAGCTTTGCCCGCTTTTCTTTTCCTGTCGATCCGGTCAGCATATAGTAGCTGATCTGTTCTTTTTCCAGTCGTTTTGCCAGCCGGTCCAACATGGTAGTAAACTGGGAAAAGATCAAAATCTTATGCCTGTTATCCACCGCATTTTTCACCAGATCCATGCACATCTCCAGTTTTGCGGAATCGCCTTTGTATTCTTCAAAAAGCAGTGCCGGATCGCAGCAGATCTGCCGCAGTTTTGTCAATTCCGATAAAATAACGATCTTGGAGGTATTAAATTCTTCATCGCTTTGTTTATCCAACAGAAGTTTCATCCGTTTTACATGAGCATCGTATAACTTCTGCTGTTCTCCTTCCAGACAGGTATACATATTTTCTTCCAGTTTCTCCGGAAGATCCCGGAGCACATCTTTTTTCAGTCGCCGCAGTACAAACGGACGAATCATCTTACGGAGCCGTTCTCCCGCCTCTTCGCTGTCGTTTTGTACGATCGGCACCTCGAGTTCTGACCGGAACCTCGTATAGCTGTAAAGGAATCCCGGCATCAGATAGTCGAAAATACTCCACAGCTCGCTGAGACGGTTCTCCACCGGTGTCCCGGTCAGTGCAAACCGGGTATCCGCCTGGATCTTTTTCACCGCTTTGGCTGCCTGTGTAGTATGATTCTTGATATATTGTGCTTCATCGATGATCTGGCAGCGGAACCGATAATTTTTATAGTGTTCAACATCCCTTCGCAGCAAATCATAGGATGTGATCAAAATATCCTCTTCGCCGGCCGACTCCAGAAGCTGATGTCTTTGTGCTGCTGTTCCCACGATCATCTTTCCGGTCAGCTGTGGGGCAAACCGCTCCAGTTCACTGTTCCAGTTATATACAAGAGATGCAGGGGCTACGATCAGGGCATTTCTACGTATCTGTTTCTTTGTTTTTTCCGGATCTTTCTTTTCTTTCTCCGTTTCCAGAGTTTCCCTGTCTGTGAGTCCTTCCGTTTTCTGTATAGGTATCGCTTCCTGGCAATTCCCGTTTTTCTCCTTCTGCGCCATCTGCCGTCGTTCCTGATACTCCGAAAGCAGATAACAGATGACCTGCAAGGTCTTTCCCAGACCCATATCATCTGCCAGGATTCCGCCAAATCCGTTGGCTCCCAGTGTCTTCAGCCACAGGAACCCGGTTTTCTGATAACCGCGCAGAATCGGTTCCAGTTCCTGCGGAATCTCAAAATCATTATCTTCCACCGTCTTCATGTTACGGACCAGCGCACGGAAGTCTTTGTTTCTTACCGAAGAGATTTCCGGATTATCCCGCAGCTGTCCATCGATGTACAGTGCCCGGTAAGTATCCACCGGAATCGTTTCCTCCATCAGCTGCCGATCCGTCAGCTGCAGTGTCTCCCGCATATCTGCCAGAACATCCAGACCACTGTCTTCCTTCTGAACAAAGCTTCCGTCCTTCAGGCGATAGTACTTTTTCTTTCTGTTGTAGCGGGAGAGAATATCGATCAGTTCTTCCTTCGACATCTCGCCTGCCGTCAGTTTCAGTTTCATCAGGCCACTGTCAATCGATACCCCTACGGAAACTTTGGGAGACGGGTGTATCTGCATGCCTTTGAGCGTATCGGAAATATAAACCTCCCCGATCGCCTGTAATGCAGGAATCCCTTCGTTCAAAAGATCATAGATCTTATCTTCATCGGTGATAACCATCGCCTGCTGTTTCTCATCGTAGGCTTCTCCGTACTGCCGGATCACTTCCCTTACCACCGCTTCTTTTTTCAGATCCCGCAAAGCTATATCCGTCGTTGCATACAGACTGTATCTTTTTTTGTCATACTGTACCTGTGGTTTGCAGGTGATCATATCGGTCTGCGGGGCATCCAGATAGATGGAAAATTCCGGAACGGCCACTCCATACTCCTGTTCGTCAAAGTTTTTTTTCGTACAGGTAAAGCACTGTTCCAGTGCCGGAAGCAGTTCCATACAAAACAGGGGAACGTCTGCCTTTTCCACAAAAATTTTTCGTTCCGGAATCTCTGCCATACATTCCATAAATTCCTCTACCGGCTGCATTCTTTCCCGCGGCTCCAGCAGAATCCGGTCACAGTCAAAAAATATATTGTATTTTTCCGCCCGTATTCCGGACAGCCGGTTGATACTGACTTCCACTCCGTCTTCTTTTCCTTCAATTTTCAGTGACCGTTCCGGAAGCAGATCCGAAACATGCCACAGCTTCTCATCCGTATAAAATACCGATGCCAAAATTTCCTTTTCTTTTATAAGCTCCAGAAAATCTTCGGCTTCCGTCGCCGACAGATCGATATTTTTTTCTCTTGCATTTCCATAGGCTGCATAATACGTGTGATACCCGCCATAGCGATATTCATTTTTTTCAGCCCAGCGAATCAGAAAGGAAACCAGCGGTCTGGAGGCTTCCTCAAAGGCATCCAGCGCATGAACAAACTGCAGGTTTTTTCCGTACGATATATTTTCATGGTTCTCCACAGCTCTTGCAAATCCGAAAACGTCTTTCATCACATACAGCCGGTCAGCGCCAAGCTTAAAATTCACGCTGATCCCGGTATTATCCACAATCATATGCGGTTCCAGGCGTACTTTTCCACAGATATCCCCCTGAATCACGGGAAGGCTGCGGACAAGTGCTTCCTTTTGCAGAAGTTTCCGGATACTTCCGGTAGTTTTTCTCGCCATCCCTTTTCTCACACCCGGAATCTTCGACAGGCCGGTTCGTCCGACAGCATTTTTTCGTTCATAATAATACTTCAAAAGTACCGCCACACAGTGTTTACAGATCCCGTCATATTCCCAGAACGCCGGACAGCTGCACTCAGACTCCTGCAGCTCCTCCCATATCGTATTCCATATCACAGATACATGGTAGACATTCTCACCGCTGCCTTCCACCTCTGCCTCAAGTACTACATTGTCATCATTTCCCTCTTCGTTCTCCATCTGAAAACGCAGAATCTTTCCTCTGTTATAGATCTGCAGTCCCCTGCTGTAGGACTGATTGCCGGCAAGATCCCTGATCTGTTCTCTGAATGTCATGTGCTGTTCCTTCCGTTCCTCTTATTTTGCAGGTTTTCCTGCATTTCTGACATTTTTTATTCATTATCGGAGGAACCATATAAAACGGGCCTGAACGCACTCTACAAATTTGACATATTTAACACTCGTCGTCATGTTTTCGCACAAGTACAGATCTTGGCTTGCTATTCCTCACTGTGTAAATTACATTCGTAACTGCTCAGTACCCTCACGGTTTCGAGTCAAAGTCCATGAAACATCGACTTCGGCGATGCGATTTTGGCATATTCCCGCAAAACATCTCGCAGAATCATGGATAGCTGAATAGTTACCTGTGTTCTATGATTGATTGTAATACGGAGAGGAGGATTGTACAATGAGAAAATTTTTGTTTTTTTTCAAAAAGGGTACTACCGGTAAAGCTTCTGGTAGTACCCTTCTCTGATTTACTTGATCATCAAGTCAACGTTTGCACTTGTGTGAAATTTTTATTTTTGTGTGACAATTTCTCCATTCACTGCAACCAGCTGATAACCTTTCACCGTGTAACACGGGAGATTGTCCCGGCAGGTTACTTTTACCTTTGTTCCTTCCTTTTCCAGAATAATATTCCGTATCGCTTCCTTTAAAGTGTACCCACAGGATACTCCACGGATCTTCCTCACTGGCATAATAGCAATGCCCACGGAAGCGCGGAATGCAAAACGCCTGATTGGCATGCAGAACGTATTTATCTTCACCCACTTCAATCGTTCCGCTTCCATCCATACGTTCCTCTCCGCACTTTCCCGATGGCGTTCTTCTGCTACTCCGTATAATCTTCCACCTGTCCCACCACATCCAGGATCGGATGGGACATCAGAAACAGATAAAAATCCAGTGCTTCGTCTGCTGTCATGTTCAGTTCCCGGCTGGTCAGCCAGTACTTCAACCCATTGACCACAGTAAGGGTATGAAATTCCAGAAAGATATTCAAGTCTTTCAGACCTTCCAGTTTCTGAAGTTTGATCTTGTGATTTTTCAGCATTTCCCGGATCAGCTTCCGGATCTTTCCACAAAGAATCTCTTCAAATCCGTTCTGTCCCGTCACCTCAAAAGCTTTCTGATAATACAGCTGATCTTTCTCCATTCTCCGAAATAACAGATAAATTGCTTCCCGTTCCATCCCGTCTTCCACCATCTCAAAAACCGGTCGGAAGACTTCTTCTTCCAAAAGCCACTCCATCACTTCGTATTTGTCCTGAAAATAGTTATAAAAAGTAGGCCGG
>JAFEHB010001140.1_pt1 | contig 12119 bp, 10 predicted proteins | sample 9267121 | NCBI WGS metagenome assembly JAFEHB01 (sample SAMN17103336, study PRJNA684904) | human gut metagenome | isolation source: diarrhea sample from child under the age of five | host: Homo sapiens | place: South Africa: Mafikeng, Mafikeng Provincial Hospital | collected 2019-09 | reverse complement strand
GCTGTGCTGATGTCCGGATTGCTCAGTACGAAAGCGATGTCCGAACACCGAAAGAGGATCTTATGAAACTCTTCGCATCAACACTCGGTGTTCCGGTTGAACTCTTTACCGTACCGGTACTCTCAGAACCCAGAGAGTATGAGGCCGCGGAGTATTGGAGGTATGAACTTGGGGCAGAGTTGGGTTGATTTTTCCCCGCTAGCTAAAAAACGTCTGCGTAAAACGAATTTGTTTTATGCAGACATTTTCTCTAACTTTGATTTAGAAAATTTATACAGCAATGATTGCCGGAATGACAAGACAGAACCACGTCCTAATATTTCCTGAATATCCGTGGAAATAATATACTCTTCATTTAAAAGAGCTAATCTGAATTTATCTAAAATCATTTCCCGATTCTGGGAGTCACCAACATGATACACCTTCATTTTTTTGCAACTTGTTACTAAAAGTTGCATCAGAAAATTTCTATTACCCTTATACATAATAGTATTAGTTATATCTTCTTCCAGATTCATTGCTTCTTCTGTTAAAGCGACTGATCAGAGAATAGCTCAAATCACCAGTGAGCTGAGTACACAGAAAGTCATTCAAAAACATTGTGATTCTTAGTCCTCGCCCGACACATGAATCTTCATTCTATCACCCACTCACATAATCCCAGCATTTGCAAACTGCTTGTTGTAAACCTTTTTTGCAATAACTCCGACAATTATTGAGATAACTACGGTTGCGGCAATAGCAAGAACCATAAACCACGGAGAAGTCAAGGTTGATAATATCTCAGCATAATTTGCAGACATTTCTTCGGATGCCTCTGAAATAGCATAGTCAGAGAATACCCATACATACAACGGAGAACCGATATTGCTTAACGAAAGCAGGATATAACTCATCACGATACCTTTGTAATTCTTATATCCGGCCCATTTCCGAATGATTTCCGCTAAAATAGAACAAGCAATCAAGCTCCCAAGCAACAGATTCGCAAGCTCTCCAAAAGCCACGAAAGCGATTGCTACAAATAGGTTCATAATGAGAACCACGCCTGCTTTCGGCACTTTTGCCATAACATACATATATGGAATCCATGCCACGAGAGCAATTAAAGCTGTTACAAACAGATAGAGCAATGGGTGTATGCCGCCCATAATCGTAGCTGCCAAAACCACAGCAAAGTAAATAACGGAAAATACGATTGTCAGACCTAAATCTTTTAACTTCCAGTGTTGTTCCATAAGATTTCCTTTCTATTTTCCTTGCTGTAATTCAACAAGGTGTGCATATAGACCGCCCTTTTTCATCAGTGCAGCAGGTGTACCCATCTCACTGACCTTGCCGTTGTCCAGAACCACGATCTTATCAGCATTTGCCACTGTCCTCATGCGATGGGCAATCACCATGACCGTCTTATCCTTCAGCAGTACCGACAAGGCATCCTGTATCAGTGTTTCACTCTCGGCATCCATAGAAGCAGTTGCTTCATCAAGCAGGACAATGGGAGCATTTTTCAACAGGGCGCGGGCAATCGAAATGCGCTGACGCTCGCCACCGGACAGGGCGCTGCCGTTTTCCCCGATGTTCGTCTGATACCCTTGAGGGAGACGCTGGATAAATTCCTCGCATTGGGCAGCTCTGGCCGCAGCCATAACTTCCTCATCAGTGGCATCGCCCCGGCCCAGCCGGATATTCTCCATGACAGTCTCATCAAAGAGCATGACATCCTGGAACACAATGGCATAGTTCTTGAACAGCGTTTCCGGTTCTACTGTTTTGACATCCACGCCGCCCAGGGTAATGGTCCCGGAGTCCGCATCCCAAAAACGGGCCGCCAGTTTAGAGGCGGTGGACTTGCCGCTGCCGGACGGACCTACCAGCGCCGTAACCTCACCTTGTTTTGCCACAAAGGACACGCCCTTCAAAACCGGCTCCTCATTGTAGGAAAATACCACATTCTTAAACTCAATGTCGTAGCCCTTGTTATTGCAGACATTGGTGCCGGTCTGCTCCGGGGTCGCATTGATCTGCTTCATCCGCTTGACGCTGACAAGGGCAGAGAACACTTCTGCCATTAGCATGAAGCAACTGGTGAAAGGATCGTAAATGCGGCCGGCAAAAAGCAGGAACAGAATGAACAGGGGGATGGACAACGAGCCGGCCGTCACCAGAATACCGCCCACCAGCATGACCGCCACAAGGCCAAACCGAAGGATAAATTGAGCTGTGGTCGTAGCAGCACCGGGAGCAATCTCGTTGCGGAAGGAACACTTTACCACATAATCCAGCTTCTTTTCCAGCCCCTCTAGGTATTCTTCTTCACGGGAGCAGGATTTTAGCTCCTGGATGGTATCAAGGTATTCCTGCACGCCGTCATAGGCAGCTCTCTTGGCATCCATGTTGGTGCTCTCAGCATTGGACTGAGCTTTCTTTGCCGCAAAGACTACCAAGGCTGCCACAGGCACCGGCACTACGATGCAAAGGCCCATCCGCCAGTCAAGCACCAGCAGGCCGATAGCCGTTATCATAAACATGAAAATCGTTCCAAAGAGCTGCGGGATCGCATTGGAAAATACGCGCTCCAGAGCCGTACAGTCCCCCATAATGGTGGTAGTCAGGTCAGAAAGATTGCGCTGGCCAAAGAAGGACAGTGGAAGTTTCCGCAGCTTCTCTGCTAGGACAATCCGGCGATTGGCGCTTTCCTCATACGCCACGGTATAAGTTTTATTGTACTGAAGCCACTGGGTCAAAAACACAATGATAAACATGGTTGCTGTACCGCAAATAAACAAGGCTGCATGATCCCGCATACTGCTTTCCTGCCCGGAAATCACATTCAGCAGTTCCCATATCACCATGACCAGCAGGCTGACCGGAGCAATCAAGCACAGATTGCTGAGGGTAGTGGCCGCAATTCCTTTATTCAAATCTCTTGATCCCTGATCGCTCAGGACAAACATCCGTTTTAGCATACTTTCACCTCATTCCCGATGTGCCACTTGGTAGTCTTTGTGTAGTTGCCCCACATCTTGGCGTATTCGCCGCCCTGTTTCACCAGCGCGTCATGGGTTCCGCTTTCCACCAATTCACCCTGCTTCATTACCAGAATGAGATCAGCGTCCTGAATGGTGGAGAGCCGGTGTGCGATCATAATGACCGTCTTGCCCTTGACCAGCCCCTCAAAGGCTTTCTGGATCTGCTGCTCGTTCTCCGGGTCAGCGTAGGCAGTCGCCTCATCTAACACCACGATGGGGGCGTCTTTCAAAATAGCGCGTGCAATCGCAATGCGCTGTGTTTCGCCGCCGGAAAGATACACTCCCTTACTACCTACCACAGTGTCGATGCCATCCGGGAATTTTTTCAGAATATCATCGCACTGGGCCAGATGCGCCGCCTGCAAGACCTCATCCCGTGTGGCGGAAGGTCTGCCTGCCCGGATGTTTTCCAGAAGGGTGTCCTTAAACAATTTGGGGTCCTGAAATACAAAAGCAACCATCTTCATCAGGTCAGCATGGGGAATTTCCCGAATGTCCATACTACCTATCTTGATCGATCCCTGCTGCACATCATAGAAGCGGGGGATCAGGCTGGCCGTTGTACTTTTGCCGGAGCCGGAATGCCCGACCAATGCGGTAGTTGTTCCTGCTTTGGCTGTAAAGCTCAAATGGGATACCGCCGGATGATCCGTATTTTCGTATGCGAAGGTCACATCCTCAAAGGAGACATCGTAAGTCTTTGGATGTTTTGGTACAGAAGTCTCCGCCTGCGGTTCGGCAGTCAAGATCATGTCGATGCGGCGCATGGACTCCTCAGCCTGCATCTTGTAGCTAGTCATATACATGATCTTGTTAAGCATAACTGCACAGGCAGGAGAGAAAATCACATAGAACAGAAAACTCTGCATAAAGCCGATCAGATCATTGGAAACGAACCCGATAATAAGCGCCGTAGGCACCAGTACCAGGAAGCTGGAATTGATGACTGAGTTAAACGCCACCATTCCCTTTTTGCAGGACATCGTGTAGGCCAGAGCAAACTTCCGGTAAGATTTGATAGCGTCATTAAACTTGGTGATAGATTGCACTGTCTGTCCGAACACCTTGACTACCGAAATGCCCCGGATGTACTCCACAGCCTCATGGTTCATCGTTTCCAGAGAGTCCTGGTAGGTCTGCATGAATTTCATACTGTCCTTCCCCATGAGGGACCCCTGCAAAAAGAAACCGATGCCAAAGAGCAGCAGGAGCGGGATACCTACTCGCCAGTCAAAGACCAGCATCAGCACCAGACTCACAATCATTGTGACCTGTGCCCCCACCAAGTCGGGAAGCTGGTGAGCGATGAAAGTCTCAGTCTGAAAACTGTTGTCGTCAATAATCTTCCGAAGTTTTCCGCTGGGATTGGCGTCAAAGTACCCCATCGGCATCTTCGCCAAATGTTTCAACGCTGCCATCTTTAGGTTTTTCTCCGTGTGAAATGCCACTACATGAGAGCAGAGCAGCGCCGAAAAGTAAAGGACCAGACCGATCAATTCCAGTCCCAGGGCAAGCAGGCCCCAGCGGACAAGGCTGTTCGTGTCTAACGGCGTCCCGGCAAATACGCCCACCAAGTCACGCGCTGCAAAGTAAACGCAGAGGAACGGTCCAAGGATAAAGACCGAACTGATGCCGGATAGGATGCGGGAAACAGTGAGCAGCCCACGGTGTTTTCCCGTGAACTCCATCAACCGTTTGATCCCGCCGGATTTTTGTTTCATGGATACAAGACCTCCTTATCAATTCTTTGATTAGTTGTTGCTAACCTTTGATTTAAGTGTACTTCTTTTGTTTGGCATCGTCTACGACCTATCGGGTATGTTATACTCCAATCAGGCCAAGCGAAAGGAGCAAGCCGAATGGATGGGCCTGCTCCTTTTATCAGTTAATTTGAATGGCTTAATTCAGATGGATATTCTGAACGGAAGTAAAGCTGGCATCGGTAGGAAAGGTATAGCTTGCTACCACATTGCTGTAAATGGCAAGCTGTCGGGTATAAATCAGCGGTGTAGTCAGGCACTGGTCTGCCATAGTAGTCAGGATGGTGTTGTAAATTTCCTGAATACGGCCCTCATCAGTAGCAGAGTCCAGTTCGTCCACCAGCGCCGCCAGCTCCGGCTGGGACGCCCCGATCTGCATGAGGATGGGGTCCATAGAGGTAGACGGGTTGATATTGGTAATGACCATAGCCGGATCATAGTAGCCGCCCTGGGTCTTGAAGATGGTCAGGCCATAGTCACCGCTCTGGATCATGCCATACCAGTCCATCATTTGCGCAGATTGCGGGGTCAGCTCAATGCCGATCTTGCTGGCCTGGTCGCAGATGTAGACAACCATATTATCATCAGAGGCGGTGCCGGTTTGATACAGGAAAGTGGCAGACAGTTTGACTCCATCCTTCTCACGGATGCCATCTCCATCAGTATCTACATAGCCAGCCTCATCCAAGATTTGATTGGCGTGATCCAGGTCAAAGCCGTACACCGTCTGATCCACATCGCAGTAGGGTAGGTCACGGGAAAAGAACGTATCTGCCTTGTCGAACAGGCCACCGTAGATATTGTCTACTACGGCATCCTTATCAATGGCGGAAGAAATGGCTTCACGAACTACCTGGTCGCCAAAAATCTCACTGCTCAGGTTATAGCCTACATAGTAAGTCTGCAAAGACTTTTCATCGACTTGAGCGCCATATCCATCCGTCTGCTCCATCTGAGCATAGCTCTCGGCAGAGACATTCTTAATACCGGAGAGGAAGTCCACCTCACCATTCTGCATGGCTAAAATTTTGGCATCGTTGTCGGGGATGTACTTGATAGAGAAGCTATCTACTTCAGGTGCTTCTCCCCAGTAATTGGGATTGCGGACGAAGTTCCATGTCTGCCCGTCATTGTCCCCAGCGTACATATAGGGGCCGGTTCCATAAGTGGCGCTGCGAAAACTCTCCTGTTTGGCAGTCAGATCATCATTAAACTGCTCGCTGGACACGATGCCGAAGGGGTTGGCAAGGCACAGTTCCCGGAGGGTGTTGTAGTAGGGCTGGGTCAGGTGCAGCTCCACCGTATACTCATCGGTGGCAACCGCATCTTCAATGATCGTGGACAGGCGACCATAAGAGCCGTTGTATTGGCCAAGGTTGACCGGCACAGCCAAAATCGACTTTGCTACATCCTCGGCTGTCAGGTCAGAGCCATCAGAGAACTTGACGCCCTGTTTGATCTGGAAGGTATAGGTTTTTCCATCCTCGCTCATGGACCAATCTTCGGCCAGCACGCCCACGACCTCGCCCTCGGAATTGTACTCAAACAGGGTATCGTAGAAGCTGGTGAGATAGTAGGTGATGTCGTAACTGGAGGAGGACACCTCCGGGGTGAGGATGGTGTAAAAATACTCAAATCCCCAGCTCTCCGCCAAATTCAAATGTACGGCCTGAGCCTCGGCGTTCTCCTGCGGGTTCTGGCTGCTCTCTGTGTTTGTGTCGGTGTTGCCTCCGCAGGCGGCCAGAGATACCGCCATGACCGCCGCCGTGAGCATAGCGGCAATTCGTTTCAGTTTCATTTCAAATCAATCCTTTCTTTCTTTCGTTTTATCATTCCATTCTGTTGAAGTGTTCACTAAACCGCTTGCCTCCAAGAGCATCCTGCTGTATGGGTCGTGAAATACAGAATAATCACCGGAGAACGCGGCACGCTCCACCAGATTAGAATTTCGCATGACAAAAATCTCGTCCGCCACGACCACTGCAAGCTCCATGTCGTGGGTTATGAAAATCAGCGTAAAACCAAGCTGCTGTTGCAGGTCTATAATTTCATCAATGATTTTCTTCCGCAACGGTAAGTCAAATCCATTGGTGGCCTCATCGAAGATCAGGCATTGCGGCTCAGCGGCCAGTGCCCTGGCGATTGCCACCCGCTTTTGTTCTCCGCCGGACAGTTCTGATGGAAGACGGGTATAGTAGTCCCGTGATAGATTGCAAAGCTCCATCAAGTTCCGGCAGCGTTCCCGCCGTTTTTCTTTCTCCATGTGGAAAAAGCAATGCAGCGGTTCCTCTATGGATTTCCCCACCGGGATCTTGGGGTCCAGGGCAGATGCGGAGTTCTGCTGAATAATCTGCACCTTCCTGAAATGTTCTTTCCCGGCTCGTTTCCGCCCATAGACAGGTGCGCCATCTACAAACACGGAACCGCCGCTTGGCCGCTGCAATCCCGCAATCATCCGCGCCAGCGTTGTTTTGCCCGAACCGGACTCTCCAACGATTGCATACCGGCCACCATCACTGAAATTGGTGCTCAATGGGGACACAGCAGTAAACAGCCCTTTTCCGCCAAAGCCGTCAGAAAAAGAACAACTAACCTCTTTCAGTTCAATCAAGACATCTCCCTCCTTTCCAACCGGCAGGCGTTCAACAGATATTTTGTATAGTCCTCTTTAGGGGTGTTTAGTATCTGCTCTGTCTTGCCCTGTTCGACAATCTGTCCGCGATCCATCACAAGGATGCGGTCAGAAACCGAGGCAGAGCTCAAGTCATGGGTCACGAACAGCACAGACATTCCATCTTTACAGAAACTTTTCAGTTCCCGCATCAGTCCGATCCGGTTGCAGGCATCAATGGCCGTGGTCGCTTCATCCGCTACCAAAAGGGATGGCTGGCACATCAGCGCTGCCGCGATCATCAACCGCTGGAGCATTCCGCCAGACAGTGTGAAGGGATAGCTGTTCAAAATCCGCTGGGTATCTTCCAGCCCCAGCCTCTGCAAGATGCCAGTAAATAGACGTTGCATTTCTTGCTTCGGTATTTTTCCATGATGGAGCAAATAGGTCTTTTCCAACTGACGCCCCACTCGAATGGACGGGTTAAAGGCGGTCATTGGGTTCTGCATAATCAGGCAGATTTCTTTCCCATAGATAGCCTGCCGCTTTCGTTCTGGCAGGTTGAGCAAATTTTCCGCTTGGAACAGGATTTCGCCATCAGTACGATAAGCGTTTCCCAGCAGCCCCATAATTGCCTTGCAGATGGTAGTTTTTCCCGCACCGGAGCTGCCAACGATGGAGAGCATTTCCCCCTGGCCTAACTGAAATGATATATGTTCGGCCACGCATTTCCCGGAGGCTAAAGAGATATTTAGGTCTTTGACCTCAAGCAACACGAATATCATCCTCCTTCCCAATGGCATCCCGCAGCCCCTCGCCCAGCAGGTTGAAGCCTGCACAGCAGACGATGAGGCAGATGCCCGGATAAATCAAGAGCGCAGGGTTTGAGTAGACACTGTTTCGGGCCTCATTGAGCATCGCACCCCATTCCGGGGTTCCGGCGATCAGCCCCACGCCCAGGAAAGCAAAACTGGACACCGACATGATCGCTGTGGCAATCCCAGTGGTGAAGTACACCACAAACTGCGGAAACACATTTGGGATCAGGTGGCGAAGTACAATGCGGAGGCCGGAAGCGCCGGAAATCCGGGCTGCCTCTATGTATTCCTTTCCGCATTCAGTTTTTGCATAAGAGCGTACCATCCGCAGAAACCACGCCAGCATAGAAATCCCGATGGCAATAATGACACTTGCCACAGAATTATCCACCGCTGACACCAACGCCATTGCAATGACGATGAGTGGAAAGGCCATGAGAATATCGCAAAGTATCCGCATGACTTCATCCACCAGGCCACCTTTATAACTGGAATAGCATCCCACGAACAGCGCGAAGGCGGCCAGTACGATCAGTACCGGAATGGTCAGCCCCATAGAGTACCTTGCTCCATAGAGAAGTCTTGATAGTTCGCAACGGCCCATTTGGTCACAGCCAAGAGGGTACTCCGAAGAAGGCGGAGCATTTTTCAGCGCAAGGTCTGTGGCATTTGGATCATTTGGGGCCAGTAGCGGGGCCGCCAGAGCCATAAGAATAAAAATCAGGATCAGAGCCAATCCAACAATGATTTGTCCTTTTCGTTTCATACCGCTTTCCTCCTATACGCAGGGCAGATAGCACTCGAAAGCAAATCCGCCAGGGTGTTGAACAGGACAAACAACACGCCGCACACCAGGATGGAACCGGAAATCCCATAGATGTCCATACTCTCACAGGATTTCATCAGGTAAATGCCAAGTCCCTGGATGGAGAAAACGCTCTCCACCAACGCGGAGGTTCCAAAAAGCACAGCACAGTATTGGGCGAAAAGTGTGATGGCTGCGGGGAGAGCATTTCTCAGCACCTCGCCATACACGATCTTTGAATTGGAGAACCCTCTTGCTCTGGCATAGGTCACATAGTCACTTTTGAGTTCATTCAGCACTGCCGCCCGCAGCACCCTGGCCGCAATACAGATAATAGGAACCGCCATTGCTGCCGATGGCAAAATCAAAGATTTGAAACTGCCGTCCGAGATCACACTGAAAATGGGGATTTGAACCGCAAAGGCGGTCAGCAGGATCAGCGCCAGCCAAAAGCTCGGCACACAGATCCCAATGATGCAGATAATTCGCATGACATTGTCAAAAATCCCGCCTTTTCGTATGACAGAGATGGCGGCAATCAATACCGTAAAAAGGATGACCCATGCCATTGCCATAACTACCAGTATACAAGTCACAGGGAGGGCGTCCTTGATATTTTCGATGACCGGCTGGCGGTTCGTGATCGCGGTTCCAAGGTCGCCGGTCAGAACACCCTTGATGTAGTCTGCATAGCGTTCCAGAAAAGAAGCGTCCAGTCCCAACTCCTCTCGCACAGCCTGGATCTGTTCCTCTGTTGCAAAGACATTGACCTTACGGACAATCATCTCTGCCGGATCGGTCCCAGTAAAAACTTGCAGGCAGAAGCTGAGTGTAACGACGCCCCAAATAACAAGAACAAAATTCATGATGCGTTTGGTAATTTTTTTTGCGGTCCCTCCCGCAATCCACATAGTACATCCCTCCAAGCTTTAGTTAGTTTGTTCTAACCAGTGGTTAAAAAAAGCAGCCGCGGTTCAGCGGCTGCTCCACAGCGTACTCACCATTGGCATATCAATAATGATAGCATACCAGGGTGGTACATTCTATAACCGAATGGGCCGGATTTTACTCCAATCAGGTCAATAGTATTTGTGTCGATACGCCTGCGGCGTTACACTCATAACGGATTTGAAAGCGGCAGAAAATTTACTTTGATTTTCATATCCCGCCACACTTCCAATCTCTCCGATGCTCAAAGCCGGCTCCGAAACCAACAATTCAGCAGCGGCCTCCATGCGTTTCGTCTTGATAAAGGTGCCAATGGATGCCCCGGCAATAGATTTGAAACATCTTTTCAAGCTGGACTCTGCCAGTCCGAACATACAGGCCAAATCCTGAATGGTATCTTTGGTAAAGGGATTTTCTATAATGTACTGGTAAACATCCTGTGTCCGTTTGGAGATGTCCGCAGAAAACTGCTGCGGCCGACAAACTGCGCTACCATCCAGGAGACTTAAAAACAGCAGCAATTCGATGACCTTGATCCAAAAGTACGGAACCTGGATACGCTCGTCCACCGAGTAAAACTCGCTGAAAATATGGTCGATTTCGTGCTTGGATTTGATGATAAGGGAACGCCCATCTGAACACAGGCGTTCTTTTATCTGTTCCAAACTGATATGAGCTTGTTGAAAGCCCTGATCCAAGGTTTGCTGCGCGGTTTCCATTTCCAGCAGTACGGTGATGCCTCGGTATTTTTTCAGAGGGATACGGGAGCCAAGGAACACCTGTCTATCTTTGGAGAGGTAATCCACGCAAAGATCGCCTTCGCCTAAAAAGCTGACTGAGCCACCTTCCAGTTCACATTCATAGCAGCCCTCAAGACAATGATTGATCTGCAAAAAGTCTTTTTCAAATCGGATGGGGCGGAAACAGGAGTCCATTTTCAAATCGTTATAGGTAATTTGAATGCCAGGCGCTACCTCAAAACGCCGCATCGTTCCTTCGCCTGACTCATTTCCTTCATGCAGTATTCTTTTTTCTGTTTCTGCTCCTATTCCTGTTTTGTATATATTATGAAATACCCCTGTTTCTTTGGTCATATCGAACATTGTATTCCTCCTAAGTCCACTTGGTCTCCAAGTTTGTTATAACTAATTATATCTTCTTTTGCATCAAAATTCAATTCACCTCTTTGCCTTTTTCAGCTGTACACATAAAAGCAATTTTTTCCATCACTTCATCTAATCAAAAAAGACCAGAAGTCACCCTCACCAGTAACTTCCAGTCTTAATATTTTCTTATCTTACACCCAGATCAGCCCCTCTCTCCGGCTTATCTTTTCCCTGCTTTTCTTGAATAATCTTCTTATTTATTTCCAACCGTTCATGAATAGATGGCTTCTTCTGTGGCACAGACTTCCTTTCCTCTTTCCCTGCATCTTTTACATTTGCCGATTTTTCTACACCAGTCACAGCAATTGCTCTGCTCTCTTTCTTAGCCATTACCTGCTGTTCCCGGCGTTCCTGTACTCCTTTTTCTTTCAGACTACAAAAGCTCTGCAGATAAGGCAAGACATGATTCTGCATATCTGTCAGATCTTCCATATATTTCTGGAACTCTTCACTCCCTTTACCTTTCTGATAATTGATCCAGCTTTCATCCGTCAGTCTCATTTCATTCTGCAGCTTTAACTGGCTGAGAAGACCTCCGTTTCCAGTGCCAATATCTATTTTTCCTTTGAAATGATGCAGCATCTGGTCGCTTTTTTCTGCATAATATACGGTAAAAAACATCTGAGCCGTTGTCGTTGGTTCATTGGTTTTGGGATTTCTGTCATCATACCATGCTTTGTCCTGTTCTACGGTCTTGGAATCCAAATCCGATAACTTCTGGCATCGTGGATTCATGAACTCACTTTTCTCACAGTAATTGACATACACCATCGGCTCCATATCTTTCGGAAGTTCCGGTTCGTAGGACTTCAATCGTTCGATCAATACTCCGGCACGGACGGACAAATCACATTCTTCCTCTACAATGTCCTTCAAATAAGAAATATAAGAATGTGTATTGCCACTCTGCAAATCCAACATCACCTCTGGTAAAGGAGGAACAGGCCTATGGATCACATTGAAACAGCTATCTTAAACT
>JAFEHB010001136.1_pt1 | contig 12159 bp, 9 predicted proteins | sample 9267121 | NCBI WGS metagenome assembly JAFEHB01 (sample SAMN17103336, study PRJNA684904) | human gut metagenome | isolation source: diarrhea sample from child under the age of five | host: Homo sapiens | place: South Africa: Mafikeng, Mafikeng Provincial Hospital | collected 2019-09 | reverse complement strand
GGCCTATCCATCCCATGACTAAAGTCACGGGATTTCCGGCTAATATTAATTAAAACCGCAAGCCCTTGGGGAAGAAGTTCTTCAGGGTCCCGTTGACCAACTTGCCCCAGCCTGCGGCGTGTTGGTCGCACTCAACCAGGTACCAGCCGTTCTTTGGGGCGTCCTGAATAGTGAGGGTATCGCCGTGGACGTAGGTTCGCCAGGCCGGTTCGTCCACTTCCACAACCTGGGTGCAAGTGGCCGGCTTGGTGGCTAACGCCAGCGCCAGGGCCGGTTCGAAGCGGTTCTTCTTGAAGACCCCCAGCTGCAGGCCCGGCCGAATGAGGCTCATCTGATCAATCGCTGGCATCCCTACCGGTAAGTCATAGAGGTAGTCACCAAAGACGACCAACTGGCCCGCTTCGTAATTAGGCAACACCTTTGTTTGGAAGTCTTGCCACAGGGCTTGTTGTTCCTTAGTGGGGGCAAACTTACTCCGTTGACCACGGCCTTTTTTCTTCTTGTTTTTCTTGGTGGGGAGGACGGGTTCTTCACCGTTCTTAACGAACTTAGCAATGAAGTGGCCCTCGCCCTTGAAGTGGTGGGGAAAGAGGCGCAGCGCCTTAGTTAATTCGGGGTTACCGTCCGCCCACTCCGGCCGGCCGGCGTCCATGCCCGGCGCCTTTTCTAATTCGACCATCGTTAGGTCGTAGTTGTTTAGAAGCCAAGCTGCCATTTGCTCATCTTCTTCGGGGGCAAAGGTACAAGTCGAATAAACCAGGGTCCCACCCGGCTTGAGCATTTTCAGCGCCGAGGTTAAAATGTGGCGCTGACGGTTGGCACACTCGGCCGGGTAGTCTTCGTTCCAATACTCAATGCCGGCCGGCTCCTTTCTAAACATCCCCTCCCCCGAGCACGGGGCGTCGACCAGGATCCGGTCAAAAAAGGCCGGGAACTGCTTTTCCAGTTGGTCGGGGCTTTCGTTGGCCACCACCACGTGCTTAGCCCCCCACCGCTCCAGGTTTTCGGCCAGGACCTGGGCCCGGTTCTTAAAGATTTCGTTGGCGACCAAAAGGCCCTCGTCATTCATCTTAGCGATCAGGTGGGTTGACTTGCCCCCCGGGGCGGCGCACAGGTCCAAGACCCGTTCGCCGGGTTGCGGATCGGCAAACTCGCCGACTAGCATCGCCGAGGGTTCCTGACTGTAGACCCAACCAGTGACGTGATCGAGGCTGTGGCCGTCCACTTTGCCCAGGTACCCGTTGGTAACGTAGGGGCTTTGGCCTGCCGCCGCTTCAATCGTTGCGGTTGGCTGACCCGGTTTTAAGGGGTTGGCCCGAAAGCCACTTTGGACGGTCCCGGAAGTCAGGGCAGCCAAAAAGGCCGGGGCCTCCTCTTTTAACAGGCGTTGGTACTTTTCAATAAAGGCAGTTGGTAATTGCACGATGGTTTCCTCGTTTTCTTTTGACATCCGTTTCATTTTACCCGTCTAACTAGGGGCGCGCAAGATTTGTCAAGGCGCTCCTTGGTCGGTATAATCAAGCTATTGACTTTAAAAAGCGAGGGATAAGCATGGACCAACACTTGATCGCCCTAGACATGGACGGCACCACCTTAAATAACCAATCTAAGCTGACCGACCACACCGTCAGCACCCTGCGCCGGCTAGCTAACGATGGCCACCTGGTGGTGATCGTGACCGGGCGGCCCTGGTTGATCTCGGCGCACCTTTACGACCAGATCGGCCTCAAGTCGCCGATCATCAATTTTAACGGCGCCCTGGCCCACCTGCCCTACCAAAATTGGAAGCACGAGTACGCCATTAAGGTGACCCGCGAACTAACCCTAGACATGCTAGAAAGCCGCCGAGAACTAGGAGTTCAAACCCTAATCGCCGAGGACAAGCACCACGTCTGGGCGGACCACCCGTCAAACGAACTGCCGGAATTTTTGCCGGCCCAACTCAGCGACGACCAGATCCTTAACGAGCGCAATTTAACTGACGACCCGATCGCCCTGACGATTCAGTTTGACCCCGCCAAAAAAGACGCAATCATCAACCGGGTCAACGAGCGCTACGGTGACTTTGTCGAACCACGGGTCTGGGGCGGGGGCTATTCGATCATGGAGCTGATCCACCGCGGCACCCACAAGGAAACCGCCCTGTCTTATTTAGCCCACCACTTCCAAATCGACCGCCAACACATCGTGGCCTTTGGCGATGAGCAAAACGACCTCGAAATGATCGACTTTGCCGGTCACGGGGTTGCGATACAAAACGCCATTCCTGAGCTCAAGGCCGTCGCTAAGGACGTGACGACCCTAGACAACGAGCACGATGGGGTCGCTGATTACTTGGAGAAGTACTTTCAATTGTAGTGAGTGCGACCCAACCTTCGAAACGGGCCGTATAGCTAAGCTAGGGCGAACGGTTGGTACGCTAGCACCGTTCTTCGCCCGTACTTAGATACTAGGCCCATGGTTGGGGAGCACGTTATCTGTGAGTGCGACCCAACCTACCCAGCGGACCGGAGTTGCAACCATGTTACCTTTAGAATAAAAAGAAATGGGCTGGGAGAGCACGTGCTCTCCCAGCCCATTTGTGTACTGTTAAATTCTCTTTAACTCCGCCAAGGTCTTAATCCCCAGCTCGTCCATTAAGGCCGGAAGTTGAGCGGCAATGTGGGGGCAAGCGGCGATGTCTTTGAAGTGGGCGGCCCCAACGGCGACGGCACTGGCCCCGGCCATCATAAACTCAAGCACGTCGGCGGCGGTTTCGATCCCGCCCATCCCGATGATTGGCAACTTGGTAGCGCGGGCCACTTGGTAGACCATCCGGACCGCTAGCGGCTTAACCGCCGTCCCGGAGTAGCCACCCATCCCGTTACCCAAGACCGGCTGGCCGGTGCGGATGTCGATGTGTAAGCCCAAGACGGTGTTAATCAAGGACAGGCCATCGGCGCCCCCCGCTTCGGCCCCCCTGGCGACCTCGGTAATATCGGTCACGTTGGGGGTCAGCTTAACGTACAGCGGGACGTCGCCGACCACCCGTTTAACCTGGTTGGTCAACGATTCCAAGACCTTGGCGTCGGTGCCAAAGGCCATCCCCCCGTGGGCGACGTTGGGGCAAGACACGTTAAGTTCCAGGGCACTAACTAACCCCGACTTGGCTAACTTTTCGGCCACTAACACGTAGTCGGTTTCGGTACTGCCGCCGATTGAGCCGACCACCGGCAGGTCCGGGTACTGCTTAGCTAAGTTGGGTAGCTTTTCTTTGATCACGGCGTCAACGCCGGGGTTGGTCAAGCCAACGGCGTTCATTACCCCGTCGGTCAGCTTGGCAATCTGGGGTTGCGGGTTCCCCGTCCGCGCCTCGGGGGTGGTAGTTTTAATTACCAAAGCACCCAGGTCGTTAAAGTTAACCTGGTCGGCACCCCAGGCGTCCCCAAAGCCAAAGGTTCCGGAAGCGGGCATCAACGGGTTGGTCATGTTCAGGCCGGGTAAGGATACGGCAAGTCGGTTGGTCATGGTTGGGTCTCCTTATAGTTCAGTGGTTTTAAAGGACGTCATTTCAAGCGAGCGCAACAGGGCGTTCACGGTGTCTAGGGCGGTTAAGAGCGGTACGTGGTGTTCAATCGCCGTTTGGCGGATGATGAAGCCATCGGAGTTCTTTTCGTCGTCGTGGCCCATCGTGTTGATCACCAGGTCGACGTGCTTGTCTTTAATCACGTCTAAAATAGCGGGTTGCCCCTGTTCGTGGAGCTTAGCGACCACAGTTGGGTGCAAGCCGTTCTCTTCTAAGAAAGCGGCCGTCCCGCTGGTGGCCAGGATCCGGTAGCCAATTGCCAAGAAGCGCTTGGCCAGCGGCAGGATTTGGGCCTTATCGTTGTCTTCGATCGTTAACAGCACGGCGCCGTTATCTGGCACCTCCATGCCGGCCCCGGCAAAGGCCTTGTAGAGTGCCTTTTCGTAGGTGGTGTCCGAACCCATTACCTCCCCGGTCGACTTCATTTCCGGGCCGAGGTAGGAGTCAACGTCCCCCAGCTTCGAGAAGGAAAAGACCGGCGCCTTAACGTGAATCATCTGGCTTTCCGGCGCCAAGCCGCTTCGGTAACCCTGTTCAGCCAGGCTGTGGCCGAGGATCACCTTGGTGGCTAGCTGGGCCATTTCGATTCCGGTCACCTTGGACAAGAACGGCACCGTCCGGCTGGCCCGCGGGTTAACCTCCAAGACGTAGGCCTGGCCGTCGTGGATGATGAATTGGATGTTCATGATCCCCACGCACTTGAGGGCGACGGCCAGCTTCTTGGTCGCCTCTTCGATTTGAACCTTTACCGCGCCCGAAAGTGATTGCGGCGGGTAAACGGCCATCGAATCCCCGGAGTGAACCCCGGCGTGTTCGATGTGTTCCATGATCCCTGGTAAGAGGACCCGTTCCCCGTCACAAATGGCGTCGACTTCACACTCCGCCCCTTCCAAGTAGGCGTCCACCAGGATTGGGTGGCTACCGGTGACGTCGGCGTTTTGGTTTAAGTATTCCTCCAGTTCGGCTTGGCCGTAAACGATCTCCATCGCCTTGCCCCCCAGGACGTAACTAGGCCGCACCAGGACCGGGTAGCCGATCTCCTTAGCGGCGTCTAGCACCCCCTGGCGGGTGGTAGCGGTCATCCCGATTGGTTGGCGCAAGTTCAGGTCCTTGATCACCTGGTCAAAGAGCTCGCGGTCCTCGGCGGCGTCCAGGTCGGCCACGGTCGTCCCCAAGATCTTGACCCCGTTTGCCTCCAACCCGGCCGCTAAGTTGATGGCGGTTTGGCCACCGAACTGAACGATGGCGCCAACTGGTTGCTCTAAGTCGGTAACGTTTAAGACGTTTTCTAGGGTCAGCGGTTCAAAGTAGAGCTTATCGGAGACCGAAAAGTCAGTCGAGACCGTTTCGGGGTTGGAATTGATGACGATCGCTTCGTAACCCAACTTTTGCAGGGCCCGGACGCAGTGGACGGTTGCGTAGTCAAACTCGACCCCCTGCCCAATCCGGATTGGACCCGAACCGATCACCAAGACGGACGGCTTAGCGCTACGGCGGCTTTCGTTTTCCGTTTCGTAGGTCGAGTAAAAGTAGGGCGTTTCCGAGTCGAATTCGGCCGCGCAGGTGTCGACCATTTTGTAGACCGGCACGATCCCGTTAGCCTTGCGGAAGGCACGGATGGCTGCCGGGTTTTGGCCGAGTAGGGTCGCCAAGGTCGTGTCGGCAAAGCCGTCGCGCTTGGATTCGTAAATTACCTCCTTGTCCAAACCAGCGGCCTTGATCCGCCCCTCTTCTTCAACCAACCCGGCCACGATGTCTAAGAAGTAGTGGTTAATCCGGGTCAGTTCGTGGAGGTCAGCCAGGGAATAACCGCGCCGAAAGGACTCGGCGATGTAAAAGAGGCGGTCATCTTGGGCGTGGACAAGTTTGTCTTCTAGTTGGCGATCACTAGCGGCGGCGGCTTCTTTTGACAAGAGGTCCTTTTGGTCGATTTCTAAGGACGCGACCGCCTTTAAGAGCGCTTCTTCGGCGGTCCGGCCAATCGCCATCACTTCCCCGGTCGCCTTCATCTGGCTACCTAGGCGCCGGTCGGCCTTGGTAAACTTGTCAAAGGGCCAGCGGGGGATCTTAACGACCACGTAATCAAGGGCTGGTTCAAACTCGGCGTAAGTCGTCTTGGTGACCGGGTTCTTGATTTCGTCGAGGGTTAAGCCCACCGCAATCTTGGCGGCTAGCTTGGCGATCGGGTAGCCGGTGGCCTTAGAAGCCAGGGCCGAGGAACGGCTGACCCGCGGGTTGACTTCAATCACGTTGTAATCGTAAGAGTTGGGATCGAGGGCCAGTTGGACGTTGCAGCCCCCCTCGATCTTTAAGGCCGAAATCAGTTTTAACGCGCAGTCCCGTAAGCGTTGGTACTCGCGGTCGGCCAGGGTTTGGCTGGGCGCAAAGACGATCGAGTCGCCGGTGTGGATGCCGACCGGATCGAAGTTTTCCATGCAACAAACGACCATCGTGTTATCGGCGGCGTCGCGCATGACCTCAAACTCGATTTCCTTGTAGCCGGCGATCGACTTTTCGATCAAGCACTGGGTGGCCGGCGATAGTTCAAGGCCATTCTTGGCGATTTCGGCGAGTTCGGCCTCGTTGTTGGCTAGCCCACCCCCGGTCCCGCCCATCGTAAAGGCGGGGCGGACGATCACCGGGTAGCCAACGGTTTTAGCAAAGGCCAGGGCCTGTTCAACCGTGCTGACGGTCAAGGAGGCCGGGACCGGCTCACCCAGTTCTTGCATCAATTCCTTGAACTTTTCGCGGTCCTCGGCCTGGTCAATCGAGGCCAGTTTGGTCCCCAGTAGTTCAATTCCCAGTTCGTCTAGGATCCCTGTCTTTGAAAGGGCGACGGCTAGGTTCAACCCAATTTGCCCCCCTAAAGTGGGTAAGAGGGCGTCGGGGGCCTCCTGGCGCAAAATCCGGGTCAAGGCCGCCACCGTCAGCGGTTCGATGTAGACGTGGTCGGCAATCTCCTTGTCGGTCATGATCGTGGCCGGGTTGGAGTTGACCAAAACAGTTTCGTAACCCTCCTCCTTTAGGGCTAGGCAGGCCTGGGTACCGGAATAGTCAAATTCAGCGGCTTGGCCGATGATGATCGGGCCCGAGCCAATCACCATGATCTTGTGAATATCAGTGCGCTTCGGCATTAGTTTCGTCCTTTCTTGCGTTGGTCGACCAGGTTAATAAAGTCATCAAAGAGCTGCTCCGCATCGTGCGGTCCCGGGGCCGCATCCGGGTGGAATTGGACCGAAAAGGCCGGGTAGTGCTTGTGGCGAAGCCCCTCGACGGTGCCGTCGTTAATTTCGACGTGGGTGATCAGTAACCGGTCGGGGTCGATGGAGGTGGCGTCGACGGCGTACCCGTGGTTTTGCGAGGTGAAGTTAACCTCGCCGGTCGCCACGTTTTTGACCGGGTGGTTGAAACCGCGGTGGCCAAACTTCATCTTGACCGTCTTGGCGCCGTTAGCTAGGGCCAAGATCTGGTGACCCATGCAAATACCAAAGACGGGCAGGTGTTGTTCAACTTCTTTAACCATTTCCGCGGCCGCCGTCATTTCCAGTGGGTCGCCGGGGCCGTTGGACAAGAGGACCCCGTCGGCGTGCAAATTTAGGACCTGGGTGGCCGTCGCGGTGTGGGGTAAGACGATCACGTTACAGTCGCGCTTAGCCAGTTCCCGTAAGATGGAGTGCTTGATCCCAAAGTCGACCACCACGATGTTGCGCTTGGTGCCCGGGTTGGGATAGGGGCTCTTGGTGGAAACGAGCGGGATGATGTTTTTCATCGGGGTGGCTTGCTTTAATGCGGCCACTACTTGGTCCAGGTCGGTTAAGTCATCGACCAGCCGCCCCCGCAGGGTTCCGTGTTGGCGCAGCTTTTTAACCAGGGCCCGGGTGTCGATCCCCTCCAGCCCCGGAATCCCCCGCTGGGTCAAGAAGTTGGCCAAGTCGTCTTGCATCCGCCAGTTAGTGGCGACGCGGGCCAGTTTGCGGCAAACAACCCCTTTGATCTCGGGAAGCAGGGATTCGTCATCATCGAGGTTGACGCCGTAATTCCCGATCAGGGGGTTGGTGAAGACCAGAATCTGGTTGGCAAAGGACTGGTCGGTGATCGCCTCTTGGTAGCCGGTCATGCCGGTGGTAAAGACCACTTCACCGGTCTTGGCTTGGTCGGCCCCAAAGGCGGTGCCACAGTAAGTTGTGCCGTCTTCTAAGACGAGGTAGCGTTGCACGTTAGTTCTCCTTTCGTTGGTAAACCACTTGGCCGTCAACCATCGTCATCACGGTTTGCCCGTAGACGGTCATCCCGGTAAAGGGTGAATTGATCCCCTTGGACAGGTAGTCACGCTGGTCGATGACGTAGGGGTGGTTGAGGTCAAAGACGGCGATGTCGGCGGGCTTACCGACCTCTAAGTGACCGGCTTCGGTCAGGTTAAAGGCTTCGGCGGGGTTGGTGGCCATCAGGTCCAAGAGCCGCTCTAGCTTCAAGAGCCCGGTCTTGACTAACTTGGTGTACAACAGGGCGAAGGCCGTTTCACTGCCGGTGATCCCGTTGGCCGCGCAGCAAAAGTCACGACCCTTATCTTCTTCGGTGTGCGGGGCGTGGTCGGTAGCGATCATGTCAACCGTGCCATCGTTTAAAGCCGCCACCAGGGCGCGCCGGTCTGCTTCGTGGCGTAGCGGTGGGTTCATCTTGTAGTTACTATCGTGACCGTCAATGCACTGGTCGGACAAGAGCAGGTGGTGTGGGGTCGCCTCGCAAGTCACCCGGACGCAGTTTTGCTTGGCGAAGTGGATCATCGCCAGGCTGTCCTTGGTGGAAACGTGACAGACGTGGTAGTGGACCCCAGTGGCCTTGGCCAGGGCGAGGTCGCGAGCGACTTGGGCGGATTCGACTACTTCCGGGGCGCCGGGTAGTCCCAGGTAGCGGGACCGGTCCCCTTCCGTCATCATGCCGCCAAAGAGCAGCGATTCGTCCTCCACGTGGGCGGCTAACGGTAGGCCCACCGCCTTAGCGGCCTGCATGGCCCGGTACATCGTCCCCGCCGCTTGGACCCCGTTACCGTCGTTGGAAACGGCGAAGGCCCCGGCCTGCTTGACGCCGGCCATGTCAACCACCTCATCGCTAGTCCGGTCGGTCGTGATCGCCGAGTACTGGGCGATGTGAACCAGGCCGTCCTGCTTATTTTTAGCGACCATCTGGGCCACCTTAGCCGGGGTGTCCGGTACCGGGTCGACGTTTGGCATCGCCCCAACCGTGGTGAAGCCGCCGTGAGCCGCGGCGGCCGAGCCGGTCTTGATCGTTTCCTTTTCAGTTCGGCCCGGCTCGCGGTAGTGGACGTGTACGTCGACTAAACCGGGGCTGACCAGGAGGTTGCCGGCGTCGAGTTCGTCGTAATCATCGTCTAGGTACTCGTGGAGGTCCTTGCCAATTACCCGGATGATCCCGTCTTCCACCAGGACGTCTTCTTTAACCAGGCGGCCATCGTTGTAGACGGTCCCGTTTTTAATTAGGGTTTTCATTATTCCAAGCCCCCCAGTTTGCGACCGCGCAGTACGGCTTCTAACATCGCCATCCGCATGAAGACCCCGTTTTTCATTTGGGCGACGAAGGCCGACTTTGGGGCTTCGACTAAGGAGTCGGCTAGTTCAACGCCCCGGTTAATCGGGCCCGGGTGCATGATGATCGTGTCCGGTTTGAGCAGGGCGTAGCGTTCCTCGTTGATCCCGTATTGCTTGTGGTAGTCCGCCGCCGAGAAGTCCCCTTCGTGGGTATCGCCGGCGTGGCGTTCGTGTTGGACCCGTAAGAGCATCATGACGTCGACTTCTTCGACCAGTTCGTCGATCGGTAAGAACTTGCCGTACTTGTCAAAGGCGTGGTCGTACCAGTATTCCGGGCCGGAGAAGTACACTTCGGCGCCGAGCTTGTTTAAGATTTCCATGTTGGAGCGGGCCACCCGGGAGTGGGTGATGTCGCCAACGATCGCCACCTTGAGGCCCTTAAAGTGGCCAAAGTGTTCGTGGATGGTCATGATGTCTAGCATGCATTGGGATGGGTGTTGACCAGAGCCGTCACCACCGTTCACGATCCCCAGGCCTAGGTAGTGGCCCGCCCCCGGGTTGATCAGTGGTAGGTAGTAGTCGTTTTCGGACGCCCGGATCACCGCTAGGTCAACGCCTAAGGCATTCAGGGTTAGGCAGGTGTCGTAAAGGGTTTCGCCCTTTTTAATCGAGGAGTGGGACGCGTCGAAGGGGATTTCGGTTAAGCCCAGCTTCTTTTCGGCCATCGCAAAGGAGGTGTGGGTGCGCGTCGAGTTTTCAAAGAACATGTTGGTCACGTAAACCGGCTGGCTAAGTTTCGGTGTCGGCGCGCCGTTCTTGAATTCTTCGGCCCGGGTAATCAGGGCGTTGACTTGGTCAGTCGTTAAATCCTCCACGGAAACAAAGTGTGGTAAAGAAACCAGTTGTTCAACGAGTTGGGTGGTCATGAGACATTCTCCTTTTCTGTGCCCCAAAGAAAAAACCTCCCCGGGGCAACTTGGCGCTGCTCCAGGGAGGTTAATCGTTACCACTACCGTCTTCAATCCGGAAAGCGTAACCATTTTGCCCTCGCTGGAGCAATTTGATGGTTTATTCTCGGCTGTCCAAAAAGAAAACCCTCCACTCACATTCCGCAAGTGAAGGGTTCAACGGTGGCCCAAACTGGGCAATTTCTCCGTTACCTTTCTAGCCTCACGGGACTAACTTAAAGGACATCTGATTGCTAATAATGTACCCCTTCTATAGGGGGGTGTCAAGGCTTGGTCATCAAAGTTTTGATTGATCACCCGTTACCCTTTAGGTCGGCGTTTAGGACGTCGGTGATCAACATGTGGCCCGGGGCGTGGGTAATCACCAGCGGGAGCTTGCTTTGCATGATCGCGTTTTGCGGGGTCACCCCACAGGGCCAAAAGACCGGCAGCTCCCCGTCTTTGATCGTGACCGGATCACCGTAATCGGGCTGGAACAGGTCTTTGATCCCTAACGAAGCGGGGTCGCCAACGTGGATCGGTGCCCCGTGGACCCTAGGCATCGCCGCCGTCACCTCCACCGCCTTAGCTACCTGGCTAGCCGGGATTGGTCGCATCGACACCACCATGTTACCGTGCAGGGTGCCGGCACCTTGCAGGGGTAAGTTGGTGTTATACATCGGCACGTTGACCTCCTCGGTGATGTGGCGCACCTCGATGCCGGCTGCCAGCAATTCGGCCTCAAATGAAAAGCTACAACCGATCAAAAACCTAGCAGAGTTTAAGCAGCTATCTCTGAACTACGTTCGGCGATTTAATAACGAACGAATATCCTTAAAAACGAAAGGCATGACCCCGGTTCAATACCGTGAACATGCCTTACAAGCTTAATTATTCAATTTTGCCTAACTTTTCTGTTGCACTTCAGTCTTAGATGACCTAATTGAACTAAACAACTAACCCCAACCGATCATCATGGCCGGTTTTAAAAACCTCTAAAGCGAATATAGGTTTAATCAAAGGGAGCACCCATATCGTCATAGCCAAAAGAAACGTCACTCTTTCTAGTCAATGGTTCCCATCTGACTTAAATCCCGTTTAAAGCTAACGTTGTATGTTTTAGACCAAACAACTTTCTCCGGTGAAAATAGAACAACCAACTCATGAGTATCTTTGGTTGTAATCTTAATCTCTTCATAAGGCTGGCCATTAATTTCAATAGTCAGCCTTTTTTGTGGGATGAATTCTCTGTATTCCATGATTGCCTCTCTTGGTGACGCTTATCAACCTCAAGGATTTTACTGGCGGCCTTTTTAAAAGTCTCTCTTTTCTTTCGCTCTTCGGGAGTTATTTCTTGTTTCGGCAAGTCTTTTACCCATTACCTTAATTGTTCAGCAGTGGGTTGGTCACGGGCTCGGAGCCATTTTAACCGCTCTTCTTTATTCAACTTCTTCCACCTCGATTATATTTTTACCATTTTCATCTTGGTAGTATTTTACAACTTTGAATCGAGTCCCACGAGGGAAAAGAATTTCGCCTTCATCACTTCGAATGCTAGAGACATCTCGCCCACTATGGCTCTTTCTGATGATGAGGATCCCCCCATGTACATAAGGAGCACAAGCCGCAGAGACCGAGAATGGTGAGCACGGTGGGATCATCCCCATATACATGGGGAGCACATATGCTAGATCAGAAACAATCGTACCGGTATAGGATCACCCCCATATACATGGGGAGCACTCTGAAGTTAGATTGTGATCCTCATAGTAGTTGGGATCACCCCCATATACATGGGGAGCACCCGAAGACCGTCAGGGCCGTAACGATGGCGATAGGATCACCCCCATATACATGGGGAGCACGGTTGAACCATAGACAAACGATGGCGTTGGCAAGGATCACCCCCATATACATGGGGAGCACACGATGTCTTTGGTCGTGTCAAGGTGTTTTATGGGATCACCCCCATATACATGGGGAGCACTTACAATCCGGAGTAACCTAATAATTTTAATTAGGATCACCCCCATATACATGGGGAGCACTCGATCGGCACAATGTGATCAACCATGTTGCTGGGATCACCCCCATATACATG
>JAFEHB010001105.1_pt2 | contig 12168 bp, 9 predicted proteins | sample 9267121 | NCBI WGS metagenome assembly JAFEHB01 (sample SAMN17103336, study PRJNA684904) | human gut metagenome | isolation source: diarrhea sample from child under the age of five | host: Homo sapiens | place: South Africa: Mafikeng, Mafikeng Provincial Hospital | collected 2019-09 | reverse complement strand
GTTTCTTCCTCTTCTCCTTTCTCTCTTTCCTTTGTTCAGTTTTTAGGGTGTAATTCAATATGCACCATTAGCTCAGTTGGTAGAGCACCTGACTCTTAATCAGGGTGTCCGGAGTTCGAGTCTCCGATGGTGTACCACCTGATTTAAACATGGCCCGTTGGTCAAGTGGCCTAAGACTCCGGCCTCTCACGCCGGCAACAGCGGTTCGAATCCGCTACGGGTCACCAGAGTGTATAACGGGGCAACCTGTTTATATAAATCCCACTTTTGTGGGCTAAATAGTTAGAAATCAGTTTTTGCTGATTTAGTCGGTGTTTATTACGATGAGGGTCCACCCGTTCCCATTCCGAACACGGTAGTTAAGCTCATTCGTGCCGAAAATACTTGGCTGGAAGCGGCCCGGGAAAATAGGTCGATGCCGACATAAATAACCGATTAAGCTTTGCTTAGTCGGTTTCAATATTCCTCCATAGCTCAGTCGGTAGAGCACGCGGCTGTTAACCGCGGTGTCGTTGGTTCGAGTCCAACTGGGGGAGCCAAAAATCCCGTCCACTAAAGTGAACGGGATTTTACTTTTTACTTCTTACCTCTTCACTCTTACTTCAAATAAAGTTTGATACGGGATTTTTGGGAAGTAATAAGTAAGAAGTAATAGGTAATAAGTTAGGTGTGCCTACGGCACTAATTATAAACGCAAGGTTGATACCTTGCTCTTTTTATTTTATAGTGTTATAATCGTAATAGAAAAGGCGGTAATATTATGGCAGATAGTCCTTTGATTATAAAATCCAAAGAATTTGCTTTAAGGACAAAACATTGCTCAATAAATGCACGGAAGTCAAAAGAATTTTGATTTCTTCTATCAATACGGCAAAGGAGAACAAATGATAATCAAGGCTATTACCGCATCTAATGAAATGTGGAACAAAGTGAAAAATTATGCAGATAGTTGTTCGTGGAAAGCAGGAAAATCATTAGCGAGTGCTATGATGAACAATGGTTTTAAAGATTGGGAAAGAGTTATTGTCGCCCTTAATGATGATGAGATCTGTGGATATTGCACTGTTGCAATAACAGATTGTATTCCTGATGTACATTATACGCCTTATATTGGGTATTTGTTCGTTGACGAAAAGTGGCGTGGTAACAGGTTGAGTCAAAGGCTTATAATATATTCAATGTCATATTTAAAATCGATTGGTTTTGATAAAGTATATCTAGTGAGTGATCACGAAAATTTATATGAGAAATATGGATTTGACATTATTGATAGGAAAATGTCTCCTTGGGGTTCGGAAGAAAAGATTTATTATCAAAAAATACAGTAGTACTTCATATATATTGGAATTGTAATTGTGCTATTCCGTCGCGTAATCACAAGAAAAAAGCACTTGCGAATGCAGGTGCTTTTTTCAGTTATATTTGCCTATGGCGAGCGGTATTGCTACGCAGTGGTATTATGCTGCGCATAGTGATATTGCCTGCGGCAGCTTTATGCGAATAAAATACCACTATGCCAACGGCGAATATCACTTTTGCGTTAGCAAAAATGTCACGCCGAGGGAGACTCGGCATATCACTCGTTTTTTCTCCTTAAATTTGAAAATTTTTTCCAAGATGAGTTTATAGATGCCAAACAGCAAATAATCCATTCCTGTTGGATTTGAACTCTCAAACAATTTAATATCAATAAAATCAGGCAGATAGAAATCGAAAAATCTATCTGCCTTTTTCATTCTTAAATCGGAGGGATGTAAGTACGCCCATTTTTTCAGTTTTACATCACCGAATGTTATCTTTGCAGTCTTTAAATAGAGTAGTTGTATTTAGAATTATGCACTTTATTAGTCCGATTCCTTTTTCTTACGAATAAGAGTGAAAATACATACTGCAAAAGGAATAAGGCTCGCTGCGCTGATACAGACGAGTTTATCGCCTGCAGTTTTCGGAATCTCCGGGCTCTGTGTATCTGCGGGAACGGACGAATTTTCAGCAACTGTAGGTTCAGTCGGTTTTACCGGGTCGCACGGCTCTGTCGGATTAGTTACAGGCGGTGCAACAGGTTTTAATTCTAAACCGTTTATTGCATCTGTAATTGCCTCTGTTTGTGCATCTATCTCTGCTTGCTCGGTGATGTTCTTACCGCTTACATCAACAGCAAGTGCTTCGTCAACTTTTGAAAAATCTACATAATGATCACGATTAAGTGATTTAGCTTGTTCAACAGCTTTGTTGTACTCGGTGTAATCAGCTGATTTATACACAAGTGAATTTATTGCGTTGATGATTGCCGCTGTTTGAGCATCAACAAGTGCTTGGTCTTTTACAGGCAAATTGCTGACATCTACGCTTAAAGCCTCATTTACTTTTGAGAAATCCACATAATTATCACGATTGAGGGCATTTGCCTGTTCAACTGCTTTGTTGTACTCGGTATAATCGGCTGCCTGATATGTGGTGTTCTCCGTTACATTTGTACGGATTTCAATGGGGTTGTAGCCAACATCTGTACTTGTTACAACACAATAATAGTATGGGTATGCAGGATAGTCGGCAGGGTTAAATTCTTTGCCTGTTGCGTTTGGTATTGGAGTACCTGTGGTGTTATCATTCGTATCATTTGCGTACCACTGATAAGTACGGTTAAAGCCGATTACATCTGCGGTTAAAACTCCGTCCGCATCGGTATATTTTTCGGGCAGTTGAGTAAGCACGGCAGTGTCCTGCGAGACTTCAATAAATGTGTGTCCGTTTTCATTTGCCCACTGCTCCGCATATGTTCCTTTAGTGCCGTAAACCGTATAATTCCTGCCTTTTGTGTCTTCGGTACATTCTCTAAATGTTGAGGGCATAGAAATTATACAGCCTTCCGTCTGTGGCAGGCTCTGTGCGGTTTCAAGGTGTGAAAGCTCTATGCGAGCAGTCGGATATTTTCCAAAAGCATCCTTTTCAATTTGAGTTATACTGTCAAAACGGAAAAAACGAGGTTTGGCAATTGGATTTACTCCGTATGAACCAAAAGCCTGTTTGGGAACGGTAAGAAGTGCCGGCATATTTACATACTTCAATTCAAAACAATTATAAAATGCTTTTTCTTCTATTGTTTTTATATAAGGAAAATCAGCTTTTAATATTGCTGTATCATTAAGTGCATAAGCGGTTAAATTTGTAATAAGCGGCATTTCTACACTTACTAATCGAGAACAGGAGTCGAATACACCATTATTTCCCCAAATTTCATTGATTATTGTGCATTGCGGGAAATATACCTTTTCCAATCTTGAACATTGTCCGAAAGCACTATCATCAATTTCTTGTACCTCTGGACCGTAGAAGGATATGATTCGTGAATACGAAAAGGCGTCCCCTTCAATGATTTTAACATTTGGGAAATAGCCTACGCAAAACTTTGCAGCAAGATTAAAAGCTTGATCTTGAATACATTCGGCGACAGGAAATTCGACATACATAATATTGGACTGTGAAAAAGCACCTGATTTGACAGTAACTATACCTTCACCACGAACAAATTCTATTGTGGAATTTTTTGCAAAAGCGCTTACGGGTATTTCCGTAACGGTTTCAGGAAGTGTTAGCCCGATTACAGTATTAAACGCACCTTTAGAAAATCCTGTAACTTCAATTCCGCTTATTGTTTCGGGGACATATAAATCAGATATATTACCTATATATTGGGTAATTATGCCGTTACTGTTTATTACAAAATTTTCATCGCTGTCTGTATATTGAATGCGTGGCGTTGTCTCGACTTCATCGCTATAATATCCACCATCTGCATAATATGCAACTGCTCGGATGCGTGTGCACTGTGTGATTTGAAACGGTTCTGTATATACATTGGCATTCTCTAAAGCAGGGTACATGCCGTCTGTTGTATACAAAATAATTGCATCTTCATCCGGGCAAGTGATTGTGCAGGTCTGCTCACCGACATAGACTTTATCCTTTAAATTAATCTCATTAGGTGCGGCGAGTTTTTCCAGACCGAGAGCATTACAAAACTGAATCATCCCAACACCATCCCACAGAGAATGGTAATTATTCATAAATCTGCCCTGTGAAGATTGGCTTTCGTTATACCGTTTAACATCAAAAGAGGTTCCTTTTAATCGGGTATCTATCTCGTCAACTGTTATTTCCGGGTTAGTTGATTTTAAAATCGCACCCAAAGCAGCGGCGCACGGAGCCGAATAAGATGTACCCGAAAATCTGGCGTAACGATTTCTGGGAATTGCTACTGCTATATGTTCTCCGGGAGCAGAAATATCAGAATTTAAAGTCAAGGTATTCATAAATGTAGTTGCATTATTAAAATCAGTAGCAGATACGGCGATGCATTCAGGTATATTCGCAGGTGCAGCATGCGTTTCAATGCGTCCTGAATTTCCCACGCACGCAAAGACAGGAATGTTTTTGGAATAAGCTTTCAAAACACATTTTCTGATTAGTGATACATCACTCAAGGATGTAAGACTTGTGTTGATAATATCACATTTTTCAATTGCCGCTAAAAGTCCGGCACTAATTGCAGTAACGGTCAAATTTTCGCCATCACCAACTTTATATACAGCTACCTTCACGTTTTTTGGCGAATTATTTACAATAATACTGCTGACAGTTGTTCCGTGATAAAATGCCTCGGAATCCATTTCATCGTCTGCGTTACCGGAAGAAGACACATTAAAATATGTTCTTTTTACCCGACCTTCAAAAATTTCATGGTTGTAGTCTATGCCTGTGTCCACAACACCGACAATAACTTCTTTCATAGGAATGTTTGACTTTGCAAGATATTCCTGCAATCTTTTTGACTGTGTTCTGTCACGGCTCCAATCGTTTAAAAATTCATCTTTTGGGATAATATCCGGGTCGTCAGGAGAACTTTCATATCCGCAATAGGTACAAACCAAATCAAGGTCAACTTCTAATATGTTTTTTTCTTTCTGCAACTGTCCATATGCATCCATAGCCGCTTCGGGACTTTCATATTGCAAAATATGAAAGTCCTCAAAGCCGCTGACATCCTCTAACGCGCCGCATTTGTCAAAGTTACCGTTTGCACGAACAATCAATCTTGCGGTCTGGAAATCCTGTAAGGTATATTCAGTTTCAGTGCTGTCTGTGACTTCTTCTGAATTTCGAGCAGAAAAAGCTTGAATTTGTCCCGTTTCATCATCTTCGGGGGCAACAAACTCTTTCTCCAAATCATACTCATGTGTCAGTTCAACAATACCGTCAATGAAATTGTTTATTCCTTTTGACTCTTTTTCTTCCTCCGCATAAACGGCAAAGCCTGTAAGTGCAGATGACATTGCAATAACAAATGCAATTAAAATACTTATTGCCCTTTTCACAAATTCCAACCCGCCTTTCAACCTACTTTACATTTTGCTTGCAAGGTAATCATAACATAAATCCTATTTAATTTTCAACAATTCATTATTTGCAACTTTAAAATTTAATTTTATCTACTAATATGATTATTATCGTTAGTTCAAGTCCTCGTTACAATTTGCAAAAGGTATCTCTTTTATATCATCTTTACAAAAATCCTCATTCGAAAGAATGGGGATTTTTACTTTTTTGTTTTATGTTTTTGTGTTACAATAAATAAAGCAAAGTTTGACATCGGAGTGTAGTAATGAACAGTACGGTAAAAAAAGTAATGACGCTGTTTATGGCGATAGGTGCACTGTTTTTTATTGTCGGCTGCGTTATAGGTTTCAGGTCGCTTAACCGCAAAAATATGACTGCTGCCGAGGCTGAAATTATCAGGATAACGACCGAGAGAGGCGCCGATGATGAGACAAACCATCGAGTCTATGTCGCATTTGATGTTGACGGTGAAGAGCATATCACCGAGATAGGCACTTATACGAGCTCATATCGTGTCGGAAAGGTAATTAAGATTTACTATGACAACGATAACCCCGACAGAGTTGCTGTCGGCGATGATTACGGAATATCAATATTTATATGTGCTTTCGGTTTTATATTTATTGCGGTAGGCGGCTTAAGCCTTATAAAAGAACACCGTGCTTATAAGCGTTATCTTAAAAATTTAAGGACGGTTTACGCGACTTACACCGAAGTAAGCGTAAATGAAAATTATTCTGTTAACGGTCACAATCCGTACGTCGTGCTCTGTGAATGGACCGATCCCGTAGACGGAAAGGTTTACGTTTTTGTAAGCCCTAATCTCTGGTTTGACCCTACGGATTTAATTGCCCGCAGAAATATTACATCATTTCCCGTGCAGATAGATTCGGAGGACCCGTCCTATTATTGTGTCGATATAAGCTGTCTGCAAAATCGCACCGACGAATAATGCGGCAGACGCAATAAATTCAATTTCAGTATAGAAAGAAGTATAGCCTATGGATATTATGGAATTATTAAAGACCAGGCGTACATACCGCAGATTCAAGCAGGATTCCGTGCCAGATAGCGTGGTAGAGGATATTTTGACTGCTGCGCGCTACGCTTCAAGTGCGGCGAATAAACAGCCTCTGAGTTTCGTCGTGGTAAAATCTCCCGAAATGGTTAAAAAGACCTTTTCGTATACAAGATGGGCGGGCTATTTGCCGCCTGAGGTGGGGCAGCCAAAAGAGGGAGAAGAGCCGACGCTGTTTATAGGAGTGGTTGAAAACCTCGATATAAATAAAAACTGCGATACGGACGCGGGACTTGCCATTTCCAATATGACGCTTGCGGCGTGGGATAAGGGTGTCGGAAGTTGTGTTATAGGCGCCTGTAACAAGGTAAAGCTGTCTGAGCTTTTCGGACTCACGGAAAATCAAACGCTCCATACTGTGGTCGCATTCGGTTATCCTACACATAAAAGCAAAATAAAAGACATAAATGACGAAGACGTGAAGTATTTCATCGATGGTAACGGCGATTACGTTGTCCCGAAACGAAAAACCGAAGATGTAACAAAATATTTGTGATTTAGGTCGCATATACGGCTTGATATGCAGTATATACAAAACGGGAGGTGAAAATTTTTCACCTCCCGTTTTTTTGCTTTCAGCAATTGCCCTTGTTTTTTATACCGCGCATAATATGCGTAAATATCGGCGAGACTGCACTCTCGTAAGTCTTTCCGCCGAGAAGAAGCTCCGTAACTTTGATTTCTCCGAGTCTTTCCTTGGGGACAGTATAGGGATTTTCGGAGAGAATTGCCATATCGGCGATTTTTCCCGTTTCCAAAGAACCGCGGTCCTTTTCGTCAAATGTGGCGAGGTACCCGTTGTAGGTGCACATTCGCAGGGCGTCTTTTACGGACAACGCTTCTTCGGCGCAGGAGTGATTGCAGGCTTTGTATATCCAGTTAATAGGGTCGGGCGTTGTGCAGGGCGCGTCCGAGCCCGCCGAAAGCCTTATGCCGTTTTCGGAGAAAGTCTTAATCGGATTTAGTCTTTTTGAGCGTGCGCCGAGTATCTCTTTGAGATATTCATCCGGCTCTTGTCGCCAGTCGATGAATGCGGTTTGTACCGATAATGAGATGTTGTATTTTTTGCATATTTCAATGCCCTCTTCGGTGGGCAAACACGCGTGAATTATTGTGTGACGATGATCTTCTCTCGGATAATCGTCAAGGGCTGCTTTCAAGGCTCTTGTCGCCTGATTAAAAGCCCTGTCACCTATTGCGTGCATCTCTATCTGTAAGCCCGCGCGGTTTGCTTTTTTACAAAATTCCGTCACCTTTTCATCGGAATAATATAAAACTCCGCAGTCGTTACTGTTTTCATACGGTGTGAGAAGAGATGCGTCTTTTGAGCCGAAGCAGCCGTCGAGAGCTGTTTCAAAGCATCCGCCGATTCTTGTAAGACCGCGTTTGATTACCTTTTCGGTATCCATGGTTTGGAAAAATACACGATATTGCATACCGTTTTTCAATCCCGCACCGAAATAGCGTTCCATATCGACGTCCAAATCGTGAGAAAATCCGACGCCGCTGACGCTGTGTATCATTCCTATGCCGACAGAGGCCATATAGTCGGCTGCCTTTTGCATATTCTTTATAAGGTGCAACGGTGAAACAGAATTTGTAACATAATCCGAAACGGCAAAAAACGCTTCTTGATTCATTTCGCCTGTATCCTCGTGAAAGCCGCGAAGACCTTTTATTTTATCACGGATTTTATTTAAAAGAGCGGTATTTATAACGCAGGCGTGACCGTCGTATTTAACTATAAACACAGGCTTGTCGTGGCAGACGCGGTCAAGCTCTGTGCGCCTGACAAGATGACCGTCGGACACCGAATACGGAGAGGCTCCGAAGCCTATAATTATTTTTTCCTTACTTTTTCGGACGTGAGACTGCAGCATTTCAAGTATTTCAGAGTTGCTTTTTGCCTCCATAACGTTAAGACCGGCATAAAAAGTGGCAAAGCTCGCAAAATGTATATGAGTATCGACAAATGACGGTACCAACGCCTTTTCACGAAGCTCTATCGTCTTTGCGTCTTTAAAAGCCTCCGGCAGACTGTCACCGACATAAACTATCCTGCCGCAATTTTCGACAAGATATTCGGCGACGGTATCGTTTTTATCTACCGTAAGTATGTTTCCGCGATAAACTTTCATATTTTTCACTCCTAAATAAAAAAGAAGCGAGCTGTACAACTCGCTTCTTTGCTTTAAATTATTATATTATCGCAAACCGTATTTGTCAACAATTACTCTGTTTTGCACACAATACCGCTTTGGTGTTTATCACTTTTCGGGGAATTGTTCATTGCCGATTTCGTGTTTGTGTGATATTATTAACTTGATGATGTATCCGATTTGTCGCAGAGAAAACCGGGTGCAATTTATAAGTGTATTATGGGAGTTGGAACAAATGTTAAAGCAAAAAGAAATGCCGGCTGTCGGCGAAAAAATAGCAGTTATCAAGACCGACAAGGGCGATATTAAGGTGAGACTTTTCCCGGAGGAAGCACCCAAAGCGGTTGAAAACTTTGTTACGCACGCTGAAAACGGGTACTATGACGGACTTATATTCCACAGAGTAATAAAGGATTTTATGATTCAGGGCGGTGACCCCAAGGGTACCGGAACGGGCGGCGAGAGCATTTGGGGCAAGCCGTTTGCCGATGAATTTTCAAGCGAGCTGCACAATTTCAGAGGCGCGCTTTCCATGGCTAATGCAGGCCCAAATACAAACGGCAGTCAGTTCTTTATAGTTCAGGCGGATTCCGTTTCCGACGATCTTGTCGATCAGCTTGAAACCGCTTCGGAAAAGCTTTTCCCTCTCGAGGCTGTGCGCGAATACGAGAACAACGGCGGCACTCCGTGGCTCGATTATCACCACACGGTATTCGGCCAGGTCTTTGAGGGAATGGATGTCGTTGACGACATAGCAAATGTCAAGGTGGATTTCTTCCAAAACAAGCCGTTAGAGGATGTAAAAATACAGACAATAGAAATAGTCGAGAATTAAGGGCGCAAAACGCCCTTTTTTCGTAATATGCAAAGAGGAGTTTTTATGTTATTTAAAAATATCGGTATTGTTGATGAAAACTTTGATTATGTAAAATCAATGTTCGTGGAAACAAAGGACGACAGAATTGTTTATGTGAGCAGCGTCCGCCCCGAAAATTATGAAGGCGAAGAATACGACGGTACCGGCAAGGTGCTGATGCCCGGCTTTGTAAACGCACATTCGCATTCGCCGATGACGCTTTTGCGCGGCTATGCCGAAAACCTGCCGCTTCAGCGTTGGCTGAATGAAAAGGTTTTTCCGTTTGAGGACAGAATAAAGGGCGAGGACGCATATTATTCGTCAATGCTTGCGATAGCCGAAATGCTCCGATACGGAACCGTATCTTTTTCCGATATGTATTTCTTTTCCGAAAATGTCGCGAAAGCCGTAACGGACAGCGGTATTAAATGTAATTTCAGCCGCGCAATAACGAGCTTTGAGGATACCGATATTGAAAATCTGCAAAGCTTCCGCGAAAGTGAAGATATAGTAAAGCGGTTTCACAATGCCGCAGACGGCAGACTTAAAATAGATATGAGCCTGCACGCCGAGTATACAAACAGAAGAACAATAATTGAGCAGTTCGCTGAAAAGGTCCGCGAGAGAGGGCTTAGGGCGCACATACACCTGTCTGAAACGAAGAAAGAACACGAAGAATGTAAGGCGAAGTACTCGTTAACTCCGACGCAGCTCTTTTATGAATGCGGAGTTTTTGACGTGCCGACAACTGCGGCTCATTGTGTTTGGGTTGAGGACGGAGATATTGAGCTTTTACGCGAAAAGGGCGTGACGGCAGCCACGTGCCCGGCGAGTAACCTGAAGCTCGGCAGCGGTATATGCGATGTCTACAAACTCTTAAAAAGCGGCGTCAATGTGGCAATAGGTACAGACAGCGTCGCCTCAAACAACAATCTTAATATGATAAAGGAAATGTTCCTTTGCGCGCTTTTGCCGAAAGGTCTTCATAACGATGCCTCGGTGGTTTCCGAACGCGATATTTTAAAAATGGCTACCGTAAACGGTTACAAGGCACAGGGCAGAGAGGACAGCGGTGCAATAAAAGCGGGGTACAAAGCTGACCTTTGCGTTCTAAACATCGAAAGCGAGCATATGTATCCGCAAACCGATATGATAAATAACCTTGTATATGCCGCAGACGGTGCCGATGTTGTGCTGACTATGGCGGACGGAAAAGTGCTTTATAAGGACGGAGAATTCACAACGATTGATATTGAAAAGGTCAAAAGCACCGTAAATGCCGCAGCGAGCAGAATTATAAGTGAGGTAAAGAAAAATGGCTGACATCATAGAGCGAAACGCAGATTATATAAGGTCAAAAATAACCGAAATACCGAAAACAGCAATAGTCTTGGGCTCGGGGCTCGGCGATATGGGCGAAAAAATCGAAAACCCCGTGTATATAGATTACGGCGAGCTTGAAGGCTTTGCCGTATCTACCGCTCCCGGTCACAAGGGCAGGTTTATCGTAGGCAGGCTTTCGGGAAAAACCGTTATTTGTATGCAGGGCAGGCTTCACTGCTATGAGGGTTGGGAGCTTGATAAAGTCGTATTGCCTATAAGAGTTATGCGTGCCCTCGGAGCGGAAAATCTGATACTTACCAATGCCGCCGGCGGAGTTAATCTCGACTTTAAACCCGGGGATATTATGCTTATAACCGACCATATCAATTTTATGGGCAGAAATCCGCTCGTGGGAAAAAATGACGACAGCGTAGGCACACGTTTTCCGGATATGTCGTTTGCATATAATCCGTCACTTCGTGAAATTGCCGAAGCGTGCGCCGCAAAAACGGGTACCGACATTAAAAAGGGCGTATATCTCGGCTGCCTCGGGCCGTCGTATGAAACACCGGCGGAAATTCGTGCATTTCGTATACTCGGAGCGGACGCAGTCGGTATGTCCACCGTTCCGGAGGTAATAGCCGCCAATCATTGCGGATTTAAAGTGCTCGCTTTTTCTCTTATCACAAATATGGCGGCAGGAGTTTTAAAACAGCCGTTAAGCGAGGAAGAGGTGCTGACCACGGGTAAACTCAAGGCTCGCGAAATGCAAAAGCTCATTTCGGAGATACTTCTGAATTTGTGATTTTACGGTGCAAATCTTCTTCCGAAAGCTCGTTATAAAGCAAAAAAACATTGACACAAAGCGAAAACTATGATATTATAGTTTTCGCCTAATACGGAGAGATACCGAAGTGGTTATAACGGAACGGTCTTGAAAACCGTCGTACGGCAACGTACCGTGGGTTCGAATCCCACTCTCTCCGCCACTTAAAAGAGAAAACGGATTTTCCGCTCTCTCTTTTAACAATCGAATAGTGTCATAGACGCTACCAATGCAGAAGTACTCAAGTTGGTGACGAGGCGCCCCTGCTAAGGGCGTAGGTCGGGTAACCGGCGCGAGAGTTCGAGTCTCTCCTTCTGCGCCAGAAAAAGCACAAGGATTTTTCCTTTGTGCTTTTTCTTTTTGTATATATGAATTTGTTTGGAGAGACTCGAACTCTTCGTCCGTCTTTTTGCGGAGCAAAAAGGGACATAAAATAAACTGTTCGCAAAGCGAACACGACGGGTTGAAAACCCGTCGAGTCTCTCCTTCTGCGCCAGAAAAAGCACAAGGATTTTTCCTTTGTGCTTTT
>JAFEHB010001133.1_pt1 | contig 12210 bp, 10 predicted proteins | sample 9267121 | NCBI WGS metagenome assembly JAFEHB01 (sample SAMN17103336, study PRJNA684904) | human gut metagenome | isolation source: diarrhea sample from child under the age of five | host: Homo sapiens | place: South Africa: Mafikeng, Mafikeng Provincial Hospital | collected 2019-09 | reverse complement strand
TTTGCGGCTATTCTTGCTAAGGGAATAGGTGTTCAGTTAAAGCAGGGGTTATACAGGGAGTACATTAACTGTCAGGAAGAATTACCGGTCATGCGTGGAAAAATCAATATGCCGGGGACCATCAAGAATCGATTGGCCCACGAAAGAATTCTGACATGCGAGTTTGATGAACTATCTGAGAACAATTTATATAACCAGATTTTGAAAACAACGGTTATGCTGCTACTCAGAAATGCAAAGGTGAAACCAGAGTATAAAGACGATTTGAAAAAGAAGATGCTATTCTTTTCTAATGTAGATATGTTGGAGCCAACGTCAATCAAATGGTCAGCGATTCGCTTTCAACGTAATAACCAGACTTATCGTATGTTGATTAGCATATGCCAGCTGATAATTGAGGGTATGTTGATTACGACAGATGCTGGCGACTATAGATTGGCAAACTTTGTTGATGAGCAACGTATGTGCAGACTGTATGAGAAATTCATTCTTGAATACTACAGTAAACATTATCCAGAATTATCAGTGAGTGCGTCACAGATACCTTGGTCTGTGGATGATGGCATCAGAACGATGCTGCCGGTGATGCAGAGCGATATTCATCTGCAAAAAGGAAATACCGTGCTTATCATTGATGCCAAGTATTATAGCCATACCACACAAACGCAGTATGACAAGCACACGCTTCACTCTAATAATATGTATCAGATTTTTACTTACGTGAAGAATCGCGATTATGAGTTTGGAGATGAAGAACACGAGGTTTCTGGAATGCTGCTGTATGCAAAGACCGAGGAAGAGATTCAGCCGGACAATGTGTACCAGATGCATGGAAATCAGATAACTGTCAGGACGCTGGATTTAAACCTTCCATTTGAGAAGATTGCAAAACAGTTGAACATAATAGTTGAGTCACATTTTGATTTGCCGGAGGTGTCGCGATGACCAAACAAGAAAAAATAATGTGCATCCAATCACTTTTTGATGAACAAAGGGTAGAACTGTTTTATCAAGCGTTGGAGGATATGGAAGACTATAAAGGAAACTATTCTGATTATATGACTACAAGACCTATCAACTGTAATGAGGAGTTGAAAAGGGTACCGGATGCAGACTACGAACTTTGTACAGCGTTGCTTATGATGCTTCTTCGAGAGGACCATTTTAGTAACGGTTCTTTCGAACAGCGTGTTCAAGCCGGTGATGTAAGACCTTTACTCGAAAGAATGACAGAACTACTGATGATTTAAGGACAAGAACTGATAAAGATGGAAATAAAAAAGTAAAATATATACCTAATCCTAATGTATAATGCTTTAATTAGGATATGCAACGCATGTTGTTGGCTGGGAAAATGTCATCTGAGTATTAAATTCAGATTATGGTGGATCGGATGATATGCCATTTGATATTGCTTAGTAGTTAATGAAAAATATAATTCGTTCTAATAGATACTCATTTTAAAAAATAGAGTTTCTTGGAAAGAAGATGGTTCAAAAGAGGAGAAAAAATATGCTATTAGAGAATTTAAAGTTGTTAAAAAGTGATATGAAGAGTAAGGGATGGACAATTTGCAGTTTTTTATTTTGCTATAAAAAAATTGAATATATTGTACTTGTAAAACGATTTGTTGGTGAAGAGAAACGAGTTGACCAATATGCACTTGTGAAATTACATTTTATGAAGGCAAATAATTTATTAGATGATTTACAGGTTGAGGCAAACGTTAAAAAATTGATTGTTGCTCCGCAAACATTAAGGGAATATTTTGGAATTGAATATAAAGAAAACCTTGGAGACATATTACAGCAGTTTACGGAACGTTTGGGAAAAGTAATACCTACAAATATGCCTGCTATTATTTCAGAACCAGAAAAGAATGCAATGGTACATTCGTTGAGTCGAAGTGATTCCGAAGATCCTAATAAAATCTATTGTAATAAAGTTCGAAGAAATCCGAATGGTGAACAAAGAAGCGAATTTAATTCAGATAAGACAAAACTTTTGAGACCCACATTGTTTGGAAACTTTTGTAATGATAAAAGTATTAGCTTTTGTTATTATGCAAATAAATCGATGGAAAATGACGATGCAACGATTCTACGCAATTTTTCAAAGTGATTTCCTAATTGAAGTGATATTATACAATAAGTTATGAATAATGACAGTGAAATATTAAATGTTATGTAGAGGAAGAGATAAATGCAAGGTATGAATATTGTGGAGGATCATTTTGTGATGCCCCCGTTTTCCCACCATTGACAACCACCCAGCCCTGCCGTATACTAACCCTAGATTTGATTTTGAAGGGAGAGTGTCCAATGAGAAAATAATTGACTTTTGAGAGCATGAAGATTTTAACTGCGGTAATCATACCGCTATTTCGTGTTGCCAAAAGTGGATTATGTTCTCATGACCACTCTTTTTTTGTTGCAATTAATTAGCATAACGGATAAGAAACTGCTGGTGACAAGAACGTAACCACTATTTGGTAACAGATAGGAGGCTATATGTCACAGATTAGAGTAAATCATTTAACATTTGCATATGAGGGAAGCTTTGATAACATTTTCGAAAATGTTTCCTTCTCTATTGATACGGACTGGAAACTTGGATTTATCGGAAGAAATGGAAAAGGAAAATCCACGTTTTTAAACTTGCTGATGGGAAAATATGAATATACCGGTTCCATTACTTCGAATGCGGTTTTTGATTATTTCCCTTATGATATTTCAGAGGAAAAGAGGGAATTTCCGGCGGCAGAATTTGTAGAAGAATTCAAGGCAAATCTTGAATTGTGGAGAGTTTATGCAGAGCTTTCGAAGCTGCAGGCAGATGCAGAAATCATGTATCGTCCATGGAAAACACTGAGCTTTGGAGAGCAGACCAAAGTTATGTTGGCGGTTCTGTTTTCGGGAGAAAATGATTTCCTTCTGATAGATGAACCTACCAATCATCTGGATGATGAGAGCCGGAAAATTGTAAAACGGTATCTTGCATCGAAAAAGGGCTTTATCCTGGTTTCTCATGACAGGGATTTGCTGGATGTATGCGTAGACCATGTGCTGGTGCTGAATCGCAGTACCATTGAGGTGCAGGCGGGCAACTTTTTCTCCTGGTGGGAAAATAAAGAGAAGAAGGACAATTTTGCAGTAGCAGAAAATGAAAAGCATAAAAAGGAAATAAGTAAGCTCAACGAAGCAGCAAAGAGAGTGCGCAACTGGTCGGAAAAGAGTGAGAACAGCAAAATTGGTTTTGACCCCATAAAGGAAAATGACCGGAGTATCAGCACCCGGGCATATATCGGTTCGAAAACCAAGAAAATGCAGGCAAGAGTAAAGCAGATGGAGCAGCGGATACAGACAGAGATTGCAGAAAAAGAGGGACTGCTGGTGGACTTAGAGCAACCCATTGATTTGAAACTGAATCCGCTGACGCATCATAAAGAAGTGCTGGTGTCGGCATATCAATATAGTTTGCGGTATCAAGATACCGATAAAATGCTGTTTGAAAACCAGACCTTTGAAATCAGAAACGGAGACCGTTTATTTATTAGTGGGAAAAATGGAAGCGGAAAGACCAGTCTGATAAAAGCAATTTTAGGAGAAACGAAAAATCTTTTGGAGCAGGGAGATTTAAGAATTGCTTCCGGAATAGAGATTTCTTATATCAATCAGGACACTTCGTATCTTAGAGGAACCGTGCACTCTTTTTGCACGGAGCATCAGTTAGAGGAAAGTCTGCTTTGCAGTATTTTGCGGCAGCTTGATATTGGACGGGAACAGTTTGCCAAAAATCTGGAAGAATATTCTGAAGGTCAGAAGAAAAAGGTGGTGATTGCAGCCAGCCTTTTGAAACCGGCGCATTTGTATATCTGGGATGAACCACTGAATTATATTGATGTTTTTTCAAGAATGCAGCTTGAAAATCTGATTCTTAAATACCAACCGACTATGTTGGTGGTAGACCATGATGTGCGGTTTCGGGAGAAGATTGCAACGAAAACAGTCTGGTTGTAAAAACACGCATTGCGTTACTTCCGGGATTATGTTATAATTTGGAAAACGCAATGCGAGGTAATGAAGATGGATACAGCTCAGAAAATAAAAGAATTGAGGAAGAGTGCAGGAATGACCCGCAAAGAATTTTCGGAGCATACGGGCATTCCTGTTCGTACTCTGGAGGATTGGGAAGCTGCAAGACGGACTCCACCGGAATATATTCCAAGATTAATCGATTATCAGTTGAAATATGAGAAGTTGATGCAGGAAAAGGAAGTTAAAAATGCCGAAGAATAGAATTATCAAAGTACAAAATATACCTATTACCATAGCTGAAGCTGATATGGATGATTATATATGTATTACCGATATGGCTGCTGCAAAATCGGAGCATTCACGAGCAGCAGATGTAGTTAGAAACTGGCTTAGAAACAGAACAACGCTAGAATTTCTGGCAACATGGGAGGAAATATATAATCCAGAATTTAAAGTGTTCGAATCTGAACACTTTAAAAAGCAGGCAGGCTTATTAACATTTACGCCAAGCGTTACTGAATGGGTAGAGAAAACTGGAGCAATAGGTCTTTATGTAAAGAAAGGACGCTATGGCGGAACATTTGCTCATAAAGATATAGCATTTGAATTTGCATCGGCAATCAGTCCTGTATTCAAATTGTATTTGATTAAGGAATTTCAACGACTGAAGGAGAAAGAGAATGACCTTAAGAAAATAGAATGGGATGCAAAAAGATTTCTTACGAAAAACAATTATTTGATACAGACAGATGCAGTAAAGAATTATTTAATACCTAAGTATAATTTTAGAGAAAATCTTCAATGGCTTCCATATGCTGAAGAAGCGGATTTGCTAAATGTTGCATTATTTGGATTTACGGCAAAGGCTTGGAGGGATGCTAATCCTGAGTTAGCTAAGAACAGTAATATAAGAGATTATTCTTCAATTAATGAATTAACCGTATTATCAAATCTTGAAACCCATAATGCACAAATGATAAGAGAGGGAAAAACAAAAGAGGAAAGGTTTGCTGTATTAAAGGAGATTGCGGAGTATCAGATACATATACTAAATGAGGCTCAAAGTATTAGCAAGGACATCGAAGAAACCTCCAACACCAAATAAAAAGAGGACCCACCATATGACCAAAGAGGAATGGTACCGGCAGCTTTTTGAACATTTATCAGCCTCTAAATTCAGAAGCAGCTTTCATTTAAAACAAAAAGATATTGCATATATAAAGGAAAAAGGACTGGATGTAATCCGGGAGCATGCCAGGGATTTTATTGCCAAAAGGGAGGCACCGGCAGTAATTCCGAACGATGGAAAGCAGACACCCATGCGGGGACATCCGGTTTTTGTCGCCCAGCATGCAACGGCAACCTGCTGCCGGGAGTGTATTCGGAAGTGGCATAAGATACAGCCGGGGAAAGAACTGAGCCAGGTGCAGCAGGAATATCTGGTGGATGTGATTATGACATGGATAGAAAAAGAGTTGTCACATTACGATAGCCAAATGTGAAATTAAATGTTAAAATACCACAATAGGGTTATTACGAAGAGAGAAAGGTATTTTATAATGGTAGTTTCAATTATTGAAAAAGTGTATTCATTTTTATGGGGAGACTGGATTAAAATTCCGCTTCCGGGGGGAGGCAGTCTTGGCATTTCACTGCTGATTATTCTGTTGATTCCGACAGGAATTTATTTTACGATTCGGACAAAGTTTTTACAGATAAGGTTGTTTCCAGATATGGTGCGGGCACTGGTGGCAAAGAAGGAGCATAAGGATAGTCTGTCTACTTTTCAGACGTTGATTGTATCTACGGCGACCCGCGTAGGAATGGGAAATCTGGTAGGTGTAGTTGCAGCAGTGTCGGCAGGTGGAGCTGGAGCGGTATTCTGGATGTGGATTACAGCGCTGATCGGTTCTGCTACAGCGTTTATTGAAGCAACACTGGCACAGCTGCATAAGGAAAAAGACCCACTGTATGGCGGTTACCGCGGTGGTCCGGCATATTATATCCATCATTTTTTTGAAGAAAAGTCAGGAAAGAAGAAAAAACATGTGCTGATTGCAGTATTGTTTGCTATGTCCGGTCTGATTTGCTGGTGTGGAATCAGCCAGGTAATCAGTAATTCAGTGGTATCTTCCTTTGAAAATGCATTTCATATTCCACCCTTGTATACAACAATTGTACTGGTGGCAGTTGCGGCAGTGATTGTATTGCGGAAAAATGCAACTGTAAAAGTACTGGATATGATAGTACCGATTATGGCAGTATGCTATTTCTTTATTACATTATTTATTATTATCGTAAATTTCCGCAGTATTCCGGGCGTATTTGGCCGGATTTTTGAAGAGGCATTTGGTATCCGGCAGGTAGTATCCGGTGGATTTGGAGCAGTGCTTATGAATGGAGTTAAGAGAGGACTGTTTTCGAATGAAGCAGGTTCCGGTTCTGCACCTTGTGCAGCGGCAGCTGCGGAATGCGATAATCCGGTACGTGCGGGACTGACACAGGCATTGGGCGTATTTATCGATACGATTATCATTTGCAGTTGTACCGCTATGATTATGCTTATTGCACCGGAAAAGATAATTGCAGGAAAAGCTGGTATGGATTTGCTGCAGTCTGCCATGCAGTATCATCTGGGCAGATTCGGAGTTATCTTTATTGCGCTGACCTTATTTCTGTTCAGCTTTTCCACATTTCTTGGAATATTGTTTTATGCCAGAAGCAATGTGGCATATTTATTTGGAGATAAATGGATCTGGCAGACCCTTTATAAAATCATTGCGCTGATTATGCTTTTCATCGGCGGAATTGCAACCTATACTTTCGTATGGGATTTAGGGGATGTGGGAATCGGACTGATGACGATATTTAATATTGGTATGCTGTATCTTATGGGGGGACAGGCATTGAAGGCACTGTCGGAGTATGAGAAAGAGAAAAAGACCGAAAGCGCCAGTAATCAAAATTCAGCACCGGGAATTATTTCTTTTGAAGAAGAGAAATAATAAAAAAGAAGTAGTTATCAAAACCGGTGATTCCATGTTATACTAGGGAGAAAATTACAAAAGGAGAAATTTATAGATATGGGTCGTGAATCATTTAAGTCCCGTCTGGGATTTATACTGGTAAGCGCAGGATGCGCAATCGGAATTGGAAATGTGTGGAGATTTCCGTATGTGGCAGGACAGAATGGCGGAGGAATCTTTGTACTGTTCTATCTTATATTCCTGATTGCCATGGGGCTTCCGGTACTGACAATGGAATTAGCAGTCGGAAGAGCCAGCAGAAAAAGTGCAGTTTTAGGATATAAGGCATTGGAGAAGCCAAAGAGTAAATGGCATATTCATGGCTGGGTGGCAATTTTCGGCTGTTATATGCTGATGATGTATTATACAACAGTTTCCGGCTGGATGGTAACTTATTTCTATAAGTTTGTAAAAGGTGAATTTACCCCGGGAATGGATGCAGAGCAGACCGGAGCGGTGTTCAGCAATCTTTTGGCAGATCCGAAACAGATGGCATTCTGGATGATACTGACGGTTGTGGTTGGATTCTTTGTATGCAGCCGCGGCTTGCAGAACGGATTGGAAAAAATCAGTAAAGTTATGATGAGTGCATTGCTGATACTGATTATTGTCCTTGCAGTACACAGCCTGACACTTTCCGGAGCCGGCGAGGGATTAAAGTTCTATCTGGTGCCAAATATGGACAGTGTCCGGGAAGTCGGTTTGAAAAATGTAATAACCTCTGCCATGAATCAGGCATTCTTTACTTTGAGCCTTGGCGTGGCAGCAATGGAAATTTTCGGAAGCTACATGGGCAAAGACCATACGCTGGCAGGAGAAGGAGTACGTATCTGTGCACTGGATACCTTTGTGGCAATTATGGCAGGATTGATTATTTTTCCGGCATGCTTCAGCTATGGCGTGGAAGTAGGTGTAGGACCAAGCCTTATCTTTGTGACACTGCCAAATGTCTTTGTAAATATGGCTGGCGGCAGAATCTGGGGCGCACTGTTCTTCCTGTTCATGACATTTGCAAGCTTTTCTACGGTAATTGCCGTATTTGAAAATATCATGTCCTTCTGCATGGATATGTTTGGCTGGAACCGCAACAAAGCGGCACTGGTAAATGGAATTATTATCCTTCTTGCCAGTCTGCCATGTGTTTTAGGATACAATGTGTGGAGCAATCTCCACCTGATTGGCGGAAGGGATGTGCTGGACAGCGAGGACTTTATCGTAAGTAACCTGCTGCTGCCAATCGGTTCTCTTGTTTACCTGCTGTTCTGTGTGACGAAGTGGGGCTGGGGATTTGATAATTACTTAGAGGAAGCAAATGCCGGAAAAGGCATAAAGATTGCAAGAAGATTAAAACCATATTTCCAGTTTATCCTTCCGATACTGATTCTGTTTATTTTGATTCAGGGATTATTATAAAAGCGGAAAAAGAGTGTAATTACAGGAAGTATATGCGATTGCACTTGCATGATTAGAAATAAAAGTGTGCATTTTGCCATGAATTTTAACAGAAAAAGTGAAAATCTGTTAAATGAAGTTGGTAGAGTGCACACTTTTCTTTTGCTATAATTATGTTAAAAATAATAGCAAAGGTGGTAGATTTCATGAGAAAACACTACATAGACAACATTCGTATTGGAACGGTTTTACTGGTGGTATTGTACCATGTGATTTATATGTTTAATCATATTATAACCGCAGGCGTAATTGGCCCGGTTACTTCGGTGCATGGACAGGATGTAATACAATATCTGCTATATCCGTGGTTTATGGTAATATTATTTATCATAAGTGGAATGTCGGCAAAATACTATTTGGAGCATCATTCGGATAAGGAATTTATCCGGGCAAGAACCAGAAAACTTCTTGTACCATCCACAATCGGTTTATTCGTAATCGGCTGGCTGCAGGGCTATTTTAATATGGCAATCAGTGGAGCATTTTCTAATATTCCGGATTCTGTGCCGGGATTTGTCCTGTATCCGATTATGGTAGTTTCCGGAGTCGGCGTGCTTTGGACATTGCAGGTACTCTGGGTCGTATCACTGGTGTTAGTACTTCTTCGAAAAATTGAAAAAGGCAGACTGCTTAAAATCGGAGCAAAGGCGAATATGGTAGTACTTTTATTGCTGGGCATTGTAGTATGGGGAGCCGCACAGATTTTAAATACACCGGTTATCTGCGTTTATCGTTTCGGTATTTATGGTTGTGCATTTCTGCTGGGCTATTATGTATTTTCAGAAGAGGCAGTGACCGACCGGTTAAAGAAATATTGTATTCCGCTTTCTGCCATTGCAGTTGCATTGGGAATTGCTTATACTTATATATATTATGGAGAGAATTATGCAGAGGCACCGGTGGTAAACTGTCCACTGGCAATCGCTTATGCATGGCTGATGTGTCTTGCAATCATTGGATGCATGAAACGCTGGGGTGATAAGAGTAATGCATTTACTGCATTCTGCAATAAAAAGAGTTTCGGACTCTATGTATTTCACTATCTGGCATTGTCAGCAACGGCTTATGAACTGACACAGCATACCGCACTTCCTGGATGGAGTTTCTATCTCATCGGACTGGTGGCAGCATATGCAGGCGGATTGCTTTGCTATGAAATTATAGTAAGAATTCCGATTGTACGCTGGTGCGTGCTGGGAGTCAAAAAGGAGAAAAAGAATGTTTAAAGATAACCTGATTTCGCTGCGCAAAATCAACAATATGTCTCAGGAGGAACTGGCAGACCGCCTGATGGTCAGCCGCCAGACCGTATCGAAATATGAGACGGGAGAGTCCCTTCCGGACATTGAAAAATGTAAAGCTCTGGCAGATATTTTCGGAGTGACATTAGATGATCTGGTAAATTATAAAAATGAGGATGGCATGGGACTTGGGGTGCCTCCGAAAGGAAAACATGTATTTGGGATGGTAAAGGTCGGCGATAAGGGGCAGATAGTGATTCCCGCCAAAGCACGGAAGTTATTTCAGATAGAGACTGGAGATAAGCTTATCGTGCTGGGGGATGAAGAACAGGGGATTGCAATTATAAAAGAGAAATCCTTTCTTTCGATGTTAAAGGAATTTCGAAAAAAGGCTAAGTAGGGAACTTCTCGGAGTTATTTTTATGCTCAGAATGGAATAGAATGCCCACACAAGAGCGGCTGCAACTGCCAGCAAATCGCCCATAGGATTAAGCTGTAACTTCGCACCGTTGAAGCTGATGAGAAAAATCCCGGTCATGGCAACCAGAAATCCGAGAAAGAACCGCAGCCGCAGTTTTTTCTTCTGGGTGGATAAAAAAGTGCGCCAGTATGGCAGTAAAAAACGGAGCAATGGAAATAATCACACCTACATTGGAAGCTTAGGACATGCCATAAGTAAAGCCTTTGCTTCATTGATGCGAATCGTTTCTAAATAACGGTAGGGCGTAATTCCCTTTAAGCGGATAAATGCCTGCAGCAGAGTGGATTTACTGAGCCCGGCATAATGACAAATCTGTTCTAAACGAATGGGTTCTGGGTAATGCCTGCAAAATGATAGGCTTCTATTTTTAAAATATCTTCATTTTCGGTTTTTATTTTACCAGTGCTTCTGCATAATCCAGTGCATCCACAATATTGTGATGGAAATTTTCTTTTCCAACTAATTCAATAAAACCATTTTTTTCCATCACGCGCATTGGCTGCTCATTGACATGGGAGAATACCAGCGTGATATTTTTGCGTTTGGCACGGTTGGCAAGCTCATGGAGAGAACGCATTGCGCTGGCATCAATGGCAGGAACGCTACGCATACGGATGACAACAACCTTCGTATGATGGTTACTGTTGATATTAAGAATCTGGTCTGCTGCGGCGAAAAACATCGGACCGCAGATTTCAAAAACACTGATGGAATGCGGGATGTCACGCAGTTTTTCCGCTTCACCCGGTGTAATGTCAGGAGAATCTGTGTATTTCCATGCTTTGATATCAGCTGTTTCTGCCATACGTTTCATAAAGAGCAGAGCTGCTAATACAACACCGATTTCGATGGCAACCACAAGGTCGAAAAATACTGTTAAGAAAAAGGTTGCAACCAGAACGATGATGTCACTCTTAGGTGCCATCTTACAAAGGCGGAAGAAAGAGGACCAGTCTGCCATGTTAGCGGCAACTACTAAAAGTACGGCAGCCAGTGTTGTCATAGGAATCAGTGCAGCCAGCGGCATCAACACCAGAAGAATAATGGTTAAAGTGATACAGTGGGTGATTCCGGCAATCGGAGTACGTCCACCGTTTCGGACATTGGCAGCAGTTCTGGCAATGGCTCCGGTGGAAGGAATTCCGCCGAAGAGACCGGAGAAAATATTACCAAGTCCCTGTCCCACTAACTCGGCATTGGATTTATGGGTATCGCCAATCATACCATCGGAAACAACAGCAGACAGTAAGGACTCAATTCCAGCTAAGATTGCAATGGTAAATGCCGGGGACAACATTTCCTGTACCAGCTTCATGGAAAGGGATGGAACATGAAAACCTGGAAATGCAGAATTTAATTCCCCGTAAACACTTCCGATGGTATTGACTGGAAGCTTGGCAAAATAAACCACTGCTGTTGTTACGATAATCGCAATCAGAGACCCCGGAATCTTATCGGTAACCTTCGGCCAGAGCAGCATAATTGCAACAGCCGCAATGCCAATCAGGGTTGCAGTCAGGTTGATGGAGCGGATATTTTTGGCATATACAATTACTTTATCTAAGAATTTAGAAGGAACAGAGGCAATATCCATACCGAAGAAATCCTTTAACTGTCCCACAAATAAAGTAACTGCGATTCCACAGGTAAATCCGGTAGTAATGGTATAGGGAATGTATTTAATCAGGGAGCCAAAACGGCAGATTCCCATAATCACTAAGATAATACCGGCAAGAATGGTAGCAACAATCAGACCGTCGGTTCCATACTCTGCAACGATGCCATAGATGATAACAACGAAAGCGGCAGTCGGACCGCCAATCTGTACACGGCTTCCGCCAAAGAATGAAATAAAAAATCCTGCGATAATTGCAGTATAAAGCCCCTGTTCCGGACCAACACCGGATGCAATCGCAAGGGCAATCGATAGTGGCAGAGCGATGATGGCAACAATGATACCGGAAATGATATCC
>JAFEHB010001132.1_pt1 | contig 12211 bp, 22 predicted proteins | sample 9267121 | NCBI WGS metagenome assembly JAFEHB01 (sample SAMN17103336, study PRJNA684904) | human gut metagenome | isolation source: diarrhea sample from child under the age of five | host: Homo sapiens | place: South Africa: Mafikeng, Mafikeng Provincial Hospital | collected 2019-09 | reverse complement strand
TTTGATGGATGGTCATCAACGAATACCAAACGCTCCCCGAAATATCCTGATTCCTTTGCTGGGAATTCATATAGACTATTATCGGAAGTAGTAATTACAAATAATAGTTCTCTACCTATCTCAATAATTAGTTTCACGCTAAATGATACTTTGTCCTATGATGCATATGTTGACGGCGGAAACTATTATTTAATTACAACAAGAGAAAACTCTAAAACTTTTCTGGGAAGCCCTATGTCACCAATAAATTACTTGCAGCCAAACTTTAATATAGATCCATATACCAGTGTAAGAGGGAACATATTTTTCAATCTTGGTCATTCTGAAAATTTTTTTAAGATGGATATTCACGATCTTAAAGTGCAAACTTCTAGAGGAGTTTTTAACTTTAAATTAAAAGTACCAAATCATATTGAATCAATCAGACCTCAAGAACCTTTTCATGATGAAGATTTCCTTTCAAATTGATTTCTTAAGTGATAACTAACAAATATTTTTCATTTACGGCTAAGGAGCCATTTTTATTTTTTTACAGATAATGTTTCTGTTATTTCGTCGGATAACTGACTTGGTAAAATATGTTACAATACCTAAAAGGAGGTATTGCTTTGGGAACTTTTTTAGCTTTTATTTGGTATATTTTTATAGGATTTATGCTTTATGGAATCATCAGATTGGCAGTTAAACACGGAATTTCCGATTCCAAAAAAAATAATTTATGATTCTGTTGCTACTCTTTTAGGGTAGTTTTTTTATTTCCACAATTTTGGTGGATTACTGACTAAATTGTTCGTTCTTTTCCGCCATCAAGCTTGATCTGGTTATACCCCAAATCTACTGTAATGCTTTCCACGTGTTGAGGGGTTCCCCGCTCATATCCTGCTTCATAATGACTTTTTTCATAGTAACTAACGGTAGAAACTACAACTTCTGCATCCGGATTATTTTGCAATATACTAATCAAATCTTTTGCTTTCATGTTTACCCTCCTATTCCGCAATTTCTTCCACTTACTGACTAACTACAACTTACATATTTCCTAAGACTATGCAGCCCTTTGCCACGCTTTTTCGTCTTGCGATCAATCCATGTACCAGTTGTTCCCCAATAATCAATAATGCCTTTCGGTGTATTGATTGCAAATTGATGGTTATTTGGATAATGCTTAAATTCAAAACCCAAAGCCTTAATATTTTTTGTCGCTGAATCTCCCATGCGCTTAACATGCTGCGTTCTGCGCTCTTTCAGGTAAGGCTTCACATCATTCCAGTATTCAGCCATTTCTCCCATGAAGTACCTCCATTTTTAGTTATGCACATATCCACAAAGTTATACACAATATATTGTAGGAACGTATTTTCGCACACTATATATTGATCATTTTGTTCTTTTATAGCCCAATTCAATCAAAAACTCTTCCCTTTGGTTCAAAGCGTTACGATAAATCGCCTGTACACCAATTTGATCCGCATAGGCTTTTCCTTCTTGACTAGTAATGAAACGATAGGTCCTTGCTGTTTCATCCACTAAAATCGCATGAAATTCGTTGTAATAAATTCTTTTCAAAATATTCACCTCAACTTACAAACTTTTGATGGGAGATCTTCACTTCATCATCATTAATCATCGAGTAAGCCATCGTAGTCTCAATATTTTCATGACCGAGGAACCTAGAAACGAGTTCTATAGGCATCCCGTGTCTTCTCGCAAGTGTTGCGGCTGTCCTTCTAAATCTGTGCGGGTGGACATTCAAAACACCTGCACGCTCCCCTAGACGCTTTACCAACTTTTGGATTCCGGCAGTAGTCATTTCTTTCCCTTTCGTCTGTCCATAAAATAATGGACCAGTGATGTGAGGCACCTCTTTTAAGTAATAATTCAACGCCAGCTTTGCCTTGGCATTAAAGTATAAAGTTCTTTGCTTGTTGCCTTTTCCAATCACTTCAATCGAATCATTTTCTTGGTCATAGTCACTAAAATTTAGAGAAACCAATTCAGAGACTCGACATCCAGTACTCAATAGAAGTTCGATGATTAGCGTTTCTTTCGCATTGGATGCAGCACTTCGCAGCTTTTCAACTTCAAGCTCGCTGAATTCTTGTTTACGCCTTTTGGGTACTTTTATCTTTTCCACCCTTGCGCCAGGATCTCGATCGATAAACTCTTCGATATAAAGCCAGTGAAAGAACCTAACGATGCAGCCACGTTCACGAGCAAGCGTACCTTTAGATATTCGATCCTGAATTTCCCTGTTAGCAATAAACAATCGAATGTCATTTGGGGTGATATCCTTAAACGGCTTTCTAAGCTTGCTCATGAAGAAATTGATCGTCTGCATATAAAGTTTCAATGTTCCGTCTGAAAGCCCCTGAATCTTCTTTGACACCATAAATTGATGGTATGCAGCTGCATCGGATCTCTCATCATAGATCACTACATCAGTTGAAGTTTTAACTAAGTCGAAGGAATCCAAATGCATCAATAGGAGCATATTTACTTTCCTAAGTTGTTCTGGATCCAAATCATTTTCTAAATCTCCAACAATTTTATTAATAAGCGACTCCTTACTGGCCATCGTTCACTCCTAACCGAAACTCTTCCGAATTTCATATTCGTGGTCGATCAACTCTTTCAGTGTATCTTTGGGATATAATTTCTTGCCAGATCGCTTTTGATGCTGCACACACAACCACTGAAACTTTTCTATGGTTGCATCATCCATGGCATATCTGGGTCTTTTTTTCTTCGTAGCCAAAAGGTGGGACACCTCCTATGAAATAGTGGGACACCTTGGGGTTACTCCTTCCAGCGGTAAATTCGCCCTTGTTTATCAGGGTTCCCACTTTGGATTAAATTTTTAACAGTGACTTTGGACTTCTTGCATTTCTCGCTAACGGTTTTCTTATTCCCTGTAAAAATGACATCCCCTTTATAGAGAACCTCAACTAAACGTTTTTCAGGATTTACACCTTCATAGAGATCCTCACGAAGCTTTTCCCATTCCTTTTTGGCATCCGGGTCTTTTTCGAGATCGACTTTTTCTGCAAGGTACACCATCCGCTGCCGGCGAATCTTTTTTTCAAGTCTTTTTTGTTTGTCCATCTAACCGCCTCCCTTTTTGTTTAGATAAGCTTGAACCTTGGCATTTATTTCAGCATGGCGTTCTGGGGCAATTTCAGGCTCCGGTTCAGGATTAACAAATCTTTCAGGCAATGGTTCTTCTCGAATAAAAGGTTTCTTCATTCGCTTTTGGTTACTTGTTTCTTTTTTTATCTCAAACTTGAGACTATCAAATTTTTCTCTCAGCTTTTTAGCGCTTCTGATATTGCCAAACCAAAACTCACTTGAAGGAAGCCAGTTGATCACATACTCAATTTGTTTGATAGTACGATCATCCTTTTCCTCCATAAGACGGATAACATCTGCCCATTTTTCCAAGTTGGCTTTTTTCATTTCTTTTGGAAAATCATTAATCAAATTATTTTTAAGCTTCAAAGCAAGCGTGAAGTGTTCGGTAGAATACTTCACAGGAGAAGTTTCAACTTCTTCTTTATTTGTATTATTAAATGTATTATTAATAGATGTATTATTATCTTGATAGATTTCTGGGTGAGGGGTCACCCATTTTTCTGGGCTACCCCCTACATTTTTCTGGGTGGGGCCGTCTAGAATTCTGATATACCTAGCTTCAATTTCCTTAGTCCCTTTTTTGTATTTGACCTCTCTGTATATGAACCCCCTATCTTCAAGGGATTTAAGCCAGTTTTGAATAGTAGACTTACCTACTTTATACTGACTGGCGAAATAGTCATTACTTGCCCAGCAATAGCCTTTTTCATTGCACAAGGCGGTAATTTCTCCGTACAAAAGTTTTGCGTTAGGTATTAAAGTATCGTCATATCTAACACTGGCAGGAATTACCGCAAAATAACTTCGGTGATCACTCACGATACTCCTCCTCAATAGCTTTCTTGAACAAATCTTCCGTTTTGTATTCTTCATCAAATCGCATGATCTGAGCGTTGTTCATAATTCCGATCTTGATCAATGCCTCTTGGTCTAAGTAGACTGGTTTGATTTGATATTTTTGAATAAATTCTTCTTGACCCAAGTTATGAGCGATATTGTGGTACTTCCAACTCAAAGCAACAAATGGAAACTTTCGATGATCGACCTTGTTTCTGTGGCGATTACCTACTGCCGTTACATGGTGGATCTGCGCTCCTGATTGACCAGTTACTGCGCATTTACGGTATTTGCAACAGAAGTAGAAGAAACTGTCGTGTTCCAGAAGGTAGTTATAGCGCCTAGGCAATTGAACCCCTTCTGCAACAACATATTCAATTAGAAAGTCAATCCATCGGTTCATTTCTGATTTACTAGCTTTCGCATGGCTGAACTCACAATCGTAGGTATTTTGATAGATGTTCCGCATTTTTTCTTTCGCTTCATAGCGTGGAATATTTTCACTCTCTGCAATATCTTTGATCAAAGAATGAGATAATGCATTTTGCTTCGCACTTCTGGGGTCATTATCTATAAACTGGATTTCTACGAACCCCTCTTGTCCCCTGCGGATCGTTTCAAGGTGCTCAGGATTCACATTCTCGTCAACTTCCAGTAGAAATCTGTCCCCTTGTTGCTTTAGAATCTTGGCTAGCATTACTCGGTCACTTCAACAATTTCGATCCTTAATTGCACAATACTTTTGTTTAGTAGTTTAAATTGTTCATCCGAGCCTTTAAGTTTCAGCGTGACTACTTTGCTGTTTGCTGATATTTCCTTTTCTTGAGCAGGCTCTTCTTGGATCTCACCAGTTTCCGGATCAATCGGTACTGATGGAACTGGCTCTTTTTTCTCAACTTTTTCGATGATAGCTGCTGCTTTGGCAAGCTTTTCTTTTTGTTCTGCAACAACTTGATTGATCTGATCAAAGACTTCTTGCAATTCGTGACCTTGATCGATCCAACGAACCCAAGAGAATGGATCTAAGCCTACGGCCTGCGCGTAGCTTTCAACTGCTTGTTTGTTAGCTGCTAATGTTTGTTTTTTTGACACGATTTCATTGATCGTATCTGTGATTTCTTTACTGATCGCTTTTGTTAACTCACCTTTTGCAGCAGTAAAGGCGCCTTTATTAGTCCATCGATCAGGAATTTCAATTTCACTTGGATCGACACCTAATGCATTGCACAGGTCCTCTATTTTTTCTTTCACTTTCTGCAATCGGGAATCACGTTCTTTAGTTTCGAACTTTTCGAGGCTCTGAGAAATTCCTTCTTTGGCAGTTTCCATCTGATCAACAAATGCTTTGATCTTGGCTTCGAATGCTTTTAACGGCTCAGAATATCCGTTTTTTACTTCTTTTCTTTTTTCTTCTAGCAATTTGATAATATTATTCAGAGACGACCGTGCATCTTTAGCTCCTTGTATGTCTCCTTCGCTAAAAGTCAAACTTTTGTAATGATTGGCGGTATTTTCAACAAGCGCTTCAAGCTCTGCTTCATTTTTGATTTCAATGGTACTTGGTGTATAGTCAATCTGAATTGTTGTGTCTGTTTTGATTAATTCGTTCATCCTATATTTCCCCCCATGTAAAAGATTTAGTTTCTTGCTGTGGCTTAGAATCTGCTACAGGTTTATTATTCGATTTTGTTTTCTGTTCGGCTTTTTTGACCATCACTTTCGTGTAACCGATGATTTGTTGGTAAAAATCTGGTGTCACCTGATCCAAACTGTCGTAATCATGTTTACCTAGAATGTTCGCTGCAATGATTTTAGGATCAGTGCCAGATATATTTGCAACTTCTTGAACGTATTGATTGAAGTAATTAGTGAATTCTGTCCGCATTTGACTCTCATTGTCGCCCTCATCATTTGGTAATGAATCCGAATCAACTCCATCGTCAATCAAGTACAAACCTTGTAATGCGTATTTACGAGCATATGAAGATGCCGATCCTGTCACTTGGCTATCATCCATTTTAGGTTTCGCATCAGCTTCTCGAGCGTATGCTTCCACCTGCAATGAATCTTTTCCATCAGTTAGGGTTGCGGTAGCTTTGATATAAAAGCGACCATCCATAAAAATGGGCATATCTGTCAAAGTTAACAAAAGACCATGGTTTAGATTATGTGGCTTTACTGCTTTCAAAATATCTTCTGCGTTTCGGAAGTTGTATCCTCCGAAGTCGCTGTAATTACTTTTCGGGACCTTTAATTCCGCTTGGATTTTTATCAGTTTCTGATTAAAAGCCAGTTCTAATTCACTCATAACGGCACCGGCTTTCCTAGTTTTGATTTGCAGTACTCCAACAGGTCATCTTCATGGATGAATTGCCCATCAATGGAATAGACTAGGTCACCTTGATATAGAGGATTACCACGCCAATCAAATGCTATAGGGTCATTTTCCTCTGGTGGCAATTGTCTTGCCCCTAGACTGTCAAATTGATCCATGTTACACTCTCCTTAAATACATTTTGTTTGTGACTCAATGCTTTGGTCGGCTGAGTCACTTTTTTTGTTTCATTCGTTCGATATGTTGTTTAGCTAAAATAGATGGCTTTTCAATCTCGTACATGCGATCAGCAATGACTTTACCGATGCGCAAAGCTTCTGCTCTAGTCATATCGTCTCACCTTCCTTTTGCTTTTGTAATTAAGGAATACTCCATAGGGACCAGTATCCGCACTTAGGAAAACTGGTCCTTTTTTTGCGGCAAGATTGATGTCCCCATCCACCGTTTCTAAATTGAGAAATACCGGTGTTTCAGTGATTCGTAAATACCAGATGCAAAATTTCTTAATCATAGTTTTTCCTCCTTGAAGTATCGATCGATCAAAGCGAGCGCTTCTTCTTTTGTTGATACGGTATGCTGCATTGTCGATCCGTTTGTTTCTATTGAGATAGTGATTTTCATGCTGTTCCTCCTTTGGTATAATTGTTAAAAACTGGTGGTGCTGATATGGAATCTAATTCAACAATTGTTTTATCCATCGTTGTTACTTTTGTGTCTATACTCTCTCCTATTGTTATTGCATTTATAAATAACCGTCATTTAGCTAAAATGAAGCAGCTTGACCTCGCTCAAGAAAACTTTAAAAATGTAACCTTGCATAAAAGAGAATTGTTCGAAAACTACCTTCGGTTAATTGGCGAATTTTCGTACGAATACACTACTGCCAAAACGACTGATCTTCTAGTGAGTTATTATCAAATTCTCCCTTATATCCCTGCAGAGAAAGCTACATACTTTAGAGTTTTCGCTGATCAAGTAGCAAAACAAGATTTCAAAGGAAAAAAGTCTATAGATTCGAATCTTCTTCACGAACAAATTATTCCCACAATCAAGAAAGAGATTGAGAAATTACAATCAGCGTAAATAAAATTCCAATGATTGAAGCGTATATTGCGTATACTTTGGTAATAAAACTATCTTGAGTAACTTTCTTCATGAAGTAAGTACACAGCGGAATTAACATCCAAACAATCGCAACGAACATAATGTAAAATAAATTCACCCTAGCCCCTCCTTCCGTGTGGGGTTATTTTTAATCCAATAGATCCATTTGAGGATAATAACCTTCTGCTGTTAACAAGTTATAAATGAAGACACGACCTTTTTGCGTCCATTTAGTATTCATCACAACTTTTACGCCGCCATCAGCTTTTGGAATCTCGCTTGTGTGCGATTTTGTGTATCCTTGGTTCATATGTTTGCGGTACAGAATCCATTGACCACTGACTTTATGTTGAACACCTAACTCATTAAGCAGTTTATTTAGTGCGATTGCCGACATTCCATAATCAGCAGCGATTTGAGACGTTGCTACTGTATCAATCGATGAAAGGATCATATCTAGGTAACTGATTCTCGGTTCATATTCAGCAATCTGCTGTTCGAGTAGTTGATTCTTTTCTTCTAGGTCAGCTGCTAGTCGTAATGCCTGAGCGAAACTTTGAGGTACGTTTGTATAGCTTCCTGTTTTTCTGATTTTTGGAAGGACTTCGCTTGTCACCCAACGTTTGAACTTCTTTGCGTTTGGTAACTTGGATTTAAGTATTAAGCTGTACAGCCCTGATTCATTGATGATCGTCATTTGTTGCTTCCCGCCAAGGGTGTCCCATTTTGTTACCCCCTTATCTTCTGCATCTACATGAGTTAGGATAGCTTTTTGAGTGTTGCTATATCCCAAAACTTCTGCAACGTCTTTTCCTACAAAATATGGTTCGTCATTTACCAAAACAGTTCGAACCTCGTTTTGTTCGAAATTAAAAATTTGTGGTGTATTCATTTTTTCATTCCTTTCTTTGATATAATTACCTCGTTAGGAGGTGAAATAATTATGGAAAAATTTGATATGGACGTCGACGACTTATTCAAACAAACCGTATTCAAGACTGTTAACAAAGATTTCAAAATAGATTTCAAAAATGCCGTATCTTTTCCAACAGAAATTGAATTTTTCGAAGAATTTTCTCAGAGCGTTTCTGAGTCTTTTTCTCGCCAGTTACAAAAGAATTTTTTTGATGGTCTTATGGATGAATTTCAACAACGCTACCGCTAAAATTTTGTTTTTTAAAATGTATAGTTATTAAAGCTCCTTTTGCAGAAGGAGTTTTTATTTTGTTTGACTACGGCTCCTCCTCTTTATGCAACCTCTGAAGGTTTCAATTTTTTTGATCTATAACGATTAGCTTCTTTCCATTTCAAATACCAAAGGAATGTTCCAAGATGAATCCAAGTTACGCTATGTGTTGGTTTTAAAACTCCTTCTTTAAATTCAGGAATACTCTCCATCTCTTTTTGGTACGTATTTAAAGTAGTACGAGATAACCCATTGAAACGAATCATTAAATCCTCACGCCTATCCCATTCAGAAATCGAAGTCTTATCCGTAGCCATTTTGATTAATTCCGGAATAGTTGGTTTTTTCATATTTACATTCCTTTCTAATGTGAATTCTTTAGTTGTTCTAGAGCTGTTTCGATTGGTTTTATTTGTTTATCCGGTTTACGTCGACCATTCATAATGTCAGACATATATGTTTTCGAAATTCCAATTGTCTCAGCAAGCCAATTTTGTGTTTTATCGTACCGTGCTAACTCAACCCTAACTTTAACGATGAAATCTTTAGACATACCCACACCTCCTTTTTTTAATAAAGCGAACAAAATACGCTAAAATAGTTGACATCCATCCCAAAGTTTTATAATATTGGTTTATGGTTAATAAAAAGACGGAATAATACCTATATATTAAACATTCTTAGTTTCCCGACCTCGATTGTTTTTAATAAATATAAGTGTCTTTCTGTATTTATTAGCGTATTTAATTTGCTTATGAGCTAATATTATCCCATAACTTTATAATTGTAAAGTGTTTTTTATTATACTTTGGGAAAAATAACTCATCTGCAAGAAGGATGGTTGAAAATGAGTTTATTTGAAAGGGTTTCAGAACTTGCAAAAAAACAGGGGAAAAGTTTAAATCGAGTTGCAGAAGATAATGGATTATCTAAAAATGCTATCTATCAGTGGAGAACGAGTAGTCCAAAAGCTGAGACTTTAGAGCTTATTGCAAACTACTTTCACGTATCGACAGATTACCTTTTAGGAAGGACAGACAACCCACACATGGGAATGTCCGAAAAACAAAAAGAAATGACCATAGAAGAAGCTTTGAAATCTGTTATGAGTTATAACGGTAAAGAAGTTTCGGAAAATGACCGTCAAGTTTTAGAGAGGATTGCAAAAGCATACTTGGACGGAAAAATATAAGAGGGTGTTTGTTTGGATGCTCAGATTTTAGAAATTGTTGAAAAGTTGAACATAACAATAGTTTATGATGAATTTTTGGAAGATCATGGGAAATATCTACCAATTGTAAATATAATTGTATTGAATAGTAAGTTAAATGATTTTGATACGAAGAAGGCTTTACTTCATGAATTAGGGCATGCTTGTGAAGATCAAGATAATTACGAGCTTTATAAACTCTCATTTGTCTTAAAGTCGAAAATGGAATATGCTGCAGATAGATTTATGATAAGCTACTTCACCAGCGAATACGATGACATTTATAATTATAGTCAATTAATAGAAGAATTTAGTATTGGGATGGGCTACGATGTTAAATATGCTAGATAAAAATACCCCTATCAAAGGACCAGCTTCGATAAGGGTTACTCATTTCTGAGATAGTACAAATATATTATATCAGAGAAATGAGGAAAGAAGATGAAAAAAGTCGTACCGTGCTTATTGTTTGTTGGTTTAATAATGACCGGATGTTCTAATAATGAAGAAAGTACAACTCCCCCAACTGATACAACTTCTCAAACGACTTCTGTTTCTGAAGAACAGAAAGCTGACTTCGAATATGGGAAAATCATTACTGACGAGTTTGAACTTACTTATAAAAATTCTGAAATAGTTAAAAGTCCGTCTGAAGATGGCTATGGGTTATATATAACGTATTCATTAAAGAATACTTCAGATAACAATATCACACCTATTGATATTATTAATGATTACGTTTTATTTAAACAAGAGAATGAAACTTCTGAGGTTGATCTCGATAATACCTACTATAGCTTAGATGCATTTGGATCAACAGATGATGTCGAATCATATAATGAGCAAGTTGATAAAGAAAACTCTCGTTCTGATGAACTGTTACCCGATAAAACCGTGGACATAATAGAGACTTACTCTCTGGATAACTTAGATTTCCCAGTTAAAATGATAGCTATGTATGAAGATAAAGAAATAGGTATTTATGAAATTGATTTGACTGAACTAGAAAAGCCTGAAGAAACAAAATCTTTAGCCAATACAAATAATCCCAATGAAGATAGTTCCTATAACGAAGGCCTTTCCGATATGCCAGCAAGTTGGCAAGAAGGTGAAGCTGAGTGGGAAAAAGCAAAGGCTGAAGGCTGGACAGCCGAGGATTGGGAAGAAGCAGTCAGAGCTAGTGAAAACGAAAATTATGTAGTAGGTTCCGGTCAATATGAAGATTCATTTAATGGTAATCAAGCTGAGCAAACAACATTGCCTGAAGGAACTTCTGAAAATGCAAGACGTATATATAGTGAAATAAAAAGTATTCAAGATAGAGAATTAACATCTGGTGAAATTCAAACATTAGAAGCAATCGAACAAGGCTATTACGAGTAAATAAAAAACACGCCCCTCCGACCAAAGACAGGCGTGCAAAACAAAATAAACGATAGGCTTATTTAGTCATGCCTATTGTATCAAAGAATTGAGGTATATACAATGTGGAGTGAATCTTTAGGTAACGGCAAATATAAATTCATTGAAAGATACAAAGATCCCTATACCGAAAAATGGAAAAAGACAAGTACTGTTCTAACAAGTGATTCTTCCAGAGCCTGGAAGAATGCACAGAAAATATTAGACAAAAAAATAGAGGAAGCTTTGAGTAATTATGATAAATCTGACATCACTTTCAAGGAGCTTTACGAAGAGTGGTTTGTTTATTATCAACAACATGTAAAAAGAACAAGCTGGACCAAAGTTCCAAAGATGATGAAACATATTCAAAAAGTTATATCTGACGATGTTCTTGTTCGAAATATAGACGAGAATATGATTCGTAATATTACAGAAAAAATGTATACTTTTGGTGACCTATCCTTGAATTATACGAAACAGACCAAGACGACACTTTCAATCATGTTGAATTATGCAGTTGAGAAAAAGTATATTAAACAAAATCTAGCGCTGAATGTCAAAATTCAAAGAAAAAAAGCTGAAGAAGAAAAAAGAAAAAAGAACATGGATGAAAAATACCTTGATCAAAGCGAAATGACAGAGTTGCTTGTATATATGAGAAAATCTACTAAAAGATTATTGCACGCTAACATTGCAGAATTGTTATATTTAACAGGCCTAAGATACGGAGAGTTACAGGCATTACAAGTAAAGGACTTTGACGGGAGTACTTTGGATATTAACGGCACATTGGACTATTCTTTCTTAAAAATGGCAGATGCTGTAAAAACTTCACCTAAGAATATCTATTCAAAAAGAATAGTTTCTTTGCCTGACAGGGCCGTAGAAATTGTTGATGAAGTTATAGAACACAACTCTTTAGTATTCGGCACCCAAAGTAATGAGGACTATATATTTAAATCATCTAGAGGTACTCCCCTATCTCTCCATAGCTTTAATATGGTAT
>JAFEHB010001130.1_pt1 | contig 12229 bp, 9 predicted proteins | sample 9267121 | NCBI WGS metagenome assembly JAFEHB01 (sample SAMN17103336, study PRJNA684904) | human gut metagenome | isolation source: diarrhea sample from child under the age of five | host: Homo sapiens | place: South Africa: Mafikeng, Mafikeng Provincial Hospital | collected 2019-09 | reverse complement strand
TCGACTAGTCGTCTGCAGCGTCTGATGTGTTTATGAGACAGGTTAAAGACCGCTTGGTGCAAAAAGGGGCGCCCAAAGCTTTCTTGCGACCACCGTTCCACTAGGTTCTGGAGCTCTTGGTTAGTCATTGTCACCCTTCTTTGGTGGCAACATGGTCAACTGAATCCGGTCACGCTGTTTATCAACGGCGTGCACCCAAACGGTGACGATGTCGCCAACCGCCAGTAGGCTGTGCGGATCCTTCGGGTACTTCTTAGCCATCCGCGATAGGTGGACTAAGCCATCGTGTTTAACCCCGATGTCAACAAAGGCGCCGAAGTCGACGACGTTGCGCACCGTTCCCTCTAGTTGCATGCCAGGCTTTAAGTCATCCATCGTCATTACGTCCTGACGCAGTAACGGCGCCGGCATCCCGTCGCGTAGGTCCCGCCCCGGCTTTTGCAGGGCCTCTAGCACGTCTTTTACCGTTGCTAAGCCGACCGTTTCGGACACGAAGTCCGCTGGCTGAAGCTTAGCCAGCCGGGCGTTGGCCTGCTCGGTGCCCAGCTCGGTCACCGTTACGTCGGCCGCCGCCAAAATTGACTTGGCCACCGGGTAGCTTTCCGGGTGGACATCGGTGTTATCGAGCGGGTTTTGCCCACCGACGATCCGTAAAAAGCCGACCGCTTGTTGAAAGGCCTTGGGCCCGAGGCGGGGAACCTTTTTTAACTGATTCCGGTTCGTGTAGGCGCCGTTATCATTGCGGTAAGCAACGATGTTTTGGGCAATCGTCTTGGTCAACCCCGAAATCCGGGTTAGTAGCTGGTAGGAAGCAGTGTTCAAATTAACCCCCACCCGGTTAACGGCCCGTTCAACAACGGCGTCGAGCTCACTCGCTAACTCCTTTTCCGGGAGGTCGTGTTGGTACTGGCCGACCCCAATGGCTTGCGGATCAATCTTAACCAGTTCCGCCAACGGATCCTGGAGGCGGCGCCCAATTGAAATGGCGCTCCGCTTTTCCACCGTCAGGTCCGGGAATTCTTCTCTGGCGGCTGGCGAGGCCGAGTAGACCGACGCCCCGGCTTCATTGACAATTACGTAGTAGACTGGCCGGCTAAGCTTTTGCAGGGCCGTAGCCACAAACTGCTCGGATTCACGGCTGGCCGTCCCGTTCCCGATTGCGACCGTCGAAACCTGGTAGCGTTCCACCAGGTCCAAAAACTCCGCTTCGGCCTGGGCCCGCTTAGCTTCCGGGGCGGGTTTGTGGGGGTAGATGACGGCAATTTGTTCCACCTTCCCGTGGGGATCTAACACCGCCAACTTGCACCCGGTCCGGTAGGCGGGGTCAAAACCTAACACCACCCGGCCCTTTAACGGCGCTTGCATCAAAAGGTGGTAGAGGTTTTGCCCAAAGACCTTGATTGCCCGGGCGCTGGCCCCTTCGGTTAACTTAGTGCGCACCTCCCGCTCAATCGCCGGTCCCAAAAAGCGCTTATAGGCGTCTTTGGCCGCCGCTTCCACCAACTCGGTCGCGGCGTTTGGCTGGTGGCCACGTACCAGGCGGAAGTTCAGGTAGTTGATTACCGTGGTTGGGTCGGCCACCACCTTAACCCGCAGGATTTTCTCCTTTTCCCCCCGGTTGATCGCTAGGATCTGGTAGGAGCTAAGCTGGCTAACCTGCTCGCTAAAGTCATAGTACTGCTCGTAAACGCCTCGCTCATCAAGTTGCTCCCCGTCCTTTTTGACGGCGACTTCTAACCGGCCGTGCTCAGTGGTGTAATTACGCAACCAGCTGCGCACCGTCGCCATTTCGGCAATCCCCTCGGCGAGAATTTCGTGCGCGCCGGCCAGGGCCGCCTCAGCGTCTGGCACCTCTTGATTAACGTAGTGCGCCGCTTCTGTTTTCGGGTCCGCGGTCTCATACTTGAGCAGCCAGTTGGCTAACGGCATCAAACCGTTTTCCTTAGCCACTTGGGCCTTGGTCCGCCGTTTTTGCTTGTACGGTAAGTACAGGTCTTCAACGGTGGCTAAGTCATCGGCGCCCTGAATTTTTTCTTGTAGCGGTGCCGTTAACTTCCCCGCCGCCTCGATCAACTTAATCACGGCGTTTTTGCGGTCAAAGAGTTCCTGCTCTTTTTTAGCCTGTTCTTGAATCGTTTGTAGGGCCACTTCGTCTAACGCCCCCGTCGCCTCCTTGCGGTACCGAGCGACAAAGGGGATCGTGTTGCCATCGTTTAATAAATCAAGGGCCACCCGCACTTGGGCGCCCTTGAATTGGGTGAGCTTAGCCTGCACCCGGGTTAGTACTTCTGTTTCCACTCTTTAATCCTTCCACCACGTGTCTAAGGGAGCAACCGGCATGTGACGCTTGTGGCCAGTCCGTTGGTACCAGGCCTCGATCTTTTCGGCCGCGGCTTGGTCAACCTCCCGGCCCTCCAAGAAGTCATCGATATCCTTGTAGGTTACCCCCAGGGCTTGTTCGTCCGGTAAGGCCGGCCGGTCTTCTTCTAGGTCGGCCGTTGGGGTCTTTTGGTAAAGCTTTTCCGGCGCCCCGAGGTACTCTAACAGGGCCCGCCCCTGGCGCTTATCGAGTTGGGAGAGCGGCGTCACGTCGGCACCCCCATCCCCGTACTTGGTATAAAACCCGGTTACGGCTTCGGCGGCGTGGTCGGTCCCGACTACCGCCCCGTGGTATTCCCCGGCAATTGCGTACTGGACAATCATCCGTTCGCGGGCCTTAATGTTCCCCTTGTTAAAATCGGAAATCTTAGTCCCGGCGGCTTCCAGTGTCATTACCATCGCGTCAGTGGCCGGCTTAATGTTGACCTTAACCACACGGTCCGGGTGGATGAAATCGTCAATCGCCATCATGGCGTCGGATTCGTCGGCTTGTTCCCCATAGGGCAGGCGAACGGCGATGAACTGGTAGTCTTCGCTCCCCGACTCCTTGCGCAGTTCTTCGACCGCCAGTTGGGCCAAGCGCCCCGCCAAGGCGGAATCTTGCCCCCCGGAAATCCCCAGCACCAGGGTTGCCATCTTAGTTTGCTTGAGGTAGTCCTTTAAAAAGTCGATCCGGCGTCGTACCTCAACCTGCGGATCAATGGTGGGGATCACCTTGAGGTCTTCAATAATTTGTTCTTGCAATTGACGCATTTTTGCTTTACTCCTCTTAAATCTTATCGACGTAATCGTGGATTTCTTGAATCATTGCCATCTTGTTGTCGTAGCACTTTTGGGAGAGATCGACGGGGTAAACTTCGGGGTTTAAGTCCCGCTTGTATTCGTCCCAGAGGCGATCTAAGTGGGTGGCCCGGGAAGCCCGGATCGTCTCCAAGTCTGGCTGCTCGTAAACCAGCTGGCCATCAACGAAGATGTCTTGCAAGAGCGGTCGGGCCACGAAATCCTTAACCGTCTTGTGCAAGAAAGTATAGTTCGGGTCAAACATGTATAAGGAGTCCAGTTGGCGCGGATCTTCGCCACTTAAGGTGACGTAATCGCCCTCGCTTTTGCCGTCCACCCGGTCGGTGATTCGCCACACCTGGTGCTTACCCGGCGTGGACATCTTGGAAACGTTGTTGGATAACTTCATGGTGTTAACCATCTTACCGGTTTCGTCTTCCACTAGAGTAAGCTTGTAAACCGCCCCCAGGGTTGGTTGGTCGTAAGCGGTGATCAGCTTGGTGCCAATCCCCCAGACGTCAATTTTTGCCCCCTGCATCTGGAGGTTTTGGATTGTCTTTTCGTCGAGGCCGTTGGAGCAGACAATCTTGGCGTCCTTAAAGCCCGCCTCATCCAGCATTTTCCGGGCCTTCTTGGACAGGTAAGCCATGTCCCCGGAGTCAATCCGGATCCCCTGGAAGTTGATCCGGTCGCCAAATTCCTTGGCCACCCGGATGGCATTCGGCACCCCGGAACGCAGGGTGTCAAAGGTATCAACCAAGAAGGTGCAGTCGTGGTGAGTTTCGGCGTAGGCCTTGAAGGCTTCGTATTCATCCCGGTAGGTCTGCACCAGGGCGTGGGCGTGGGTCCCGGAAATCGGAATGCCAAAGAGCTTACCGGCCCGGACGTTACTGGTGGAATCAAACCCGCCAATGTAGGCTGCCCGGGTTCCCCACAGGGCTGCGTCAAATTCCTGGGCCCGCCGCGAGCCAAACTCCATTACCGTTTGGTCGCCGACGATCGACTTAATTCGGGCGGCCTTCGTAGCAATCATGATTTGGTAGTTGATGATGTTTAACAGGGCCGTTTCTACCAACGTCCCCTCCATAATCGTACCTTCAACTTGTAAGAGTGGCTCGTGATTAAAGACCAACTCCCCTTCAACTACCGAGCGCAGGGTCCCTTGAAACCGGAAGTTAGCCAGGTAGTCCAAAAAGTCATCATCAAACTGCCCGGTCGTCTTCAGGTAGTCAATGTCCGTCTTTGAAAAGCGGAGGTTCTTTAGGTAGGTGATGATGTGTTCCAAACCGGCGAAAACGGCGTACCCATTTTCAAAGGGCATCTTCCGGAAAAAGGCTTCAAAGACCGCCTTCCGGTTGGCCAACCCCTTTTTATAGTAGGTCTGCATCATCGAGAGTTCGTATGCGTCGGTATGTAGCGTATAGCTATCATCAGGATAGTTGTAATCCATTTGTTTTTCCTCACAAATTAAAGTCTGGCCTTATTTTTCCAAGACAAATTCAAAGCGACTGCCCACGTACTGGGTGTGGACGTATTCAAAGGGGCGCCCATCCTGCAAATAAGAAATCTGCGTCATTCGCAAGAGGGCGTCACCGCGCTTGATATCCAGGTACTCAGCGATCTTTTCGGTGGCGTTGGTTGCCGAAACGTTCTGAATGGCGTGCCCCGGGTAGAGGTGCGAGCGCTCAGCCAGGGTCCGGTAATAAGACGTCGTCACTTCCTCTTTTGAAAAGTCCGCCACTAGTTGAGCGGGAATCGTTGCCACCTCGTAGCAGATCGGAATCCCGTTCCCGTAGCGAATTCGCTCCATCCGTAAGACCTGCTCGTCACCCTTTAACTGTAACTTTTCCATCTCACTTTGCGACGGAATGGTCAGGTGATAGGAAATGGTCTTACTAGACGGCACCTTGCCCATCCCCTCCATCAGGTCGGTAAAGGAGGTGACGCCGGCCATTTTCTCTTGAACCTTGCGGCTGGCCACGAAGGTCCCGGACCCGACCCGACGCTCCAACACCCCTTCGTCAACAAGGGTTTGAATCGCCTGGCGCAGGGTCATGCGGCTGACCCCAAACTCGGCCGCCAGTTCCCGCTCGGCCGGAATCTTTTCGCCGACTTGCCACTTACCGCCTTCAATGTTTTCCCGTAGTTGGTTATGAATTTGAATGTATACCGGTGATCCCATGCTTGCTCCCCCTTACTACGCTAATCAATTCAATATGTTCATTTTAACACTGTCAATATGGGCTACCAAACATTTGGCAACAAAAAGGGGTAACGGGGCCCCGAAATTCACGTTTTCGTGGTCGGTTCCCCATTACCCGTTGATTAATCTCGTTTTAACGCCCCTTTTGCGACTTGAGGGCCAACTCTAAGGTCCGGTCCGCAATGATGGATTGCGAATCGGCCACCGGGTAGGTCGTTTCCGGGTTCAGCTCCTCAGCGTAGGATAGTTCCGTGCAGCCCAAAATGACGACGTCGGCCCCTTGTTCTTCCACCATCTTACGGACTAACTCGTGGTACTTGGCACCATCGGAATGCCCCGCCTCCTTGATGTCATGGTAGATCAGGTCTTCGGTTGCGTCTAAAATCTCTTGGGTCGGCTTCAACTCTTCGTAGCCGGCCGCTTGGATGTAGTGGTCGTAAATCCCGGATTCCACCGTCCCCGGCGTGGCTAACAGCCCCACCTTTTTAGCATCCGGCTTAATCTTTTTGATCTCCTTAACCGTTTCTTCTAGCATGTTTAAGATCGGAATTTCGGTTGCCGCTTGCAAGTCCTTAAAAAAGTAGTGGGCGGTGTTACAGATCAAAACAAAGAACTCTGGTTGCAGTAAGCTCTGTTGCTTGACGTCTTCGACTAAAACCGGCACCGGACTTTCTTGATCGTGATCTAAAATCCAACTGGTCCGATCCGGTACCGTGGCGTGGTTAACTACGATGTAATCGAGGTAATCCTGGTCACAATTAGTTGGCGTCCGTTGGTCTAAAATCCGCATGTAACTTTCGGTGGCCAGGGTCCCCATCCCACCAAGTACGGTAAAGAACTTTTGCATGGCAAGTGCCATCCTTTCTACTCATCAATTCGTGTATTGTGTCTATGATAACAAGCCCCCGCGGATCCGTAAACGGGAACGGTTAAACCTTAACTAAGTCTAAAAGCCACTGCCTAGTGCCGTCATCAACGTTTTCTGGCACCGTATAGCCTAGCGGGGCATACAGCACCCGCACCTGGGCCCAGCTAATTTGCCCGTTTTGATACAGGGTTTGTTGCATCGCGGTCGCCAGCATCTCCCGCTGGTCGGCACTGTTAGCCTTGTTTAACAGGGTCAGCGCCGCAATTTGGCGGGCCAACTTGGCAACTAGCAGTTCGTTAAACTCCGCTTCGGTCGGTAAGGATGTCACCCGGAGCCTGTCTCGTAGTGGCACGGCCGGCAACTCCCGGCCGAGGAATTGGCGCAACGTTGGCCAGTTGTTGGCTACTTGCATAAAGAACTGCCAGGGCAGCTGGGGCAATAAGTCACCGACAAGCCGGGCGCTGAATTGGTCCATCACCACGTTGCCCCCGTTCAGGCGGCTCGCTACTTCCTGGAGGAAGCGTTGGCAACTCTCCCGCTCACTAGGATTAATGTGACGCCGGGCGGTCAGGGCGTAGCGAACCAGCAAAAAATTCTCTAACTGATCCGGGTCAATCAAGCGCCCCTGTCGCTTGACCTTCCCTCCACCGTTTTTAATTCGCACCTGGCGACTGGCTTTAGCTACTTTTCCTTGCTTTGGCATCAAAATCCCCCTTTGGAAACAAAAAACCGCTCCGGAATCCCGGAACGGTTAATTAGTTGGGCTAGCTGGGTTCGAACCAGCGCATGACGGTACCAAAAACCGTTGCCTTACCACTTGGCTATAGCCCAATAATAAAATGGAGGAGAGTGGATTCGAACCACCGAACCAAAAGGAACGGTTTTACAGACCGTCGCGTTTAACCAGACTTCGCTACTCCTCCGAAAAGGTCATGACTGTTTGGTAACAATCAACGAATATTATATTACCGAACCTTCCGGATAATTGCAAGACCTTTTTCAAACTTTTTTGTCCAGATCGACAATTTTAGTTCGCCAGGCCCATTGTTCCATAAATGTCGGCCGTTGCCACTCGTTCATCCGCTTCTTGTTGACGCCGACCGCGGGGTTGACGTAGGTCACCCCGCCGTGGGTAAAGGTCGGATGCAGGCCGTGGAGGTGGCCGTAATAAGCCGTTTGTACCACCCCGCTCGCTTCGAGTAAGTCGCCCAACTGATCAGCCCCCATCAGGGCCCGAATCATTTGAAAGGAGCGCTCCATTCGTGGTCCCTTGACCTTGGTTGGCCTAACCATCAGAGCCTGGTGGCGGGGGGCAAAGTGGGTTAAAAAGAGAACCTGTTTGCCGACCCGCTTGGCTGCCGTAAGTTGACTGGCGACTTGCCCTAGCACCAAATCCTCGCGTGCTTGGTCACTGATTGGTTGGTCGATTGTTGAATCCAGCCAGTAAACCCGCTTCCACTTGGCGACCTCCGCGGGCTGGTCGTGGTAAACGGAAAAGTCATAGTTGTACCAACCGTTATTGCCCACCACCCGCCAGTTAGCACCCAAATCGAGGTAGCGGCGGTGAAAGTAGCACGGATCGTCATTCTCTTCGATTTCTGCAAAGCTCGCCCCCTTAATCATATCGTGGTTACCAGCTAGGTAATGAATCCCCACGCCCGGTAGTTGGTCCGCTAGTTCTTTAAAGTAGGACTGGGTCCGGGTGAAGTCGTTAAATAAATCCCCCAAGAAAAAATAGTGGGCGACTTCTTGTTGTTTCAACCAGGCGGCCTGGGCCTCCATGATGGCGGCTACGTCCACCCGGTTAACGTCTAAGTGGTTATCGCTGCTAATGGCAATTTTCATCGTTTCGCTCCTTTAAACGACTTTATTATGGGCGCTGCCGCCTTTTTAGACAAGCAAAAAGCGCCCCCACCTGGAGAGCGCTTTTTATGTTATTTAGTCGACCCCTTCCATCAAGCCATGGATCCGCTTGATGAAGAAGAAGAGGATGAGCCCAAAGACAATCGAGACTAACCCAACGGCTAAGAAGTACGGAACTTCGGTTGCTGACGAGTAGTACTTAACGATTTGGGCGTTGACGGCTTGCCCAGCGGAGTCAGCCAGGAACCACATTGACATCATTTGTGACTTGAAGGCCTTCGGGGCCAGCTTAGTCGTTACGGACAGCCCAATTGGTGAAATCAGCATTTCGGCGATTTCAACGATGAACCAAGAACCGACCAGCCAGAACGGGGAAACCCGGCCATCAGTGCCGTACAGCATCCCCGGAATCGCCATCCAAACGTAGGATAACCCGGCGATGATCAGCCCGGCGGTGAACTTACCAGGGGCACTTGGTTGGTTCTTCCAACGGTCCCACAGCCAAACGAAGAATGGCGTTAAAATCATGATGAACACTGGGTTTAAGGTCTGGAAGTTAGCGGCGGCAAAGTGCCAGCCCCCAATGTGGAGCACCGTCCGTTGTTCGGCAAACAGGGCCAAGACCACGGAACCGGATTCTTCAATCCCCCAGAAGATGGCGGCCGCAACGAACAGCGGCATGTACGCAATCACCCGGGAACGTTCCACCTTGGTTACCTTCTTGCTGGAAATCATCATGATAAAGTAGATGATCGGCAAGATGATGGCTACAAAGGTGATCAGGTTAATGATGTTAGTAACGTTGAGTTGTCCCATCGCCGCCATCAAGCCGAGGATGACTGCTAAGGCCACCAGGCCGATAATCGTCCAGTTGATGATTGGGCGCAGGCTTTCCTTGTCAATCGGGTCGTCCGGGTACAGGCTGTCCTTGGACAGGTACTTCTTCCCGTCGAAGTAGTACTGCATTAACCCAAAGAACATCCCGATCGCGGCTAGGGAGAACCCGGCGTGGAAGTTTTGTTCACTCCCGAAGAGGTTAAGTCCGAAGCCACTGGCCGCCCACGGAACGGCCCACGGTGCCACGGCGGCCCCCAGGTTAATCCCGAAGACAAACATCGAGAACCCGGCGTCACGCCGCTTATCGTCTTCTGAGTAAAGGCTCCCGACCATTTCGGAAACGTTTGGCTTCAACAGCCCAGTCCCGCAAACAATCAAGAGGATTGAAGCGTACAGGGCCGGTGCGCCAAATGGTAAGGAGAGGGCGATGTGCCCAAACATGATCAAGATCCCACCGTAAAAGACGGTCTTGCGTGAACCCCAAACCCGGTCAGACAGCCAACCGCCGACCACCCCGGATAAGTAAACTAAGGAACCATAGATCGACATGATCGATGCCGCCGTGGTTTGGTCCATACCCAGACCACCCTTGGTAACGGCGAAGTACATGTAGAACAACAGGATGGCACGCATCCCGTAGTAACTGAACCGTTCCCACATTTCCGTAAAGAACAGCGTCGACAGACCCCGGGGTTGCCCGAAGAAGGCCTTGTCGGTATTTTTTTGCTTATTCATCCATTTCCCTCCCATTTTGTAGATTCAACCGGCAATCGGTTTGATTTAGAAATGAATTCGCATCCAAAGTTAAAGTGATCTCATTAACTTTTAAAGTAACACTTAACATTATAGACTAAATTTTAAATTCTCGCCAATTTATGGCAAATAATCTCATTTTATTTTCAAGTCGATAAAAAACCCCGATAAATAATTAAGTATCTACCGGGATTTTCATTATTAAATTAAGTGGCTATTCAGTTATCTTCTTCTTGTAACCATATAAGCCGGTCGTGAGCCCCAACATTCCTAACCCAACAAGGGCCATTGCGGAGGCTTCCTGGTCGTCATTACCAGTTTGCGGTAGGCGACCTTGATTGGCGCCCTGCTTCTGTTTTGCAGCGCTAGCCGTTGCGACCGTTGCCGTCAGCGCCCGCCCGTTAGTCTTTAAACTTGTTGCATCTTGCCCCGCCGACTGGCGGTCGTTTGCGGTAGACCCATTAAGCTGTTGATCAACTTGAGCGGCAATTGCGGCCCGGACCTTCGCCTGTTCAGCTGTGTCTTCGGCCAGGGCCAGTTGTGACTCGGCCTTAGCTAAGTCAACTTGAGCAGCCCCCAAATTCCCCGTCGCCGTCGTCAAATTAGCAACCGCTTGCTCGTAGGCGGCTTGGGCGGCTGCTAGTAACTGATCGGCGTTGGTTAAGTTAGCCACCGTTTCTTCTAACTCGGCTAACTTGGCCTTGGCGGTTGCTAAGGTTGCTTGATCAGCTTCCAGTGACGCTTGGGCAGCCGCCAAGTTATCGCCAGCCTTTTTTAGGGCCTCCTCCTTTTGCTTGTAGGTAGCCAGGGCGGTTTGGTAACTGGTCTCAGCGCTAGCTAATTGCGTCCGCGCCTTCGTCACGGCTACTAAATCGTTGGCTGAACTATTTTCCAAAGCCGCTAACTGGTTTTGGGCGGCGACCACCGCCGCCTTCGCCACCATCAAATTGGTGGTCATCCTCTGGAGGGACGCTTTAGCGGACGCTAGGCTAGCCTGGGCGTTGGTTAGCAGGGCTTGGGCGGCCGTCTGAACGTCTAAGCTGTAGGCATTGTTACCTAATTGGTTCCCTTCCGTAGCGTTGTAAAGTTCGTAGTGGGCGTACCCGTACTTATCAAAGGCCACCCCTAGGTATACGTTGTTAAAGCCGCCAGTTCCTAGGATCGTCCCGTCTTCAAAGATTGACTGGGCGTGGCTCCAATTGTTGGTGCCCCCGTCGTCAAAGAGCATTGTGGCGATGTCGGAGTAGACAGCGTAAAGTAAGTTGTGCAGCGTGGTGGTGGCCATCGTTGCCTTACCGTTGACCCAGGTCGTCAGCCCTGAACCCGCATCTTCGGCAATGCTAGTATTGAGCTGATCAGCATAGGCGTCTAATCCATTTTTGTTGTGGCCTTTGCCATCGCTACCGGTGGTGCCGAAGATGTTCCAGTCTTCGTCATCGTAGTACTTTTTGACAAAGTCTATCGCCGCTACGTTAGCGTTGGCACTGGCACCAAAGGCGGTCGTCAACCCGTACTGATTACGCAGATGATTGATTAAATTAACCGCGTAAACGGACAGGGCTTCTTGAACCGTTGGGTCACTTGGGTCCACCACCACGTCTAAGGATGCATCTGATTTGAACTTTTGTTGTAACTCTTTTACATAATCAGCACCCTTCGCCACTTCCTGTAAGGCGGCTGCGTTTGCGGAACTTGGGTTCGCTAAGTAGTTCTTTAAAGCGGTGATGTAGGCCACTGACATGTTGATTACATCGCTTGACTGCACTTCAGCAACTGCGTCCACAATGGCCTGAGCACTAGCCACGGCCGCTTGAGCATTGTCAACTGCTGCCTGACCAGAAGAGACCGCCGCACTGGCGGATGAGGCCGCACTCTCAGCGGCTGATAGGTTATTAGCGGCGGTTGACTGGTCACTAGTCAAAGCAGCTTCAGCAGCACTCAGAGCACTAGTAGCACTAGCGACGTTGGCCGAGGAAGAAGAAAGGCTAGCTGAAGCACTAGTCGCCTCTGCTTGGGCACTAGCTTGAACGCTAGCAGCCGCGCTAACTACCCCCGCCTGCTCACTGACCGCCTGAGAGGCCGATGCCACTACAACGGCTTGCGAGGAAACGGCACTAGTTGCCGACGCAATGTTTTCCGAGGTAGCGGCTTCCTTATTGGCAATTGCGGACGAGAGGGCTGCCGACGCAGACGTTACGTTGTTAGAGGCGCTCGTGACGTTAGCTTGGGCGCTATCCACACTAGTCTGGGCAGTATCAAACGTACTTTGGGCAGCATCGACAGCCGCTTGGGTACTTTCAACGCTAGCGTTGGTGGTTTGGTTAGTAGTCTCGGTAGTTGTGGTGGTAGCTGCGTGAGCTTGATTAGCCTCCGCAACTACCCCCGTTGCCGTGGCGACCCCTACTAAGGCCGTCAGGCGAATCATTTTCTTCTTATTCATGTCGTAGTCTCCTGATGCTATTTTCAATGCTAAGTTAGCAATTATTATACGTTGAACTACTCCCACTTAGCTAAGCCTACGGCTTGACGCTTGAAGTGGGAGATTC
>JAFEHB010001129.1_pt1 | contig 12237 bp, 10 predicted proteins | sample 9267121 | NCBI WGS metagenome assembly JAFEHB01 (sample SAMN17103336, study PRJNA684904) | human gut metagenome | isolation source: diarrhea sample from child under the age of five | host: Homo sapiens | place: South Africa: Mafikeng, Mafikeng Provincial Hospital | collected 2019-09 | reverse complement strand
GAAGAGATCAACATCCAAAAAGTCGTCTTTGAGCAAACTGGCGCAGGGTTTCGGATCAAATCCGCCAACAATCGAGGTGGATTTATACGCAAGGTCACTGCTTCGGATTTAACGATGAAGGATGTTGGCTTTCCTTTTCTCTTACAAACAAATTGGTACCCAGATTATAGTTATCCAGAACTGCCAGCTGATTATGAGGAAGAGATTCCCGACTATTGGCACAAATTGATGGTACAACCAGCTATTCCAGTAGGTCCAGCAAAGGTCTGCGACATTACTATTGAAAACGTGCAAGCTACCAAAACAGGACAACAAAGCGTGCGTGCTTTTTTCATCGAGGCCAGCCCAGCAGAACCGATCCGCAATCTAACATTAAAAAATCTTTCCATCCATGCCGACGAGTTCGGCAAGATTGCAGGAGTTGAGAACTTAAAGATGGTGGAAACGATCGTCACTGCGTTAGCGCCGACCTTGGATCAAAATGATGTGTATGAGCGGTAGTAGAGAAACACAAATATTTTTGAACGTAGAATATCTCTAATCTGTGTACTAGTAGAGGAACTTATAGATGGTCGCATTCGGATAGTAAGAAATATAAATCAGATTTTTGTTTATATAGCAGTGGATTTTAGATAGAAAACTGGGTATTTGAGTAAAAAACAAACTTTATCCAAAGTTTTTCTAGATAAAAACCTGGTAAAGTTTGTTCACTAAATTAATGGTTTGCTTGATCAAATTAAGATGGAGTTTATGTGTGATTTGTTTTACGGAAATAAAGACAGGTCTTTGTATGGTGTTGGGAAAACCGAACTTCCACATACGAACCTTCATGAAATAGATGCTTCATCCTTTGTTGAATTGAGTGTAATGCAAACCCAAAGTTGGATGGGTCAAGAATGTCAGTATGAGGATGGAACGAAGATTGATTAACAACTTCGATAACTAAAGGAAAGTTATCTTCACTCCAAATATTGATAGAAATTGTTGCAGAATCAACTTCAAGCTCATCAATTCCATATTTAATACTATTTTCTAAAATTGGCTGCAAAATAAAAGTGGGAACAGTTTCATCTAGCAACGGTTCTGAAAGGGAAACGTCAAGATCAATTTGTCGATCAGATAATATCTCAATAAGATGAATATAAGCTGAGGCATTTTTTAACTCATTTTCTAAGCTAGTCAATTGTTCTCCATTATTCAGAGCAGTTCGGTAAAATAGAGTCAAATCAGAAATAATTTTGACGATTTTTTCTTGTTTTGCCTCAATAGCAATCCAATTTATAGTAGAGAGAATGTTGTAAAGAAAGTGAGGATCCATTTTTTCCTGTAAAAGTCTAATTTTCAGGTAACTTTTCTCCTTTTCTTTATTTTTAATATCAGATAATAATTGACTGATTTCATCTTGCATATCCACGAAACGATGACTTAGCTTGGACAGTTCATCATCACCATCTAACGCAGGCGGGATCAGTTTATTTTCGGATGATAAATAACTTGTTTGTTCGTAAAGATAATCAAATCTATCAGTATAATGCTTGGAAAATTTAACTATCATTAATCTTATAATTATAGATAATAGTAGAAAAAAAAGAGCAGATATCAAAACTATCGCAATAATAATTGTCTGTAAGCTTGTAAGACCATTTGCTTCAAATATTGCTAGGGACCAATTATTCTCAAGCTTAACTTGAGATACAGGGCTTTTTTTTGCATTTGCAATATTTTGAAAAGTTACTATTTGGTTATTATCGTCAAATAAGTAGTAAGCAAATTGATCATTGAAAACACCAGAATCATTGAAAAGAACGTCACTCTTAATCTCCATTTGCAACTCCCCTAAAACGTCGTAAAGATTGGGACTTACTATGGCTTTTACTAAAATGATTTTATCCTCCGTAAAAATCCACTGGGGGGTACTTTTATTTTCAATAGTTGTGTAGTATCCAAGGAAAGTGGAGCGTTCTTTTAAGTAGGAGGTATAGTAGTCGTCAATGGGCTGTAAAATATTAATATCGATCTTACTAATGATGTTATTTGATAAAAGAGAGTTGTAGACATAAAAGCCAACATTTTGTGTATCAATAATTACTTCCGACGGATCTTCCTGTGCGTTTGAAAGCTCAGTCAGTAACGAAATTACGTCTGGATTAGTGGCTAGAAAGTTAATAGCATTTTCGGCATCTTTGATATGAGCATTAATACTTGATGCAGTCTGTTGAGTAGAGCGTTCAAAGCTACTTTTAAGCTCTCGTTGTGATATGAAAAAAATAGTGAAGATCATGATCAAATAGAAAAGTAATGTAGGAATCAAAACAGCTAAAGTAACGATTTGTTTTAACTTCTGTGAGTAACTTTGGTTATTCATTGTTTACACCGTTCTTCCTATATTGAAGTGGAGTAACCCCATTCTTTTTTTTGAAAAACTGTATGAAATACGAAGAATCTTCGAAACCACAGCGTTTAGATGTTTCACTAATTTTAATGCTTGAATTTTTTAGCAAGGACTGAGCTAATGAATTTCGTATGTCACCAATGACATTATTAATATTTCCTCCAGTTTCCTTTTTAAACACTGCACTTAAATAATTGGGAGTTTTTTCAAGGATGAGTGCTAGCCATCCGACGGATAAGTCACTATTTGAGATATTTGACTGGATAAGCTCATAGATTCGATTTACCAAGAAATTATTTGAAGTGTTGTTTTTTTTTGTTTCATTCGCTGTATAGACTAAAACTTCAAAGTCTTCAAATGTTGATAAGGTGTCTTCTCCATTTAAAAAGGGTTGAGCCAGAGTATTAATCGTATATTCAAAGTGCTTCTTTAAATAGTCAGTTAATATTTGTTTTAGATCTTTCACAGTTACTTGTCGCTGAGAAAGGGCTGATTTCTTGAGTTGTTTCAGGTAATAGGTAATTTTGTCTTCATCATAATCTAATACAGCAAGGTAGAGTAAATTTAAAATCTCAATGATTGGAAATTCTTCGTGTTCAGAACGATTTGATAGATTACGAGATTTTATATTAAAAAAGAGGTTTTTTTCTAATTCAATCTTTAATGATAAATAGTTTTCCATAAAGGAATGAGAGATTAATTGACCGTAAACTTCACAGTAGGTATCGGTAATAGGTGATTGAATGCTAGTTGGTTTTGAAAAAAGGAGCTCTAAATTATTTTCTAAATAAATCGTAGTGGCCTCTCTGTGTACAATGATTGAGTCTTTTACTGGATTCACTTCGTCAGGGTTATGGGTAAGTTTCATTTGTTTAAAACCAGAAAGATTTAATAGGCTACTTACATTGTGATCTTCCTCAGTATTCACTTGTTTTTTTTCAATAGTAAGTAACAGTCGATTTATTTCACGAGATAAACCAATTTTAAGTACTTCATCAAATACAGTTTTAAATTGTTCTAAGCTCATAGGTTTTAAAAGGTACTGTACGACCCCTAAACGCAAAGCATTTTGAGCATAAGAAAAATCACTATGTGCACTGTAAATTATTGAAAGTAGTTGTGGTTGAATTTGCAGAGCTCGTGTAATTAACTCTATACCATCCATTTTAGGCATTTTTAGGTCAGTAAACAAAATATCAATTTTTTCTTTCTTAAATAGATCGAGAGCTACTTGACCATTTTTCGCTTCGAAAATTTGGAACGGATACTTTTCTTTTCTGAGAATTTGAATGATACCCGTTCGTTCTATTTTGTTATCATCAACGACTAAGATGGTAAACATATTACTTCCTCCTTACTACGTCTAATTTGATATATAGCGTTTTCATTTATTATACTTGATGAAAAGCTTCAATCGTAGATTTTTCATGTTTTTCGCTTCTTTTTAATATTGTTACCGTTTTCAAAGTTCGTTATTCTGGTAATACAAATAGCAAGGAGGGAATCATATGAGTAAAAAGAAAGTATTTCTAAGCATTTTTGCATTACTTGTTGGCATTATATTGGTAGCTTGCGGAGCTAGTAATGGGAATCAAACGAATGATAGTGATTCAAAGACTATTTCCATGATGGGATGGTATAGCGAGAATGAAATGGAACCGGTGATTGAAGCTGTGAATAAAGAGTTAGGAGATGAATTGACTGTTGAATACTCTTTTGTTCCGTTGCAACAGTACAATAACGTGTTGAGTACACAGTTATCTTCTGGAGAAGGACCAGATATTATTACAGATGGTGCATCTTTTCCATCACGAATCAAATCGGAAAATTTACTAGATATTTCCAATGAAGCATTTATTCAAGACTTCAATGAGAATGGTTTTGCACTAGCAACATCTGAAGATGGGAAAATTTATGGGATTCCTTCTTATGGTTGGTTTTCTGGAATTTGGTACAACAAGGGAATTTTTGAGACGAATGGCATTGAGGTACCAAAAACATATGATGAATTTTTACAAGTATGCGAGAAATTATCTACTCTTGGAATAGCGCCTATCGGATTTGGATTATCTGATTCAGATTCTGGGAATCATTCGCTTATTGGTTACTTAGAAAATTCATTTTATCGAGATGAAGCAAATAAAGACTTCGATGAACAATTTGCTTACGGTAAAGCTAAGATGGCGGGAGTTATGAATGATGCAGTTGATAAGTGGAAGCGAATTATAGACGACGGGTATATGAATGAAAAAATGCTTGGTATATCTGGTGATCAAAATATGAATATGTTTATCAATGGTGAAATTGCAATGATGAACGGTGGACCATGGAATTATGCAAATTTGGAAGAAGCGGGAATGGATGTAGGAATGTTTTCTCATTTAGGTGATACAGAGGGCGATAATTATTTGATTGGGGGGCCAGCAGTTTCATTGGGAGTGAATAAAAACACGAAAAATGAGACTGAGGCTAAAAAAGTGCTTGCCGCATTTGCAAGCTTAGAGGTTCAACAAACATGGGTAGATGCAAATCCAGGAGGTTTTAGTTATAGAAAAGAAGTAAAAGTTGATACTCCCGACGCATATGCTTTAGTACAAAATGAGTTAGATAACGGTCGTGTTGCTTGTGCTTGGGATCGCTGGGGCGTGAATATGCCGGCTGAGACATTTTTGACAGAGTGGAAAAAACAGATTCAAAATCTAGTATCTAATCAAGTGACAACTGAAGAATTTCTTGAAAATTTGGATAAAAAAGCAGATGAAATTCGTTATAAGGAATGATTTGACTGATACGTACGTTTCTTTTACTGGTGTCTATCCTTCATTGGATGATACCAGTAATTATTTTAGAAAGGGAGAACATTTATGACTAGAAAAGATCAAATTGCTAGCACATTTATGCTATTGCCGGTGATAATCATTTTTACAACCTTCTTTATCGCCCCTTTATTATATACGGCTTACTTTTCTTTTTCAGATTGGAATAACTATTCGCCAAGTGTGAACTTGGTAGGATTGAAAAATTATTTAGCTGTTTTTTCAGATAAGCAAATATTAATTGGTATTCAGAATTCACTTGTTTACGCAATTTGTACCGTAATCTTACAGAACGTTATTTCCTTACCGATAGCCGTATTACTATGTTCAAAAATTCCAGGAAGGAATATTTTTCGAACGATTTTTTTTACACCAGCTGTATTGAGTACTTTAGTTGTAGGGTATCTTTTTAGTTTTATTTTGTCTAGCCAAGATTTTGGATTATTGAATGAGTTTCTCAATTTGCTCGGTCTTAATTCAGTGAACTTTTTGGGGGATCCAAGATTTGCATTGGCGTCAATCATAGGTACACAAGTATGGCAATGGTTTGGATGGTCGATGGTCATTTATATTGCTAACATCCAAAATATTCCAACTGAATTGTATGAGGCTGCAGATCTTGATGGAGCAAATTCAATGCAAAAGTTTTTCAAAATCACGCTACCCAATTTAGCACCTAGTCTTAAAATTAATTTGATCACTGGGATGATTTCAGGATTGAAGGTTTTTGATATTGTTTTCTCTTTAACAAAGGGCGGACCTGGCTATTCTACTGAAACGATTTTATCTCTGATGTTCTCAAAATTCTCGGAAGGAAACTATGCTTATGCTGCAGCTTTTGGGATGGTCTTTTTGGTAGTAACGATGATTTTGACTTCAATTGTGATGACAATATTTAGAAGATGGGAGAGAACGTTAGCATGAAACAAAGTAGTTGGATCGTTTGTATCAAGTTTTTAGTATTGAGTTTAGTTTCATTTATTGTTTTGGTACCAATTTATTACTTAATCGTAACAACATTTAAATCAGCTCCTGAAGCAGCGGCAAATCCCATGTCTTTACCTCAAAGCTGGTCATTATCTCCTTATATAGAAGCTTTCCACAAAATGAACTACTTAAATGCTTTTAAAAATACATTGATTATTACTTCGTTATCAGTAATAGGATTAGTTGTAGTATCATCAATGGCCGGATACGTTCTAAATCGAATGTCTCAAAGAAAAATTTATAGCCGAATTTTTTTGATTATTTTAGCTGGAATGATGTTTCCTTATCAAATGTCTATAATGGGACTATACAAAATAGTACAAAACTTGAATTTAATGAACACATTATTAGCGGTCATTTTAATCAATATCGCTGTGAATATTCCTTTTGCTACTTTGATGTTTCACAGTTTTGCTGATACGATTCCAACCGAATTGGAGGAATCTGCAAGGATGGATGGCGCCACATTTTTCCAGATTTTTCGTAAGGTCATTTTTCCTTTACTAAAACCAACGACAATGACTATTGCCATCCTAAATACATTAACTATTTGGAATGATTTTATGGGACCTCTTTATTTCTTACAATCTAGAGAACAAAATGTTATTTTACAAGAAGTGAATCGGAATATTGGGCAGTTCTCTACGGATTGGTCAAGTATGTTTCCTATGATGGTACTTGGTATATTACCATTGCTAATTTTTTACTTGATAATGCAAAGGTATATTATAGGCGGTGTAATGAGTGGAGCTGTCAAGGGCTAAAAATATAACTGAATGAAAGCTTAGAAGAGAAATAAATAAAGGTGGTTCTATATGAGGGATATAGTTGAAATGTATGTAGAAAAATTTAACAAAAACGACGAGGAGTTATTTGTACAAGACATTCCCAACAATGAGGTTTTATCATGGATGAAAGACAATGTCCCTGAGTTTCATTGTAGTGATAAACTGATTGAAGAAGCTTATTATTTTAGATGGTGGGTTTTTAGAAAACACATCAAAACTACGCAAGAAGGGCGTATTATTACTGAATTCCTACCAGAAGTTTCATGGTCTGGTCCGTTTAATTCCATCAACTGTGCTGCGGGGCATCATATTGCTGAAGCACGATGGCTAAAACAGGGAAAGGATCTAATTCGTGAGTATATAAATTTTTGGTTTAGAGGAAGTGGAGATATCTACTCATACTCGACCTGGATTTTAGATAGTATCAATGATTATGCGATTCAATGGCAGGATCACGACTTTATCCAATCCTTGTTGAAAGAATTTGTGAAGTTTTATGAGCGCATAGAATCAACGAATATGACAAAGTATGGATTATTCTGGTCAGATGATGATCGAGATGCTATGGAAATGTCGATAAGTGGTAAAGGACTCCGTCCAACTTTGAATAGTTATATGTATGGAAATTGTTTAGTCATTGGCTCACTTGCAAAAAAGGCAGGAGAACATCTTCTTGCAGAAAAATATTTTAGGAAAGCTGAGGCGTTGAAAGAAAAAATAGTAAGTTTATTATGGGATGAAAATGCTCACTTCTTTAAAGTCATTCCACAAAGTCATAAAGATGAGGAAATACATTCTTTTGATTTTAAAGATATTAATAAAGACAGAAATGTAAGAGAACAAATTGGCTATATCCCTTGGCATTTTGGATTAACAGATGAGAGACATCAAAAAGCATGGGAATTCCTAAATGATCCAAATGGTTTCAAAGGTGATTATGGCCCAACAACTGCTGAACGCTCTCATCATTTGTTTAATAAAAAATCTACTCATCATGAATGCTTATGGAATGGTCCATCATGGCCTTTTGCAACAACTCAAACATTAAATTCGATGATTTATGAGATGGAGAATAATAGTGTAAGCATTCAACCAAAAGATTTTTTGAGAGAACTTAGGAATTATGCCAATAGCTTTTATCGTGTAACAGGTGAAGGTGAAAAGATTAATTGGTTAGATGAAAATATAGAACCCAATACTGGTGAGTGGCTATCAAGGCGTATTTTAGAAGCATGGGGATGGCCTAAAAACAAAGGAGGAAGAGAACGAGGAAAAGATTACAACCATTCCGCCTTTAACGATTTGGTGATACGTGGAATTTGTGGAATTAAAATCGCAGAAGAAAATACCCTTCATATTTGTCCGCATGTGGATAATACTGTGGAGTCGTTTACGATTAAAGACTTAATTATATTCAATAAAAAGCTAACAATAGAATATAAAAAGTGCAATGAAAAAAATCAGAAAAACAATATGTTTGTCATTTACGATGGAGAGAATTACGAAGGTTACAAAAGCTTAATACTTAAGAAGTAAAAAAAGATAAGCTTGCCGTCTAATATTCTATAAAAGACTGTTTTAGATTGATGATTTGAATAAATAGCTGTTGAAGGATTTGAAAACTGTTACTGTACGAAGCTTTAAAGAAGAAAATTAAAATGAATCCGGAGCAGGATGAAACATTTTTGTTCCGGATTTCTTTCGTCTTCTTGATAGATGCCTTAGGTTATGGTTTTTTGATAAAAAGATTCACTTATAAAGAACTATCAGAGTTACATAATATAAAAGTACCATAGATGCCCATAACTATAAGTGAATTGCTTTTAAAAAATTGATTAAAGGTATTTTTTATGTAAGAGAATAGAAGTTGATTGATGACGACCAATTCTCACCTAGCCATATATCAACGATTAACAAAAAATGTCAATTGCTGGAAATCCTGCTTTTCGTTATGCTTTTGGTATTGAAAGCGGTTTATTCAATCGGGCTCAACAACAAAATCTAAGGAGGAAAAGTAGTGAAAAAATTAAGTACGATTCTTGGTTTGGGGTTACTATCAGTCGCCTTTTTGACGGCATGTGGGAAGGAGGAAGCAGGTTCCACAACAGATTATGATACGATTTCGATTTTATCGCCGTACATTGAAACTGAACCACCTGCAAGTGACAACGAGATTTTGAAGCAATTAGAAGCGTACACTGGCAAAAACATTGATATTACCTGGGCACCCAATACATCCTACGAGGATAAAATGAATATTACGTTAGCTTCAGATGATATTCCAGAAGTGATGGTCATTCAAGGAAAATCAGGAGGATTTATCAAGTCAGCAGAAAATGGCGCTTTTTGGGATTTGACCGACTATTTAGCTGATTATCCTAATCTCTCTCAATCTAACGAGGATGTTTTGCGTAATTCTTCTGTGAATGGCAAAGTGTACGGAATTTATCGGAAACGTGATGCGATGCGGACGGCGGTGATCATCCGAAAAGATTGGTTAGAAAACTTAAACTTAGATGTACCAGAAACGATCGATGATCTCTATGAGGTTGCCAAAGCATTTACTGAGAACGATCCCGATGGGAATGGTGAAAATGATACGTTTGGTTTGATTATTCCCCAATGGCCTGGCTCGATCAATTCAAATAGCCCTTACGATGTGTTAGCTACTTGGTTTGGGGCAGGAAATGCTTGGAAAGAAATAGACGGCACTTTAGAGCCATCCTTTATGCAACCAGAATACCTAGAATCAATGCAATTTATTAAAGATATGGTGGAACAAGGCTATGTCAATCGTGATTTTGCAACCATGGCAGCAGATAAATGGGATGAGCCATTTATCAATGGACGTGGTGGGATCATTATTGATACGTATTCACGAGCCGCACAAATCAGTAATAAATTATTGCAAGCTGGAGAAGAAGACCTTGTCGTCTTTACAGGGAATTTAAAAGATAATAGCGGTACGATGAATGCGTTACCGACAGATGGCTATTCTGGTTTCTTGGCGATTCCTAAGTCGAGTGTCCAGACAGAGGAACATCTAAAAGAGGTGTTGACGTTCCTTGATAAATTAAATGATAAAGAAGCACAGGTATTGCTGAACAACGGAATCGAAGGAATCAATTTTGAAGTAGTGGATGGAATGTCCGTCGCACTAGAAGGATCAGAAGCTGAAGCGTTAGCCAATGCGGTCAAAGGGTACTCGCAAATTGGGATGAATGTAACGGAAGATACCCTGTACTATATTGCTAAGCCTGATACAGAAGCGGCTACTGAAAGCTACGAAAAACGATTGTCATTGATGGAAGCTGATTTAGAGCACGCTGTCTTTAACCCAGCAGCCTCCTATAATACAGATACGTATGTAACAAAAGGGGCACAGCTTGATCAGATCATTAGTGATGCGCGGGTTCAATTTATTGCAGGACAAATCGATGAAGCGGGGTGGGAAGCTGCGATCGAACTTTGGAAGAATCAAGGAGGCACGCAGCTGATGGAAGAAACGAATGCCCTTCATCAAGCACAATAACGACAGTCGAAGAAGGTTGAGTGGATCTTGCTCTCAACCTTTTTCTTTTTCAATAATTTTTTTCAGCTAATTATTCAGCTAATAAAATGGAGTACTATTTAGGTGAGACGAGACAGGTAGTAAGAAATCAGAAAAGAAAAAATGGAAAAAAACAAGTGGAAACCCTAATCTAACGCTTGATATCAAGGAATTCAAAAAAAGTCAATTGTTAGAAATGTAGGTCAAGTTTACTATGAAAAGAGAAAAGCAGCTCATATACGCATAAAAGGAGAAGAAGAAATGTTAGCGAAATTGATCTATGAAAATCCGCTGAATCAAGCAGCAGATATTCAACACTTTATTGCTGAAGGAGAGCCCAAGATTACTTTCCAAGACGGGATGATTCTGGCGAATACGTATTCTGAAGAATCAAACAAACAACCACATTTTGTTTTATGGCTGCCTCAACAATTTCCAGCGGACCTACGAATCACCTGGCAGTTTCAACCACTGGCTGAACCAGGCTTATGTATGCTCTTTTTTGCAGCAACCAATCGCAAGGGTGGCTCGATCTTCGATTCTGGAGTACCCAAACGAACCGGGGCATATCCCGAGTATCATTCTGGAGGGATCAATGCTTACCACCTTTCTTATTTTCGAAGAAAGTATGAGGAGGAACGGGCGTTTGAAACGTGTAATTTGCGCAAAAGCCATGGGTTTCATCTGGTCGCCCAAGGCGCAGACCCACTTCCGAGTGTAGCAGATGCCCGAGGGTTTTATCACCTAAGAATCGATAAGGTAGGTGCAACGATTTCCTTTTGGATCAACGACTTATTGGTGTTAAGGTACCTTGATGAAGAACAGTTTGGTCCCGTATTAACCAAAGGAGCGATCGGATTTCGGCAAATGGCGCCAATGAAGGCCCGCTATAAAGACTTAAAGGTATATTCCTTAGAGGAGGAACGGTGATGAATTGGCAGAAAGCATATCAAGCAGCAGATTTTGTCTTTTATTGTTTGCTGATAAATGTAACCGTTATTATAGGTGCACTAGTAGGTGGGATCATCTTTGGACTGGCGCCTAGCGTACAAGCAGGATTCCACGTAGCAAAGAAAACCCTTAACAAGGATTCGCCGCCTTTTTTTCAAACGTTCTTTGGGTATTACCGCAGGAACTTTTGGCGATCGAATCGCTTGGGCTTACCGATCATTCTCTTTTATTTGTGCCCCATGGTGGTGATCCAGCAAGGATTTTTAGCGGCATTGACTCAAACAGGCTTGATCCTATTAATCGTTAGCCAATGCGTCGCGATCGCTGTGATCAATACATTGCTTAGCATGTACGAATATTATGTGCTCCCAACGAAGAAGTACCTAGGCGCTTCGCTACGCTTTCTTTTTTTTCAACCTATTGGCACCTTTTTAGGCGTCCTTTGGTTTGGGATTTGTAGTACGATCAGCTTTTTTCTCCCCGGTCTCCTTCCATTTTTAAGTATTGGGATGTGGATCATTGGCACAATGGGGATTTACTTGAAATTATTTGATGAAAATGAACAAAAGCTAAAGCAACAAAACGATGCAGTTCAACCTGCAGAGAGGGAAGAGGAGGAAATCGAACATGGCATTGAAATGGCTCAAAAATAAACCTAAGGGAAAACGTGGGCTGAGTTTTGGGTATCAAAGGGAAAAAGGGGCTTTACAACCTGAGGTACAAAGGGAGGAAATGCTGTCTCATATACAAATC
>JAFEHB010001128.1_pt1 | contig 12241 bp, 10 predicted proteins | sample 9267121 | NCBI WGS metagenome assembly JAFEHB01 (sample SAMN17103336, study PRJNA684904) | human gut metagenome | isolation source: diarrhea sample from child under the age of five | host: Homo sapiens | place: South Africa: Mafikeng, Mafikeng Provincial Hospital | collected 2019-09 | reverse complement strand
TGTATCACGTCATCAAGTACCGCAGGGGTATTGTGCGTAAGAATCTCACCACCTCTTTTCCGGAGAAATCAGAAGAGGAGATCATCGACATCGAGAAGAAGTTCTATCGCTGGTTCAGCGATTACTTCTTCGAGGCTGTCAAACTGCTCAGCATCAGTGACAAGGAGTTGCGCCAGCGATTCCAGGTCATCAACAGCGAGGAGGTGGAGCAATGTTTCCAGGAGGGACAGAACGTGGCAGCCATCCTGGGCCATTACTGCAACTGGGAGTGGCTTTCGTGCGTGGGCATCGAACTGCCTAAGTCACGCAAGATAGGGCTCATCTATCACCCTCTGCGTAACCATGCCTTCGACGAGCTCTTCAAGCGCATCCGTTCTCACGAGGAGAATGGCGTGGTAGTGCCAAAGAAAGACATCCTCCGCTATCTGGTGGATTACAAGCGCAAGGGCATCATGAGCATCTTCGGCTACATCAGCGACCAGGGGCCCAAGTGGGAGAACATCCACCTGTGGCTTCCTTTCCTCAATCATCCCGAAACCCCAGTGTTTACTGGCGGCGAGAGAATCATGAGGAAGATGAACGATGCCGTGTTCTATGTAGAGATGTCCCGCCCTAAGCGCGGCTACTATACAGCCACTTACAAGCTTATCACCCGCAATCCGAACTCCCTGCCGGAGCATGAGATTACCCGTCGCTTCTTCCAGATGCTGGAAGAAACCATCCGCCGGAATCCACCTTATTATTTATGGACGCATAACAGATGGAAGCGAACCAGGGAGGAGTTTGATAAGCGATATGAAATTAAAAACGGTAAAGTAATTCCTAAAGAATCATGAGAATAGTTCTTTTCTGTGAAAACAAGTATGCCATAGACATACTTAATCCAATACAAGAACATGTGACAAAGCAACATTTGCCACACGAGATATTGTGGTATATCCACAAACCAAAGATAGACAGTTTTCCATATGCCGACCAGGTGAAATGGACCAACTCTATTCAAGAAGTCTATGACTTCCAGCCAGAGGCTATCTATGTGCCAGGCAACATTGTGCCTTACTATCTGCCAGGCGTCAAGATACAGGTATTCCACGGCTATGCCGCTGAGAAGAAAGACCACTGGATTATCCGCCGTTACTTTGACACCTATTTCACCCAAGGTCCTTACTTCACTTCCCACTTCGAGGCTCTGGCCAAGAGATATGGAGATTTCGAGGTGTTGGAAACGGGATGGCCTAAGCAGGATTGGATCAAGGAAAACCTGCATAAATATGATGCCGACCGAGAGAAACTGCTCAGGGAAAGCGGCAAGGAGACCTTGATCCTTTACGCTCCTACCTTCTCGCCAAAACTCACTTCGCTTCCTTACATCAAGGAAGAGCTGGGCAAGCTGGCTAAGGAGCGCAATGCCCTGATAGTAATGAAGTTCCATCCGCTTACCCGTCAGGAATGGGTAGATGAATACCGTGAATGGGCTGCAACCAAGAAGGATGTTCTCTTCATCGACAAGGGAGAGAACGTAACCAAATATCAGCTGATGGCAGATACGCTCATCAGCGATACCTCTTCTACCATCTATGAGTTCCTGCTGCTCTCTCGCCCAGTAATCACCCTCGGCACCATATCCAAGGATATCTACTGGGAAAACATCACGGAACCTGATCAACTGATTGCCGCCTACGACCATGCCCTCACAGACCCTGAGGCGATAGCCAAGAGACAGTGGATAGTAGACAACTACGATCCATATTTGGACGGCAACGTATGCCAGCGCATGCTCGACGGAGCCGAAGACTACATCCGCCGTCATGGTGTGCCGAAGAAGAGAAAGCTGAATCTCTGGCGCAAATATACCAGCATCAAGACATTTGGAAGAATCAAAAAAGAATAAAGATATGCTTAATTTTACAGTAGGACCTGTGATGGCAAGCGATGAAGTTAGAGCCATCGGCGCTGAGCAGGTGCCTTATTTCAGAACAGCAGAGTTCTCCGCCATCATGAAGGAGAACGAACAATTGATGAAGCAGTTTGCCAAGGCATCAGACGATGCCCGCACAGTTTTTATCACAGGTTCGGGCACAGCCTCTATGGAAGCCGTGGTCATGAATGTATTCACTCCTGCCGACAAAGTACTGGTAGTGAATGGCGGTAGCTTTGGTCACCGATTCGTACAACTCTGTGAAATTCATGAGATTCCACATACAGAAATCAAGCTTGAGATGGGGACTCCACTCACGGCAGAAGACCTCAAGCCATACGAGGGACAAGGCTACACCGGCTTCCTCGTCAATCTACATGAGACTTCTACCGGCGTACTCTACGACATCCAGATGATCAGCGACTTCTGTCATCGCAACCATATTTTCCTGGCAGTAGATTCCATCAGTTCTTTCCTCGCGGACCCATTCAACATGAAGGAGTTGGGCGTAAACGTGATGATTACAGGTTCACAGAAGGCATTGGCGTGTCCTCCAGGCATTTCTGTCATCATTCTCGATACAGAAGCCATCAAACGAGTAGAGGCAAACAAGGTGAAGTCAATGTACTTCGACCTGAAGGATGCCTTGAAGAATGGTGAGCGTGGACAGACTCCTTTCACCCCAGCCGTAGGAACCTTACTGCAGATTCATGCCCGCCTGAAGGAGATAGAGCGCAATGGCGGTGTGGAGAGCGAGAACCAGCGCATGAAAATGCTTGCAGAAGATTTTAGAAGCAAGATCAAGGACCTGCCATTCACCATCGTTTCCCAATCGATGTCAAATGCCGTTACTCCTCTGCATCCACAGAACGCCTCAGCCTACGACATCTTCCTGAAGCTGAAAGACGAATATGGCATCTGGGTATGTCCTAATGGTGGCGACATGGCAGAAAAGATATTCCGTGTAGGTCATCTCGGCAACCTGAGTCCAAAAGACAACACCACTCTCGTTGATGCACTGAAGGATATGCAGGCTAAGGGACTGCTATAAAGGGACTGCTATAATATATATAATAAGGTATAGAGAACTTTCAAGATAGAGAAACTTATGGTTAAAGTCATCACATACGGTACTTACGACCTGCTTCATTATGGTCACATCCGTCTCCTGGAGCGCGCCAAGGCTTTGGGCGACTACCTCATCGTGGGCGTAACCTCGGATACCTTCGACCGTGAGCGTGGCAAAATCAATGTACAACAATCCCTCATGGAACGAGTGGAAGCCGTGCGTGCCACAGGCATTGCCGATGAAATCATCATCGAGGAATACGAGGGACAGAAGATTGACGACATCAAGCGACTGGACGTAGATATCTTTACCGTAGGTTCTGACTGGAGAGGCAAGTTTGACTATCTCAACGCCTATTGCAAGGTGGTTTATCTAGACCGCACTCAGGGCGTATCGAGCACGGAGATCAGAAGCGAGCAGCAGGTGGTTAGCCTCGGACTGGTTGGCGAATCGCCTATCCTCAACAAGATAGAGCGGGAAAGCCAATATGTCAATGGATTGGAGGCAGGAAAGGTTTTCTCCCTCAACGACCAATATCTCTCAGAGAATCTGCAGGCAGCGGAAAAGCAGGCAGCCAGTTTTCAGGAACTCCTGGATGAAAGCGATGCGCTCTATGTTATCTCTGCTCCAAGCAAGCACTATGCTCAAATAAAGGAGGCATTAGAAGCTGGCAAACACGTATTGTGCGAATCGCCTATCACTCTTCAGCCTCAGCAATGGAAAGAACTCAAGGAAATAGCAAAAAATAAGAAGGTAGTCTTGATGGATTCTATCAAGACCGCCTATTCCGTAGCCTATTACCGACTCTTACTCTTGGCTAAGGGCGGTATCATCGGTGATATCATGTCGGTGGATGCAACCTGCACCAGTCTCGTAGACTTTGACCCGACCCAGGATTCACAGAAGAGTCTTTACGAATGGAACAGTATCTGCGCCTGGGGACCGACGGCACTCCTGCCTATCTTCCAGCTTCTAGGCACAGAATACAGCAACAAACAGATAGCCACTCACTTCTTGGACGAAGCAAAGCGCTATGATGCCTTTACCAAGATATCCTTCCTCTATCCTCATGCCGTAGCTTCGCTGAAGGTTGGTCAAGGCGTGAAGTCGGAAGGCGAATTGATTATCTCGGGCACCAAGGGATACATCTACGTACCAGCCCCATGGTGGAAGACCGATTACTTCGAGGTGAGATACGAGAATCCGCAGAACAACAAGCGCTACTTCTACCAGCTGGATGGAGAAGGGTTGCGCTATATGCTCCTCTCCTTCCTCAAAGCCATCCGCACCGGCAAGGACTTCTCGTATGTATCCGATGACATATCAGAAGAAATCGTCAAGACTATCGCCAATTTCGAGGCAAGAAAAGACATGGTCATCATATAGGTTCGTCTACATGATGTCCATTTCCTTTCTTGAAAGCTTTTTCCTTTTAGTCTTAACGGCATTTATATAATTTAACAACTATTAGTGCAAGAAAGCACAAGTTTCTCTGTTATTATACATATAAAAATAAGCAAAAACAATAATACGATGAATCAGAAATTGTTAAAAAGCCATACGATATTGGCGATTTGTATTCTAATCTTATCCGTCATCCCTGTTGTGGCAATAGGTCCCTATCTCCATCAGTTTGCAGATGACTATGTATTCGGAGCTCCTGTCTACAAGGCTTGGACTGCCACCCATTCATTTGGGGCATGTATTCAGGCGGCCTGGGCTGAATCCATGCATATCTACCAGACATGGCAGGGTACCTATTCGGCATGTTTCCTGATGGCATTACAACCTGGAATTTTTGGCAAATACTGGCTTGTACCGATTATTCTATTGGGAAATCTAATTCTTTCCACCTATACACTGGGATACACAATATTACGCAGATTGCTACATATCAGCAAATTGGAATACACTTTCATTTCTACTCTATTTGTATTAATGACCGTACAGTTCGTATGGTCGTTCTACGATGCATTCTGCTGGTATAACGGAGCGATGTACTATACCTTATATTATAGTATTTCTTTGTTTCTTGCCTCCCTACTAATCGAATTCCATCTTACAAAATCTATCATAGCGAAAATCATCATCACGCTGGTTTCCGCAGCACTCGCCATATTCATTGCCGGCGGCAACTTTGTTACCGGTCTGGGTATGCCAGCCATTCTCTTTATGGCAATCGTATGGATGTGGGTGGAGAGGAAGAAGACTCCTTTCTTCTTGCTTTCTATCCTTATCATTTATGCCTGCGCTTTTGCTTTCAGTGTATTTGCACCAGGCAATACTGTCCGCCAATCCACAGTCACCAGTCAACCGAATGTGGTTTCAGCCTTCTTTATTGCGATAGCAAAGGGCATAGAATTTCTCGCTGATGCCATTAAAATCACAGAAATACTCATGTTTACCATTCTCATACCTTTTCTTGCAAGATTAGCCAAGGCATCCCACTTTAGGTTTTCTCATCCATGGCTTTATCTGCTCATCTCTTTCCTACTCTATTGCGCCTTCTTTTTTCCAAACAGCTATGCCATGGGAACCAAAGGAGCAGACAGAACACAGAATGTATACTTCTATGTGCATCTGTGGATGATTTGCTTCAATATCTACTATCTTTCTGGTGCTCTTCAGCGCAGAGCGGCTGATCTGGAACCAATAAGCGTTGCTATTGTAAACTTGACAGAGGCAATCAGACTGAAATATAATAAATACTTCAGATGGCTACCGGTATATTACTGGCTTGTGTTGGTACTTTCTATCACAGCAAAGCCAACTACTACCAACAGAACACTCTCCTTGCTGCGTAGAGGAACAGCACAGAAGTTTGACCTAGAAATGCAGCAGCGCGAAATTGCCGTAAAGCAAAGCAAGGCAGATCATCTGGTATTAAATCCGCTTACCGTAAAGATGCCATCCGATGCCTTCCATGATATCACTATTTATCCAGGTTATTGGATTAACCGAGGTATGGCAAACTATTATGGCAAGAAAACGGTAGTAGCATTACCTTTCGATGATGGCGAAGAAACGCCAGCCAAATTGTTAAAACGCTGCCGTGATGAAGTAGGTCCAGGCGGAATGACCTTTATCGAAGGAAAATAAATCAGAAATAACAATACCATTCATTAAACAAAAAAGGTAAGTAGCCCAAACTACTACTTACCTTTTTTATGTTTCAAGCGATCTTCTATAATCTTGCTGACAGCAACAAACTGATAGATGCCTTCATAGCAGGCACATACAAATCCTTCCTTACCATCACGGAAGCCACCCTTCTGAATATAAGCACGGAAGAAACGCACCAACGGACGATAGAACAAAGCTGCCATTCCATAATTGCGATCTTTCTTCTTTTCTATCTCGTTAGCTGTATACTGGTTGATCTTTCCCATCCTGCTGGCAATACTGTCATCTGCCAGATGAACAAGTGCCATATCAGCATGAGCCGCCGGTATCTTTTCTATTCTGCCCTTGATAACAGGATCGGCATGAATGATGGCTGGCCATACGGTATCTTTCCTGATAAAGAAACGCAACTGGTAGTCGGGATAGAAACAATGCATGAATCGTCCCATAAAGCGACTCTTGCGTGGAACATACAAACCCTGTGGAGCATTCTCCTTCTCTATCAGGGAATAAAGATATTCCTTCAGTTCTGGAGTTACCAGTTCATCAGCATCAACCACCAATACCCACTTGCAGGAAGCAGCATCTATGGCAGTCTGACGTGCCGGTTCACAAATCTGATAGTTTCCTCTAGGAAAGACAACTATCTTGCAACCATTACGCTTTGCTATATCCAAGGTGTCGTCAGTACTTTCCATGTCGCAGACAACCACCTCGTCAAAGCCCTTCACTGTATCCAGCACCTGCTGAAGATGGCAGGAGGCATTATAGGTATTAATAACCACCGAGATGCCATTTCCCTGCTCTTGTTCTACACTTGTCTTATCCATATATCTATGCTCTATAAATATTGATCGATACCATTTGTGCAACGAACCAAACGCTCCTTCTTCACCTGGTTCAAAACATCTTTATGCATGTTCTCTTGGGCTTTAGACGCCTCCTTGTGATAAAGATGGTACATGATTCCTCCCATCTTCAGCGCCTTCTTCCGAACGCCAGCAAAATGCAGGCGGTAGGCAAACTCGGCATCCTCATGTCCCCATTCCAACAGATCCTCATTGTAACCATTTACCTTGATGGCATCCTCTTTCCAATAAGCCATGTTGCAACCTCTGAGATGGTCGATTCTACGGGCATAGCGAAAAGCCAGCAATCTGCGGAACACATGAGAACGGAAGCTATTGCTTACATAACTGAAAGGCATGTTCCAAAGATTCACATTGACTACCTTTGTATCCAAAATCTTTTTGGAAATCTGGGCAGACAGCAGCACTCTACTTCCACAGACGAAACATCCTTTCTGAGCCATTTCTATATGGTCTTCTACAAAATGAGAACTCAAAACAACATCTCCATCAACTTGGATGATATAATCACCCGTAGCCTTTGCTATTGCCTTATTCAAAATGGAAGTTCTTCTGAATCCCTTATCTTCCTGCCAAACCCAAATTACCGGTACTGGCATTTTTTCAGCATAACGGTCTATCAGTTTTTTAGTCTCTTCGGTAGAACCATCGTCAGCAATAACAACTTCATCAGGCATAACATGCTGATGCAACACGCTATACAACACGAGTTCTAAGGCTTTAGGCCAATTGTAAGTCGTAATCAATAATGTTGTTTTCATAAACCTAACTTTTTGTGTTTAAAATAATGCAAGATACCTTTGCGATGTGCCCATCGCCAATCGTGTATATTCTTTGCTCCTATTATTTTTTGTAATATTTTCTCATCCATTCCCCGCAGTTTCACATACTCTCGTGCCACACACTCGAAGACATCCATTCTTCCGGTAAACCTCGTCAGGTTTTCCACACATTCCTTCATCGGCGGATAGCCTGAGTAAAACCTCATACGATTGATATCGATAAGCGAGAACGTATAATGACCATCAGCCTGAAGCTGATACAGCACATTGCCGGCATTCAAGTCAATATCGATGATGCCTTTCTGGTGCAATCGATTCACAAAGTGCGCATAATCTGCCGCCATCACCCTGTTGAATTCCTCTGGGGAGTTCAACTGATCGTTGATAGGCATACTGTTATCAATATCAGAGACAAAGTAGCAATAGTCAATAAGTCCCTTTACCCTCGTTTCAATATATCCAAAGCCTTCGGGAGTGGCAAAGCCATCTGCCATCAGCCTAAGGGCATTCTCATAGGCACGGAAAGCCTTGGTAGAGCGGAAGAAGCTATATCCTATCTTCTGAATGAAATTAGGCTGCTTGTATCTCTTCACCACAACTTCTTTCTCTTTTCCATCAAACTTTACATGAAAAGCCTTGATAACATTTCGTCCTTCAAAGATACAACGTCCCTCCTGCTCGAATACATCTGGGATGCGTTCGATGAAACTTCTCATCTCTTCGTATTTTGGGTTTATCTTTATCTTCATTTCTTTATAGTACTTTTATATTTTTGCCTAGGATGGTTAGGAACACCAGGGAATAGCATTTCCAGGCTATTATCTTCTAACATCTTAGGAATTATAAAATTTCTTAAATAAATTTTATCTCGCCTTACAATTGCCGATAATTCATCTAAAGATAGCCACTCAGAACAAACAGAACAAATCAAAGTCTTTAAATTTTGATAAGACATTCTTTGTTTTACACGAGCACTTGCAATATTAGCCCCAGAACTTGCAATATTAGCCCCAGAGCTTGCAATATTAGCCCCAGAGCTTGCAATATTAGCCCCAGAACTTGCAATATTAGACTCGGAACTTGCAATATTAGCCCCAGAACTTGCAATATTAGACTCGGAACTTGCAACCTTAGAGCCGGAACTTGCAACCTTAGCATTCATAGGCAACCGATACTTGGTTCCTCTACCATATCCCTCTTGAACCAGCAATTTATGCTTACACATATCTTTCAACAAATCGGCAACTTCTGCCTTATGCTGGTTAAGGACAACCCTTAAGCTCTCATTTGTAATATATCCATCTGTACAAGTTGCATTAAGAGTCAACAGGCGTTCATGTCCCAAAGAAAAAACTTCTGTTCCAAATATCAGAACCAATCTTTCCTTTGTTCCTTCATCCATCATCGACTCCATCATCATTGTGAGTTCCACTAAGTCAGGCTGACTTAATGTTCTCAACATAGGTGCTCTCCAATTTGCAAATCGCCAACCAGCCAATATCTTATCAACTCCACTTCCCGCTTTTTCAGCAGAGCCAATCAACATAAACATCTTTTGAAGAGTCTTGTTGCGACATACGCTAGCACTTTCTCCATAATATTGCATTTTAGAAACCAACAGAGTTCCCGGGTTAGTAAAAACAATTTTATTGCTATACAATCGCACTACCATTGTTGCATTTTCCGAATAATCGGTATGAATACAAAAATTCACCAGAGCTTCGCGAACAGCCACATGCGCAGGAGTTTCATCACGACGAATATTGCCCTCCAAGATGAAAGGTTTTGGCAAGACCGCTGATAATCTTGGAAGAACACGAAGATAGAATTGGAATAAATTTGCCTCCCAAGTTCCATCAGGACAAATACGATTGGTCCATCGTATCTCAGGATTATCTGACAGCTTTTCTTGGTAATCAGGAAAGAAGTCGGGGCAACATTCATTATCAGTAATGGCATCTTCTTTACCAAACATCAAAACTCCTGCCACAGTAAAACCTTCTTCTTTCGTTCCACGATCAGTACGATAAGCACCTATCTTTTTAAGAAATTCAAAATCAGACAAAACAGACCAAGGATGATCTGGCTTGGCTAACTTAAATAATTGCCGATATTGAGCAACAGACTCCATATCTAAATCATCCAATGAATAATTTCTCAAAATGCGGCTATCAGCGGGATTAGAAACATTCGCATCTGAAAACATACGCTGCACTTCTCGCTCCGTACATTTATAATCACCTTCATGATTGCGCTTAAAAGTACCATTATAGGGCTGGGATGTTCTATAAACAGGACGCTGTTCTCTGGATGCACGAGGAATAAAGAATAACATAAGTTTGTGACCATTGTAATCTTCTACCACGACATCTTCTGTTTTTAACAGGTTGCAACTAACCGTAGCTCGATTATTCACATTATTCCAAAAGTCCTTGGTATATTTCTCTATCTGTTCATCAGATAGATTATCTATATAGAACTTACCTTTTCTTTCTATAACTCCAAGCACGATAACTCCTCCTTCGCTATTGGCGAAAGCTGAATAGGTATCCCAAAAGCTACCAGGAAATCCACCGGCAGCACTTTTAAACTCCAAGTCATCACTCTCTACGCTATTCAAGAGTGAATCCAGATAATCCTCGAAGTTTAATCTATCACGTACTTCTAACATACAATTCTTTTATATTCTTTAACAAGATACCTTCCTAGTATCTCATAGGTTGCAAAGATACGAAAAACTATCAGAAACGCCAAATTTTAGGAAGATTATCTTTCTTCCTTCATTGATACTTGCTTTTTTTATCCATTTTCTTGCAAGATTAAAGTATATTTCGTATTTTTGTACCCAATAACATCATCATCGTTTTCATAAACAAAAAGAAATCCTATGAATATTCAAAAATTGAAATATAAATTCCATAGCGGAAAAAACAGCAAACCCTGGTATTACATCAAGGAATACGCTCGTCTGTATACACCTGCCTGCATCTTGATATGGAGGGGGCAGCATTTACTTGACAAAGCCAAGAAACGCAAAGACTACGATTATATCCTGAACCGGGTAAACTACTACAACAAGCTTACAGAAGATAATATCCTTCTCAACAAAGATTTATGGGACAAAGAAGCTGTTAAAGTTGCAGAACAGCCGATGACCCGCCAGAAGGTATATTATCTGGATACTTTGGAATATGCCCGCTGTTTTGACGGCAATAACAAATGGAATCTCCTCCCTGGTGACATCACGTATGTGGAAGATATTCCTACCATTGTAAAAAGCCGCCCAATTCATGGAGAAAACCAGAACTCCGTATTGCTCAAGATGGACAAGGTACGCCATTTCATCTTCGTGAAGGATAAGCTTTCGTTTGCTGAAAAAAAAGACCAGGCTATCTTCAGAGGAAAAATAGCCTGCAAGGACATCCGTGTGCAATTCGTAGAGAAGTTTTTCGGAAATCCTCGCTTCGATATCGGAACCATAGATCTGATTAAGCCAGAATGGAAGAGCGACAAGATTTCCATCTACGACCATCTGAAATACAAATACGTGATGGCGCTGGAGGGAAATGACGTGGCAAGCAATCTGAAATGGATTATGTCTTCCAATTCCATCGCCGTGATGCCTAAGCCATATTATGAAACTTGGTTTATGGAAGGAACTCTGAAGCCAGACTATCATTATATAGAAGTAAAGCCTGATTTCTCTGATCTTGAGGAAAAGATGGACTATTATACTGCTCATCCTGATGAAGCGCAAGCTATCATCAACCACGCTCACGAATATGTAGAGCAATTCAAGGATAAGCAGCGTGAGGATATCATCTCGCTGATGGTTCTGGATAAGTATTTTTCTCTGTTAAAATCTAAGGATTAATGTCTAGAAAGGATTCTATCTATTATGAAAGAACGGTCCTGCCGATTATTCGATGGGCAGAATGATGACAGATAAGACGCCTAGACTATGGCATGTAGTAGGCAGCAATCTGAACTATGCCTTCATCATCAACAACGACACCATCCTGGAAAAGACAGCCGATGGTGCCCTGGATGTTTATGATGCTCACATGAATCCGGTGAAGAATTATCGTCTGCCAGCTAAGCAGTTTGACAAAGCCATCAAGCAGCTCAACAGGTTCTTTAAATAAGAAAAGGTAAATTCCCCAAAAGCCCCTTCCGCATTCCAGTTTTTCATATACCCGGAATACAGAAGGGGCTTTATCCTTTTATGCTTCCTTCCACACTCTTCTCTTCAACCACAACGCCAAAATGGGGTCACTCATTTCCAGATGCTTAGGAGCAGGTATTGTAATCAGATATTTCACCATCAAGGACTTCTTAAGGCGAGTTACATTGGCAGCAGTACCTAGGCGATAGGTTTCCAATATTGCAGTCTGGGTGAAACCTGTATGTACTCCATTGATAATAGCATGCAGGAAATTCATCTGATAGGCTGAAAGGTCTTCGGTTTGCTGGATAAACA
>JAFEHB010000982.1_pt2 | contig 12248 bp, 6 predicted proteins | sample 9267121 | NCBI WGS metagenome assembly JAFEHB01 (sample SAMN17103336, study PRJNA684904) | human gut metagenome | isolation source: diarrhea sample from child under the age of five | host: Homo sapiens | place: South Africa: Mafikeng, Mafikeng Provincial Hospital | collected 2019-09 | reverse complement strand
ATCTCGATATGCTCGTGCTCACCTGTGGTGTGAACGGCAGCTATGTCTTTGCTCCAGGTTTCAAGTCGTTCCAGGAAACTCCTAAGGTAGAGGTTGCCGATACCGTAGGAGCAGGCGACAGCTTCACAGGTACTTTCTGTGCCAGCATCCTGAAGGGCAAGAGCATTGCCGAGGCTCACAAGCTGGCAGTAGAGGTAAGTGCATACGTGTGCACCCAGCATGGTGCCATGCCTGTGCTTCCTGAGAAATATACGAAGTAAGTTTCGTTTTTAGTATTTGGTAGTTGATATTTTGATATAGGACTTCGCTTTACCTGGTCTGTGATGACCAAGGGCGGCGAAGTCCTTTTTTGTGTCTTTGCTATTAAAAGATATTAATTTTTGTTTGTTTGATTTGTGGGTTTTCATTTTTGTTTATATTTTTGCATGTTGCTACTGTGTAAACAAAAACGATACAAAAATGAAAACCGGAAAGAAGCACATTATATTATATGTAATCCTTTTGTTGCTCGTCTTCGTGTCCTGTTCCGACAGGCGCACCGTGATAGGTGTGTCCCAATGCAGTGACGACCTGTGGCGCCAGAAGGTGAACCGCGAAATCAAGATTGGGCAGTATCAGTATAAGAATGTGGATGTGGTCTTCGCTTCTGCCGACAACAATGGGCAGCGCCAGGCTCGGCAGATAGACAGTTTGGTGAAAGCCAAAGTCGACCTCTTGGTGGTGGCTCCCAGTGATGTCAAGACTGTTGCGCCAGCGATAGAGCGTGCCTACCGTGCCGGTATTCCCGTCATTCTTTACGACCGCATGATAGAGTCTACCCACTATACTGCCTATATCGGAACCGACAATGTGGCGATAGGCAAGGAGGTGGCTGATTATCTGGCACACCAACTGCAGGGTAGGGGAACGGTCGTTGAGATAACGGGCGAGCGTGGCTCCACACCTGTTGCCGACCGTCATCGCGGATTTATGCAGGGCATGAAAGCCTTTCCACAGATACAGGTGATGACGTTGGAAGGCGACTGGAATCTGGCTGGTGCCAAGAAGTTGATGCGTCAGTATATGGATGCAGGCAAGCCTGTTGATGCAGTCTTCGGACATAATGATGCCGAGGCTTGGGGTGCGCAGCAGGCAGCCAAGGAGAAGAACCGCGAGAAGCAGATGCTCTTTGTGGGTATCGACGGCCTGCCAGGCGAGAACCAGGGAGTAGACCTTGTGGACAAGGGCGTGATGACAGCCTCGTATATCTATCCTACCAAGGGCGAGGCCATTGTACCCTTGGCGATGAACATCCTGCAGGGCAAGCCCTACAAGCGCATGAACTATTTTCAGTCGGCACTTGTCACAGCCGAGAATGCCAAGTTGATAGACATGCAGTACAAGGAGATAGAAGACCAGACCGCCGACCTGAATACCATCTATTCGAGCATCAACGAATATATGAAGATGTACCGATGGCAGAAGATTATCAGCATCCTGGCTGTAGCCGTGGTGCTGTTGCTGCTCATCATGATATTCTATCGTCGTAAAGTGCGTCGGGAAAAGGAAAAACTCAACGAACAGCGCAAGCAGATGGCTGACGACAAGATAGCCTTCTTTACCAATGTCAGTCATCAGTTGCGTACGCCCCTTACCTTAGTATCAGGACCTTTAAGCCAACTGATGAAGGATGACAACTACACCGATGAACAGAAGATGCTACTGCAGGTGGTGTCGCGCAACGTGGGACAGTTGGAAACCTTGACCGCCGATGTGCTCAACTTCAAAGATCAGGTAGATGTGATGAACCAGGCTTCGACGGATGAGGCTTCCGAGAAGGAACTCTCTCAGCATGTGCTTCGCGACAGTCGCCATCAGATGTTGTTGCAACAAGATGTAGAGGAACTCTCCACCATCCTTGTTGTAGATGATAATGAAGATATTCGCACCTATTTACGTGTTTTGCTTTCTGATCATTACTACGTCATCGAAGCCTCAGATGGTCAAAATGGTTTACGTCTGGCCAAGGAGAGTGTGCCCGACCTGATCGTCAGCGATGTGATGATGCCTGTGATGGACGGACTCACCTTCTGTTCGAAGATCAAGGAGGATGAGGTAACCAGTCATATTCCTGTTATATTGCTCACCGCTCGCAGTGAGGAGTCACAGCGTATAGAAGGGTATGAGCATGGAGCCGATGCCTATCTCACCAAACCTTTCAGTGCCCATCTGCTATTGGCTCGTATCTCCAACTTATTGCAAGCTCGTCGACAGAGAAAAAATATGGATGCAAAGAACGTGCTTTCGGCAGAGTTTATACAGGCAGAGGCACCAGGAGAGCGGATGTTCTTAGAACGGTTTAAGAAGGTTGCTAAGTCGCATATAGGAAATGCCAACCTTCGCATGGACGACTTGGGCTCAGAACTAAGTCTTAGCAAGGTGCAGATGTATCGCAAGGTAAAGGCATTGACAGGAAAGACTCCTGCAGAGGTGCTTCGCGAGATGCGTATGCAAAAAGCCTATTCGCTCCTGAAGCAAACCGACAAGACCATCAGTGAGGTGGCTGCCGAGGTGGGCTTTGCCATTCCTGGTTACTTCTCAGCTTGTTTCAAGAAGCAGTTCGGCATCAACCCGACAGAGTTGAGAGACTGACAGGACTTCTCTCTCTCAACTTCCTTCTAACTTCTTTTATAACCCTGCTATTCCAACTTGTGCTGATTATTCTATCTCTCTGAAAAACAGAAGTCATATAAATGAACGAAATACTATAAAAATTGTTGCATGTAACATAATTGCCATGTGATGAACGAATTTTTCTCTGTTGTCAATAAGAGTTTTGCTATCTTTGCTGCCAGAAATTTGAATAAACAATAAATAGAATTACTATTAACAAAACCTTTATTTACATGGAGAAAATGAAAACTCTCTTGATGAGCATCTGCTTGTTGCTCGTCAGTGCGGTATCATTCGCCCAGGTCGAAGAGGCAAGTGGAAATGTTACCGACAACAGTGGAGAACCAGTTATTGGTGCCACTGTCACCGTAGTGGGGGGGCAAGGAAATGCAGGTACTGTTACTGATATTGATGGTAACTTTACGGTGCAGGTTCAGTCCGGTTCAAAACTTTCTATCTCTTTTATGGGGTATAAGACTCAGGTGGTGAAGGCTGCCAAGGGTCTGCGCATCGTTCTCGAAGAAGATGCCAAGTTGCTCAACGAGGTAGTCGTTACTGGTTATACCACTCAGCGCAAGGCCGACCTGACAGGTGCCATCTCGGTAGTCAGCGTTGACGAGATAGCCAAGCAGAACGAGAACAACCCTATCAAGGCTCTTCAGGGCCGCGTTCCTGGTATGAATATTACAGCTGACGGTTCTCCTTCAGGAACTGCCACCGTACGTATTCGTGGTATCGGTACGCTGAACAACAATGATCCTCTTTATATTGTTGATGGTGTGCCAACCAAGTCTGGTATGCACGAACTCAATGGTAATGACATCGAGAGCATTCAGGTGCTCAAGGATGCTGCTTCGGCTTCTATCTATGGTAGCCGTGCTGCCAATGGTGTCATCATCATCACTACCAAGAAGGGTAAGGAGGGCAAGGTGAAGGTCGACTTCGATGGTTCTATCTCGATTTCTACTTACGCTCATAAGATGGATGTCCTCAATGCAAAGGAGTTTGGTCAGGTGATGTGGCGTGCCTATATGAACGATGGTATGGATCCTAATACCAATGGTCTGGGCTACAGCTACGACTGGAGCTATAACGAGCAGGGCAACCCTGTGCTCAACGGCATCAGTATGAAGAAGTATCTCGACGATGCGGGTACAACACCTGCTGCTGATACTGATTGGTTTGATGAGACAACTCGCACAGGTGTAGTACAGCAGTATAACGTATCTGTTAGTAAGGGTTCAGACAAGGGTAGCAGCTTCTTCTCTTTGGGTTACTACAAGAACTTGGGAATTATCAAACATTCTGATTTCAACCGCTTCTCAGCTCGTATGAATACAGAGTACAAGCTCTTGAAGAATAATTGTCTTACTGTAGGCGAGCACTTCACTGTCAACCGTACTTCTGAGGTTGCGGCTCCTGGTGGCTTCTTGCAGAATGTGTTGCAGTTCAATCCATCTCTGCCTATCTATACTGAGGATGGCAACTATGCAGGTCCTGTAGGAGGTTATCCAGATCGTTATAACCCTGTAGCAGTGTTGGAACGCAACAAGGACAACCGTTATACCTACTGGCGTATGTTTGGTGATGCTTATGTAAACCTCAACCTCTTCAAGGGCTTTAACATCCGTTCCACCTTTGGTCTCGATTACTCACAGAAGCAGCAGCGATTCTTTACTTATCCTGTTACCGAAGGTAATGTGGCTAACGACAAGAATGCAGTAGAGGCCAAGCAGGAACACTGGACCAAGTGGATGTGGAATGCCATCGCTACCTATAATAAGGAGATAGGTCAGCATCGTTTCGACCTCATGGCAGGTATGGAGCTCAACCGCCAGGACGACATCTACTTCTCTGGTTACAAGGAAGGCTTCGCAGTACTCAAGCCCGACTATATGTGGCCTGATGCAGGTACTACCGGAGCACAGGCTTACGGTGGAGGCTCAGGCTATTCGCTCGTGTCTTTCTTCGGTAAGGCCAACTACAACTATGCCGACAAGTATATGGCTTCGTTCACCATCCGTCGTGACGGTAGCTCTCGTTTCGGTAAGAACAACCGTTACGCCACCTTCCCATCTGTATCTGCTGGCTGGCGCATCAATCAGGAGAACTTCCTGAAGAAGGCTTCATGGATTGACGATTTGAAGATTCGTGCATCTTGGGGACAGACAGGTAACCAGGAAATTGACAACCTGGCCCGTTATACCATCTTTGTAAGCAACTATGGTGTGGGCGAGAATGGTGGTCAGAGCTATGGTACCTCTTACGATATCGCAGGAACCAATGGCGGAAGCACATTGCCTTCAGGTTTCAAGCGCAACCAGATCGGTAACGACGACATCAAGTGGGAGACAACCACACAGACCGACTTGGGTCTCGACTTCGCCTTCTTGGGCAATACACTCTATGGTAACTTCGACTGGTACTTCAAGAAGACCAAGGACATCTTGGTTTATATGCCAGGTATCGCCGTTATGGGTGAGGGTAGCTCACAGTGGATCAATGCTGGTGAGATGGAGAACCGCGGTTTCGAGTTCAATATCGGTTATCGCAACAAGACCAACTTCGGTTTGAAGTACGACATCACCGCCAACATCTCTTCTTATCGCAACAAGATTACAGCGCTGCCTACTACCGTAGCTGCCAACGGAACCTTTGGTGGTAATGGTGTGAAGAGTGTCATCGGTCATCCAATGGGTGCACAGGTGGGATACGTATGCGACGGTATCTTCAAGAGCCAGGAGGAAATTGACAACCATGCCACACAGGAAGGTGCAGGCTTAGGACGTATGCGCTGGAAAAATTTGGATCATGATGGTAAGATTACTGAGCTTGACCAGACTTGGATTTATGATCCTGTGCCCGACTTCACTTATGGCTTCAATATCTACTTGGAGTACAAGAACTTCGACTTCACAGCTTTCTTCCAGGGTGTGCAGGGTGTAGACATCATCTCTGACCTGAAGCGTGAGACCGACATCTGGGCTGGTCTTAACATCGGCTTCTTGAACAAGGGACATCGTCTGTTGAATGCATGGTGTGTGGACAATCCATCCAGCAATATTCCTGCTGTTACCCTTTCCGACAATAATAACGAGAAACGTGTATCTACTTATTGGGTAGAGAATGGCAGTTATCTGAAACTGCGCACTATCCAGTTGGGTTACAATTTGCCACAGAACATAGTCTCTAAGCTATCTATGCAACGTCTGCGTATGTATGTCAGCGCACAGAACCTGTTCACCATCAAGAGCAGTAGCTTTACTGGTGTAGATCCTGAGAATCCAAACTATGGATATCCTATACCACTTAACATTACATTTGGTCTTAACGTAACATTCTAAAAGAGTCAAAATATATGAAAAAGATATTATATTCAGTCCTTACCGTTCTTGCTTTGGTGGGTACGACAAGTTGTTCTGACTTCTTGGATGACCAGAAACCGCAGGGCGTGCTCGACAGCGATATGGTGAAGGAGCCAAGCAATGTGGATAATCTTGTTATCTCGGCTTACGCTGTCTTCACAACAGCCGAAGATGTCAACTCTTCCTTCTCGATGTGGAACTTCGATGTTCGCAGCGATGATGCCTATAAGGGTGGCAACGGAACCAGTGATGGTGACGTATTCCATCAGTTGGAGATAGAGCAGGGTGTGCTTACCACCAACTGGAATATCAACGATATGTGGGTGCGCCTTTACAACTGTATCTCACGTGTCAACTCAGCTATCTCTGTGCTTGAGACCACCAGCGACAGCTATCAGCTTAAGGCTCAGCGTTTAGGCGAGATGAAGTTCTTGCGTGCCTACGCCCACTTCCTGTTGAAGCGTCTCTACAAGAACATTCCTTTCATCATGGATGCCAACCTGAAGCAGGAAGACTACAATACCCTTTCCAACACTGAGTTCAACAACGATGAGGGTTGGCAGCAAATTATCAACGATGTGGAGTATGCCTATAGTGTGCTTCCTGTGAAGCAGACCGATAAGGGTCGTCCTTCCAAGGCAGCAGCTGCAGCCTTCCTCACCAAGGCTTACCTCTATAAGGCTTATCGCCAGGACGATCCTTCATCCAATCAGGTGACCAGCATCAACAGAGAAGACTTGCTAAAGGTCATCGAGTATAGCAATCCTGACATCTATAGCGCAGGTGGCTTCGATCTCGAGGCTGACTTCCACAACAACTTCCGTCCTGAGACACAGTACGAGAATGGTGTGGAGAGCATCTGGGCCATGCAGTATTCTATCAACGACGGTACCAAGAATGGTAACCTGAACTGGAGCTACGGTCTTATCGTGCCTAATATTCCTGGTGTTACCGATGGAGGTTGTGACTTCTACAAGCCCAGTCAGAATCTTGTGAACGCCTATCGTACCGATGCCGATGGTCATCCTTTCATTGACACCTTTAATAATAAGGACTACGACTTGACACAGGATGCTGACCCACGTCTGTTCCTCACTGTAGGTCTGACTGGTCTTCCATACGAGTTCAACAGCAAGTACATGATGGACGCCAGCTCCACATGGAGCCGTTCTAATGGACTTTATGGTTATTATGTAACCTTGAAGCAGAACGTAGATCCTGATTGTGGTTACATGGTAAAGGGCTCTTGGTGGGGTACACCAATGAACCGCATCGTGTTCCGTTATGCCGACGTACTCTTGGAGCGTGCTGAGGCTTATGCACAGCTCAACGAGACGGGTGAGGCCATCAAGCTGGTCAACAAGATTCGCCTGCGTGCCAAGCAGAGTACAGGTATGATAGCTAATTATCCTTCTGACTATGGCGTGAAGTTCAATATCTCTACCTATAATGGTTCTTACAGCCAGGAAGATGCTCTGAAGATTGTGAAGATGGAGCGTCGTTTGGAGATGGGTATGGAGAGTGAACGCTTCTTCGACCTCGTGAGATGGGGTGAGGCAGAGAAGGTGCTCAACAAGTACTTTGCTGAGGAGACCAACAACTGCTCTATCTATGGAGAAGCTCACTTTACAGCCAACAAGAACGAATATCTGCCAATACCTTTCTCACAGGTAGCGGCATCCGACGGACATTACACACAGAACATAGGAGGATGGTAATATGAAGAAATTATTATTTATATTGATGGGCATTCTTGCCCTCACAGCCTGCAGCGAGGATAATGTGTCCGACCTGCAGCTCACAGGAGGCTGTTCTGTTACTGAACTGGCACTCGATGATTATGAAGGAACAGTAGACAAGGCTGCACGTACCATTACCGTACGTGTGCCAGAGACCTACGACATCAGTCAGATGACCTTGAGCAAACTCACACTCAGCGATGGTGCTGTGTGTGATGCCAAGGTGGGCGACAAGATGAATATGCTCCTTGCACAGACCTTGCGCGTGAAGAATGGCGATGTGTTCCTCGACTGGACTCTCGTTGCCAAGCGCGATGAGGCAAAGATTCTCTCTTTCAAGGTGAATGGTATCTATACAGGAGTCATTAACGAGAGCAACAAGACCATTAACATTAATGTGCCAAAGACGGTGGACATCACCAAGCTGATACCTTCTATCAAGGTGAGCGAGAATGCTACTGTCGCACCTGTTTCGGGTGCACCAGTCGACTTCACGAATCCTGTGGTCTATACCGTCACCAACAATACGGCTACAAGCACTTACACCGTAACCGTCAATCAGATAGGCAAGCCTACTGCTGTATTCGCAAGCTTGGCTCTGACGATGGACGAACTGGTGCCTGAGGAGAAGGCTGCCTGCGAGTGGATGCTCGCGAATGTGGACAACTCTATCTATGCTTCGTTTACTGATATCAAGAATGGCAATGTAGACTTGAGTGAGTGTAAGGTGATATGGTGGCACTTCCACAAAGACGGTGGAGTGGACGGTAAGGCAAAATTCGAGCAGGCTGCTCCTGAGGCTATTGCCGCACAGGCTGTGCTGAGAGACTACTATAAGGCTGGTGGTTCCTTCCTCTTCACACGTTACGCTACCAATATGCCTGGTGAGTTGGGTATCGACAAGAACGGATTGGCACCTAATAACTGCTGGGGACAGGTGGAGAATGATGCCGAGACTTGTGGAGGTCCTTGGGAATTCAAGATGGGCAATGATGCTGCAGGATATCATTCCGACCACGCCCTCTATCAGGGACTGGTGAAAGGTGATGACGCCAACAGTGTATACACTACTGATGCCAACTACCGCATCACCAACTCTACTGCTCAATGGCATATCGGTTGGGATGATTATGTAAACTATACAGTATGGAGAGAGAAGACTGGTGCCATCGACCTGGGTTACGGTGGCGATGGAGCCATTGTTGTCTGGGAGTACCCAGCAACAGGTACTTCTGGTAAGACGCTCTGTATAGGTTCTGGTTGCTACGACTGGTACAGCGTAGGTCCTTTCACAGAGAAGTTCCATGCTAATGTGGCCCTCATGACCAAGAATGCATTTAATTATCTTATGAACCATTAACAATAAACAAAAATGAAGACAATGATTAGTTCTATTATATTGGCATCATGCCTCGCTTTGCCTCTCGCTTCATGCAGCGACAGCGATGCTGCCCTCGAGCAGAAAGACTGGTCTACCACTACTTATTTCTACTCTCCTGATGCAGCCATGCAGGATACTTACTACAAGCCAACTGTGGGATATGTGGGCGACCCCATGCCTTTCTTCGATCCAGTGGCAGGCGATTTCAAGGTGTTGTATCTGCAGGACTTCCGTCCTAATCCTGAAGGAACTTACCACCCCATCTGGGGTGTAAGTACCAAGGATGCTGCCCACTATACTGCTTTGGGTGAACTGGTTTCTTGTGGCACCCTGAAGTCGCAGGATGCTGCCATCGGTACTGGTTCTACCATCTACGATGAGGCAAGTAAACTTTACTATACATTCTATACAGGTAATAAGTATAAGCCTACAGGTGACGAGAGCGCACAGGCTGTGATGGTAGCAACTTCTGCTGATTTCAAGACCTGGACCAAGGATCGTACTTTTTTGATCAAAGGTCAGGACTTCGGCTACGATAAGAACGACTTCCGCGACCCATTCGTGTTTAAGGGTGATGATGGCAAGTTCCACATGCTCATTTCTACCAAGAAGGGTGGCAAGGGTAGCTTAGCTGAGTTCGTATCTGATGACTTGAAGAACTGGACTGACAATGGTGTGTTCATGACCATGATGTGGGACCGTTTCTACGAGTGTCCTGACCTCTTCAAGATGGGCGACTATTGGTACTTGGTGTATAGCGAACTTCATCATGCTGTACGCAGAGTGCAGTATTTCAAGGGAAGAACACTTGACGAGTTGAAGGCTTGTACCGCCAATGATGCAGGAATATGGCCTGATGCTCACGAGGGCTTCCTCGACAGCCGTGGTCTTTATGCCGGCAAGACTGCCAGCGATGGTACCAACCGCTATTTGTGGGGCTGGTGTCCTACTCGAAGCGGTAAGGACAATACTGCTGTGGGTGCTTCGCCTGCAGAGCCAGAGTGGGCTGGCAACTTGGTTTGCTATAAGCTCATCCAGCATGAGGACGGTACGCTGACACTCGGACAGGTTGATGCCGTGAGCGAGAAGTACAACCAGGATGTTGCCGTAGAGGTGAAGGAGAGCCTGAACATGACCGAGGCTGATGGCACCTATACGCTTGCTGGCAATGCCGAGCAGCCTGATGCTTACATGCTGATGGGTCGCCTCGGCAATCACAACAAGATCAGCTTCACCGTCACCACTTCCAACGAATGGGATAAGTTTGGTATCTCTATGGTTCGCGGCTCTGACTCCAAGAAGTATTACACCATGGTTGTCAACCCTGAGAACGAGAACGATCGAAAGATCAACTTCGAGGAACAAGGCGTAGAGGGTAAGGGCTTCATTGCCGGAATCGACGGTTACGTGTTTGCCCGTCCTGCAGACAATGTGTACAACATCACGATCTACACCGACAACAGCATCTGTGTAATGTACATCAATGATGTCTGCAGCTATACCAACCGTATCTATGGCATTCAGAAGAACTGCTGGAGTATCGACAGCTTCAATGGTGCCAACGTGAAGGTCAGCAACCTGAAGATCAGTCAGTATTAAAAGTAGATCAGACACATCGTTTTTTCAAAACACCATAACTTTGCGAGGCTCATCTCCCTTTTTGGGGGATGGGCTTTTTTCGGTTCTTTCAGGGAACTTCCCCATTTACGAAAAGGAGAATGATAAAATACAGCTACATGAACTCATATTCGGAAAGTTAGGAGCAGACTCCTGAATGGACTTCAATCAATACGGGGAACTACTCATCCCATTCCTCGAATTCCAATTCCAGTTCCTTGTACTCGGGTTTGTGGGTGCTGTTCTCACGGTCTTCTTTCTTGGCTTCTTCGCTTGTGGCATTGCTCACTGAGAGGCCTATGAGGCGGATGGGGTGGGCGGAGGAATACTCCACCTGCTTGAGCAGAAGTTTGGAGAGAGGCAGTATGTCGGCCTTGCTCTTCAGAATCTTGTCTTGCGAGATGCTTCTTGTTATCTGGGTAAAGTCGGCAAACTTGATTTTCAGGGTGAGGGTGCGGCCTTCGAACTCGCTGCGGGCTATGCGGGTAAGCAACTCCAGAACGGTGTGATAGAGTTGTATGATGACGGCAGAGGGAGTGTATATATCCTCTAAGAAAGTCTGTTCGCATCCCACAGACTTCCTTTCGCGATACGTAACGACGGGGCGATTGTCGATGCCACGTGCAAAATGGTAGAAGACATGACCAGCCTTGCCAAAAACCTCGACGAGATGCTGTTCTGAAACCTTACGCAGGTCGGCTCCGCGGTAAATGCCCATGTAGTGCATCTTCTGCAGAGTCTTCTTGCCTACGCCCCAAAAATCTTCCACGGGCAGTTGAGAGATAAAGTCGAGAGCCTTGTCGGGGTGAATGGTGCAGATGCCGTCGGGCTTGCGATAGTCGGAAGCCACCTTGGCGAGAAACTTGCAATAGCTGATACCTGCCGATGCGGTGAGTCCTGTCTCTGCTTTGATGCGTGCCTTGATTTCGCGTGCCACATCTACAGCCAGCTCTATACCTTTCTTATTATGGGTGACATCGAGAAAGGCCTCGTCGATGGAGATAGGTTCTATGAGGTCGGTATAATCCTGGAAGATGTGGTGAATCTGCTGCGACACCTCTTTATAATGTTCGTGTCGGCAAGGCACGATGATGAGGTTGGGGCAGAGGCGCTTGGCCTGTGCGATAGACTGTGCAGAATGTACGCCGAAGCGACGTGCCTCATAGCTGGCAGTAGACACCACACCACGTGGACCGTCGAAGCCTACCGCAATGGGTTTGCCCCGAAGTTCAGGATTGTCTCTTTGCTCTACTGCCGCAAAGAAGGCGTCCATATCAATGTGTATGATTTTTCTATTCTCCATTCTCATGCAAAAATACAAATAAATCCTTGTTTATGCAAATTTCATTTGTCAATCTTCCATACGGAATGGTGCCGTAAACGTTGTTTCTTTCATTGCTCCATACGGAATGGTGCCGTAAATGTTGTTTCTTTCATTATTCCATACGGAATGGTGCCGTAAACGTTGTTTCTTTCATTGCTCCATACGGAATG
>JAFEHB010001123.1_pt1 | contig 12294 bp, 8 predicted proteins | sample 9267121 | NCBI WGS metagenome assembly JAFEHB01 (sample SAMN17103336, study PRJNA684904) | human gut metagenome | isolation source: diarrhea sample from child under the age of five | host: Homo sapiens | place: South Africa: Mafikeng, Mafikeng Provincial Hospital | collected 2019-09 | reverse complement strand
TTTACGAATACTTCAACCGATTCATAGCAGAAAACTATGGTGGCCAGAAGGTATCCATGGCCGTAAACCGAATCCCGGGTAAAAAGCAGGTATTCTTTTGCTTCTCATGAGCACACCTCCATAACTTGAATAGAGTAAAATGCTCGCATCTATCATTTCTAGCAAGAGAAAATGAAGTGAAATGCTTGCATTCTCTAATGATTATTATGAATTGATTTTTAGGGCAACACAATCCGTCGAATTATTTTGCGCTTACGATCATTCGTCCTCTGGATCCCCCCAGATCGCATTTGCTTTTTTTGACAGTACAAGTAAAGCTGCTGCTTCTGCAAGAGCCTTTTCCTTGCGCTGTAATTCTTTTTCAAGTTTTCTGCGTTCCTTTTCAGAATCCTTGAGTTCATGGTTAAGCCGGGAAGCCTCTTTAGCGATACCGCCATTTGCATTCATGCAGGCATCTTTCCAAGCTTTGATCTGCTCAACATAAAGCCCTTTTTTACGGGCATACTCAGCGAGTTCCGTTTCATTCATGCTTGCTGTTTCAACAACAACTAAAAATTTATCCTGTGTACTCCAGTCATCCGGAACAGCATCCGTACCAGGAGCAGCATAGCCTTCCTTTCTGGCTTTATCCCGCCAGTTGCGAAGTGTCTGTTCAGAGATACCTTCTTCTCTGGATATCTTGGTAATGGATTCATTATTTGGTGGAAGCATTCTCCTGAGGAGTGCATCCTTTAATTCTGGACTATAGTTCATAGTGAAAGCTCCCTTCCTGTGATAGCTATATACTACCACAAAAGTAATTATCTTTCACTGACAACTATCCTAACACACAGGGATAATTAAGAACGTCCAAATAAATGAATTAGGAAAACATGCTTGTTATTTTAAATAAAAATGTTACAATATTATTAATGAAATCTGGGTGGATAAGGGAAGGAACATATATAAGTTGTTTTTGAAATAAAAGAGTTATACGGAAAGATAAAAGATACTGAGATAAAAGAGGATATTTCTAATGGACATTTGAAAAAATTATGATATGGGGGAAATACTATGCTGATTAAATGGTTGGATTTTGCGGATTTACATTTTTCGTTTTCTAATGCAGATACGGAAAACCTTCGTGCGATGTTAAAAAAAGATATTGTTGACTTGAATTTAAATGTCGATTTTATATTGATGTGTGGGGATTTCTTTTATAAGGGAGATGTAGGAGAGGAGAGAATAAAGGAGTGTGAAAATTTTATTCATGAGCTGATGAGTAACAGTGGTTGTGATAAGACAGAGCTTTATTTAACTCCAGGAAATCATGACCTTACTAGATCAGGTATTAGAACTGTTAATATAAATTATTACAACGGAAAAGAACTGGATGAAGAGGGAAGGAAAATTCTGAAAAACAGTGGATTTGAGGGATATTCTAAACTATATACAAATCTGACTGGAAAAATATTTAGTGGAAAGGATGAATGCTTCGAAAGAAATGGATACAGAATTTTAGAAATTAATACGAGTATTTTATCCGGTACAGATCATGATGAAGGAAATATATCTGTATATACAAGACAATTGATCAATAAATGTGGGGAAATCAAGAATGATGATAGAATTAATATCGCGTTTATGCATCATGGAATTGAATTTTTTAGACAGGACGAACGAAAAAAATTTCAACAATTGATGGAAGATAGCCATATTGATATTGTTTTTTCAGGTCATAGTCACAAAATTGGAAAAGAAACATATGATGCTGCGAAAAGAAACATTTGCCAGCTTACCTGCGGTGGGCCGTTAAAAGACGATTATAATAAGCCTAGTTTTTATTATTGTATTTATGATAGCGACACGCATGAGCTTAAATGCTATATATATGCATATATGGAAAATGGGCATTGGGAACTGGACGAAAAAGAAGAGAGAAGTTTTGAAAATGGCGTATTATCGTTTGAGTTACCAAGAATTATGAATAGAAATGACAGAGTTAAGATAAAAAAAAATCAGAAAAAGGATATTGAAATTGACAAGGAGTACTTAGAAAAATTTGGAATAATGGGTGCTTTGCCATTGAAGAAATTTGTAAAAATTCGCAATACTCTTATTCAAGAGGCAGAGGGCGATATTATTTTGGCAGGACAGTCGCTAGAAAATGCTTTTGATGTTCGAGAAGACAATGAAAGTATAGTAACGAATTTGAAGAAAAATAAAAAGATCAGAAATATCGATATATTTTTAACTGATCCTATCATGTTTGATGCGTCTACAGAACTTGAAGTGGGTGATACGCCAATATCTCGAATAAGCAGCACAATGCATACGATTCTTTATAATATTAGTGATGCGCTTGAAAAAGGGCAAAGTATGAATATTTATTTTATACCGCTGGTACAATTGGATCATATGGTTTTTGTTAATGACATTTTGTTACTGCGTCATACTTTATTATGGACGAATGATAGTCATTATAAAGCTACACCGCTTATATGTAGAAAGGTGGAAGAGAGTAGTACATTAGACAGAACAATTGTCAGATCAGCAATGTATAATGTATACAAGGAATACATTGATAAACTGAAGAGCGACAGTATGGTTATAGAGATAAAACAGCACGGAAATAGTGTTAATCATGAAACTCTGGCTAAAAAATATCATCGATCATGGAGAACGAAACTATATGATTTAAGATCGAGTGGAAGATTAAAAGGAAATATAGAAATGCATAAGTTGTATCGTACACAGCTTATTAGCGATATACATTCAACCTGGGATCCGAGATTTCGGTCTTTTTCGAGTGAAATAAACTGGGGAGATGAAGGGGTACACGGTTTTTTCTTCCCGGATAGTGAAGGAAAAATAGATACGCCTGATAAGTTATATGATGAAAAAAACTTATTGAATGATAGTACACAAAAAATGCTTTTGCCTTATGTAAAAGAAACAGAGAGATTACTTGATGGTTTGGTAAAAAAATATGATGAGTATGGGGAGGCTCATATATTCCCTTCATTAGACATTGGATTTCCCAATAATGTGTTGCGTTTGGCAGGTGGTTTTGCGACAGGAATGTTAGTAGTATGGAAATCAGGAACACCGTTAGTTCCCGTAGATACAACTGTTAATGTATGCTCCAGTAGTTATTATGAATTTCCGGCTTCGGCGTTGAATGGAAGAAGTTTACAGAATGTTTTTAATTCCCAAATTATTAACGAGATAATAACAAATGGATCAATCAATGAAGGGTTGGCGTTTAGCTTTAATACCGGAAATCATTTTCTGCTTTTAAGTAGAGGAAGAGAGAGCGGTAACTATTATTTAGTTCTGCATTCATCTGCAAAACAGTATAAAGATTCATTCCTTGGACTTTATCCGAAACCGAATAACTGGTACTTCGATTTTATCAAACCATATAAAGATAAAAAAAGCGGGAGATATATCAATTATCTTAAGGACACCGAGGCACAAAGATTTATCGGGATTGCAAGATCTCTAAATGAACAGAACAAAGATATTCATAATTGGTTTGCAAAGCAGATTTTAGGTGATATCAAACCGATACAGAGTAAAACATATCATCATTATGGAATGCCTACAGATTATTCTATTGCAATTGGAACATATGTGGTGGATGAAAAAGATATTGTACCAATTTTTTCAAGAGAAGGTTGTCCTATATTCTTGTTTAAAGTAAGTAGTGATATGTGGAGTATTGAATTGGAAGGAAAGAGAAAGTACGTTGTTCCGCACGGATGGGGACAGGAATTAAAATATGAATATTTTCAAGATCAGATAACGGAAGAACATTTAAAAACGGTGGATTTAAAGGTAAAGAAGGATGCTTTGATTTTTGAGGATACTCAAGATGGAAATGAAATAAAAAAAATCGAGGTTAACTATCAGGCACGTTTTCCAAGAGATATGGTGGGCGTTCGAGATTTGTATAAAGAACATCCATTTGACGGGGAAAATATGTTTGGAAAAACACCGTATTTAAAAGGAACAATAGTGGATATTTTGGATCCTATTGCATTATTTTCAAAGGATACAAATGGGGAGGTAAAATATTACGAGTAAAGAGGATGAAAAGATACAACATTTATATTTTCTAAGGCATTGTAAAACTATATTAAATGAACAAGGGAAAGTTTCAGGCATTCAGGATTCGAAATTATGTAATGCGGCAGCGATTAGTAATGCGGAAGTGATTAAGGAAAGTTCTCTGACAATTATTTCCTCTGATTTAGGCAGATGCAGGCAGACGATAAATCTGCTGCTGCCGCGGCTGGAAATTACGCCGGTTATATATTACTCTGAATTATTGCGTGAGCGAAATATGGGGATCTTTGAAGGAAAAAACAGAAAAGAATTGAGTAAAAAATATCCTTGTTATTTTGAAAAAAATCGTTTTTGCTTTAAAATGACCCCACCGGATGGGGAGAGTTATCAGCAGATTCAAATAAGAATTCAATGTTTTATAGAAGAATTCACAAAAATTTTAAATGAAAATAAAGGCAGCGTCTTGATCTGTGCACATAACCAAGTACTGAAATTATTATATTGCGAATTACTCAAAATTCCAGCCGATGAAATATGGGGGGATTTAGATTTCGCGGGTGGAGAAGTTAAGCAAATATATTAATAGATGAGAGCTAAGCGATGTGAAGAAATTTGCGGAAAAAATATGCGTTGATGTTAGAGTTGGTTAAATAAGTTGGCTTGAAGATACACAAGTTTAATTGATGGCAAAGCTGCATTATACTAATATGAAGGTACAAAGCTTATTAGAGGAGGATAAGACAATATGGAGCTTGTAATAGTTCAGTTAACAGATATACATATTAAAGATGATGAGGATTTTGATGTGTTTTCAAACAGGATAGATTCTCTTGCGGGGGCAATTTGCAATCATATAACTGAGCCAGATGGGACGGCAGTGTTATTTTGCGTGACAGGTGATCTGGCTTCTTCTGGACAGGAGAATCAATATGTAGCCGTTGAAATAATATTAGAAGAAATTCATTCTATAATACAAAAAAGATTTTCAAAAGTGAGTATTCATTATGCGTTTGTTCCAGGAAATCATGATTGCAATTTTAATGATGAAATAGCGGATGTGAGAGAGGCTCTTCTTGCATCGCCAACACTTGATATAGAAAAAACAGCGCAACTGAAAGTTTGTACAAGTATACAGAAAAATTATTTCAGCTTTATTTCAAAATGGGAAGAAAAGCATAGTACTATGTCTTGTATGCCGGATAAGATATTAACAATACATGAGTTAAATTTGGATAATGGTAATGTTAATATAAAGTTTCATTGTTTGAATACAAGCTGGTGTTCAAAGTGTATTGAAGAGAAAGGAAAGATGAAAATTGTCAATGGAAAGATGAAGATTCCATCGAATCAGTTGCCGGAAAAAGAAGCAAATGATATTGTTATTACTATGATGCATCATGATGCAGAGTGGATGGATTGGGATGACAAAGCGGTATGGAATGAATATCACAAAAAATATTCAGATATTATTTTTGTGGGACATGATCATGCAACAGAATTTGTTTTAAAACGAAATTATGATGAAGCTTCTAATTATTTTATAAAGGGAAATCAACTTTTTGATAAGAGGAATCCGGAACAAAGCGGATTTAATATTTTGAAAATAAACACAAGTTATAATCCTATGCAGGAATGCTTTTTTTCATATGAATGGGATGCGAATTTGTATAAAGCCATAATAGATACGAAGTATCACCCCTTTGTTAGGAATAGATTTTTGTCCACTGGAATAGAATTAAAGAAAGAGATTCAAGATTTCCTAGAAGAAATGGATATTGATATAAGCTGTGGTGGCAGAAGAGAAATAAAATTGTCGGATATATTTGGTTTTCCAACACTTAAAGAGGATAAAGGTAGGGTTACAAAATTCTTGAGAGATATGCCTTCGTTTCTTGAATATGTAGAAGAAAATAGATACATTTCAATTAGAGGACAAAAGGAATATGGAAAAACGGCATTATTAAAGCAGTTATTTGAACAATATTTTAAAATGAAGAAATTTCCCATTTTTTTAAATATAAAGAATATTAACACGGCAGACGGTGAAGCATTAAATTGTATTATAGAAGAAGAGTATAAAAAAACATATAATAATATAGAGGCTAATGCTATTATGCAAAAAGATCCAAGTGAGAGAATTTGCTTAATCGATAATTTTGAAGAAATCAGTATGCCAGATAAAAGTGCTAAAAAAATGCTCCAATATTTAAAAAGTAAGTTTGGTTATGTGATTATAACCAGAAATCATATGTTAGATATTTGGAATCCATTAAATTATGTGGAAATGAATGATTTTATTCAAGATACATTTTGCATTTTAGTGCTTCAGCCAACACGAAGAACCGCAAAAGAGCGTATTATTGATAAATGGTTACAATTAAATGAAGAGTATGAGAAAGATAGCGTTGCTTTTGATACAAGAAGAAGAAAAAAATACGTCCAAATTCAAGCAGTGATGAGATCAAATTATTTTAATAAAACACCAATTGATTTGTTGCTGGTTTTATCTTATCTTGATCAAGAGCATCCGACACAACTGGATTATAGTAGGTATTCGTATGTTTACGATGGAATTATATTGAACAAATTAACATTACTTGCGGAGAATCAAGGTGATAGGACAAATAATAGCAATAGTATTAGCATATACAAAACAATTCTTCAAAAAATTGCTTATGAAATGTATATAAAAGGAACCAATGAATATGTTGATGAGGCGTGCGTGCTAGCTGTGATTCTGGATTATAAAGAGCATTATTCTAATACGAAGTTAAGAGCAACAGACATATTAAAACGATTGGTGGATTTTAAATTTTTAGAGTACAGAGATGATACTTACAAATTTAAACATCGTTATATGTACTATTATTTTGTAGGAAGCTATATAGAAAATGTTCTTCCGCCGAATGAAAGAGAGAAAACTATAAAACATGTATTTCAAAATATTAATGATGATGTGGAGTATAATATTGCTCTTTTTTTGGCGTATAAATTAAATATCGAGTATGAAATCATTCCGCTTGTAAAAGAATTTGGTGAACCATTATTAGAACAATATCAAGATTTTCGATATGACAATATGAGAAAACTTATAGAAGAGTGGGGAGGAAATATAGAGAAAAAAATAGAGCATATATATAATGTTCCTCAAAATGAAGAAATTCCTGTACTTAGGGAAAAAAAGATGAAAGAGTTGGAGGAGTGCGAAGCAGCAGAAGAAGAGAGTGAAGACGATGACATTTCAAAGAAAGATGCGGAAGTGAAGAAAACAAATAATGATGTTTTGAAAATTGGCAGATACGTTGATTTCATGGGAAATATTTTAAAAAATTATTCTGGAAAGATGGAGAATTCGCAAAGAGAAGCGGCAATTGATTTTATTTTTAAATCTGTGTCAAAAGTGATCGGTTCACTATGCAATTATTCTATGTATATGGCAGATAAAATTATACAAATGATGGAGGAGAAGATTAAAGAAGGAGATGAGAAAGAATTTAAGTTAAAAAGCAAATATACAGAGGTAATAAAAGCTACTTTTGTAGAAATATTATTTACATTTATAGAAGCTAATCTAACAGGTGTGGCAAGCAGCTTGGACAGTGATATTCTTAAAGAGAATATAGCGTCTTATTGCGAGAAATATAATTCGGAATTTGTGAAAATGGCAAGAGTTGAATATTTAATTAGAGTTTCGTCCACTAAATTGCCAGTTAATGATATAATTGCCTTATTCAAAGGAAAAGAACGTTTGAGTGAAATTTCTCAGAGAATTTTGAAAGACAATATTTACAGATATCTAACAAGTTACCAATATGACGTAAAAGATAGACAGATGGTGTGCTCTCATCTGGGCTTCAACACGAAAAATCTTTTGATACAAGAGCAGAAATTGGATACGTTAAAAAGTTGACCACATTGGGGTCAACCTAGTGTACTGTATCATTCATAAATAGCTGAATTTTCTGGTCAGTCAAACCGTTTCATGGTATACTATAGCAATCCAATAAATTATTGCACATAATTACATGAATGAAACCACCCTATGCAGTCCGTTGGACGAATTGTTAAAAATCCTTTTGAAATAGCTGATGGTAATTCCGATGCCATCCGTATCTTTTCTTTCCTTAAAAATGCTTTGAGTTTTGATCACATCTTTTCAATCGGATTCAGATCCGGACTATATGGGGGTAAATACAGATAGGTTACTTTTGAGCTGTCCAGTAGCTGTTTCACCGCTTTTGCATGATGGGAACGCATATTATCCATAACGATAATGTCTGCTTCTGAAAGCGTCAGCAGCAACTTTGTTTTCAGGTATTCTGCAAACCGCTCTGCAGTAGTTCCTCCCTGATAGACTGTATAGGCACAGTCTCCATTCAGACGTATGGAAGAAAGAACGGTTATATTGCAGGGCGTGTTGAGTGGAGTTTTATCTACTGCTCTCCGGCTTTTCCATGCTCTGGCATAATGTCGCGGAGACTGTGAGAAAAAGTCTGTAAATAAGATTCTTCTATGATATGCAAAGGTGGTGAGCTTACAGTTTGAGCTTTTCACCCTTGTTTTATATATAACAGTTGTTGAATGGCATGTCAAGAGCAGGCGGTTTTCCGCCTGTCTTGATCGTCGGTTTACTCGTTATTCTGGAAGACGACCTTCGTACATAATACTCAGTTCGCCATATACCTGCGCCCAGTTTCGAATCGTACTGGTCCATTTTTTCGTAGCCTCAAAAGTGGCCAGGTACAGCGCTTTTAAAAGGGCCGTATCGCTTGGGAATACGCTTCTCTGCCGATTCAGCTTCCGGTAGGTGGAATTCAGGGATTCAATCGCATTGGTGGTATAAATCACCGTTCTGACCGTCGTTGAAAACTTGAAAATTGGAGAGATGGCATCCCAGTTATCCTTCCAGCGTTTCATGGAATTCGGATATTTGGGAGACCATTTTTCAGTTACACGATCTAAGGCTGCCAGCGCTTTCTTTTCATCTGCGGCCTGATAAATGGTCTTCAGATCCGCTGCAAATGCTTTTCTGTCCTTGTCAGGGACATATTTCAGTGTATTTCTTACCTGGTGTACGATACAGCGCTGATACTCGGTTTTTGGAAAAGCAGCAGCGATTGCTTCTTTGATGCCGGTTAAACCATCTGCACAGATGATTAATACATCTTTGACACCCCGGTTTTTCAGTTCGTTCATAACGGAAAGCCAGTATTTTGCGCTTTCATTGTCGCCAACGCTGATGGTCAGAACCTCTTTCTTTCCTTCCGTGTTGATTCCAAGAATCACGTAAGCTGCAAGCTTTCGGATCACACCATTATCTCTTACGGAATAGTGAATTGCGTCAATGTAGAGAATGGGATAGACTTCGTCCAACGGCCGGTTCTGCCAGTCTTCGATCTGTGGCAGGATCTTATCGGTTACATCGGAAATAAAACTCTCCGAGGTTTCAAAGCCATAAATATCTTCGATGGTTTCGGAAATCTGTCGGGTAGTCATTCCTTTGGCATACATAGAAATAATCTTCTGATCAATATCAGAAATATCTTTCTGACGTTTTTTCACCACCTGTGGTTCAAATGTTGATTTTCGGTCCTGCGGCACTTCGATTTCCATCGATCCATATCGGCTGTTGACCTGTTTGCGCTTATACCCATTGCGGTAATCATCATGATCCGAACGTTCTGATTTTTCATAGCCGAGATGATCGTCCATTTCCGCTTCCATCATTTCCTTAATGGTACCGCCTAAAAGATCCTTGAGCGCATCCTGGATGTCTTCAGCAGACTGGATATCATACTCTTCCAGGAGCTGATGGATGATGTTTCGTTTTCCTTCGGTCATTTGTACTCGATGTACCGGTTTCTTTTGTCTTGCCATAATAAAAGGTCCTCCTAATGATATTTATTGTATCATAGAAGAACCTTCCAAACATTATTTTACAGAAAAAGTTTCATACTCTCATGTCGCGTCATATTAATGTTTACTCCGCTTTCGTCCAGAAAAACCAGATGATTTATGTCTTTCTCCGACATATGTTTTTTCCAATTTCTGCGTTTTTCCCTGACATCGGGGACGCTCCTGCTCTGAGGCATGAAGAGATTTTTTCTTGTAAGAATACCCGAGTTTAATAACTGCCTTGCGGACTGTTTCATTACAAACATGCAAACCAAGTTTATCAATGATTTCATCAATTGTGATATCTGGTTCCTGCTGAACCACCCGGTCAATGTTTTGGATATCTTCCGGTGTCAGGGCATGTTTACGACCTCTCTGTGATGTCATTGTTTTTACAGAACCTGTTTCACGCATTTGTTTTTCTAGGCGGTAAACAGTACTGGTATTCACAGAAAAACACTCTGCGATTTCTTTTGCATTGTGCGTTTTATTCCAAGCTTCAATAAGTAGTTTTCGTGTTTCATCATGTAACATAATAATCACCTCTTGACTCTATCATAGACCTGTTGTCAAGAATGTGCAGTATTTTTTGGGAGTGCTATAAAAAGAAACGGCGGTGATCTTAGATGGCAAGACCAAGAAAATATAATATTTCATTGACAGATGACGAAGTCAAAAAGCTGAAATCAATCATGCACAAAAAACAAACATCAAAAACAGTTCGGAACAGATGCCAGATTATTCTTGATTTGGATGATGCACATGGCAAAGTCCTTACCCATGAACAGTCTGCCAAAACAAACTGTGTATGTATGGCTACTATTATGAATACTGTAAAGCTTTATTCCGAAAAAGGCATTCAGGGTATCGTTACCTTAAACCGTAATGTTAATTCTGATAATGCTCATAGAAAATTGGACGGACGTGCCGAAGCACGTATCATCGAAATAGCATGCAGTCCTGCACCTGAGGGTCATTCCCGATGGACACTTCGTTTACTGGAAGAACAGGCAAAGATTGTGCTTGATGTCCCAGTCAGTAAAGATACAATCGGCAGGGCTTTAAAAAAAATAGGCTTCGACCTCACATGAATGACTACTGGTGTATTCCTTCGAAAGATGATGCTGATTTTGTAGCCTGTATGGAAGATGTTCTTGATATTTATGAACTTCCATATGATCCGATGTATCCGGTTGTCTGTATGGACGAAAAGCCATATCAGCTTTTAGGTGACGTAAGAGAACCATTGCCAGCCCGCCCAGGTGATGATCAGAAAATAGATTCTGAATACAAGAGAAATGGTACTTGCAGCATTTTTGCGTTTGTTGAACCCCTTGGTGGAAAACATCATGTGAGCGTTCCTGAACACCGCACAGCAGTTGACTGGGCAACGGAAATCAAATATCTGTCAGATGTCATGTTTCCGGATGCGAAGAAGATCATTCTGGTAATGGATAATCTTAACACACATAAAGCAGCTTCTCTTTATAAAGCATTTCCACCAGCGGAAGCACGAAGGATCATAAAACGACTTGAGATCCACTATACGCCAAAACATGGAAGCTGGCTTGATATGGCAGAAATTGAGCTGAATGTAATGACGCGCCAATGCCTTTCACGCAGAATAGCAAGTATTGAAAAATGAGACCACTGTCTACGCATCCACTATTGAGCGTTTACTATACATGCGGGACATCACCTATTTGAATGGTTTACATAAGGGGATGTTTTATTACCTGTACCTTTTTTCAGATCTTTATGATCGAAGCATAGTCGGCTGGGAAGTCTGCGAAGAAGAAAGTGCAGAACATGCCAGCGAACTAATCCAACAGATCTGCCTAAAGCAGGGACGTCCTACAACGCAGCCGCTAGTGCTACACTCAGACAATGGATCACCGATGAAAGGGTAAACGGTAGAATACGAGTACCTTTTTATTTACTTCAAGTTATGCCATAATCATACTCAACAAAATAACATAGTCAAAAAAGTTTAGTACTTAACTTTTTTAACTGACTGTTTGTTGCAAAAGTAAAATACAGAAAATTGCAGCCTGAATTTGTAGCTATTTGCAGAATCAACGGATGGAGTAAATGTAGGTACTAATTTGCTACATCCGTTGATTTCACAGGGGTTTGGGGGAGTAGCCCCCAAGGTCTTTTTGCAATTACCTACATACACAACATTTTGCAATTACCTACATTTTTGCTTTGCAAAAAACATTAACTGACTATGATTCAGAGGAGGAATCTTATGGCTACGCAAACCAGCCTTGTAGCTCAGCAGGTGAGGATCAGACAATGGGCAGAACAGATCCGGAATTGTCAGAACCGTCCCAAAGGGATGGATGT
>JAFEHB010001111.1_pt1 | contig 12392 bp, 10 predicted proteins | sample 9267121 | NCBI WGS metagenome assembly JAFEHB01 (sample SAMN17103336, study PRJNA684904) | human gut metagenome | isolation source: diarrhea sample from child under the age of five | host: Homo sapiens | place: South Africa: Mafikeng, Mafikeng Provincial Hospital | collected 2019-09 | reverse complement strand
CCCCATATGAAGTATTTTTTGACAAACCGTTGCACTTAGTTTGACAATTCGCCCGTCAAGATAACAATTTGGTAACGTTAAAATTTCACACAAAAGAATAAGCGCCGGGAGTGTCCCGACGCTTATTAATATTTATTATCTAATTATCAGACGCTTTACTGACGGTTCTTGAGGTGCATTCCGTCATCGTCTGCTTCCGGGCCGAGGAGCTCTTGATTATTGTCAAGCTCGGACTTGCCGGCGTAGTGATGGCGTTGTAGGTAGATCATCGAAACGAGCAATAATATTACAAAAACGATCGTGATCGCAAGTAAGACGCTGTTGCAAAAGGCCACGTAATGTGCTCCCAGGCCGCCGCTAATCCCGTCGCGCAGTCCCAGGATCGAGTAGGTCATCGGCAGGTACCAGTGGATGACGTTATAAAACTTCATCGTCACCTGCATCGGGAAGGTCCCCCCCGAGCCCCCGAGTTGGAGCATCAAGAGGACCATCGCCACGAACCGGCCCGGGTTATCGAAGGTCATCGATAAGAACATGACCACGGCCATCGAGGCCCAGCCAAACAGGATCAGGGTCCAGAAAAAGGACGGCACGTGTAGGACTTGGAGGCCCAACAGCATCATAATGCCGCCTTCCGCCAGAGCCATCACGGTGACGCTGGTCATCCCGACGGCTAACTTGCTGGCCCACCAGGCGCTGGCTTTACGACCAAACAAGGCGACCCGGCGAATTGGGTAGACGAAGTTAAAGATCAAGGTCCCCACGTATAGAGCCACCGACAAGACGTACGGCGCTAGGGCGTGGCCGTAGTTTGGTACGTAGCTGTAATTGGTGTGCTTAACGGTGGTCGGGGCCGCAAACATCTTGGCGGCCTTCTTGCTTGGTTGCACCGCATTAACCTTTTCGGCGCCACTAATCAACTTATCAGCTAGCTCACCGGCCCCGGCGTTTAACTTCGCCGTTCCGGCCACCAGGGCTGGCGAATTATCGACCAACTTCTGGGTGCCGCTAGCCAGGGCGCTCACCCCACTGACCAAGCTTGGTACTTTGGCGTTGAGTTGAATCAGGGCGGTGGCTAATTGGTTGGCCCCACTAACCAGGGCCGCCGAATTAGCGGTTAACTGACCAGTCCCGGCGTTAGCTTGGTTAACCCCGGCCGTGTACTGGCTAACCCCGCTTTGGAGTTGGTTGGCCCCGCTAGTCAGACTAGCTGAGTTGGCACTCAATTGACTAGCACCGCTAGCGGCCGTGTCCACCCCGGCCGTGTATTGGTTAATCCCAGCTTGGGCCGTGCTCATCCCGCTTTGCAGGCTGGCCGCCCCGCTGGCCAAGCTGTTAGTCGCCTGCTTGAGGGCCGCCAGTTGGCTTGGCATGGCAGACAACACCCCTTGGTAGCCCTGCAGGGTCGTCAACAGTTGGTTAGCCTGATTCAAAGTTGCCTGGGCGCCGCTCAAGGTCGTCTGTAAGCTAGCCAGGTTGTTAAGCTGGCTTTGTAGGCCGCTCAAGCTGGTGCTCAAGCTGTTGACTTGGCTCAGTGTCGAGCTTAGCCCCTGGATGGTCGTCACGTTGGACTGGGCCTTTTGGGCAATCGCCACTAGCTGGGCCTTAGTGGTGGCGTCGGTGGTTGATTGAGCCAAGACGTCGGCCGACTGGGCGATCGCGGCGTCGTTTTGGGCCACCCCGCTCAGGGAGCTAGCCGCCGAGCTGACCCCACTTAAGGCACTCGACGCCGTTTTTAACTGGTTCGCTTCGGTGCTGACCGCGGAAAGGGCGCTCTGGGCTTGGGTCAAGCCGGACTGGAGGCTGGCCAGGCTGCTCTTCATTTGGCTGGCCTGGTTCATGGCGGACATGATCCCGGTGAAGTCCAGGCTGCCCAGCGAGCTGTTAACGGTGGCGTTTAACTGGCTTGCCCCGTTGCTTAACTGACCAGCCCCCTGGTTCAGGCTGGCCGCCCCGCTGCGCAGGCTGGCCGAGTTGTTCTTTAAGGTCGTCAGGCCACTGCCGAGTTGGTCCACCCCGCTGGTGTACTGGTTGACCCCGCTGGCCAGGGTGGCCGTCCCCGCGTTTAAGGCCGCCGAATTGGCGCTCAATTTGGTTAAACCGGCCGCTAACAGGCCCACCCCGCTGGTGTATTGGTTAACCCCGCTGGCTAAGGTCGTACTTCCCGAAGCCAATTGACTGGCGCCACTAGCTAGGGGCGTCACGGCCGCTTGTAGGGTTTGGACCCCGTTGTTAACCGTTGAAACCCCGGCGACAAACTGGTTGGTCCCCGAATTTAAGGTCACCATCCCGGTGCTAATCTGCTTAGCCCCGCTGGCGGCCTGATTAAAGCCGGTCCCCACCTGTTTGACTAACTTGATCATCGTGGTGGCGTAGGACTGGGTCACCTGGGCGCGGATCTTTTGGTTGAGCTTGGTCATCGCCATTTCGCTAATGACTTGGCCGATGTAGTTCAAGGAGCCGTTAGTTTCGTACTTCAGCTCCATTTTCTTAGGGCTCTGATCCAAGACGGTGGCGGCGTTTTTAGAGAAGTCCTTTGGAATCGTCACCACCGTGTAGTACTTACGGTGGGCTAGCCCCTCCTTAGCCGTTTGCTTAGACACAATCTCCCACTTGAGCTGCTTATTCTTCCTTAATTCCTGAACCAGCTGGGCGCCGACCTTTAGGGTTTGCCCCTGGTACTTAACGGCGCGATCCTCGTTAACCACGGCGACCGGTAAGTTTTGGGTGCTCCCGTACGGGTCCCAGACCGACTTCAAGAAGAAAATGCTGTACAAGAAGGGGATAAAACAAATCACGATAAATGATAACAACAGGAGGCGATTACGCCGAATATGCCGAAATTCGGCCTTGATCATTTCCCACATTGATCTTTTCCTCTCTCTCAATTGATTTTGGTTTGAAACTATTGGACCAGGGCGTGCACCGACCGCTTGATGAAGGTGACGACCTCTGCTTTCGGGACGTGGTAGTTGTTTTCTTGCCACCAGTAAAAGGCGCCCATGATTGCCCCGCTCAAGACGTAGGCCAGCATTTCCGGGTTCTCCGCCTTCTTGAGGGCGACCACGATCGTATTTTGGCTCGGCGTCTGGCGCCGGGCCAGTAAGATCTCGGCAATCATCCGGATCAACTCGGCCGAAAAGGAACTCCGCATCCCCCCGTTGGCCAGGTTGGAAAACATAGCCCGGTTGGCTTCGATTTGGCTGACTAAGGCTTCGATCAGGTCGTCTTCGGTGGCGGTTTGGTCAACAATCCGCTCCACCCAGGCCCCTAAGGCTTGCTCGAGTAGGTCGTACTTATCATGAAAGTAGCGGTAAAAGCTGCTCCGGTGCAGGAGGGCCTCGTCGCAAATCTGATCGACGGTGATCCTTTCAAATGAGGTGGTCAGCAGTAGGTTCATCAAGGCGACTTCAAAGTCCCGCACGGTTCGGTTGGCTTTCATTTCCCAGTCCTCCATTCCAAACTAACGCCCCACATTATAGAGTGGGACACCGATCTCTAACAGGTTGATTTTAGGATTTTTGTTTTATTATAAGACAAATGTCACAAATTGTTTCAAAGTTAGTTTTAGTAAAGTTTTACGAAAAACAGCCGCACGCGCCCTTAGCTATGCTACAATAGGGAACGTGGAAAACGCTTACTAATTCATCAAGGAGATGTTTTTGATATGCAAATTACGACTTCAACCTTTGGTACTTGGCAGGGCCAAGACGTCATTAAGTACACGATGGAAAACGATAACGGCGTTCAAGTTAGCGTCTTGAACCTGGCCGCTTTGCTGCAGGCCTACGCCGTTCCAACGAAGGACGGCGGCCACAAGAACCTGGTGCTGTCCTCCGACACGGTGGCCGGCTTCATGGACAACGGTCTGTGCTTAAACAAGTCGATTGGCCGGGTGGCTAACCGAATCGGCGGCGGCCACTTCTTTATCGATGGCAAAGAGTACCAAGTTGAACAAAATGAGGGGAACAACAACATCCACGGGGGTTCCCACGGGTTTAAGGACCAAATTTGGGACGCCGTGACCGACCAAGTCGACGACCAACTTCAAGTGATCTTCACCAAGACCTTCACCGAGGAAATGGACACCTTCCCGGGGACCGAAAACGCCAGGATCGTCTACACCCTCCACAAGGACAACAGTTTGACGATCGACTTCTTCGCTTCTAGCGACCAACCAACCCTGTTTAACCCGACCAACCACACCTACTGGAACATCAGCGACGACGACACGATCGAAAACATCAAGCTGACCTTAAACTCCAAGCACCACCTGGCCGTGGACGAAGGTAAGATCCCGACCGGCGAAAAGCTGGCTAACGAGGGTACCCCGTACGACTTCGCCACTGCTACCCGGATGGGCGACGCCTTGGCCCAAATGAAGGCCCAAACCGTTGAGGGCGGCTTTGACGACTACTTCGTGGTGGAACCAAGCAATACCCTGGACCACATGCCGGTTGCCATCATGAACGACCCGGCTACCGGGCGTGAAGTTAAGATCTACTCCGACCGTAACGCCATGATCATGTACACGGCCAACGGCTTGGACAATGACGTCAAGGACCTCGACCACCCCGCTCAACCGTGGATGGCCATGGCCCTGGAAGGTCAAACCCTCCCCGACGCCATTAACAACCCGGCCTTTGGCGACACGGTCCTGCGCCCGGGTAAGCCTCAACACTACCAACTGCAGTACGTGGTGAAGTACTAAGGTGGAAGTGCGACCAACCTTCTCGACGGGACGTATGACTAAGCTTGGGTGAAGGTTGATGCGGTACGCATCGTTCTTCAGCCTGCTTAGGCACTAGGCACGTGGTTGGAAGTGCGGACTAGCCATTGGCAGGCCGTGGGCTAAGCTAGGGCAAATGGTTGGCGCCCCAGGCGGCGTTCTTTGCCCGTACTTAGCTACCAATCAAAAAAAGCACCCCGCGGGGTGCTTTTTTTGATTGGTTAATGGCGGCGCCGGGCCCGTTCCCGGGCCCCCAGCGGCTGGGTTGGTGCGCCCGTCGTGGTTGAACTATCAGTTTGACCCTGGCGGTCCCGGTAGGCCACTTGGGCGACCAGGCCAAAGTCGCCATCGGTCAGGATCGTTGAACCCCGCCGACCCGGGATCTTGCGTGGCCCCCCGGTGACGTAGAGGCTGGCCAAGTAGAGGTCAAACTGGTCGTGGGCAGTGTGAACGTCGGTCAAGCCGACCCGCTTGATGTGGCCGACCGGCCGTTTTTCCATCTGGTTTAGCCCCATGTAAATCTCCAGGCGGTGGCCCAAAGGATCGTGAACCAGTTCAAAGTAAGGTGGCTGCTGGCCAACGTTTAAGGCGTCGACCGGCTGGCCGGTTTCTTGGTACTGGGTGATAATCCCGTCGTCGTCCAGGCCGTTGTAGTCGGCGAGTAGGACCCCTTCTGCGACTAGGTGGTCGACCACCTTGCGGAGGTTTTCTTGCTCGCGGGAATCGATTTCGACCTCGGCTTGGATCACGTCTTCACCAGTGAATAACCCGTTGGACGCCCCCATTGCTTGCTTTTGCAGGGCGGCCAGCTTTTCGAGCCGCTGACGCTCCTTTTCTTCGGGGGTCTCACGCGTCGTCCCGGTCAACTTAGATAGCCAAGGCGACAGGAAGTCAAAACGCGAGGTTTTTCCCAGGAAATAATAAACGGCGTTCAAGTAGAGGTAGTAAGTTACCCCCACCACGGCCAAGAAGTACAAAAAGCCCCGCAGCCAGGACTGGTTCTTTAGGAGCATGAAGGTGACGTAGATCAGGTACAGGTCACCAAAAAAGGCCAGGCCCACGTAAATCCGGTTTTTAATCTTGACGCTGAGGTTAAAGTAACCCAGCGACCCATTGATCATGTCCAGTAATGAAAACATGGCGCCCCTCCTTAGTTAGTGGTTGTCGTGGTGGTTCCCGCCGTGTTATTGGTGGTCGTCCCCGTTGTGGTGTTATTGTTCGTGGTGTTGTTGGTTGACGACGAAGAATTGGGGGTGTTGGTGGTTCCCGTGCTCTTAGTGGACGAGCTAGTGGTGCTCCCGCCGTCATTAGCCGTCGTGTCGTTATTATTGGTGGTCGTGTTGTTAGTCGTGTTGGTCTTGTTAGCCGTGTTGGTCTTGTTAGCCGACGAAGAATCGGTCGTGTTCCCCGGCGTTTGACTACTATCCTTATCACTGCCGTCATCGCTCGGCTTGCTTGCGCTATTGGCTGGCCCGGAGTTCGTTGACGTCGAGCGGGAACCCGAAGAAACTACCACCGCTCCGTTATTGGTGTTGGTCGTCTTGTTGACCACCACGTTGGTCGCCCCCAAGGCGAGGACCACCGACACCAGGGCAAACGGTGTAATAAATGGTGGTGTGTTTAATGGCATTTCGTTCTCATCCCCCTTTTTAGCATTACAAATTAGCATTACAAATTATACACTAGCCGGCGATTCGTAACGTTTAAAAGATTCTTATATTCCCGTGAATTTATTTTGACCCGGCTTCCTTAGCGCACTGGGCGCAAAGACCGTAGAGCTCAAAGGAGTGGCCGGTGATTTGGACCCCCGGCAACTGTTGTTCATAAAAATTGGTCGGCCACTTAGGCATCTGAATCTCTTGGACCCGGCCGCACTTTTGACAGATAAAGTGGTGGTGGTGCTGGTGGGCCCCGTCCTCACAAGAAAACTTCACCGCCTTGCAGTTGCTCCGCTGGGTGATTTCCACCAGGCCAATTTCCTCAAATTCCTCGAGGTTGCGGTAGATCGTGTTGTGGGAGATCCCGGGGTACATGTCCCGCATCAAGCGGTCCACCATTGTGATGTCTAGGTAGTGGTCCGGCTGGTGAACCAGCAAATCAATCAGGGAGCGGCGTTGCTTGGTTAAACGCAACTGGTGATTTTTGATGATCGTTTCGGCTTGGGTAATGAGTTTATCCACGGTTATCCCACCTTTTTTAGTAATGATTACGTTTTTGAAACTAGCTTGATTGTACCACCCCGGGGGCGACCTGGGCGACTAATGCGTCCAGGCTTTGCGTGGTCTGGGCCCAGTCGTCATTGACGATCACGTGGGCAATCCCCTTCAAGTAGTCCGGTAGCGATTGATCGCGGCGGTACTCGTTAGACGTCAGGCGTGACTTCACGGCATCCAACTGGTCGCCCCGCTCCTTGATTCGCTTGGCTAGGGTTTGCGGATTGCTAACGGTCAAAAAGATCACCACCGCTTGGTCCCCCAGGGCCTGGTGGTAGGTCAAAGCGCCGGCGGTATCCAAGACGATCACGTCGGCCGGGTGCTTGGCCCAGCCGGCCTCTAGCCCCTCGTAAGAAGAGCCGTAGAGGTGGCCATCGTACTCGACCCGTTCCAGCAAGTGGCGGTCCTTAATTGACGTGGGGCTTTCAAAGTAGTAATCGACTCCATCAACTTCACCCGGCCGCGGGGCACGGGTGGTGTGGGTGATCACCTTAGCCATTTGGTAGGTATCCTTTAGGTACTTGGCCACGGTTGTCTTGCCGCTCCCGGCCGCCCCGGTGATCACAAAGACGGGCTTAGTTGTTCCCGCCATTATGCTTCCTCCAGGTGGGCGTTGACCTGGTCAAGCAGGTCCTTTAAGTTATCGTAGGTCAGCCTTTGCCGCGCCGTTTGGTAATCAAACCAGCCGGCGTTTTTAATTTCTTCGGCCTGCAAGTGGAGGCCGGCCGCTTGATCAAAGTCGGCTAAGTACAGGGTCATCTGCTTGCGGTTACCGTTGGGCAGGTCGTATTCGGTGTAAACCGAAAAGCTGGTGTCGACGGCGACTTGGAGGCTGATTTCCTCCTTAATTTCGCGGGTCGCCGTTTCGACTAGGCTTTCGCCCGCTTCCACGTGTCCCTTGGGAAAACCCCAGAAGTTGCCCTTGTTCATGCTTTGTAAGAGAAGGTACTCGATTCCTGCTTGGCCATGCCGGTAAACGACGGCGCCGGCGGTTACTTCAATTGCCACAAAACTCACCTCATTAAAATTTAATTGACTTTTAATAATATGTTCTCTATCATGTTTAAGTAGACTTTATCATAAATTATAGCAAAGGTGGTTAGCGATTATGAGTCTGAAGATAATGCGAAAGGAGAGCCTTCAAACCTATTTGGGGGCCGACCAAAAGTTCGTGAAGTCACTGACTGCCTTCGACCTGATGACCCTCGGGATCGGGGCAGTGATCGGGACCGGGATCTTTATCCTTCCCGGCACGGTAGCAGCCAATGATGCCGGGCCGGGGGTGACCCTGTCCTTTTTAATGGCCGCCATCGTCTGTGCGTTGGCAGCCATGTGTTACGCCGAATTCTCCTCGGCCCTTCCGGTTGCCGGGAGTGCCTACTCTTACGGTAACGTTGTGTTTGGGGAGTTCATCGGTTGGGTTTTGGGCTGGGCCTTGATTTTGGAATACATGTTGGCGGTCGCCTCGGTATCAACCGGGTGGGCGGCCTACTTTAATTCCCTACTCGCCTCGTTTGGGATTAACATCCCGACCGCCCTTTCTGGGCCCTTTGATCCGGCCCACGGTACCTACATCAACATCGTCGCCGTGGCCATCGTCTTGATCGTCACCCTGATCTTATCGCGGGGGATGCGGTCTTCGATGCGGATCAACAACGTCGCCGTGATGATCAAGATCTTGATTATCCTGGTCTTCATCGGGGTCGGGTTGTTCTTCATCAAGCCGGCCAACTACCACCCCTTCTTACCATTTAAGATGGGTGGGGTGATGCACGGGGCGACGACCGTCTTCTTCGCCTTCCTGGGCTTTGACGCCATTTCTTCCTCGGCCGCCGAAGTTAAGAACCCTAAGAAGAACATGCCACTGGGGATCATCGGCACCTTGGTAATCGCCACGATCCTTTACATGGGGGTCTCCGTGGCCTTAACCGGGATGGTTCCGTACACCAAGTTAGACGTTGCCAACCCGGTCGCCTTTGCCTTAAAGGCCGTTAACCAGGGTTGGATCGCCGACCTCTTATCGATTGGGGCCTTGGTCGGGATGTTCACCATGATGGTGACGATGACCTACTCCTCCTCACGACTGGTTTACTCCATCGGGCGTGACGGGCTCTTGCCAAAGTTCTTGAGCAAGCTTGATGAACACAGTTCCACGCCACAAGCCGCCCTTTGGATCGTGGCCGTCATCATCGCCGCCATGGGGGGACTGATTTCCTTAGACCAACTGACTAGCTTGGTTAACATTGGGACCCTGCTGGCCTTCACCTTCGTTTCCTTTGGGATCATCCCGCTGCGCAAGCGCAAGGACATCGGGAACAAGGGGGGCTTCCAAGTGCCGTGGTTCCCAGTCTTACCAATCCTGTCTGGGATCGCCTGCTTGGTTATGATCGCCCTCTTGTCGGTTCAAACCTTCATTGGCGCCGGCATCTGGTTTGTGATTGGGATTATTCTTTACTTTAGCTACGGTTACCGCCACAGCAAGTTGGCGCATGATTAAATAGTTAAGTGCTCCCCATAATAGCTAGATAATAATAACGAACACAGCAAGAGAGCCTGAGAGGAAACGCGATTTTCTCTCAGGCTCTTGTTGTATCTTCAGAAGATTAGACAGATAACGTGCTCCCCAACCGCAGGCCTAGTGGCTAAGTCCGGGCAAAGAACACCACCTAGGCGGCAACCCTTGCCCTAGCTTAGTCATACGGCCTGTCAAGGAGGTTGGTCGCACTTCCTAAGATAACGTGCTCCCCAACCGCAGGCCTAGTGGCTAAGTCCGGCCACAGAACACCGCGTACCGCGATAACCTGTGTCCTATCCTTAGCCCACGGCCTGCTTGATAGGTTGGGTCGCACTTCCATATTACGCAAATCTAAACATTTGCCCTGTCTTGTTTTTGCTCCTCACCCGCTACACAGCTAACTTGCCACTTCTCGCTGTTGATTGCGTTATAATGATACAAATTGCCAATTTTGAAAGGGTGTTCATTGTGAAAGTCAACCAATTCTCACTGATTCAAACCGACGACGCCACCCGCCGTCACGAATTAAAGGCCCTCCACCTGCTAATGGACGGCGACGAAAACCTCTCGGCCAGCCAGCTCCTGTTGGCCCTCCTTTTGCGAACCCACCTGGAAACCACCAGTGACGCCGGCCGGGCCGCCTGGTTAAAGAGCCTCCTGGCCACGCCAACCACCAACGCCTACGACTGGTTTAAAGAAGACGAGCAACCAACCGACGCCGTGTTCTACCTGCTGGCCCTCCAGCTGCTCGACTTTGAAGTCGCCGTCGACTTCCCGCTCGAATACCCCCTGCTGGGGATCAAGCGTAGCAACCTTCCCCACCACTACCACGAGGAATGGGACCAAGCAGCGGTGATCGATTCCTTCTACCTGCTCTTGTTGACCCGGACCAAAAACGGGATCAGCCTGCTCGACAAGCTGACCAGCCAGGGGATGCTCACCTGGACCTACCACCTGCCGGCCAGCCAAAAGCCGATCTTTTTCAACGGTAAACCAGTCGCCTCCTTTAACCCCCACCGCTTCATCCACGAGGTCGTTTACGTCCAAACCGACCTCGACACCGACTTCGATGGGAAGGCCGACCTAGTTAAGGCCGAGGTAATCCGCCCGGCTGATTCCAACCAGGGGCTCAAGGTCCCGGTTCTCTTTACCGCGAGTCCGTACAACCAGGGCACCAACGACGAGTGGGGCGAAAAGATCACCCACGACGTTAACGTGCCCCTCACCCACAAGGATCCTGACGCCGACAGCCCGGCCGAAGCAACCTTCCCGACTCCCGCCCAGCACCGCGACATCCAGGGAGTCGGGCCGGCGAGCGAAAGCTTTGCGGCCACCCCGTCATACACCTTAAACGACTACCTGGCCACCCGTGGCTACGCCGTCGTTTACTCGGCCGGAATCGGGACCAAGGACTCCGACGGCCTGCAGACCTGTGGCTCGCCGGAACAAACCGAGGCGATGAAGGCGGTCGTCGAGTGGCTTCACGGCGACCGGGTGGCCTTTAGCGACCGAACCAGCAACCAGAGCGTGGTCGCCGACTGGTCCAACGGACACGTGGCGATGACCGGGCGTTCCTACCTGGGAACCTTGGCGACGGCGGTCGCCACCACCGGGGTCGCGGGGCTCGATGCGATCATTTCAGAAGCCGCCATCTCCTCTTGGTACGACTACTACCGCGAGGGCGGCCTGGTGGTGGCCCCGGGCGGCTTCCAGGGCGAAGACGCCGACGTCTTAGCGGCCGAAACCTTCAGCCGCACCAAGTCCGCCGCCGACTACCAACACATCGAAAGCACCAACCAAAAGTACCTCCAGCAAATGACCGCCGCCCAAGACCGGGCAAGTGGTAACTACAACGACTTTTGGGCCCGGCGCAATTACCACCCCCACTTCTCCGGCATTAAGGCGGCCGTGATGATGGTCCACGGCCTAAACGACACCAACGTCAAGCCGGTCCACGTTAAGGCCTTAGACGACTACTTAAAGGCGGCCGACCACCCGGCCCACCTGATCCTTCACCAGGGTCAACACATCTACATCAATGCCTTTGCCTCCCTGGACTTTAGCGAAATGGTTAACCTGTGGCTGGCCGATAAGCTGTGGGGTGTCAAAAACGACGCCGATCAAGTCTTACCGCGGGTGCTCTTCGAAGACAACCGCCAAGAAGACAACTGGCAAGTCGCTCAGGCATGGGACGGCCGGATGAACTTTACCTACCACGTGGCCGACCACCAACTGGTGAAGGGCGCTGCTACTTCAGCCAGCCCCATCACCTTTAACGACCACCAAGCAGACGCCACCTACCAAGACTGGTGCGCCCACCCGGCCAAGTGGCAAACCGCCCTGTTAAACGACGACGGCCAGTTTTCGGCCCACTTTGCCACCGAGGTAATGGCCGGCGACCTGGTTTTACGCGGTACCCCGCAGCTGACCGTTGACGTGGCCACCAACCTCGACCACGGCCTCTTATCGGCGTACCTAGTTGACCGCGGGACCGCTCGGCGCTTGACCAAGAACCCGGTCCTGTTGGGCAAAAACGCCATTCCGCTGGGCTACCAATGGAAGTACGATGACCTGCGCGAGTTCAAGTTGGAAAAGGAGCCGAGCGACTACCACGTCATCTCCTACGGCCACCTTAACCTGCAAAACCGCCACAGCCTCGCCAAACCGGACGACTACCAACCAAACCAAACCGTCACCCTAACCCTGCCCTTACAGCCGGTCTACCACCACTTAGAGGACGGCCACCAGCTGGAGTTAATCCTCTTTGCCACCGACTACTTGATGACGGTGCGGGGCAACGAAAAGGCCACCTACACGATCGACCCGGCCACGGTCGAACTCCGACTCCCAGCCGACTTTGCCTAGCGACCGTTTTCAACTGCGTCAACCACCACTGACTAAAGTCAGTGGCTTGTGAGCCGAATATCATCACGGA